>Ga0265780_10003341_pt1 | contig 21147 bp, 22 predicted proteins | sample P1T30metagenome_FD_192432 | JGI IMG/M metagenome (GOLD analysis project Ga0265780, IMG submission 192432) | Plant litter microbial communities from East Loma Ridge, Irvine, California - P1 T30 | ecosystem: Environmental > Terrestrial > Plant litter > Unclassified | place: USA: California...
GTGGTGGTGGTGATCAAGAAAGAGCCCAACCAACTGTACGGCGCTGTGGGAACTGCGGCGGGACTAGGCACAACGCGCGCACGTGCAAAAAGGATACAGAGGTATCTTCTAAATTAGATGTAAGCACAACGTACGTAGGCTCCTTGTTTAATAGCGATAAAATTAAAGACTTGTAATGTGAGTTTGTACTGCTAAGGCTTTTTGACCGACTTAGTGGGTTGACCGACTTAGTGGTGGAATACGTTAGGCGTTATAAGAATTAGTATTTCTACCTATAATTACCTTGTTATTGCTGCAGCTAACTGGAGGCAAGCTCTAATCTACTAATTAGATTGTTTGCCTTAGCAATCTATCTAATTAGGTACTCTTAACTATAGATAACCCTGCAAGCAGGGCAATAATTATCTTAAATATTGCAACAACGCTGTAGAGTTGCAGGTTGTAAGCGCTCTAGGCAGTAACACTAAATAAAATCAGAGTTGCACACACTAACAATCAATCGACTTGGACCGCGATATCTTCCTTTAGTAGCACCCTCAGTCAGGATCCTTCCACGACTGAATAGATCTACGTAACCTTACTTGAATTCTTGCAGCATGTAGCATCCTTTAGTAGGGTAAGACTCGGAAAACACGAGCTCCTTCGTAAACGCTGTTGCTCTCTCGACTAGCTTGCATGCGCCTACTTAGATGCCTTAGCAGGCTCGCATAGCTTCTTGTGGACCTTCCAGCTCTTCTTCTGGCACCCGACCGAGCAGTGCTTCTGGTCCTTGCACCTCAAGCACAGCAACAAAGCCTTGCCACAATCAGCCGAATTTGCACCACATCCGGCGCAAGTATCGGGGTTGTTGTGCTTGTTGCGAAGCTCCTTGACGACGGCCGATGAAGCAGAGTTTCCCATGCCGGTGTTGAAGATACCTCCAGGGCTCATGACGTTCATACCGACGAAGCCGGACTTGTTGGGCTTGCGGTCAGAGTCCGCATTCACTGTCTCGAGGAGGTCCTTGGACTGGAAGTCGTAGGGAGTTCCATTGACGTAGGCATGGACCGAAGAGCGCCATCTTCATCTGCTTGAGGGCGTCGGGCATGGGGTATGAGACCGCCCTCGGTGTACAAAATCTTGAGCATCGCTATGTAGGACTCTGGCAGGCGACAGCCAAGGGTCATGGCACATGCACCGAGCAGCACGTATGCGTAGCAGGGATCTTGGAGGTGGTACTCAATCTCTCGGTCCTTGGTGGGCATCGCCAGTAGAGTGGCTTCTTTCTTGGCGATGTGATTGACGAGAGCGCCGGAGTCGAGGTGCTTGCGGACGATATCGTCCCGAGGAGAGCCGTTGCCGTACAAGCTGTAGTAGATGCTCCCTATCTCTTTCTCGCTCTTTCCAGCGGCCTTTGCTTTGGCCTGTGCCTCTTCCTCCAGCTTGGTGAGACCCGCCTCATGGCCCACTTCGCTTATCATGTCGAAGTCGTGGTCCGATTGGAAGAGTCCTGCTCCTGATCAGTAGGCACCTCTGTAAAACAAAATGAGTGAGACCCACCATATCCCCAGGCACCCATGTTGGTTTCACTGTTGTATCTGGTCGGGTGCGACGGGTGTGGCGTTGCAGTCCCGACTGGAAGTGCGTTAGAATGCTGCAGTGGGTGGTCAGTGGGAGCAGGTGATGTAAAAAGCCACTCGAACAAGAGAGAAGTAGAGACGTGAAGGTGAGTGAACGAAGAGTAAGTGAGCTACGCGATACTAGCGTGACCGAAAGTGAGTGGTAAGAGGCAGCCGCACGCGCAATGAGAAGGCGCAATGACACGTGCTCCCGTGACCTATGCCGACACTCGCATGCAGCAAACGCAGGAGTCGAGTGGAGAAAGTCAGCACCGGTGCTGCTGAGCCCCTTCTCGAACTTCATACCTGATTTATATTTCGGCCTACAAGAACGGAGTAAAACAATATAGGACGCTCCAGGGCTGCATAGACAGATCTGCCGCGTCTAAAGTTGCCATTATCTTTCAAAACGGAGAAGAGACATACCAGGAAGAAGCGTAGCGTAATCGGGGATGTAACAACAGCACTCGTGAGACACATCAAGATGTAAAGGGTACTCTACGCTACTTGTGAATTATGCCTTCCGCCCATGATACGCCGCCATATGCACTATCCTACAAAAGATTTGACGACGCAAAAAAACTCCATCGCGACAGAAGCGTCAAGGAACACTTCAAAAGCCTCAGTAAAAGAGAAAGTCTTGAAACAACTGCGCTGATGCATGCCGGTCGTAACACCTCCTACACCATGTTGTCCAAACGCCGAGTATTTATACAGAAGAAAGGGTGGCATAATCGCAGTCGTGCTTAGGAGCGGGGCTATGAGGCCGCGTCACACAATGCAAAAAAGTGAGTGACCCTTCGATGACAACTCCTCCCCAAATACTTCAAACAGCACGAATACAGATGGCATGACAGAAAAGACGGGGCCTACTGCAATCCAGCCTTGTTCGTTTTGACGGTGTGCGCGATAGGTTGCAGGATGCCCTGGTTGTCCCCAAAGCCCAGCGCTTGGCCCTTGGACCAACCCATCTTCATCATCAAAGCGTGTCCCTTGTTCTCCGGCCCAAGCTCCGGCGCATGTTCACCGACCTTCTCGCCGTCGCGGTACCCAGTCTGAGGACGAACGCGATTTCCAGAGCGGAATGTTGAGGCCCGGGCGGATTTGCGTGCTTTGTTGCTCGTCAAGTCCCCTTGTAGGCGCTTGAGGAATCCTCGGCGCAGAATCTCGTGGTCAAATTGCTCGTCGGTGTAGGTCATTGTGCGTCTCGTTTTCGCCAGGACAGTGAATCTATTCAATCCGTCGCCCCGGGAGCGCGAGGTAAGGCCGAAGACGGTCGCAGCTTGATGGATGGTGGCGCGACGATAGGCCTCCATCGGAGGAAGGGAAAGGGTTTGCATGTCACCGACCATGAACTCGCGGATTTCGGACAGAACGTCGTCCATATCAGCACCACCCTTGTACTTGACTTTGAGATTCGCGGCTTTACCCTTTCTGCCTAACAAGCCTTGCTGGCGCAGCTCCTCACGCTCCGCCTTCTTCAGCCTCTTCTTCGCGCGGTCGGCTTCCCATGACTGTTGCAATTGGTCGTTGAGATCGGGATCTTCTAGCTCAGGTGGCGCCTGACCACGGCGTCCTTTCTTCTTTGGTTTCAGCGATGGGCGCTCTGTATCCATGATGTCGAAAGCTCCGTAGGGGTCCGCGTCAAGAGCGTCCACCATAGCGGAGGCGGAAGGGAACGTTGGGACCCGACGACCGCGCCCTTGCGACTGTCGCTTCATGTTTGGTCGACTTTGGTGGTGATGACCTTTGAAGGACGCCTTCGTGCCCTTCCCACCGCCGAAGTACGCATCGCCGGCGTACAGGAGCACCTCGTCGGACCCAAGACCAAGCTCTTCCTGTTTCTGGAGGACTCTTGCAATAGTCTCGTCGTCGAGCTCCTCGTCGTCCTCAGTATCGTCCTCCTCGTCGGTCGAGCCGCTGTCACTAGACTCCTCCAAGCTGCGAATGTAGACCTTCTCTTCGAACGCCTTTATCAGCGCCTTCTCGGGACCACTCGTCAGGTAAGTCGCAGGCAGCCATCGAGCGTCATCGGTGACCGAGCCTTCGTAGACGCACAGGTATGAGAGGTTGTGGTTGCGGGTACGCTTCGATAGGATGCGAACAATGGTGTCCATGACATCGGAGGAGGTACTCATGTCATCCATGTCTCGTAGCATGTCCGAGTCCCAGTCGTCGCTGCCTCGAGCCTCTACTTCATTATCCTGCTCTCCTTCACCCTCGCTATTTGGTGCGGAGACCCAGCCCTGCGAGCTAGATGTATCTGCACCCATCTCGCGGCGTGCGAATCCAGAGCCAGATTTGCCTAGCATTTCATCGGTGAGTCCGAAGTCTTGGACGTTCTGCATGTAGTCGTCCATGGCTGCATTTCGCGGATCGACCTCACCGCGCAAGAAGGCATTCATGTCTGGGCGATCTTCAACTGCCATCCAGCCAATGCCCAGCTTGCTGCGGTGCTCCCACGGCGTTGTAGTGCCCTCCCATGCAGGCTTTCCGCAAAGTCGATTTGCGAATAGGTCTTGCACCACGCTGTCGGCGTCAGAACCTTCATCGTCTTCGACTGGTGTTGGTACTGGTGTGACTTTCAACCGCAGGCTGACGTCTATGGAGGCTTGGGCGTCGATGTCGGCGACTGAAGTGTGGCCATCGGTGGAGGCGGCCGTCAGCTGCGGAGTAGGCACACGAAGCTCACGTTCGTGTCGGTCCGCAGACAGGGGGACGGGCCGTATGTTAATACTGGTGATGGTGCTGGTGGCGGCGTGAGTCAAACCCAGCGGTTTGGACGCTGACGCTGTCTTTACGACTGGGGCGCCTGGCGCCTGAAACGATGGTGAGGATTGAACGGGAGCGAGCGAGGGCTGGCTACGACCCTGGAAGACGACCTCGTCGGAGCTTGTAGAGGCGACCGAGAGGGCTGGCGACGGACTGCGAAGAGCCATGTGGGCCATGGCGTCAGCGTTCTCTTGTGTCGTAGATGGCGAGGACGGTGCGGGCGAGTCGCTCTCGGAATCTGTCTCGACAGACTCGGGCAGAGGTTTCTTCTTGATGGTGCCCTCGAGCTGGCCGGCGCTCACAAACTCGATGGGCATGTCTCGCAGCTTCTTGCCGGTCGAGTAGGCGGTCGTGCGGTGGCTGGCGTTCCAGCGGGCCTCGTCAGCGAGTGTGAATTTGGTCGTAGCTGTGGGATGGATCAATGCAGGCTCTCACGGTGAAGAGTGAAGGGGAGGGGAGGCGCATCCGTACTTTCCTGCGCCTGCCATTGTGAGGACTGGCGCTTGCTAGGCGTGCGATGCGGCGTGCTTTTCGCAGCGCCCTTGGCCTTGGTCTTCCCCTTCTTGCCGCGCGACATGGCGCTCTGGGCTGTGTATGCGCCTCACGGGGGTCTTGGTGGGAGTGTGACGGTGATGTGCGGCGCGGCGAAGTCGCCTCGAAACTTTGGGGATGATGCGTGCTTGTGCTTGGACGATTGGTGGGGCGAGCTAGGGTAAGCTTATCGCAGGTCCTCGCCCAAAGGAAAAATCAAAGATCTTGAAGTAAACCGGGAGTAGGTGGTATTCCCAGTAGAAGCAAGTGACTGAGAAACCATTCCGTTGTTTGTGAGGGTGTCCCATTCAATCCTCCGCCTCGCCAACGCATCTCCCACGCCGTTTGGTCGTCGGCCACCCCGCCTCTCCGCTCCGCACATGCTTGCTGGGGATGGAGATGTCACTGGCAGGGGCCTCATGACCGCGAACGTGAAGGCGCTGCTGCATCCATCTTCCCTACTTCACAGCACCCTCCGTAACACTCCATTCCATATTCCTTTCTGTGCGTGTCCCTGTCCCGTGCGTGTCCGACAGCTGCCAGTCCATGGTTCTGCCGCTGCAGGCAGCCACCCACCCACCAGCCCGACGCCTCGTCCTCCGCGCTCACCACCGCATCGAATACCCCCGAGACGCACGCCGACATGAATGACTTCGAGCGCTTTGGCCGGACTGTCGTGCGCACCTTCTACGACCCACCGCCATCAAACGACTCGAACGAGCCCGTCTGGCTGCTCGGCCAGCGCTACGACTCCAAGCCGCCGCCCGCGAAGCCTACGCCAACGCCTACGCCCAATGACGCACCCTTCTCAGACACACCGACCCCCCACGCCGAACGCACAGAAGACGAGAGCTGGATAAAGACCAGCGCCGACGAGACTGAGCGCAAGGAGTCGCCAAATGGCGAGGACCCCGCGCAGTACGGCAACTGGCCGTCCGCCTTCCTCGACGACTTCGAATCACGAGTCTGGATGACGTACAGGTCAGGCTTCGCGCCCATCGCCAAGAGCCAGGACCCAAAAGCAACAAGCGCCATGAGCTTCCGTGTGCGCATGCAGAACCTCGCGTCGCCCGGCTTCACGTCAGACACGGGCTTCGGCTGCATGATCAGGAGCGGCCAGTGCATACTTGCAAACGCGCTGCAGATGCTGCGGCTGGGGAGGGAATGGCGGTGGCAGGAACACGAGGCCGACAAGGAGCATGCCGACGTTCTGGCCCTGTTCGCCGACGACCCACAGGCGCCCTTTTCCATTCACCGCTTTGTCAATCACGGCGCTGCAGTGTGCGGCAAGTACCCAGGCGAGTGGTTTGGGCCGTCTGCAGCTGCGCGATGCATCCAAGACCTCGTGAACAAGTACAAAGAGGCTGGTCTCAGAGTCTATGTCTCGGGCGACGGTGCAGACGTGTACGAAGACAAGCTGAGGCAGATCGCCGTCGACGATGACGGCAAGTGGCAGCCTACTTTGATCTTGGTCGGAACGCGGCTGGGAATCGACAAGATCACGCCTGTATACTGGGAGGCGTTGAAGGCCAGCCTGCAAATACCGCAGGCCATCGGCATTGCAGGGTGAGTGCAGCGGCCTCGAAGGTGTACCGTCGAAGATGCTAATTACCTCCACAGTGGCCGCCCTTCAGCTTCACACTACTTTGTCGGCGTCCAAGGCAACAACTTCTACTACCTAGATCCACACAGCACACGCCCCCTCCTGCCCTACCACGCGCCTTCATCCTTCAGTGACACCAAGGAGCCCGCAGCACCAGCATCGACCCTTTCTGCCTCGACGACTTCAGTGTCATCCACAACATCCTCCACCACCATCGTCCCACCCGCAACCTCCATACCCACCATCGCCTCCTCGCCCTCATCCACATCTGCATACACCCTTTCAGACCTCTCTACATGCCACACTCGCCGCATCCGACGCCTCCAGATCCGAGAAATGGACCCCTCTATGCTCCTCGCCTTCCTCGTCAAGTCGGAAGAGGACTACCAGAGCTGGAAAGACGGCGTGCAAAGCGTGCAAGGGAAGAGCGTGGTACATGTGCAAGACAACGAGCCAGCGCCGCGAGGGCAGGAGCGGGAGGGTGCGGTGGATGAGGTGGAGAGCTGGGACGAGGAGGGCTTGCAGTAGGCAGCAGTCTGAGAAGGTGTTATGGGATCGGTTTGGGTATGATATCATGGGTTCGGCTGCATGCATGTTTGGAGTCTCGGCCTGGGTGGAGTTTGGTAGATTGATGTCCGTAAGCGCCGCGTTTGACGAGCAATCAAGATTTCATCGCAGGGCTAAAATTTTGAATTTGACATGCACCTCTGCTTGCTGCGCTGGATGAAATCGAAACTGAAAACCACTGGCCATATTGGCGAACATCGTGATCTTCTCGAGCCAGGACGTGAGCTCCGCTCGTTTGAAATGTGCTTCGCATTGTCGGAGGCTGGGTTCACGCAGCTTAGCGCGATATCGCCAACGCGTCCGACTCCGTTGTGTGACCAGGCACGCGATTCGTGCAACACAGCGCGCCGTCAAATCTAAAGGCCGACAAACGATGGAATAACTGCCGTGTTAGTGGGCCAGAACAAATGTCAAACAAGTGAGGGCCAAAGATGAAGTTTGAAGAATTGATTCGTTCCCGTCTGCTGTGGTATAATGTACAGACCCAAAGTGATGAGTCCCAGTCATATCATGACGAGAGAACAAGCAGACCGACCCATGATCGCATTATCGGAAACCCATGAACACCGACCCCATAGCCTGCTCATCGAATAGACAAGCGAAAGAACCCAAAGAAAAGACACGTCGAAGAAACCACTCTATTTGGTGGAAGAGGAGTACTTGGTGACGGCCTTTGTGCCCTCAGAGACGGCGTGCTTGGCGAGTTCACCGGGCAGGATAAGTCGGACACTGGGGGGTGATTAGCACATGAGGCAGGAAGCAAAGATGGGGTGAAAACGTACGAGGTCTGGATCTCACGCGACGAGATGGTGGACTTCTTGTTGTAGGCAGCGAGCTTGGATGCCTCAGTGGCGACGCGCTCGAAGATGTCGTTGACGAACGAGTTCAGGATGCTCATGGCGCGGTTGGAGATACCGGTGTCGGGGTGGACCTGCTTGAGCACTGCAAAGACGCGTCAGCCAATCGAACCAGATGGAGCAGATGGTGGAGTGGGAATGCAAGTCAAAAGCAGACTGCAGAAGCTGCCGATCGCGCTCGTGACGCGAAAAACGCCAAAAAGGTAAGCAAGGCGGGCAAACTCACCCTTGTAGATGTAGCTGGAGTAGGTCTCCTTCCTGGTCTTGGTGCGCTTCTTCTTGTCGCCGGCGGGGGCGGCGGTCTTCTTGCCAGCCTCCTTCTTCTCAGCGGGTGCCTTTCCGGCCGGGGCCTTGCCACCGGTAGTGGGAGTCTTCTGTGCTTTGGGAGGCATTTTGGTAAGAGTGTGGGTGTTGGAAATGGGTGGGTAAAGGTGGTAAGGCTGGGTGTGATGGTGCGTGTGGATGAGTTGGGTGGTGCAATGGATGGAGAGGCTTTTGTCGTCGACGGCGGGGGACGCGCTACTTATGGGGAGCGCGCTGCATGTTGTGATCCAGCAGGCGCGAGGTGGTCCGGGCGGCGGGCGTCGCTGCAGGTTTTGGGCGAGGGCGACTAAGCGAGACAGCAGGTTTGATCTCCAAGAGGCAGTCGCGCTAGTCAGACAGATTGATCTCGCGCACCACAACACGCCCGGCAGTCCTTATAAGCTCGCCCCGCCCGCCGAACAGCAGTCCGCAACCCATCGTCTCGACTCCACGCCCACATACCGCACCACCAGCCCATCTCCACCAAGCACTCTTAACCACCTAACTTACCCAAACAACCAACCACTTCAAAATGACTGGAGGCAAATCCGGAGGCAAGGCCAGCGGCACCAAGTCCAGCGCCCAATCGTGAGTTTGCCCACTTTGCTCTTCTCAGCTTTTGCCTTTGTACGCTTTTTGCAACTTTTTGCTTAAGCTGCCTTTACCGGTTTGACGCGTCTTCCACGTCAATTGACGCGTCTTTCGCACCGTATCTCATATTATTGCATCATCGCTAAGTAGTCTCAGTCGCTCATCCAAGGCTGGTCTCGCTTTCCCAGTCGGTCGTGTCCACCGCCTGCTCCGCAAGGGCAACTACGCTCAGCGTGTCGGTGCCGGTGCTCCCGTCTACCTCGCCGCTGTCCTCGAGTACCTGGCGGCTGAGATCCTCGAGTTGGCCGGCAACGCTGCGCGCGACAACAAGAAGACCCGTATCATCCCCCGCCATCTCCAGCTCGCCATCCGCAACGACGAGGAGCTGAACAAGCTTCTTGGACATGTCACCATCGCCCAGGGCGGTGTTCTGCCCAACATTCACCAGAGTACGTCGCTTGCATTGCATCATCTCGTCGCATCCGCTAACCCACTTTTCAGACCTGCTGCCCAAGAAGACGGCCAAGCCCGGTAAGGGTCCTTCGCAGGAACTTTAAGCGCTTTGCTTTGAGTTCTATTCACGGCGCTTTCTTCATGGGTCTTTTCATTTTGCAATGATAATGGGAGTCGGTCTGGGTCTGGGTTCATGGCTTTCCACGGGGTTTATACCAGAGCTGTATATTAGCTGGTCGCAGTGACGATCACTGGCTCATGAGCTGAATCGAGCATATCACTTGAACACTTTTTCATTTGCCTGTGATAATTCGCCGTTGCTACTGACTGTCCAACGCAGGTCGTCGCGACTGCCCAGACTACCTCGCACTTCAACTGCGCTACCAAGATGAGTTCAGATTGACGGGTAAACGCCATCCTCAGATGATGGGGTTGGCTCGTCACGTGACGAGCACTGGAGATTGAGATGTGCAGGGTCGTCGGGTTGGATTGTAGGTGGGTGGAAAGTCTGGAATGTGTGGTTTTTAGAGATGGTCCTGTTCAGCGTCGAGACCGCCAGGAAGTTCAAACAAAGTTTCAGAAGTGTACCATGCAAACAAAAAAAACTCAAGACGACGGGACGTTTTTCTCAAGTTCCTCGCAGCTTGATTGGTGTATATATGTACATGCTTCTCCATCTCCATCCCTCCACCCATCTGCGTTTACAAGATCATCTTTGGAGGAGCTAGCGCATGTTAGCAGTTCGAACGCGGTAGCCAAGACATGGTGTTCACTCACGCTCCAAAATCGGGCAAGGCATGTTGCGCTCGTACTTTGAGCCTGCAGCCAGTCAGTACTGCCGTATGCGCGGCCGGTGCGGATACTTATCCGGCTCCAAGCAACTCACCTCCGGGTGCCGTAGGGGGGCGGTATGGGTCGGGGTGCTTCCACTTCTCCAGCAGCGCCTCGGTCTCCTTGATGAGTTCCTTTGTGGCTGTCAGTACAGCTCCGGAGGGCATCGCAGCGAGTGCATGGCGTGGGAACGCACTCTCTGTCGTCGCGGCTCTGTGACGGCCCTGTTCGCTTCAAAGAGTCCGCGCAGGTAAAGGGCCTGGCCGCGCCAGAGGTAGCGGTGGACGCTCCAGTCAAGGGCGAGCTTGAGGGACTGCCTGTAGAGGCGGCTGCATCTCGTCAGTACCAGTGCATGGCGGGCGGTGCGTGGGCGACGGCGCACAGGACGTGTATTCTGGAGCTCATGGCGACTCTCTGCCCTCGTGTCGCATCGGTCGGGGAGGGTGTCTGGAGTCGGGTGTGGCCGCAATGGGTCGTCGTCGCGGGCAGCAGCGTGGTGTCGAAGCTGTGAGGTTGCGCGGGCGCGGGCAGCAGCGTGACGGAGGCAGTTTAGGGTGGCTTTGCAGGGCTGCTCTGCTTCTGACGTGCCGGCCGTTCGCCGTCCAACCGGGAAGATCGGTGCTGCAACTGCAACCTCAATAATCAATCAATTCCCTCACACGCAACAATCTCCCACCTGTCCTCTTCCCTCTTTCCTCCTTCCCTTTCTTCGCCGCCCGTCATGTCTGGCCAACAGTGTCTCCGCCGGCTGCCATGCGCCGTGCGAGCTGCTCCAGCCCTGCGCGCCGGTGCACGAGCTGTGAACAGGCTACCTGCTGCGCGCACCTACTCTGCCGTCTCCAGGGCGAACTCGTCGGGCCTGCTCAGCCAGGCATCGAAGTGCGTACTGTCATTGGGCTACTGAATCTGTGCTAAGAGACTGCTAGACGACCCGGCCAGCTCGCAACACAGCGCCTGTGGAGCATTGAGCAGACGCGAAGCTATGGTTCGTATGTCCTACACCGATACGGGACCGCATCTGACCCCCATCGCAGCCGATACCGTCGTCAAAGTGCCCCAAATGGCCGAGTCCATCACAGAAGGCACCCTGAAGCAATGGTCAAAACGTGTGTATAGCAGCAAATCGTTTGACAGGGCATGGCTGACGACTCGCAGAGGTCGGCGACTTCGTTGAAAAGGACGAGGAGATTGCGACCATCGAGACCGACAAGATCGACGTGTCCGTAAACGCGCCCGAGGCCGGCACCATCAAGGAGTTCCTCGTCAACGAGGAGGACACCGTGACAGTCGACCAAGATCTCGTGAAGCTGGAACTTGGTGGGGCGCCATCGGGCGGACAAAAGCAGGAAGCCTCGTCGGAGTCCAAGGAGCCTGCGTCCAAGGAACAGGAGACTTCATCACAGCCTTCTGGCGAGCAGGAGCAGGAGCAGTCGAAGCCCAAGGAGGAGAGCGCTCCAAAGCAGGAGGAGGAGAAGAAGCCCGAGCCACCAAAGCAAGAATCGAAGCCAGAGCCTCCAAAGCAAGACTCGAAACCTGCACCACCCCCTAAGAAGGAGTCCAAGCCTGCGCCGCCCAAGGAGGAGCCCAAGCAGGCCCAGCCCGGCAGCCGTGAGGAGCGTCGCGTACGTTGCCTGCCTGTAATCTTGCTCAATACTCGCTGACTATCGTGTGCAGGTCAAGATGAACCGCATGCGCCTGCGCATCGCCGAGCGTCTGAAGCAGTCCCAGAACACGGCCGCCTCGCTGACCACCTTCAACGAGGTCGACATGTCCTCCATCATGGAGTTCCGCAAGCTGTACAAGGACGAGATCCTCAAGAACAAGGGCGTCAAGCTCGGCTTCATGTCTGCCTTTTCTCGCGCCTGCATCCTCGCTGCGCGCGAAGTGCCGGCCGTGAACGCTTCTATCGAGGGCCCCAACGGCGGCGACACCATCGTCTACCGCGACTACGTCGACATCTCCGTCGCTGTTGCGACTGAAAAGGGTCTCGTCACGCCTGTTGTCAGGAACGCTGAGAGCTTGGATATGGTTGGCATTGAGAAAGCAATTGCGGAACTGGGCAAGAAGGCGCGCGACAACAAGCTTACGATTGAGGACATGGCTGGTGGCACATTCACCATTTCCAACGGCGGCGTCTTTGGGAGCTTGATGGGTACGCCTATTATAAATCTCCCTCAGACTGCTGTGCTGGGTCTGCACGCTATCAAGGACAAACCGGTTGCTATCAACGGCAAGGTCGAGATCAGGCCGGTAAGTTGTCTTGCATACTAGCACTCGACTGAATATTTTCACTGACATTCAATACAGATGATGTACCTTGCGCTCACATACGACCACAGGCTTCTTGACGGCCGGGAAGCTGTGACTTTCCTGGTCAAGGTCAAAGAGTACATTGAGGACCCCAGGAAGATGCTGCTGTAGACGTCGCGTGTAGTTCTTGTGCATGTGCGTGAGCCATTGGATGGTAGTAGTAGTCTTGGATTCTTGTACATGCGTGGATATCATAGCTCGCGAGGTTGAAGTGGAAAAGTAGCGTGTATGATAGGCGGTCGATTGCATAATGAGCGCTTCTCTCTGTATTGTCTTTGTACCAGTAGCCGTGATTGTAACAGTAGCCGTGATTGTAACAGTAGCCGTGATTGTAACAGTAGCCGTGATTGTAACAGTAGCCGTGATTGTAACAGTAGCCGTGATTGTAACAGTAGCCGTGATTGTACCAGTAGCCGTGATTGAGTCGTAATAGCAATTCGCAGATACTCCTTTTCCACATTTTTTTTCGCTCTTCGGGGCATAAGAATCCTGTCTTTCTCGTGGTGTACCACGTCCCCTGCTTTATCCCTCCCGTTCCCAGAATGTTGATTTAAATACATAACAAAACTCTCGCGGTATCCCCTGTTAATAAACACTGGTATACTATACTTTGGAGCCATTTGGAACTGGTTGCGTGTGGCTGTGGTTTTTTTAATCCTTCATATAACTTACTGTTCTTATTTACGAAAGTCAGCTTCAAGCTCAAGACCAGATATGGCAATGCCGCCGTACAGCACTCAAGACCAAAACTCGACACTACCACTCCTATCCTGACAACTCAACATATTGTCGTATCCATCACAGGTTTTCAATCGGCTCGTCGTGTCCGAACTGTGACTTCAATAGTAGACCTTTGTCTACCGAATGCTATGAAATGCCTTCGACAAATGAATTGATACAATTTCGGTATGTTGTAGCACTTCATAGTAGTATATCACTCAATCACAGCAACTCTAGGATCATCAGAAGTGCTGATGCTGTGTGGTAATTTTTTTGTTTTCTTCATGTTGTGGTTGAAGTAAGAAACTACGCAGGTACGAATGGATGAAAACTGGAAAACCACAGCATCGAAATGAGACATCATGTCAATAAACGCAACAACTTTGTGGGCATAGGTTGATATTGACATATAAAATCTCAAAAAATACAGGCATTCTTTGGAACGAGCTTTGAAGATAACACATCATGGCATGCGCCGACTGGGGGTCAAATATGCCGACTCTAGCGCACGTACAGCGTATCACGAAACAAACATGGGACCACTGAACAAAGTGATGGACGTATCCGAATAAATTACAACGCTTGTGTTCAATACGCCATCCATGTACACCTAAACTCATGTCTGAAATTTGCGTACCCTACGCACAGTATTCAAATATCCCATGTCATCCATACGATCCACGTCATCCACCCAAGGAGCATGTACGACTTCATCACTCCCAGATACTTCGCCCGCTTCTCCGCTTACCCCAGCGTACGCATCCTCCACATACGCCCACTCCGGGGCATCACAGCACCCACTCACAAACACCGTGCGCTCAGGCACCATACCATACAACAAGCCCTCATGTATCTTCGGTACCAACACCTGCACTACGCGCCTCTCCGGTTCAAAACCACGAATGAGCGCCGTGCAAACCACCTTCGATGTCTTCGGGTCAAGGGGCTCCACCATGCCCGTGCGATCTGATTTCTCAAAGAATGGTATGCGGTATCTCTTCGTTCGAGGCAGCAGCGGAGGAATTGCGGAAGAAGTGCTCTCGACGATGTGCACGATTGAGCCGTTGAGTGCGTGGACGAGGGACGCGGGCTCGATGGGCTCGGAGTACATTGCGAAACCGACGAAGTCCTGTGTTCGTTCGGCGGTTTCCTCGAAGCAAAACTCCCAGGGTGCTAGTGTTGAGAGAGGGTCAAAGTTCCAAGAAGTTGGGCTCGCTTCGCCGGTGCTTAGTTTCTTTAGGTGAAAGTAAGACTGCATTTGCATCTCTCTAAACTCGGCGTCTGATCGCATGGGAGGCATGGCTGGAGCTAGTGATGTGATTTCGTGTAGCGTGCCACGGTATTGCGACATAATGGTCTGGATCGCATCTAGCTTCTCGGCCTGTTCGGTGTCGATGGCCTGCGTATCGCTCAGGTGGACTACATGATGTGGCTTGAAGTGCGCAAGTAGTTCCGTCAATATGCTCGTATATGTGCTATGGAGCGAGCCAGGCGTATTGATGATGAGCGGAAGAAGCGAATCGCGCGACCGCAGAGTTTTGTAGGCCAGAACCAAATCCTTTGCGCATGTACGATAGTAGTAGCCATGATTCGCGAGATTTGGCGGCACTGCGTGGGAGCGCACTGATTCATTCATCTCTGGACCTTGGGCAGAGGGCAAAGCGGCAGGGTGGGTGAATGCAGGCCCTAGATTGAGCGATCGTACTACGGTCAACGATATCTGGCCATGAGGTGTGTACTCTGGTTTAAGAGGATCAAGATCCAAGTAGCATACAGAAGGTGCAGGTCGAGCAGATTTGCCCTGTCCGGTGAGGTATCGGTTCAGCAGTCGCTTTGCGAACGTGGATTTGCCACTTGTCGGTGGGCCGATGATCAAGCTGATTGATGGACTACTGACGCAGTCTTCAATCGCGCGTAGCCACTCCTCCGGAGTCGACTCTGGTATCAGAGGCCGGGCGAGTTTGTCGGCGGAAGACTCAGTGATCTGCAGGAAGGTCAGTTCCCTTCACAGATAAAAATATTGATGGCAGGACATTGGCGAGCACATCCTTAAAGCCTGCAGCCTCGGTATACACATAAAGATATGCATCGAAGGAGTCGACATACCACACTAAATGAACGATTCTTCGTCTTCTCTGTCGGCACATTCCAGATATCTGAGAACATGGGGTTGCTGCGGGTGTCTGGCGCGGGTTCTTCGCAATTGGAAAATTGGACCTGATTTGCACCGTCCAAGCCCCTGATCTTTGATATGAGATGCGTTGCAGGCGCGTACATGGTATACTGTTGATCCTTCTGGCCATTGCGAGATAGGATGTCAATGTTGGCGCCATTGACGTTGACAGCTCCTCTCAATACTTTGAGACGAAAACAGCCGATGAGAGTAATGGTCGTGTGCTTGCTCAGTCTCACTGTCAGTTCCGAGTCGGTGTCGGAGACGATGTTTTGCGACTCATTTCGCCAGCTACAAAGCCTGAGGTTTTGCTTGATGATCAAAGGCTCCTCCACATCTGACTCTGATTCTACAGGCTCAGGCACGGGACTTTGTGGTGATTGTCTCACGGGTTCCGGCTCTGAAACTGATTCTGCAACAATTGGCGTGGGAGTGATGTCAAGTTTGAGGCCTTCTTTTGCGGCTTCGGCTTTGAGCCTGGCTGCCGCAACTGCACTCAGAGGTTTTCCATTGGTTGTTGCGATGGCTGAATTTGTTGTTAGCAATATTAGACATATGCGCATGAAGGAGACTCTGTACTGCTGCCATTACTAGCCGTAGACAGGCCATCGCCCCTCTTCCTCTTTCCTGGCATCTTGAGTTGGTATGCAGCATCGAGTAATTGGATGCCCGAAGCAAGAGAATCGTGAATGTCTAGCGCCAAAAGTGGAGCCGGCTAGCATTTAGCGGAAGTGATCCATTAAAAAAGATCTCAGGCGCATCGCATGTCAAACTGCGCTCAACATGAAGGAAGTCAAGAGAACACCCGTGCCGCTGCCAGGCTCTAAGCCCAGGGCAAAGTCAAAGTCGAATGGCGCGGTCTCGAAAGCACAGCTGAGCGCGGAATTGATTGGCAGCAGCGACGACGACTCCTCGCCGGAGAAGACGCCTCAGCCGAAAGCTGCACCAAAGCCCACGACCACGATAGCCGTACATCGTCCGAACGGCGCTGCCAAATCGAAGGCAATCTCGAGTGCGAAGGCGCCGCCAAAATCAATTGCGACACCAAAAGCCAAACCCGCACCCAAGAAAGCCACGCCAAAGCAGATCGGAACCGAGGAGCAAGCTGCAGAGGTCCTGTCTAGCTCGGAAGTGACGGATGACGAAGAAGTTCCGCGACGCGAAATACAGACGAAGCTCCCGGGAAACAAGGCGAGGACGGATGCCGCGAGTGCCAGCAGCAGCGAGAGCAGCTCAGAATCCTCCAGCGACGAGGAGCCTGCCACAACTAGGACGCCACAAGCGTCTCAAGCGTCCGCACGAACTCCGAAGAAAGTATCACACGCCGTCGAATTCCGACCTGCGCAAACATACGTGCCACCGAAAGGCTACAGCGCTGTGCCGTGCACCGACAAGACCACGTCAGAGTCCACCCGCATATTTGATAATCTGGAGGGCAAGCAGATATGGCACATCACCGTCCCGGCGGGCGTGTCACTGAAGCATTTGGAAGAGATGGCCATGGACAGTGCCCTGAAAGGCGAGACTGTTTTGGAGCACAAGGGCACCAGCTATGCCTTTGCAAAGGCGGATCAAAGCGATGGCGGAGCACGTGAAGTCATGTTACCCAGGAAGGATGGTTTCAAGTCTGGTAAGTTCTACTACGTGCGACCCGGAAAGGCACTGCTGATCGTTTGCTAGCTGGCGCACGAATAACGCAATGCCTCAACCTCCAGGCAGTCGTGCAACTCCCACATTTGACCTCTAGGCAAGCAGACCAGAACACAGGCTCCGAAGCTGCAGCATCCATCACACGCTCCACCATTCGCGCACCTCGACCACAGTTGAAGGGCCTCAAGATGCGCTTCCTCCCCACAGGCTTCGGCAATGGAGCCGCCGGTACGCTTGGAGAGTCAGACAGCGAAAACGATGCGGCGGCGGAGGCGGATGAGACCAATGAGTTGCAATTGCCCCCGAAGAAGGATAAAAATAAAAGGAAACACAGGGAGGTGAACGGAGATGTGCCGGCAGATGCGCCAGCAAAGAAGGCCAAGAAGCACCGGACCCAAGAGGACAAGGAGGCGAAGAGGGAGAAGAAGGAGAAGAAGCGTGCGCGAGAAGGTGTCTCTGCGAAGCCTTGAGCATAGCTGGAGATGCAAGAATTCAATACAGATACGCTGGAACCAAGGCGCGATGGAGGAGCACTTCAATCATCGGATTACACGGGCAGCTGTGCGCATACAGATCTGCAACTGGTCTTCAACACGGCACCGGCATGCGTGCAAGGCAGAGTTCATCCGCAAAACACGGAGATTGTGTCCTTCATGAAGAAGTAGAGGTATCGTCGAAAAGAGGATGAGGAGGACAATTACGAAGGTCATTGTGTTATTTTGAGTCAAGACCTTTCGCCTTCGGTGTGTCCCAAGGGTTGGCACGGTAGGCAGGAGCACCGGGTACCTGTGGAGACGGGGGACCAATCTCAGAAGCAATCATCATGTCTGCTTCTATAACTCCATGCATTCAAGTACGATCAATTCTTTGCGTGCTGCAAATCCAATATTACGAACCAAAGTCCTAAGCGCGTAGATGCAGGCAGGTGAATTCTCCGCAGGTGCATTAGAGGCCGTTGTGCCGTCATCCACCTGCAACGGTAACTTATTTGTGCGCACGTGCCACCTTGAAGTAAACAGTCGACGTCGGACGCGCAAGGAGAGCGTCGCAGTGCGCTCTGCGAACAATTCACCGGCACCCCCACACCCACCGTGATGACGGCGCGCTTTCACACCCCAAACCGACGCGACTGCCACAGACACTGCGCGCATTGCTGCACCAATGGCCGCCGTAGCCAGCGCATCTGCCCCGACCACGGAGGCATCGAGTCCCCCGACCGCCCATGCCGCGCCTTCGTCTCCCTCGCCGGCGCAGGCCTCCCACGGACACACGGCGCACGACATGTCCCATTCTGAGCATGTCCAGACGTCCCACGTGCCCGACCCGGACTCGGACCTGCCGCCACTGCCCGCCGGCGATGACGATAGCTTTTTGCGAGACTTCAACGAGGGCCACACCGACGGCGGCGAAGGCGAAGGGAGCGTGCTGACAGACCGCGAGATGGGCCGCCAGCTCATGGACATCGAGTCGAGTTTCCTGCCCGAACTGCCCGCCCAGCCTGAGGCGCCGCACGCGAATGCCGGCGCAGACGACACCTTCCTCTTCGGCGGCTCCCCAGGCAATGCGCGCCCCTCCTCGCCCAAGCCAGGCGACGACGCGGGTCTGCAGAGGGTCATGGCGAACCTGGAGGAGATGACCAAGCCCAAGAAGAAGCCCAAGAAGCTGGAGGTGCGCAGCGGCAACACACCGACAAGGCCAACCCGCGACCCAGACTCCTCACTGCTGTCCGAAGAAGCGCCCACTCCGGCAGACGCATACAAAACCCCGTTCGCGCGGCGACTGGATTTTGGCGAGGAAGAGTCCCCAGATGCTGCGCTGTCGACACCAGGGGCTGGACGGTCGTCGCCCTCGGCAGATGCTGCGCGGCGAAACCAGTCGAGGGCTCACATGGGGCCAGCCACTGCAGTGAATGGCATGTCGAACGCGTCGAGCGAACAGCACGTCTCTGCAGGCGCCGAGTACGCGGACGTAGAGCACGACTTGCGACCCATGTCTAGCGCATCCACCGTGAAAGCCCCAGACTTCACTCAATTTGAACAAGGCTCATCGCTCCTCTCATCCGATCATGACCTCAGCATGGAAAGCCTGAACATACCAGCTGTCGCATCAACGACGACCTCACCCGGCACACGCAAGAGACCGGGCTTCCTTCAACATCGGCAATCGAGCCAGCGATCGTCAGTGTCATCGTTCACGAACCGCTCGGATGTGTCTGGAGACGGTGCTAGTACGGCCAGCCTGGGTGCAGACTATGCGTTGCAGACAGGCGGTGCCATACCTCGCTCCACGCCTCACAGAGCAAGTCTGGGTCTATCAAGACTGCCCAGCCTAGGAAGCATTGCCTCGTCAATGTCTGGCTATAGTGATGTCAATCCTTGGGAACAGCATCGCAGCATCAGCTCAAACTCGCTATCAGGATTGCTACACCCCGACGCAAGCCTGGGACGAGTGGAGGAAGAGAACGCCAATTCTGCCACTCCACCGGAAACGCCGCGTGCTCCCAGCGTCCAACCTTCTGGCCCCACCGATACCGTGATTGCTAGGCACGTTCAGGATATTCAGGTACCAGACACCATCGCGCGAGAGTTCCGGGCGAAGCATGCGCGTTCACCGGACAAACGGCACATGGCAACGCCGACCACAAAGAGCAGGCACAATCTTACCCTCAAAGAGCAGAACAGCAAGATCGACAAGCTCAGCAAAGAGAACTTTGATCTCAAGCTAAAGATCCACTTCCTCGACCAAGCGCTGCAAAACCGGTCTGACGAGGGAGTCAAAGATATGATCTCAAAGAACGTACAGCTACAGACAGATCTCGCAACCGAGAAGAAGGAGACCCAGTCTATGCGCAAGAAAATCAAAGATTTGGAGCGCCGACTCAAGGCGCACGAGGAAGGTCTGGTTCCCAGTAAAGAGGTCGGCAGTGGTTCCGAAGACGAGATAAGCGATCAATCCTCACGACAAGCTCAGCTTGAAGAGGAAGTTGAGTTTCTTCGAGAGCGCCTGGAAAGCAGTGAGACAGTCATTGAGCAGTGGCAACAGGAAGCCTTGCAAAAAGAAGCGGACAATAGGCGAATGGCTGACTACATCAAGACCATGAGGGAACAAAGTTCCTCGGCCGATTCTGCTGGCCTGAACGAGGCCGTCAACATGTGGAAGGAAGACTTTGAGGATGAGCGGGCACGTCGGGAACAGGTTGAGACTCGATGCCAACAGGCCGAAACCGAAAGCGACAGTCTCCGCGCTGAAGTGCAGCGACTGAGAGACCAGAACGTACAGCTCCAACAACATCAAACGGCGAACCATCAGATTAGACGTCGCGGCCACCAGACCTTCACGCCTGGGTCTCCGTTAGGTTTTGATCCGAACGAGCAAGCACGATCAATGTCCGCCGGTGGAACCAGTAGCACTCGTGCGGCCAGTGGAACTCTCGTAGATCACTTGCAAAACGACAACGACAAATTGCAGCGGGACCTCCACGCCCAAGTTTCGATGCTCACGTCACGAAATCGAGAGAATTTGCGCCTTCGCGAAGAGAATGAGGGGCTCAAGCTTACAATCCGTCGAGGAGATTCTGGATCGGCAGCTGGTGATAGCATCCTAGAACGATCGATATCCCGTAACCACATGAGGTCTGTCTCGCGAGCAAGCGGTGGAACACGAATGACTCAGATGAGCGACCCTGAGCGCGAAGACCTCGAAGGCAAGTATGCCACGTTGCGGGATGAGCTATCACAAATGAAGCTGTCCTACAAAGAGCTTGACGACCAACTCAATGGCCACCTCGATATGCTCGAAACGGCAGAGAACAAGATCTCGGAGTTGGAGAAAGAGGTAGAGGCTTCCACTGAGGACCTACAGGCTTTGTCGATCGAGAGAGACGAAGCATTGGAAATGCTACAAGACAAGGAGCAGGAGTGTGAAGAGCTTCGACAAGAAGCACTGGATACCGTTCAGAGGCTCGAAAATGAACTGGATCAGCGACAACAAGAGCGAGAGCGCCTCATTATCGAGCTTGAAAACACGACTGAAGACTTTAATGCTTTGCAACAGGAGATGAAGAATGTCAGCGAAAGTCTTCTGAACTTGGAGGACGATCGAGATGCAAGCTTGCGCAAGATCCAGTCTCTTGAAGCGGAGCTGGCTGATGCTAATCAGGAGCTGGTGAGGCAAGACAAACTGCTCAGC
>Ga0265780_10003342_pt1 | contig 21143 bp, 13 predicted proteins | sample P1T30metagenome_FD_192432 | JGI IMG/M metagenome (GOLD analysis project Ga0265780, IMG submission 192432) | Plant litter microbial communities from East Loma Ridge, Irvine, California - P1 T30 | ecosystem: Environmental > Terrestrial > Plant litter > Unclassified | place: USA: California...
GCTCAGGTGGTGGACGGCAAACTAGTGATCGTGCCGCCGCCTGAATGCCAGCTTTTTGCCAACATGGCCGACCAAACCCGCATGGATGCTCAAATTCCGCAGGTTCGATTCCCTCCGCCTCCACCAGTATTCAAAAACAAAGCCCCGCTGGCGCAAGTGTGCCGTGGAACCATAATCTGTCGCAAACGACAGGTTATGGTTCTTTTTCATTCTGCGACGCTTTATCGTTCTCTTTCTTCTTTTGCTTCGCCGCGTCCTGTAGCATTCTTTCTTGGCTTAAGACTTCTTTAAACAAGATTTTGTCCTGGGGCCTGAAAAGCGTCAATGCGTCCATACCCACTCGCTCGGTAATGCGGCGTCTAGTCGGCAAGACTCCTTTCGCCAGCATTGCCCGAACTTCAGCACGAAGGACGTTCTTTTTCGCCATTAGCGACGATGTGGCTCGTTCATGTAGAACTGCTCTGTGTCGAGCAGATATTTTTTTAGTCAGCTCGTTACTGTAAATATAAAGTGTTCGAGGTGATGTCCCAAGAAGATCAGCTACTTTTTTTACCGACAAGCTTTCGTTTTGTTTTAAGAAATCCTCAAGCTTGCGATCGAGCTCAGAGCGGTCAAAACGTTGGCCAGCGCCCTTCTGCCGGCGTCTCGGGGGGACTGCAAGAGGGCGAAGCTCTGTAAGGTCCGCACTAAAAATATCTGAGATTTCACACCCTAAGCTGTAAGCGATCGACACGATATGAGAAAATTCGGCAACGTTTTGGCCATGCATCCATCCGTGTACCGTAGATTTATTGACCTCCAAGATATTCGCAAGCCACGCGGCTTTTCCGTCCGCACATTGGTCCTTGGCGCCGGAGATGAACTTCGAGAGGTAGTCTTTATTCGCTCTGCTGTCGAAAGTTTCACTATCAAGAAACCGGGCTACAAGACGAGCAACCGCAATTTCACGCTCAGTAGCCCGCTCACTGCATGAGTTCTCTCGTGCGACGGTACGCCCACAAAACTTGCAAATGTGAGGCAAAAATTTCCTACGAAACTTGCTCTGCCGTTCGCTAGGCGAACAACCGCATGTGCTTATAAGTCTCGTTTCGTGAATCCGGCAGGCTGTTACACATTGAATCTCCCAAATAAGTCGTCCATGTAGTCCTTCAGCACCGTTTACCATACTAAAACATTCGGCGCACCAACGTTTTTGTCGAGCCATTAAGCCAACTTGGCTTATGCAGCCATTCATCGACAATAATGTGCTTCCAGAGAGACCTGAATAGCTCGTCAGAATTTCTAAGCATTTTACCCAGGTAGACGCCACGTTACCCATACCATTAAAGCACGATAACTGCCATGTGCTATTTCGCCGCAGAATTGATTTCTGGATTCCAGTTAAGCTATCAATTTTCGGCAACACTACCCCCATAGCCAGCTGCTGGGGAGTAAGGCAATGTGCATCGGCCAAACGGCAGAAATAACTGTCGAGACTTTCGCGCCATGCAGTACCGACCCCGATCGGAGTCAGCCGGTACAAAATGCTTCGTGCCGGCATTGACATTGGTGGAAAGTCGCTCATAACAGCTTGCGAGAATGCATTCATTACAGTATCGATTAAGTCAATCGCCGTTTATTAACGCTAAAAAGCGCACCAGAAATCGAATGCTCACCTTCCAGAACCTCCGAGAGAATGGAGGATACTTGTGCCTCCGACAGCAAGGCACGCTCAAGAAATTCCTCCTTCCAATGCCCTTCGTTCCTCAGTGTCAATGCCAAGGCGCGACTGAGCGTATCCTTTAATATGCCGACGCACCCGACACAAGCATGCTGTAGAGGTAACGCGAAATTTTCTAACTCCGGAATTTCTTCCAAAGGCAACCTTTTTTGTAACGTACGGAGCACTTTTCTAAATGAAATTTCGTCTTCTGCTTCGCCTGGAATATAGCGCTGAAGATGAACAATGGTAGAACGCCGGGTGAGCTGACCAGTCAAATTCATCAGCTTATAAAGGTCATAGGAGCCAACTAGCGCCAAGGTCACTCCAGAGATATTCGAAAGCGATTTGAGCGCATCCATGTGACCAGACAGCCTAGCGTCCTTGCAATTTCGAATCAGGTGTACTGCTTCATCAACGACGACTAGAAGTGTCTTACGATGCTTTAGAGCGTTCTCAACAGCCCCGCGCAAACTTGCAACAGTCGAGCCGTTAGTTAGCGGCGCTACGGTCATGCGACCGTCATCAAGTAGAGTTCTTACTTTTCGATCCATTAATGGCTCGGCCAATTGGATGCCAAGTCTTGTATAGAACATCCGCCATGAAAACGATTGCTCGCCAGACGCAGGCGCCTCCACGAGCACAATGGGCATAAAACTATGGTCCTCTTGCATCTCAGTTTGATACTCGACAATCAGACGATCTCGTAAAGCGCTGGCTAGAGTTGTCTTTCCGGCTCCTGTTGGGCCGATCAGCAGTGCAATATCAGTTCCAGTGTTGGGCTGAGCCGTCATAACTAAGTCCTCTAGTGGTCTTTCTATCTTTGGGTGCTTAACACGTATTCCTCCGAAATAGGCCAATTTCTCCCTTCTAGGCAACGACAACAAATGCTGTCGACGCTCGGATTCGCTCATGGGATTAATGTCAGAAGAGCTCAAACTCACTGCTCGATTCATGATCATCCTCTTGCTCTTTGGCGTTATAAATTGCGCTATCTGCACGTTCCTGGAGACCAGCAGCTGCAGTCGGCAATTCGACGGCTTGTGGCGGACCGATTGTCGAACTGCTTGTGTCGCCAGTATCGGAATGATCATTAGTTACGCTAGCAACCGCCGTCATCCCTAGATTGTCGTAAACAAGACGCGTTTCGGCCTGTTGAATGCGAAGTCGAGGGTCAAAATTCGTAGCATCGAGGACACGCGCCCACTCTGCAATCCGCTCAGGTGTCAGATCTTTTTTCTTGATACCATGCTTGCGAACCAATTCCTGAAAGGCGTATCGAAGTTCGATCTCTGTATATCCTCGCAGGAGGATAGCAAGCTTTGAAGCACACTTGTGCCAGTGATTCCCCAACAGGACGTAGCAGCTCGCGACGTCCCAAGGATCAACTCGAACTTCGACTTTTCTCTGCCTCGAACCGATATTGCGAAAAGCGTCTGCCCAATACCATATATGATTAATCTTGATCCCGCGCTGAATGTCGACTATACGTGTCCCGGTTAGGTCCACCGAAGGGCACGTTTCAATCATGAAGGTGTGGTCATACCGAATCCATCTATTCCGTCTCACTCCTGTCTCTGCTAATCGATCTAACAAGTGCTGTTCTGGGCCCTCACCATGTGCTGGATGATTATCCGTGCCATAGAGCACCCTAAAATAATAGTCCAATGCCCCGTGTAGTGCTGGCAACGTCCATTTCACGAAATTTTTTGGATTCACTGACTTGGTCACTGTTCGCACATGCTTCATCAGTTTAGTATTACCTTCCAAGTTATGAATTAGCTGAGATTGCGATGTCCCAAAGACCCTTTCCATGACTGAACCATGACGCGGCTGGCCTGGAGGCCTGTACCGCAGATGGGTACGATAGAGCCGGCAGACCTGAGAGAAGGAAACCGAGTGAAATTCTTTCCCATTATCGGTGATCACCATGTCTGGCATTCGGCCATGCCGGCGGACGAGATCACGTAAGACCATCATGCATTACCGATAACTTGGCGGTTCGAAGCTTAAGTAAAACCCGACGATCGCCCGCGACTCTGCATCTATCGCGAGTGATAACCATGGACGGCCTAGCTTATCTGCATCGCCTGGGGCGCCAAGAATAATTTCTAGCGGCGTATGGTCAATATGAACGTATTGAAAAGGCCTGACTCCATGAATCGGCTCGTCATAATTTAGGTACCATACAATTGGCGATTCTTGGTATGCCTTTCTTTTTCCTTCGCGCGCCCTTACGGAAGAAGACTTATCTAACTCTTTGTAAAATGTCTTTTTGGAACACGGTTGGATCTGCATTTCTTGGCAGCGAGCGATAAATAGAATAAAAGCATGCTCCTTCGTCATTGCGAGAGGGGTGTTATACTCGTGCTTGGCAAAAAAATCGATGAGTTCAATAAGTTCGGTAGAAATTTTTCTCTCGCGATTTCCTCGCTCAGATATTCGGCTGACCAGAGCAAGGTTCTGCTCAAGCGCTCCAGCGCCGGCTTCGCGCATTAGCTTTTTATAACGCTGAATACTGCGCTTCGAGACCGTTACAGAGCTCGGATTCGTCTGTGCAAGTTCGACCAGTCTCGCCCGTGCCAAGGCTCGAGAAACTTGCACTGGAGACAAGGCGTCTAGTTTCGATTTACCTGATTCTATCTGTTCATACGCTGGGGAATTTCGTATCGTGAGCTTCCCTTGATCAAAGCAACTTCTTAACACATCGATACTCATTTCTATAGTTCCACTATCGTGCTTCATCACGACACTAGTGGCTCCGACTAGAATTACGACGTGAATCTGGCCCTCGTAGACAAATTCGGTTCCAGTTTCTACGTTGAAGTCTTGCTTACTCCGGTCAGGGCCTCCTTCTCCGGATTCCTCAATCCGACGATTAAACTCCAGCGTCACTTGGTCGCGGAACACGAGCGCACGGTTCGTTTCGGAAATATCATGGTGGTAAAGATCGAAAGCGATCAGTCCATCTGCAATGGCCTTGTAGATATCATCTGCCGTGAAGCCGCACTCTTTAACGTTAATATCGGCGCTCATTGAGCAGCCCCCTCGCTTATCGAAGTCTTTGCGGCCTGTCCCGTTGCAATAAGTTCTGCAATAGATATGAAGGCGCGTTCAATGAAACATAATCGTATGCTTGCCAAGACATCGGCCTCTACAGGGGGGTAGTCTACGGCGAGGTAGTCCGCAAGAAATTGTATGTTTCGAATAAATTGTTGCGGGTGCTCGCCTGGAGTTCGAATCTGATAGTGAATACCCATTTCTCGTAACTGAGATTCGACCTCTGGCATACGCCCCCCCCCTTCATCGTACTCGTAGCGCCCGGGATACTTCCCAGCAAGTTTCTGTAGACGTACTTCTTCCCGCCATTCATCGATGACAATTTTGTCGCTATAGAGAAGGAGAAAGTCTGGTGTGTGCTGAAGTCGATAGGGCTTCTTGAGCCCACCGTCCGTCGCGATTATGTCAAGCTTCGCCGGCTGAGCGTAGTACTCTAAAACCCCGCTATCGAATTCATAATTGATTAGCGCGGGAAACTCGACTGTACGGCTTTCTATGTCAACGGTCGCCCCCATTTTTCGGCTTTGATATTTCGTAATGACGTTTCCGAGGCGAGATTGGACCTTTCGGACTGGAGATTCCCTCCGTGCCTTTATAACAAACTGCCTGCCTGCGATTGGAGTCCCAAGCTTGGCAAAGTACATCTCCAGTTCGACGGCGTTTAGCATACCCCCTCCATAGCGACAACAGATTTTCCAAAAAATCGGCATAACGAGAAGCATTATTCGCCTATGGCCTGTTTGGAATCCATAGGTTGATGTCCGAGATCATCGTGTCTGACTTTGGCAATTCCGACGAACGATATCACGCAGAACCGTCGTGCACGATCGGCAGCTTGGCGGCTCGGAGCTTAAGAAAGCCCCGACGATCGCCCGCGACTCTGCATCTATAGCCAGTGATAACCAAGGACGGGCTAGATTATCTCCGTCGCCTGGAGTACCAAGAAGAACTTCCAGCGGCGCATGGTCGATATGGACGTACTGATCTGCCGTGAAGTCTTGCCTTTGCGCGCTAATATCGGAATTCATGAGCAGGGTCCTCCGTATATGATTTGATCTCAGCTTTTGCCATTTTGTTTCGTAAATGCCATCATACATTCCGCTTTCTCTCGATAGATCGATGGCTTATTAGCGCATATCCTCTCGGAATTTGAAAGACGGGTGATTCTTTTCCTTCGCGAAATGCCGTAGTTGCATATACTTAATCGTCAGAACAAAAAATTCGTCTTAGCACTCTTAAATAATTATTTAAATGGAGGTCTGAATTATTCATAATATTTTATTTTTTTGGTTTCGCAAAACAAATATTTTTAATGAATAATCTGGTGTTGTGACTTCAACTCGCCTTGCATTTTTGTCGCTATTTTGCGACGTGTTGCCCTAATAAGTCTTAGCGCAGGGTCGATCGCACCTGCGGCATGGCTAAGCAATAATATTGTTTTGCGCTTTCATTAAATAATTTAATAAAATTTTTAGCTTGTATTTATTTTTAATATTTAATTCTTAGCTTATCTAAAATATTGGCACACTATTGCGTGCAGCGTTAAAAGATAGATTTACGAGAGGCAGCAAAATCAAGCTATCAGCCTCAGCCGCTCATAGCGATTATGTGGAGCAGCAGGAAAATAGCGTGGAACTAGGGAAGACACCAACATCGAGCTTTGGGGCAAAGTACGCCGTCGTGGCATGTGCGGCAATTTACGCTGAGAAAAGATTACGCGTTAGGTAACGACACGGCAGACGCTGCGATGCACTGTACTTGGCTCGGAGCGCTGGTTTTCTCTAGCGCAAGAGGCGCACAGTATCGGAGGCACGGCGCAGAAGAATGGCTTCGATATATCGAACGCTACCGGGCGTCGGCAGGCAACCCATACTTGTTCGTGGCATCATCGAAGAAAAAATTCTGGAAGCGGATTTGGGCACCACGACATTGAGGGGAAAAATTATGAGCGCAAGGTTGCAGAAGAGGAAACAGTACCGGAAATTCCTCAGTGAACTAGTTCTTAATCAGCGCCTGACTGAGTCGATGATGAAGAAGTCGGTTGATGGGTGGCGTGCGATTGAATCAGAGGTAATGCGTGTTTTTGGAAACGATCGTATGGCGGCGCAGGCGTGGTTTATCACTCCAGCCATTGCGCTCGATGGGAATCGGCCTGCGGACCTAGTGGCAAATGGTAATGTGCAACTCGTGCGTGACCATCTGCTCAGGTTGCAGTATTGCGTCTACACATAATATAGCGTGTATTCATGAGTAGTTCTCGATTACGCGTGGCAAATCGTAGCCTCTAGCGTCATCGGCACTTCATAGCCCTTGTAACAGCGGCGATCCAAGCGCATGTGAACTGTTCGGCGTCCTGGACGAGAGAATTCGCCACCGGGCCAGTAGGCTTCCGACTAACATGGCAGACCGGAGAGCGATTTATGTTCACGTCCTGAGACTCAAGCTCGGTAGGCTGGGTGCTGCGAAATTTTTGAGTGAGTCATGCGCAAACAGGTAATAACTCGTTGAAAGTTTTGGATTTTCAATTTGCACAACAGAGCTAGACAATGGCTGAGAATAAAGTAGCACCGCCTCAACAAACGAGTGATGAGATGGAGTCCAGTACGATACCTAGCGATTTCCCTCGATCGGCACGTCTCGGTGCTGTGCCCGGAAGTCAGCCAAAGTTTCTAGCGGTCAACTATAGGGGTCAGTTTTATCAACCTGGCGCTACTCCGCCGGAGGTGTATGAGCGATGGGAGCTCTGTGAGAACCTTGCAGTTCAGCTTGCGAACAAATCAGTCGAGTCCAAGGCGGGAAAACGTGCGCACATGTCGGAAGTAGAGATTCTGGCTCAGTACTTACCCCGACTCATAGCTCAGCAGTGGACGTCGGAGGCTGAAGCACGATGGATTATTCGTAGAGTCGCCCAAATGCTCACTTGGCCAGCGCCGTCCGCCGCACAAGAAGTGGGCACTGATGCTCCTCCCAGCTGGTAACAGCATGGGGATCAAGCTTAACGTCGGCATCCGTTAGCCCGGGCCGAAGGGCTTGCTGCGTGTGACCGCCGTGCACGTTTATGTCCAAAATCTTTTCCAAACCTAAGCGGTGACGTTAGGATGCAACTCGTGAAGAAGTCGAATCGCTTGCATGGCGGTGTCTTGGTCGAGCATGCCTTGCACCATCCACGAGGCGAGTGACGCCGTTAGCAAGAAGGCAAACCTCTGCGGGTCGCCTTCCGCCCCCGCCACTGCTAACTTTAGGTCACTGTTCAGCTTTTCCTCTATCGTCATCTCTTGTTTCCTTGCTCAAGACACTCGGTTCCAAATATGGGATCGTGGAATGTTGTCATAGTTACACAGAGGGTAGATAATACGTCGAAGATTCATCGTGGTAGTTAGATGAAATCTAAGACTCGACACAAGCGGTTTGATGCGGCTTAAGAGCGGTTGCTGCAGACAATCAGGGTTGTGCGTAGGCAAACATTTTGCTATGCTGCGCAACACCCCACGATGACCCCAGGAAAAACATGGTCCGCTGCCACCTCTCCGCTCTCATGGGGCGAGACAAGCTCCGCATCTCCGACGTCTCCCGACTTACCGGCTTGAACCGCAGCACAGTCACAGCCTTGTATAAGGAGACCACGACACGCCTGGACTTGGCTGCGATCGATGCCTTGTGCCGCCTGTTTCGTTGTCCGGTGGGCGAACTCTTCGAATACGTACCCGACGACGATGGAGGCGCATCATGACGCTCAGCAGCTCCCGGTGGCAGACCATTGCCGAATCTAATTTCTCATGGGAGCGCGAAGCCCTTGAGTGGCTGCGGGCCAACCTGCCTGATCGCGATCCTTGGCACGTCTGGAGCAATTTCGAATTCATCGATGACGAGGGCAAAGTCAACGAGGTGGACGCACTGGTGCTTTCTCCCGCCGGCCTCTTTTTAGTGGAAATTAAAAGTCGCCCGGGTGTGCTCCGCGGTGACGCCCACAGCTGGACGTGGACCACCGACGGTCGCTCGTCAACCTACGATAACCCGCTGATCCTGGCCAATCGCAAGGCCAAACGTCTGGCCAGCCTGCTGCGCCGACAGCCTTCCATCGTCAAAGGCAAGATTCGTTTGCCTTTCGTCGAGCCGGCCATCTTCCTGTCGTCAACGAGCCTCTCGTGCAAGCTCGAGGGTTTGGCCAAGACCGGCACATTCCAGCACGGGCGGCCTGGGTCGCTGGACGCCCCCGGGATCGTCGGCGCCCTGAGTAACGGCATCACCACTCGATCGCCGGTGCCCGTCGATGGCACGCAGGCCAAAGCCATTGGTAGAGCCTTGCTCCAGGCGGGCATCCGTCCGTCGAACAAGCATCGCCAGGTCGGCGACTACAGGTTGATTAAACTGATCACCGAAGGCGAAGGTTTTCAGGACTGGGAAGCGAGCCATGTCAGCATCGACACCGTGCACCGGCGCGTGCGCATCTACACGGTCGCCACGGCTTCGAATCCGGAGATCCGTGCGGCTCGGCAGCGACAGGGCCGCCGTGAATTCGAGGTCCTCGAGGGCATTGATCACCCGGGCATTCTGCGCGTCAGGGACTACAAGGACACTGAACTCGGCCCCGCGCTGATTTTCGATCACGATCCCAAAGCAGTGCGGCTGGACCATCTGCTCCTTGAGAAGGGCAAGACGCTGACCATTACACAGCGGCTGCAGCTGGTGCGGGATATCGCCGAGACTCTGAAGTACGCGCACGCGAAACGGCTGTACCACCGCGCCTTGGGTCCGCAGAGCATCCTCGTCCACGATGTGGATGGGGTTGCCATGCACGTGCGCCTGATGAACTGGCAGACCGCCTCGCGCAATGTCGGCGACTCCGCAGCGCCAGACACCGTACACCGCACTACCGGCACCCGCCACGTCGAGGACTACGTCGAAGATCCCGGCCTCATCTACCTGGCGCCCGAAACCACTCGTGCCGACCCCGCACATGGCCCTAGCCTTGACGTGTTTTCACTCGGTTGCATCAGCTTCTACATCTTCACTGGACAGCCTCCCGCAGGCTCAACCTTGGAGCTCTCCGAAAAGCTACGCATCGGTCAGGGCCTCAGGCTGTCCGATACCATGGACGGTTGCGGCGCCAAGCAGCAAGAGCTCATCCAGTTCGCGACCTCCCCGGACGTACTGACACGCTTCGACACGATCCAGGGCTTCCTCGACGAGCTCGACTCGGTCGAGGATGAGCTGACCACGCCAGACCCTGAAGCGACCGTCGACCCCAGCATCGCTAGCACCGGCGACAGACTTGAAGGCGGCTTCACCGTCATCAAGCGCGTTGGCCGCGGCTCGTCCAGCGATGCATTGCTGGTGCGTCGCGACGGCAGCGATGAAGAGAGCATCCTCAAGGTCGCCATCGACATCGGCCACAACGACCGGTTGGCTGCCGAAGGCGAGGTGCTCACCCGGCTACATCACCAGAACATCGTGGCGTATCGCGACACGCTCACGGTCGCCGGTCGAACTGCCCTACTGCTTAAGGGTGCCGGGCCCAAAACCTTGGCGGAAAAGATCAACGAAGAGGGGCGCCTGTCGCTCGACATGCTGCAGCGCTTCGGAGAAGAGCTGATCGAGGCCGTCAACTACCTCGAATCCGAAGGTGTGGCCCACCGGGACATCAAACCCGACAACATCGGGATCGCCGAAAACCGAAGCCGCAAGTTACAGTTGGTCCTGTTCGATTTTTCGCTGTCACGCACGCCGGCGGAAAACATCACGGCCGGCACCCATCCCTACCTCGACCCGTTCCTGCCGCTGCGCCGGCCAGCGCGTTGGGACCTGTATGCAGAGCGCTTCGCACTCGCCGTTACGCTCTATGAGATGGCGGTGGGACACCCCCCGGTGTGGGGTGATGGACGGACGTCGCCGTCCATGGTCGACCAGGAAGTCACGATCGAGAGGGACGTTTTCGACCCCGTCACGCGAGAGGGCTTCTCCAGCTTCTTCGAAAAGGCCTTGAAGCGCGACTACCGCGAGCGTTTCGACAATGCGGAGGACATGCTTCGTGCCTGGCGCGCGATCTTCACTGCGAGTCAGACGCTTCACCCAAATGATGCCGTGCCGACAACTGGCCTGGGCTTCATTCCGTTGACAGTCAATCCGCAGACCACGATGGCAGAACTGGGCTATAGCCTCGAAGCCCAGGACGTGTTGGAACGCATGGGCGTACACAACGCCCGCGAGTTGCTGGCGGTCGACCGCATCCGCTTCCGATACCTCCGCGGTGTCGGCGACAAGATCCGCAAGGAGATCCGTCTCACCGCTAAGGAGCTCGCGCGCCTCAGGCCAGACCTTACTCAGGGCCGAAGCGCTGCGCACGACGCAGACGAGGAAGTCCAAGGCGCAGTAAGCATCAACGAACTCGCCGCTCAACTGCTTCCCCGCCGGCCGGCCGGAGATGACAGGCCGGAAGAGGCTGCGTTGGCGCACTACCTGGGCCTGGACGATACCGTCAAGGCAGGCGCATGGCCCAGCTTGGGTGATGCAGCGCAAGCCGGCGAGGTCGACCGAAGCACATTGACGGCTTCCTTGATCAAGGCACGCGAGCGCTGGCTGAAAAACCCGGCGTTCACCGAACTGCGTCACCAGATCGATTCGCTCGTCCGTAGCCAAGGCAACGTCATGAGCGCATTGGAAGGCGCCATGGCTCTGCTTGGATTGCGCGGCTGCGCTTCGCAGGATGATGCCGAGCGACTGCGCCAGTCCACCGCCGTCCTGCGCGGCGCGGTGGAAGCCGAAGCTCACCTTGACAAGCCTCGCTTCGAAGCCTTTGAGCACCAGCCATCCATGCTGATCGCCAGCGCGGGCGCATGGGCCGACTACGCACGCCAGCTTGGCATTGCTGCCGATGCCTGTGCATTGGCCGATCCGCTGTTACCGCCGACACGCGTGCTGGAGATGCTGGAAGGCCTACCCCTGCCTGTTTCCGAGCACCTTGGCGGCGCCGCACCACTGCCGCTGACACCTACCCGCCTGTTGCGCCTAGCCGCATCGGCATCCCGGAGTGCCGCTGTGTCCAGCCGCCAGGAGATGTACGCGCGGGGTATGGCGCCCCTACAAGCGCTGCGGCAATCCTTGGGCGCACTAGTGGGTGCGCCTGCGCTGACGGTAAAAGACATTCAGGATCGCGTCCGTGGCCGCTACCCGGAAGCGTCTGCATTGCCTGGCCGCCCTGCGCTGGACCGCCTGCTCGAAGGGGTTGACGCGCCTCTGGAATGGGACGTCACCGCGGCAGATGGAAAAGGCGCGTACAGGCTCGCCACCTTAGGTCGCGGGCAGACGGCAGGCACTACCACCCAGTTCTCTCGCCAGGCGACTTTGTTGACGAGCCACTCGGAGATTGACGACGATGTGTCCCGTGCGGCCGCGGTCGAGGAGCGATTGGTCCGGTGCCTTGGCGATGGTGGCATGCTGGTTCTGACCGTACAGCCGCGCCTCGCACGCCGCGCCGAGACAGAACTCATGCGCCGGTTCGGCAACCCGGCAACGCCGTCAGCGGCAGTCAAGCGGATCAACTTCGATGCGCTGCTGCTTGGGGCCTTACGGGAGCAGGCCCGTGCAGCCAATGTGGATTGGAACGTCGTGCTACAGGCCGATGCCGCTGATCGTGGCAGCAGGAACTGGACCAACCTCCTTCGCCTCGTTCAGCGCGCCCTGCCTTCTGTGCGTGCCGCCTTGCTCGACAGTCCGTCGCCCATTCTGCTTGTCAGCGTCGGGCTCCTGGCTCGCTACGAGCTGATGAGCCTGGTCTCCGAACTGGAGCAAAACGCCGGCCGGCCTTGTCATACGCTCAGCGCTTGGATACTGCTGCCCACCAGCCACCAAAGCCTGCCCGTCATCGATGGCGTAGCAATGCCATTGGTCAACAACCTCAATAACACCCGCACCCTGACACTCCCTCAGGCCTGGGTGGAAAACCAACACCGGACGAAGACGAGCAGCGGTGCAAGTCTGTCCGTAGCCGGAAAGCTTCCACAGTGATTAATGCCCCACAACTCCTCGCCGACCTGACTAAGCTGCTCAAGCGCCTGGAAAGCGACCTTCTGCAGCGGATTGAAGAAGTCCCGGCACTGAAAGCCAGCCTGCAGACAGAATGGCAAGCCGCGCGCGATGCAAACCGCTCTGCCGAAACCTTCGAGACCTGGGTCGACCAAGTCATTACGCAGGCCGGCGTGCACTGGCTGTTGAGCTGCGTGTTCATGCGTTTCATTGAAGACAACGAACTGGTCGACCGCCCCTGGCTGGGCGGCACGCCGGCGTCCGGCCGTCTGGCGCTGGCGCGGGACCGGCACGAAACCTACTTCCGGGACCAGCCGCTAGAAAACGACCGCGATTATCTGCTGACGGCCTTCCTCGAAGCCGGTGCACTGCCTGGGCTGCACACCTTTTTCGATGAGGACCACAACCCGGTCTTCCGCCTAGGGATTAGCGGCGATGCAGCCATGGCACTACGTCAATTCTGGCAGCAGGTGGATCCGAATACTGGCGCTCTGCTACACGACTTCACGGATCCGGACTGGAACACCCGCTTCTTGGGCGACCTATACCAGGACCTGTCCGAGGCCACCCGCAAGCGCTATGCGCTGCTACAAACGCCCGAGTTTGTCGAAGAATTCATCTTGGACCGGACACTGACGCCCGCAGTCCGCGAGTTCGGGTTCCGCGAAGTACGCATGATCGACCCTACGTGCGGATCGGGGCACTTCCTACTAGGAGGTTTTCATCGGTTACTTGCAGAATGGCAACACCACGAGCCAGGCCGAAACCTGGTCGATGTAGCGCAGAGGGCGCTGGACGCTGTAGCTGGTGTGGACCTTAACCCGTTTGCTGTGGCCATCGCGCGCTTTCGCCTTTTCGTAGCCGCCTTACGAGCCTCAGGTGTGCAGCGCTTGGCTAACGCGCACGACTTCAAAGTTTCGGTCGCCATTGGCGACAGCCTCCTGCACGGCACCCGCTTCGGACTAAAACAAAGCCAAGATTTATTTGATGCTGCAGAAAGTCATATGGATACGGGATTGGCCCATGCCTACGCTACTGAAGACTTGCGCGAAGTGCAGCGCATCTTGGGCCGCCAATATGATGTAGTAGTCGGCAATCCGCCTTACATAGTTGTCAAGGACGCTGCACTCAATGCGACTTATCGTCGCAAGTATGCGAGCTGTCACATGAAATATTCTCTCGGTGTGCCTTTCACTGAGCGCTTTTTTGAGCTAGCAACTACGGCTAAGGACGGCCGTGGCGCGGGATATGTAGGCTTAATTACCGCCAACTCTTTTATGAAGCGCGAGTTCGGCAGTAAATTAGTAGAGCAAGTGTTACCGAGGCTGGACTTGACGCACATAGTAGACACCTCAAGCGCTCATATCCCCGGCCATGGGACTCCTACCGTCATTCTTTTCGGACGCCATCGTCCACCTATGGCCGATGGAGTGCGTACCGTGCTGGGCATTAAAGGTGAGCCAAACATACCAGACGATCCTGCGCTTGGAAAAGTGTGGGCCGCCATCGTCGGTCAAGTTGACCAGGCTGGAAGTGAGTCTGACTTCATCAGCGTGACCGATACCCCACGGGGAACATTGGCAAAGCATCCTTGGAGCACCGGAGGTGGTGGCGCAGCTGATCTAAAGGAGTTGCTCCAGGAGAACTGCACAATGACTCTTGAAGAACTAGTTGCCGTACATCGCTTTACCGTGAATGTAGGGGGCAGATTAGTTAATCGTGCCACGAAGGAGCTCGGGGTCTTTGGAATGACCAATGCTGACGAAGTAATGCTTGCGCCGCGGGCCGCACTAAAGCGCAAACAGGTTGAGCTCGACTATACACGGTCCTTCATAGTTGGCGATGGAATAAGAGACTGGTCAATTACCTCATCTGAGTGTGCACTGTTTCCGTATAAGGGCGAGAGCGTCGTACCACTTGAGTCTTTGCCAGGAATTGCACATTGGGTCTGGCCGTGCCGAACTGTACTTGGTAGTCGAGCGACATTCGGAAAGAGTACTTACTTTGAAGAAGGACGGCCTTGGTGGGAGTGGCATCAAGTCGCACTGCGAAGGTTGTTCACGCCATTTACGATCACTCTTGCCTTCGTCGCTACACACAATCATTTCGTCCTTGATCGCGGCGGCAGCGTCTTTAACCGGTCAGCTCCAGTAATTAAGCTCCCCCCGGACGCAAGCGAGGACGATTACCTGGGCTTGGTCGGGTTGCTCAATTCTTCAGTGGGGACCTTTTGGTGTCAGCAAGTTATGCACAATAAAGGAGGACCTGGCGGAGGGAGCAGCAAAGACGAGAAGTGGCATGATTTTTTTGAGTTCGCATCAACAGCGCTTGCAGAGTTTCCAATTGCGTCTGAGCGTCCGACATCACTCGCCCGTCAAATAGACAGCTTAGCTCGCGCACTTTCCGCTACTTTGCCTGCGCCAATACTAGCTACCGGAGTTGATCAGGCTGATCGGCTCCTTCGCACGACGCTAGACGCCGCGCGCACGCGCGCAGTGTCGTTGCGGAGACAGATGATTGCTATGCAGGAAGAATTGGACTGGGAGTGTTACAGTCTTTACGGACTTCTACCCCATGGCATTGATGCTAAAACAGTGACATATCCGGAACCTCCAGAGGTAAATCCCGGTGAGCGAGCTTTTGAGATCGTAATGGCCCGGCGAATGGCCGCGGGGCATTTGCAGACGCGATGGTTCGAATGGCTTCAGGTCGAGCCGGTGGCTGAGATTCCGACGCACTGGCCAGATGCCTACCAGAGGGTTGTCCAGCAACGAATAGATTTGATCGAGCACGACCGCGGCCTAGCCCTTATCGAATCGACCACCTGCAAGCGCCGCTGGGAAACAACCTCATGGCGAAACCAGGAACAAGCTGCCTTGCGAGACTGGCTGTTGGGACGACTGGAAGCGCCCGCTCTGTGGCCAGGTAGCGCTGACCAACCGACCCAGCTCAGCAGCACAAGCCGCCTGGCTGAGGCGGTAGAGCAGGATGCCGAATTCATGCAGATAGCCGCGTTGTATGCTGGACATGCTGACTTTGATCTGCCCCAGTTAGTGGCAGAACTTGTGGCTGCGGAAGCCGTGCCAGCTTTGCCAGTGCAGCGTTATACGGAAACTGGCCTGCGCAAACGGGTGCAGTGGCAGAACACTTGGTCCCTACAGCGTCGTGAAGACGCCATCGACGCAGAAGTAGTAGCTGAAACCGCCGAGGCCTCGCGTAAAGAATTCGTCGCGCAAGCACGCGAAAACTTCAGTCTTTCTGACGATCAGTCTCTTAGTGCCGAAGCTCAAACTTGGGTGGCTATTCAACTTGCAGCCAGAATTGAGCGGCGCCAGCGCGACCGGAAAGCCAATGAGCTCGGTACCGTTCCTGTGCCGCCCAAGTACCAGAGCAAGGACTTCCTGAAGACTGACTTCTGGCGTCTGCGCGGAGGTCTTGACGTGCCTAAGGAACGTTGGATCAGCTTCCCTGGCTGCGAACGTGGCACCGACGGTAGCTTGGTTATCGCCTGGGCCGGCTGGAATCATCTGCAGCAAGCTACGGCGATCGCTGGTTATTACCTAGACATGAAAGATACCGAAGGCTGGGAACCCGCCCGTCTGCAGCCCTTGCTCGCCGCTCTGCTGGAGCTGGTGCCCTGGCTGGAGCAATGGCACAACGATCCAGATCCAGTGTACGGTGAACGCATGGGCGACTACTACCGCGGCTTCGTCAGCGATGAAGCACGAACGCTCGGCTTTACGCTCGACGACCTGCGTGCCTGGAAGCCCGCCGTCGTCACTGCGAAACGCGGTCGCCGCAAGGCGAGCTGATCGGCTTATAGAATACAAGAGAACACAACAATGACTCTGCTGAAAGACCTCATCGCCATCCCCGAACGGGTGCACCAGGGCGACTTCGTCCTGCAACTGTCCAAGGGCGTCACCGAGCCCGAGCCAACCCTGCGCGACTACGTCGTCACGCCGCAGCTGGTGGACGCATTTGCCAACGCACTTGGCTTCATCCAGCAAGCGGTGCAGACCGGTGGCAGCAAGGCGGCGTACCTGCACGGCAGTTTCGGTTCTGGTAAGAGCCACTTCATGGCCGTGCTGAACCTGCTCCTGGCCGGCAACACCCAGGCACGCTCCACGCCCGAGCTGGCCGACGTGGTGGCGCGACATGGGTGGACCGAGGGAAAAAAATTCCTGCTGGTGCCATACCACATGATCGGTGCGCGAGACATGGAATCGGCCATCCTCGGCCAGTACGCGGAGTTCGTCCGCAAGAAGCATCCGAATGCGCCCGTGCCCGGCTTCTACCTTGCAGAGGGCTTGTTCAAAGATGCGCGCGACCTACGCGAGCGCATGGGTGATAATGCCTTCTTTGCGAAGCTGAACGAAGGGGCAAGTGCCAGCGGCGATGGTGGCTGGGGCGCGTTCGAGAGCGGCTGGGATGCGACCGCCTTTGAGGCTGCCATGCTGGAGGCTCCGAACGGGGAAGAACGCTCGCGCCTCGTGGGCGACCTGATCACGCAGTTCTTCTCGGCCTACCGATCGCTGGCAGGTAGCGGCGAAGCCTTTGTCTCGCTCGATGATGGCTTGAGCATCATGAGCCGGCATGCCAAGGCGCTGGGCTACGATGCCGTCATCCTGTTCCTGGACGAGCTTGTGCTATGGCTGGCCAGCCATGCAGCCGACGTCAATTTCGTCAGCCGCGAAGGTACCAAGCTGGTGAAACTGGTGGAAGCAACCAACCCGGACCGCCCGATCCCGCTGATTAGCTTCGTGGCCCGGCAGCGCGACCTGCGTGACCTGGTCGGCGAAAACCTGGCAGGGTCCGTACAAGTGCAGTTCAGCGATGTGCTCAAACACTGGGAAGCGCGCTTCCATCGCATCACGCTCGAGGACCGCAACCTGCCCGCCATCGCCGAGAAGCGCGTCTTGCGTCCAATCGATGAGGCGGCGCGCCAGACTTTGCAGGGTACGTTCGACGACTTGCTGCGAATGCGCAAGGACGTGCTGGACACCCTGTTGACCACCACCGCCGACCGGGACATGTTCCGTAAGGTCTACCCGTTCTCTCCGGCCCTGGTCCAGACCTTGATTGCCGTGTCGGCCGCCCTGCAGCGGGAACGCACGGCGCTCAAGCTGATGCTACAGTTGCTGGTCGACCGACGCGCCGACCTGGAGCTGGGCCAACTGATCCCGGTGGGCGACTTGTACGACGCCATCGCCGAGGGCGACGAACCGTTCAGCGAGGGCATGCGCCTACACTTCGAAAACGCCAAGCGCCTCTATAACCAGCGCTTGTTGCCGATGCTGGAGCGCCAGCACAACGTCACCTGGGAGGCCATCAAGCTGGGCCAGGCTGACCCTGTCGCCGCCAAGAACCTGCGCAACGATGCGCGCCTGCTCAAGACGCTGCTGCTTGGGGCCCTGGTGCCCGAGGTCGAATCCCTCAAAGGCTTGACCGGCCTACGGCTTGCAGCGCTAAACCACGGCACCTTCCGCTCCCCCATCCCGGGGCGCGAAGCGCAAGACGTGTTGCGCAAGTGCCGCGACTGGGCCAGCGAAATCGGCGAAATCAAGATCACTGACGACCATAACTCGATCGTATCGATCCAGGTCACTGGCGTCGACATTGAACCAATTCTTCGTGCGGCGGAGGCCTACGACAACGCTGGCAATCGCCGCAAGCGCGTCCGCGAAGCGCTGTTCAAGGAACTGGAGATTCCGGATGTTGGTGACCTGTTCAACACCTACAAGTTCAACTGGCGAGGCACGCCCCGGGAAATCGAGCTGCTGTACGAAAACGTCCGCGAGATGACCGACGACCGTCTGCGCGGCCGCTCGGGCATATGGACGGTGGTACTGGATTTCCCGTTTGATGATAACAACTTCGGCCCCGCAGATGACTTGGCACGCCTGGCCGAATATCGGGGCGGCGACACCAGGACCCTGCTCTGGCTTCCTTCGTTCCTGAGCAACAAGGCACTGGCCGATCTTAAGCGCCTAGTGGTCTTGGATTACATCCTGCAGGGTGAACGCTTCGACACCGATGCGGGCCATCTTTCATACGTGGATCGGGTACAAGCCAAAGCACTGGCACGCAACCAGCTTGACCAACTGCGTATCAAGCTGCGCTCCCAGCTGGAGGTAGCGTACGGCATCAGCACCGAGCCGCGGGATGCCGTCAGCGTTGCGCTAACGGCAGACCAACAGTTCCGATCCCTGGACGCTACCTTCTCTCCACGCCCTCCTGTTGGAGCGGATTTCAAGTCGGCGTTCGAGAACCTGCTGGGGCAGTTGTTCGCGCACCAATATCCCGCCCACCCGGAGTTCGATACCGAAATCAAGCCAGCCACCATTCGGAAGATCTGGCCGGAGGTTCAGAAGGCTATCGAGTCTCCTGGGCAGCGTGGCCTGGTTCAGGATTCGGCGCTCCGCAAATTGGTACGTTCCATCGTCAATCCTTGCAAATTGGGACAGATGGGGGAAACCCACCTGCTGATCGAGCCGCACTGGCAATCACACTTCTCGCAATGCCATGCCCGTGACGGCGGCGGTCCGATCAACGTGGCCAAATTGCGGCAGTGGATCGACAGGCCCGTGCCCATGGGCCTACCGATCGAACTGCAGAACCTGATTATCCTGACCTTCGCGGCCAGCACCAACCGCCGCTTCACCCGATATGGTGGGTCTTATGAGCCGACGGTAGACAACATCCCGGACGACTTGGAGCTGCGGGAGCAAATGCTACCCGATCCCAACCACTGGCAAAATGCGCTGAAGCGTGCGTCCAGCTTGTTTGGACTGACCCTTGGCCAGACCTTGAACGCGGCGAACGTGGGCAAGCTGGTCGACGAGGTAAAGCAAAAAGCAGATGACAAGCGCGACGTCGTGACGCGCCTCGTCGTTCAAGTGCGAGACCGGGCAGCACGGTATGCGGCCGGTACGGCAGGCGCCCGCCAGGAGACAGCCGAATCCGCGCAGGCCTTGCTCGCGGCGCTGGTCCAAGCCGAGGAAGCTGACGTCGTGGCGACCTTGGCCACGTCTGATCTACAGACCTCCGAAGCCGCCGTGGGCCGCGCGCTGGGGCAGGCAAAGGTGTGCGCAGAGGCGCTGGAGGGAGGCAACTGGCAGCTGTTTGATGTGATGCGAACGCTGGGCGATCAGCGTGCCGATGCAGGCCAGTTGGTCATTAAGCGCCTGGTCGAAGCCCTGGTCAGTGACGAGCACGTTGTCAGCTTGAAGAGCCGGCTCGACGAGCTCCAGCGTGACGCCATGGCTTTGCTCGCGGCACCGCCCCCACCTCCGCCTCCGCCCCCACTGCCGCCTGGCCCTGGGCCGGTGATTATTCCACCGGTATCGGACGGCGACATCTCGGAAGTGGTCGAGGAGAAGGAACAGCTGCACTTGAAAGGTGCCGAGGCGCTGGCAGCCCTTGACGATCTCAAGAAGCGTATCAACAACGAGCAGGATCTCGAGCTGACGCTGAGCTGGCGTCTCCAACGCAAAGGCACCCAGCGATGAGTCTGTCGACGCCACAGATCACTGCGCAGCTGGAACGCGTGCTGACGAGCGACCCGACGGCGCTCGCCATCGCGATCAAAGCCAATGCCAAGCAACTCTGGCCGGATTCGGTCACTCAGCATGGTCGACAGTTTCAGGTGCGTTGGTGCGAGTCATCCTTGGCGATCCGGGAAGCGTTGTGCGACCTGGAGCGTCAGGACTCCGCTATCACTGGCATGGTCGTGGTGACGCCCTTGTCGACGCATGAAATTGCCGAGGACGTCGCCGCCCGGTTGGCACGGGCGCGTGTATTTCAACCTGAAGGCTGGGACATCGTCCGCATGATGTTCCAAGCGAAGGAATCCGATGCACGTTTGGGCCGATTCGTCTGGATGCCGCAGGCACTGATCGACGGCGCGGCGCAGGGGGATTATCAGCCCGTCGCCAACGGCTTTCTGGATCTCGAAACGGCTTGGCGACAAGTGCTCAGCCGCTTCCTCGGCATCGATGCCGCACGCCCCGATGGCGTGGCTCTGCTGCAATGGTCGATGACGCCGGATGCGGCTCCCCGGCTTGGGCCTTTACCCGTTGCGATGCGGACGGACATCCTGTCCTGGCTTGCGGAGAGCGCAGGTATGGTCGGCAGCATGCTGTTGGGCTGCGCGGAAGCGGGCCGCACGAGCGATGCGCTGCCTTTGGGTCTGGTGAGCGCCGTGATCTTTTCTCCCGAAGAAGAAGGCCAGGCTGCACTGGGCCAGGCCTCGATTCGTCTCGAGCGCTTCGTCAACGACAAGAGCGTCGGCGTGATGGAAGGCCGTGTATGGGCTGCAGCGGCGGAACAGGCCGTGCGCAATCTCGGACTAGCCTCCTGC
>Ga0265780_10003343_pt1 | contig 21140 bp, 16 predicted proteins | sample P1T30metagenome_FD_192432 | JGI IMG/M metagenome (GOLD analysis project Ga0265780, IMG submission 192432) | Plant litter microbial communities from East Loma Ridge, Irvine, California - P1 T30 | ecosystem: Environmental > Terrestrial > Plant litter > Unclassified | place: USA: California...
GGCCGTTCTCGCGGTTCATCATCATCGCGCTCGGCGGCGTCGTGCCGTTCCTCTCGTTCTTCGTCGAGAGCCACATGACCAAGCTGGCGATGCGTGAGCACGCAGCGCTGGTCGCCGAGCCCACCCCGAGCACCCAGGGAGCCCCCGCGTGACAGAAGCCACCGAGACGGCCCAGAGCCCCGTCCTCGTCGTCGATTTCGGGGCGCAGTACGCGCAGCTGATCGCCCGACGCGTGCGCGAGGCGAACGTCTACTCCGAGATCGTGCCGCACACCATCACGGCGGCCGAGATCGCCGCCAAGAACCCCGTCGGCATCGTGCTCAGCGGCGGTCCGTCGAGCGTCTACGAAGAGGGTGCGCCCGGGCTCGATCCCGCGATCCTCGAGCTCGACGTGCCCGTGCTGGGCATCTGCTACGGCTTCCAGGCGATGGCGAAGGCCCTCGGCGGCGAGGTCGCCCGCACCGGTCAGCGCGAGTACGGCGCGACCGATGTCACCCTCTCCGCCGGCGACAGCACCCTGCTCTCGGGCCAGCCGACCTCGCAGACGACGTGGATGAGCCACGGCGACTCGGTCTCGAAGGCTCCCGAGGGCTTCGACGTGCTCGCGTCGAGCGCCGCGACCCCCGTCGCCGCGTTCTCGAACGACGTCCGCAAGCTCTACGGCGTGCAGTGGCACCCGGAAGTCAAGCACTCGTCGTTCGGCCAGGCCGTGCTCGAGAACTTCCTGCACCGCGCCGCCGGCATCCCCGCCGACTGGAACAGCGGCAACGTCATCGCCGAGCAGGTCGCCCGCATCCGCGAGCAGGTCGGCTCGTCGCGCGTCATCTGCGGGCTGTCCGGCGGGGTCGACTCGGCCGTCGCCGCAGCCATCGTCCACGAGGCCGTCGGCGACCAGCTCGTCTGCGTGTTCGTCGACCACGGGCTGCTGCGCGCCGACGAGCGCCGTCAGGTCGAGGAGGACTACGTCGCCTCGACGGGCGTCCGCCTCGTCACCGTCGACGCCGAGCAGCAGTTCCTCGACGCCCTCGCCGGGGTGACCGACCCCGAGCAGAAGCGCAAGATCATCGGGCGCGAGTTCATCCGCAGCTTCGAGGGCGCCGCCGAGGCGCTCGTGCTCGAGGCGGCCGCCGAGGGCGACTCCGCCGTCAAGTTCCTCGTGCAGGGCACGCTCTACCCCGACGTCGTCGAGAGCGGCGGCGGCACCGGCACCGCGAACATCAAGAGCCACCACAACGTCGGCGGCCTGCCCGAAGACCTGCAGTTCGAGCTCGTCGAGCCGCTGCGGACCCTCTTCAAGGACGAGGTGCGCGCCATCGGCCGCGAGCTCGGCCTGCCCGAGGTGATCGTCGGTCGTCAGCCGTTCCCCGGGCCCGGCTTGGGCATCCGCATCATCGGCGAGGTGACGCACGAGCGCCTCGAGCTGCTGCGCGAGGCCGACGCCATCGCCCGTGCCGAGCTCACCGCCGCCGGTCTCGACGACAGCATCTGGCAGTGCCCGGTCGTGTTGCTCGCCGACGTCCGCTCCGTGGGCGTGCAGGGCGACGGTCGCACCTACGGCCACCCGATCGTGCTGCGCCCTGTCTCGTCCGAGGACGCCATGACGGCGGACTGGACGCGTCTGCCCTACGACGTGCTGGCCAAGATCTCGAACCGCATCACGAACGAGGTCGACGGGGTCAACCGCGTCGTGCTCGACGTCACGTCGAAGCCGCCGGGCACCATCGAGTGGGAATGAGGCGCAGCCTCATTCCGGAGGCGCTCTGCGCCGCCGGTGCCCACCAGCAGGTGCTGAGCATCGCGTTCCGCAGGCGCCTCTGCGGAGCCTGCTGAGGCGGAGCCCCCCAGAATCACCCTCGAAGGGACGAGACACGGTCGGGCCCGACCGTGTCTCGTCCCTTCGGGCGTGCAACGGGCGGCGCCTGTGGCGGGCGGCGAGGCCGCGGGCGCAGAGAAGCGGAGCCCGTCCCTCTCGGAACGAGCCCCGCCTCCTGGTGTCGCCGACTGGCTAGTCGTTGCCTCGCAGGATCGCGAGCATGCGCAGGATCTCGACGTACAGCCAGATGATCGTCATGACGAAGCCGAAGGCTGCCGACCAGCCGTAGATGCGCGGAGCACCGCGCTCGACGCCAGTCTTCACGTTGGTGAAGTCGAGGACGAGCGAGTAGGCGGCCATCAGGACGACGAGGATGCCGAGGAGGAACCCGAGCGGGATGCCGAAGATCTCGACGCTGCCGCGGAGGCCCCACGGGTTCGAGTTGGCGCCGAAGGCCATCAGGCCGATGTTGACCAGCGAGAACACGGCGTAGCCGACCATGCCGATCAGGAAGATCTTCGTGGCCTTCGCCGATGCGCGCACCTTGCCGCTACGGAACAGCAGCAGGGTGACGATGAAGACCGATGCCGTGCCGATCAGGGCCTGGGTGACGATGCCGTCGAACTGAGCCTCGTAGATCGCCGAGATGCCCCCGACGAACAGGCCCTGCATGGCTGCGTAGGCGAGAACGAGGGCGGCCGACGGGCGCTTCTTGAAGATGTTCACCAGGGCGAGGACGAATCCCGCGATGCCGCCCACGATGGCCAGTGCCGGGATGAACCAGCCGACTGCGGCGCCGACGAGCACGACCGCGAACGCGATGACCGTCTTCGTGATGGTGTCTTCATAGGTCATGCGGTCGGTCTCGACCGGGCCGGCGGCGGGCTGCGTGTAGAGATCCTGCAGCTGCTCGGCGGTCATGCCGTTGTACTCGACGGGGCGCTGACCCGCAGCGGCGCGCTCCTGCCGGATGACGGCGGCGCCCTTCTCCGAGAAGGCCGGCGACTTGCTGAAGCCGGGATTCGAGAATGCCAAGGGAGTTCCTCTTCTGGTCGTGAGACGTGGTCGCGACGCGAGGTGCTGTGTGCTGCGTCGCCGTACAGTCGAGGCTATCGGGTGGCGGGCAGGCGAGGGCTGGGGATTTGCCTGATGAGGCCCGGATTCGCGACAGGCGAACGTGCACCGGCTGCACAGATGCACCGTCTCCCGGCGGGGGTGCACCCGACGGCCCGACCTGCGCCTCTGCGTATCGGCGACCCGCGCCTCCTCGCGTCCGCGACCCGCACCTCCTCAGGCGACGCCGGACGCGGCTAGCGTGGCGGGCATGTCGCCGCGTCCCCTCGTCATCGCCCACCGCGGAGCCAGCGGCCACCGCCCCGAGCACGGGGAGGCGGCCTACCGCCTCGCGATCGAGCTCGGCGCCGACGCGATCGAGCCCGACATCGTCCCCACCCGCGACGGCGTGCTCGTGCTGCGCCACGAGAACGAGATCTCGGGCACCACGGACGTCGCCGACCGCTCCGAGTTCGCCGACCGGCGCACCACCAAGCAGATCGAAGGCCGGGCCGTCGAGGGCTGGTTCACCGAGGACTTCACCTGGGCCGAGCTCTCGACGCTCACCGTGCGCGAGCGCCTGCCGCACCTCCGGCCGCTGAGCGCGGCCCACGACGGCGAGGGAGGCATCCAACGGTTGAGCGACCTGCTCCGGCTGCTCGACGACGCTCCGCGCGAGGTGGGGCTCGTCGCCGAGATCAAGCACGCGCAGCACTTCGAGTCGCTCGGGCTGCCCCTCGACGAGCTCGTGGCCGACGAGCTCGCGCGGCACGGCTGGTCGGACGACGCGCGGCTGACGGTCGAGAGCTTCGAGCAGACCGTGCTGTGGCAGCTGCGCGAGCGCGGGGTGAGCGGGAGCCTCGTCTGGCTCGTCGAGAAGGCGGGCTCGGCGGCCGACCAGGTCGCCCGGCTCGGCTCGTCGGCGCCGACCTACGCCGACCAGCTCGACGAGGCGTCCCTGGCCTCGCTCGTCGAGGCCGGACTGCACGGGGTGTCGGTCAACAAGGCCCTGCTGCTGCGGCCCTCGGGCGAGACTCGGCCCGAGCTCGTCGACCGCGCCCACGCGGCCGGCCTCGACGTGTTCGCGTGGACCTTGCGCACCGAGAACGCGTTCCTCGCGAAGGGCAACCGGCAGGCGGGCGGCGAGGAGGCGGAGGGCGACTGGGAGACGGAGTTCGCCGACCTGATGGCGCTGGGCCTCGACGGGGTCTTCGCCGACCAGCCCGAGCGGGCGGTCGCCGTGCGGGCGGGGCTCTGAGCGCCGTGCTGTCACCGAGGTCGCGGGCGGTGCTCTCGACCTGCCTCGTTGTCGGAGGCCCGGCTTAGACTGGCCGCGCCATGACGATCGTGCTCGAGCCCTCTGACGCTGCCGGTTCTGCCGGTGATCCCCTCACCGCGGGCCTCAACCCGCAGCAGAAAGAGGCGGTGGAGTACCGGGGGCAGTCGCTGCTGATCGTGGCCGGTGCCGGCTCGGGCAAGACGAGCGTGCTGACGCGGCGCATCGCCGGGCTGATCGCCACCCGCGAGGCCTGGCCGAGCCAGATCCTCGCCATCACCTTCACGAACAAGGCCGCGGCCGAGATGCGCGAGCGCGTGCAGCACCTCGTGGGCCAGGCGGCCGAGGGCATGTGGATCTCGACGTTCCACTCGGCGTGCGTGCGCATCCTGCGGCGCGAGGCCGAGCAGTTCGGCTTCACGAAGAGCTTCACGATCTACGACTCGGCCGACTCGCGCGCACTGCTGAAGCGGATCCTCAAGCAGCTCGACGCCGACTCGCTCGGGTTCACCGTCAGCCAGGCCGCCGGCAAGATCTCGAAGCTCAAGAACGAGCTCAGCGACGTCGAGACGTACGCGCGGCAGATGAACGCCGGCGACCCGCAAGACGTCATGTTCCTCGAGATCTTCCGCCAGTACACGCGCTCGCTGCAGCAGGCGAACGCGTTCGACTTCGACGACCTGATCGCGCAGACGGTGTTCCTGTTCCGGGCGTTCCCGCACGTGGCCGCGACCTATCAGCGTCGGTTCCGCCACCTCCTCGTCGACGAGTACCAAGACACGAACCACGCCCAGTACGCCCTCATCCGCGAGCTCACGCGGCCGGTCGACCCCGAGCACGTCGACGCCCTCGAGCGCGGCGGCCAGTTCGTGCAGTCGATGCGCGACGGCAGCGGGCGCATCCCCGGGGCGTCGCTCACGGTGGTCGGCGACAGCGACCAGTCGATCTACGCGTTCCGCGGCGCCGACATCCGCAACATCGTCGAGTTCGAGCGCGACTTCCCGAACTCGAAGGTCGTCCTGCTCGAGCAGAACTACCGCTCGACGCAGAACATCCTCGACGCGGCGAACGCCGTCATCGCGAACAACTTCGACCGGCAGGCCAAGAACCTCTTCACGACCGTCGGCGAGGGCGAGAAGATCATCGGGTTCACGGGCTACACCGGGCACGACGAGGCGCAGTTCGTGGCCGACGAGATCGCCAAGCTGCACGAGCAGGGCACGGACTACAAAGACGTCGCCGTCTTCTACCGCACCAACTCGCAGACGCGAGCGCTCGAAGAGATCTTCATCCGCTCGGCGATCCCGTACCGGGTGCTCGGCGGCACGAAGTTCTACGAGCGCGCCGAGATCAAAGACGCGATGGCGTACCTGATCACCGTCGCGAACCCCTCCGACCCGATGGCGCTGCGCCGCATCATGAACGTGCCGAAGCGCGGCATCGGCCCGGCGACCGAGACGGCGATGCAGCGCTGGGCCGACGAGCGCGAGGCGCCCCTCCGCGACGCCATGCGCAACGCGAAGGAGCTGGGTCTGGGCCCGAAGGTGACCGGGGCGATCACCGGTCTCGCGACGCTGCTCGACGAGGTGCAGGCGACGGCCGACACGGCGCCGGTGCACGAGATCCTCACCCGGCTGATCGAGGGCAGCGGCCTGGTGGAGGCGCTGCGAGCCTCGAAAGACCCGCAAGACGAGGCGCGTGCCGAGAACATCGACGAGCTCATCGCCGTCACGAAGGAGTTCCAGCGGAACAACCCCGACGGCACCCTGCTCGACTTCCTCACCGAGGTGACGCTGGTCGCGGCCGCCGACGACCTCGACGACTCGAGCGGCACGGTCTCGCTGATGACACTGCACACGGCGAAGGGCCTCGAGTACGAGGCGGTGTTCCTCACCGGCGTCGAAGAAGACCTGCTGCCGCACCGCATGTCGGCGAGCGAGCCGGGCGGCCCCGCCGAAGAGCGCCGGCTGTTCTACGTCGGCATCACGCGGGCCCGCAAGCAGCTGTTCTTGTCGCTGGCGATGACGCGGGCGCAGTTCGGCGAGGTGAACGTGGCGATGCCGTCGCGCTACCTGCAAGAGATCCCGGTCGACCTGATCGACTGGAAGCAGTCGCCCGGCATGGCGAACAGCCGAGGAGGCACGCAACCGCGGGCGCTCAACGCGCGTCGCGAGGGCGGTCTCGACGGCAACCGCGGGGCGACGCCGCGCGCGTCGGGCGGCTACGGCAGCGGCAGCTACGACCGCGCCACGGCGGCGGCGAAGACGAAGCCGAAGACCGAATGGGCCAATCGCGTCACCGGCACGGTGCGCGACAACGGCGACATGGTGCTCGAGACCGGCGACCGCATCTCGCACGTCGACTTCGGCGAGGGCCGCGTCATGGCCGTCACCGGCGAGGGCGCCCGTCGCATCGCCGAGGTGCTCTTCGACACGGCCGGCCGCAAGAAGCTGCTCATCAAGGTCGCGCCGATCGAGAAGGTCTAGCGGGGGAACTCTGCAGAGGCCGAGTCGGGCCGGATCCAGCCGGTGCCGGTTCGAGGCCGGAGCGCCTGAGGTCCTTCGTCGACACGGTCGCCGCGGAGGTGGAGCACGTCGCCCTCTCGGAGGGCAACGGGCTGACGGGGTACGAGCTTGGTCGTTGTGGCGTCCGCGTGCCGGACCGTGGTGCCGTTGCCCGACCTGAAGTCGACGAGGTGCACGAGCCCGTCGCCTCCCTCGACGAGACGAGCGTGCTCGCGCGACAACGACCTTGACGTGTCGTCGACCTCAAGTCGAGCTCCCTCTCCGTGGACGACGTGGACGAGGAAGAGGAGCGGCGACGCCCCACGACGAGCCCCGCGTCCCGTCGTCGCGGCAAAGGTCCAAGGGGCCTCGGTGTGGCATCGCCAAGGCTGCACGGGGCACGGGGCACGGGTTCGCGGGTGGGGGCAGGGGTTAGAACGGGAGCGGGGTTGGCAGCGGCGGCTCCAGAAGGGCGGGCAGTCGAATGACCCTCGGAGAACATGTCATCCGGGGCCTAAAACTAACTACCAGGACCAATTGGTTCGGCCAGCCGCCCGCTAGGAGTTGTTCTCGATCACTCGACCTCGATGGGTGCCAGCCATGGCTTGACTTGCAGCAAGGACGAGGCTATGCGCCCTCGCCATTTTGATACCCCGTCTACGGGGCAAAGTGTTTTGACACGAGTATGCCAGCCGCTAATCTCGGGCCGCGCACCCTGTATCTCGTAAACAGGCCACTTTGCGGGAATCTTATCTAGGGCTTCGGCAACCGCGCTATCGAGGCTCACAGGGTCCCAGCCGGTATTTGCGGCCTCGTCCAGGCCACATGCTGGGCTGTAAGAGCCGGCAGAGAACCGTCGGAGTTCTGCAACGTTGCCCAGTGCGCCCGCGGGCGTTTCAGCCGACCAAGTGCTGCGCGAATCGACATCGACGCCTACGTATATAAGCGCGCCTTCTCGCGTGCCCGGGTAAGGCTGGAGAAGCCTCGTGGGCACTTCGAGCCACCATGCGGGATCGCTAAATGGATCGTCGGCCAATCCCGGCTCGCTTGGCGTAGCTATCCATGCTGACTCACTCAAGCACAGTCGGGCTAAACCCTTCATTCGAATCACACCCACTGCTCCCTGAAAGTAAAGAGGTTCCAGTAACTACAGCGGGGGGGCTTCCGGCAACTTATTCGCTGAACATCGGGATACGCCCGCATGACGTGCCTTCCTCTCGACATGCAAGTCGCGTGGCTGCGGTATCGCGTCCAATCCCACATTTGCCACTGGGCTACCCATCTATAGGGATGCGTACTTGCACCCAAGACTGTGCCCGATGCGTTGTTTCCGCGGCTGGCGTCGGCTCGGATGGCGACGGTTGGCGGCGATTTCAGCGCTCGTGCAGGTACTGCGCTCCAGGTATCGACAGGTAGAACAGCGACAAGGGTCGATGCCAGGGCCGCCGAGAGGGCCTGCTTTCTCATAATTATCTCCACGTCTAATCGACCAAAATGTTGCGCACAACATGCTGGCACCTTTGATTGTAAAGGGGCAACCTGTCGGCAAAAATATGATGGGAATGTCTGTCAGTAGGGGATGACGGACTAGGGCGTTTACGTAGTCCTCCGCATGGAGCGAGCGAGAGACCAGGGCGCTGTGACGGGGAGACCCTCGACCTACACAAGCTCGGACACGCATCTCGGCTTTTAGTGGCAGGAACTGCCCGACTCCAGGGTGGCGGTCAACGCCTAAGCGCCTGACGCACGGTGCCGAAGGACAACTACGGGAAGTGGCCGGGTCGTGACCATTAGGCCTGCGGCAGCGCAGGTAAGCAGTCACAGCGGGTCGGCACGGGGCAGGCAGCCGGCCTTAGAAGTGCCTCAACCTCTGGTCAGTCATCCTGCTAGTTCTACTTCCGTTGGACCAGGGCCCTCTTGGCGCTAACCTGAGCGAAATTGCGATCGAGAGGCACGGGGGAATGCACATTTCAAGGATCTCACTGGTCAACTACCGAAACTTTGAGAGGGCAACGGTCCGGTTGGATGCTGGGGTAAACACCATCATTGGGGAGAATGGATCCGGCAAGTCCAACCTGTTTCGAGCTATGCGACTGCTTCTCGACGAACGGCTCGTGAGCCGTCAGCATGATCTGCGCGAGGACGACTTCCATCGAGGGCTTCCGACCTGGCGGGGCCATTGGATCGTGATTCGGATCGAGTTCTCCGGTGTAAGCAACGATGAGGCGATGCAGTCCCTACTGCTGCAGCACACAGCAGAGGAAAGCAACGGTAAAAAGACAGAGCACGCCGCGTATTCCCTCATTTTCCGCCCAAACCTTGCCATTAGAAATGCTCTGAGCGCCGTAGCCCCGGGTGACTACCCCGCGATGAATGCCGTATTAGACAGAATCTCGATTAGTGACTACGAAAAGATCCTCGTCGGCAAGACGCGTGCGGATTTCACGGATACGGACACCTACGCCGCCATCGTTGGAGACTTCGCCAAAGCTGTCTTTCCAAAGGACGAGAACGGGAATGCCCCCGAGTTCCGGGATGAGGTCGGCGTTCGGGTAGCTAGGGAACTGTCGCTCTGGCGCGAATTCTCGCTGTCGTATATCCCGGCGCTTAGAGACGTGGTCGCGGACTTTAGCGATTCCCGAAAGAACCCGCTCCGGACTCTCCTTGCTGCTAAAAGCGAAGAAATTGTCGAAGGCGAGTTTGACAGCATTCTCGCCAAGGTCATTGACCTCAATAACAGTATTGAGGATCGCGAGGATGTTAAGGAAGTTGCGGAAGGTATCTTGCGCACCTTCAAGGAAACAGTAGGAGAGGTTTATTCTCCGACCACAATGCAAATCCATTCCGAACTGCCCCTTACTGCCGCCGATTTGTTCAGATCTCTGCAGCTCTACGTAGGCGAGAACGGAGAAGTGTTGCCCCGCCGGCTTCAAGAAATGAGTCTTGGTGGAGCTAACCTCGTCTTTCTTACGCTGAAGTTGCTGGAGTTTGATTACCGATCGCGAAGGCAAGCACTCGCGAATTTCCTCCTCATCGAAGAGCCAGAAGCTCATATCCATACCCACGTGCAAAAAACTTTGTTTGATAGGGTTTCGTTCACAAATACTCAAATAATCTACTCAACTCACTCATCGCAGATCTCCGAGGTGAGTGATATCGAGCGTGTGAATGTCTTGTCCCGCGAGGGTTCTCGCTGGTCAGCCCTCCAGCCCGCGAACGGCTTATCAACGATAGAAAGCGCCGCCGCGCAGCGCTTCTTGGATGCAGTTCGGTCTAACCTTCTTTTTGCAAGGAGTGTCGTGCTAATTGAAGGCGATGCAGAGGAGATTCTGCTACCGGCTCTCATAAAAGACGCCTACGGAATTAGCCTAGATGAAATTGGAATCAGCTTGGTGAATGTGCGTAGTACCGGTTTTCACACATTGGCACGCCTTTTTCATCCAGATAGGCTGCGTAAGCGTTGTGCCATAGCTACGGACCATGATCAGACATACTTTGACACGGTCGTTGTTGATGATGATGCGGACAATATCGGGAAGAGGAAGAAGCGAGCTGTGGCATCGGCCAGGGCTGGGGAAACCCGTCGCCAGGCACTTCTTCAGCTAGTCGACAATAACGAATACTTACACCTAAGCCTTGCGCCGCACACGTTCGAAGTGGATTTCGCAAACACGGGACCGGGAAGCAGGACGCTACTTAAGTCGGTCGTTTTCGAGCTATACAAGTCGCCCAAGGGGCGGTTACAAGCGCGGAATGCCCTCGATGCATCTTCAATTGACAAGTTCGGTCTGCAGGCCCTGCTTATGGCAACTAAGGCCAAGAAGGGTTGGTTCGCTCTCCTTCTCAGCCAGCGCTTAGGGAGGGTTACCGGTGTGACGGGCCAAATGGTGCCTGATTACCTGCTCGATGCCATTGGGTTTGCGGCTAGCGACTTGCCCGCCGAAACGTGGCAGCGTGTTATTTCGCACAGGCTGAACTCTTGGGAGAAATCGCTGGAAGTGTCTTGGTATGCCTGCCAAGCGGGCCATGCCACTCTTGCGTCCTTGAGTGCCAAGAAGATTGGCGTCACTGAAGCCCTTGAAGAGTTGAGAACAATATTTCCCGACGACGGCCTGATCGCCTTGGGAAAGGCCTTTAACAAGTGAGCGAGGGGCTCGGCGACCTCAACGAAGAGCAGCGTGCTGCAGTAAATGCCGAGGGTGACGTTCTGCTTCTTGCATGCCCCGGCAGCGGCAAGACGCGCACCCTGGTGCACAAGGTTGCTAGTGAACTGCAAAAGGCGCATTCCCACCGTGAGTTTGTCGTCGCATTGACTTATACACACGCTGCTGCTGACGAGATTCGAGAACGCATCGAGGCGATGGGAGTCGATACTTCTCAGTTGTGGATTGGCACCATTCATAGCTTTTGCATGTCCTGGATACTAAAGCCCTACCATGTGTATCACCCCGAGATCGCTAGCGGATTTCGCGTGATAGATATTCATGATTCCGAACTGCTCTTTAACGAAATTGCACCTGAGCATCCTCCACTCAAAAACCATTACGACTGTAAGTATTTTGCGTCTACTACAGGGTACGACTTCGACAAGCATCTCCCAGCTCGATACCGGGCGCCACTTAGTAATGCGCTGGCCACCTATCACGCTCGCCTGGCCGCCAACAACCAAATCGACTTCGAGATGCTTCTGAAGTATTCCTATGACTTGATTAATATGCATAAACAGCTTGCCCCGCGTCTAAGCAATATGATTCGGTTGCTCGCTGTGGATGAGTACCAAGACACGCGCGATATTCAGTACGCAATAATTTCGGCTGTGGCCCGAGCTAGGGGGTCGAGGACACAACTATTCATCGTTGGTGACCCGAACCAGGCTATCTATGGATCGCTGGGCGGGGTCGCTCTCGATGCACACGAAATTGGGGCAGCGGCTCAGAGAAATATTTCGACACTTCGACTTAGGAACAACTACAGGTCGTCTCAATCGATTGTCGACTATTACAGCCCCCTTGCAGTGCAAGCCGTAGGCATAGTCGCCGTAGGTTCGGGCTGTGATTATTCGAGTGAAGTTGTACACGACGCAGTTGTGTCAAAGGAGGAACTGGCAAGTCGTATCGCTGCGCTAATTCGTTATAATGTTGAAGTTCTGTGCATAGATCCCAAAGATATTTGCGTGGTTGCTCCACGATGGACCCAGTTGGCCAGTATGACTAGGTCTCTCGTCCACGAGCTTCCGCAGTATCAGTTCAACGGGCCGGGGCTAACTCCGTTTGGTCAGAACGTGGATAATTTTTGGTACAAAGTGGCCCGTCTTGGTTTAACTACGGCTTCGCCGGAGTTATACGCTAAGCGCCTACGTTGGGCTCAAGAGGTTGTTGACGAGTTATACGCACAGGGTTGCGTGTCGAGCGCGCTCACTGCGCGCGAATTGCTATTGGTATCGAATGGTATTTCGGCTGCGAGAATATCCGGGTCGGCGTACCTTGCAGATTATTTCGCCCAGTTGTGCCTGGCCGTAGGGGCCGTCATCGGATCCGCTTCAGAACTGTCGGATCAACGCAATAGCTTCTTTCGTCGGATGGCTGACCGCGTGCAAGGCATCGCCAGTGGGGAGGGTGTTAATATCGATGAGTATGCTACGTTTACTCGTGCGTTCAGCCCCAAGTCGGGAGTCACCATATCGACAATTCATGGTGTGAAGGGGGCTGAGTTCGACACGGTGATAGCTTTTTCCCTGATCGAGGGATTTGTTCCGCATTACGCGGAGCACAAGGCGCAAAAGACGGAATCCGCCAAGAAACTCCTTTACGTGACAGCGTCCCGGGCTCGTAAAAACCTTTATATGATATCGGAGACCGGGCGCGGGCGCCCCTGGGACCCAGGCCTACCCACTGAGGCTTTGGAGCTCGTAGCGGACTTCCCGTTTACCTCGAATTCCGTCAAGAGTTTGCCGGGGTAATAGGTGGAAGGGCCTGCGGGACGCGTCATGTCGCCCCCACTTCGGTGATGGTCCTCGGCACCCGCCTCCCGAGATGGTGAGCTGGCCGGCAGCCGCAGTGTCGCGGTCGTCCGTGCCCGCCCAGGTGCGGGCGATGTAGGCGAGACGGGCGTGGCCCGCGCTCGAGATGCCGACGACGTCGGGGCCGGTCGCCGTGGCGTACTCGTTGCCGATCGGCGACGACTTCCCGGCCTCGAGGCAGAAGACGCGGCGGCCGTCGGCGAGCTGGTAGGTGCCGAGGTACGAGACGCCGTCTCCGCTCCAGAGGTACCCGACGCCGTGGCCTGTCGACGACACGGCCCTCGCGGGGGAGGCCCAGGCGAGCGGGGCGACGAGCACCGCCACGAGGAGGAGCAGGAGGGGCAGGAGCAGGGAGCGGCGAGCCCGTGGTAGGGCGGTCTGAGGTGTCATGCGACGACGATGGCGCGGTTGGTGCCCGGGAGTCTCGCCCGCCTCCTCGTCCTGTGGACGGTGGCGGAGACCGCCCGGTCGGGGGAGGAAGGAGTCGTTGAGCAGGGTGGGCGTTCGGTGCCAGCACGGGACGACGCCCGCCGATCGAGGACCGGGGGCGGGCGCCTCGCTGGTGGAAGGACCGATGGCTGAGACGCCCCGAGGTCGTGCGGGCGCGGTTCATCCACCAGCCCTGCCCCCTCATCGATCGATCATGTTCCCAAGATCAGCAATTCCCTCTTGTGTGAGATATGTCAATTCTGGCAGAGTGCCTCTTGAGATGGGCCCCACCTGGGTCGAGCTGGTTGCTCGGCCTCGCTGGCACTGAGCCCCCTCGCTCTGTCCGGCAATCACGATCGAGGATTGAGATGAAGAAGAAGATGTCCATGGCCGTCGCGGCGCTCGCCATCGCAGCCGTCGCTCTTCCGGCTGGTGCTGCCAGCGCGGCTGACCTGGGCGGCTGGGATGAGGACGCTGGTTCGTTCTCGACCTCATCGCTCGTCGAGGCGCCCGGCGTGGCTCCCAGGGCCCAGGTGAACCACAGGGGCGCAGCTGAGGAGAAAGTCGTCAACGGGACCACGCACAAGCGTGCAAAGGGCTGGACTACGTGGGTAGGCGTGCGCCACTACACGACTGCTCGGATGGAGAGCGGCCGCACGGTGCTCACGAGTTCGGGCCGTCAGTGGGGAAGGAACGGCACTCAGGCCACATCGCCGTGGTGGAAAGCGAACCACACCTACGGCAAGGGGTCAGCTCGCTCCTACTACGGCAGGTAGGACCTCGGGGCGGGAGGCCGTCTGTCCTCTATCGGCTTGGAACTTTCATGAACCGACGCAAGCTCCTTCTGAGTGTGGTGCTCCTCGCGCTGTTCAGTGCTCTCGGCGCAGGAATCGACGCATACGCGACCATCCGCAGCGCCGTTGCTCTCGAGGGGGGCGACCTCCACAGCGCCACGGCGGTGAGACTCGATTCGCTCGGCGTCCTCGATCAGGCAGAGCTCGACAGGACTCCGCTCACCGGCCGTCTCTTCCAGGACCTCGACGGCAGCGGTCACTTCCGGGTCGTTCGCACGCTCGGTCGACCTGAACCGTTGCCGATCCACGACGGACGGCAGATGCGCGCCACGGACGAAGGCGTCGCTCTCATCGGCCACCAGGTGGCTACGCGTTCGGACGACGGGCGGCACTACATCGACTACGAGGGGCAGGCGTTCTTGGTGATCGGCCGACTCGGTGTCCGTGCCGACAGCGGACTCGCCCATGACGTCTTGCTGCAGGACTGGGACCTCGCCAGCGTCGACGGGGCTGTCGTCGCCGACGTCGAGGGCGGCGCGCAGGCCCTGCCTGGCAGGGGGGCGGACATGGCGGAACCGGTCGGCGGGCGGACGGATCAACGCACCAACATCGACTACGTCTCACCGATCGTCATCACCTGCGGGTGGGCGCTCACGCTCGTCGGCTCGAGTGCCTCCGGGGTGCTCGTCGCTGGCTTCCTCCGGCCCGTGGCAGCTCTCCGCTACCGGCTCGGCAATCGACGCGCGCACGTGTTGCTGCGGAGCATTCTCCCTCTCGCCCTGTTCGCCGGGGGAGTGTTCGTCACGGTCTGGGGCGTCGCGCTGGCCTCGTCGGGAGCGCTGCGCTCCGCGCCGGAGTCCGCCGCCGCCGCGGGAGTCCCGCTCGTGCTCAGCGTCGTCGTCTCTGCGGGGGCACTCTCAGTGTCGCTGTGGGGGAGGAGTCGATGAACGCCCGGTCACTGCTGCGTGGCACCTACGGACGGCTCGTGGCGAAGATCCTCGTGCTCGCCTTCCTCATGACGAGCCTCTACAACGTGGTCACCTTCTCCCAGTCGACCCGGGATGCGGTCAGCCAGAGCTTCGACGACTCCGCGAAGGTCGACATGTACGGCCTGACCGATCGCATGACCGACCCGACGATGTTCGAGCGGTACCGAGAGTCCGTGACGAACATCGAGAAGGTCACCAGGTTCTACGACGCCCTGGAGCAGGACGCTCCCGACGGTGTTCAGCTGCTCTCTGCGTTCGACCAGGCGATGCCGGTCGCCGACTTCGCAGGCGGGAAGACGTTCGCGTACGGATATGGAACCCAAGAATCCGTGCAGGGCCCCTACGAGGATCCGATCCTCGGCACGCAGGTCGTGGACGTCAAGTCCATGCAACTGAGCAAAGCCACCTTCGACTTCTACAACCTCGCAGGACAGGACGGCGTTGATCTGGACTGGGGTGCTGTGGACTACGACAGCGGGACGATCCCGGTGCTCCTCGGGGCCGGCTACGACGGTGTCTATGCCGTAGGCGACCGCCTCACAGTCGACTACTACTTCAAGCCCACACAGATGCGGGTCGCCGGGTTCCTCCCGCCCCACGCCTCGATGTTCTACCAGGGCGACATCAACTTCTTCCTCGATGACCACCTGGTCGTTCCCTACCCTGAGAGCATCACCGGGGCGCCTGAGTCCGACCGCGCCTTCTACGGCATCCTCGCCTTCGCGATGCTCAACGCCGACATCGCCGTCGACCAGGACCAGCCTGACAGTGCGGTGTTCACGGCGTTGCAGAGCGCAGCGACGACATCGGGATTCGACCAGTACGCCTTGTTGAGCGTGCCGAGCTACTTGACGCAGTTCGCGTCGGTCCGCGCACTCGTCCACGACAACTTCGCCTTGGTGATGACCGTCGAGCTCCTGATCGCGGCGGCATCCCTCGTGATGAGCGCCATCCTGACGAGCAGCGCGAGCCGACGCCGAGAACGACGGATCCGCATCGCCTGGGAGCTCGGGCAGAGCCGCAGCGACCTCGGGCGAGCGGTGCTGACCATCGTCGCTCTCGAATACGTCGGCCTCGCTGTGGTGTTCCTCGCGATCACGCACATGCTCCCGAACCACGACTCGGCCGCACGAACACTCTGCCTGGTGCTCATCGCCCTGCTCGGGGCGGCGAGTCTGCAGCGTCGCCGTACGCAGCTCCGACACACCGTCCGACACCGCCCAAGGAACGAACCATGACTGATCTCCTCACGCTGCACTCCCTCACGAAGAGTGTGCGCGAGCCCGATGGCTCCGTACGGCAGATCTTCGACAGCCTGGACTTCGTCATGGGATCTGAAGAGCGCTCGGTCGCGCTTCTCGGGCGAAGCGGCAGCGGCAAGACGACGCTGCTTCGGGTGCTCGCCGGCCTCGACGCGCGATACGACGGAGAGTACGTCTTCCAAGGCGTGGTTCTGCCCAAGCGCCTCGATCCCTTGGCCGATCATCGGCGCACGCACATCGGTCTCGTCGCGCAGTCCTACGACCTCCTCGACGACTTCACCGTCGAGCGGAACGTCCTCTTCGGTGCCCGCGGGCTGGAGCACCCGGAACGCCGAACGCGGGAAGCTCTGGCGGTGGTCGGCCTGGAGGGCATGGGCAAGAAGCCGGTCACCAAGCTCTCCGGTGGGGAGGCTCAGCGCGTCGCGATCGCGCGGGCGATCGTGAAGCGTCCGACCCTGCTCCTCGCGGACGAGCCCACCGGTGCACTCGATGAGGACACAGAAGGCGACATCCTCGCCCTCTTCGACTCTCTGCAGGAGGCAGGCACCAGCTTCATCATCGCCACCCACAGCCCTCGCGTGGCGGCGGCCTGCCACCGACGCGTGACCGTGAAAGACCACCGCCTGCTCGAGCTCGAGGATGCTCCCTGATCCGGACACGAGGACGCCCGCCCTCCGCATGGCGGTGGGCGGGCGTCCCGACGATGGTCCGTCGAGCTACTCGGCCTCGTCGAGGTCGATCTCGGCGTCGGCCAGGTCGTTCTCTGACAGGCCGGGTTCGGCCTCGCGAGGCGAGCCGCCGGTGGGGCCGTCGTTGCCGTCGCCGAGGCCCGGCAGCACGGTCTCGCCAGCGACCGCGTCGTTCGTGACGATCTGCTGGCTCTCCTCGAACTGGGTCTCGTCGTCGTAGGGCTCGTCGCCCGAGGCTGCGGGGGTCTGGGTGTCGCTCATGGTGCGTCCTTCCGGTGGTTGATCAGCGGTGGTGGAGGAGTGGTGCGGGTGGTGCTGTGGGGCAGCGGCTCAGGCCAGGCCGAGCTGCTGCATCAGGCCGGCCTCGTCGGTGGCGCCCCAGCGCTCGACCAACAGGCCGTCGTCGTCGAAGCGACCGACCTGGATCCCGCGCACCGTGAAGCTCTTGCCCGTCGCCTCGTGGCCCTGGAACGGCCCGGTGTGCGTCGCGCTGATGGTGAAGACGGCGGTCACGTTCTCGTCGTCGGCGACGAGGGTCTCGACGGCCAGGTCGGCGTCGGGGAACGCCGTGAAGAAGTCGCGCCAGAACGCCTTGATGCCCTCGACGCCCGCGGGCGCGCCCGGGGCCGGGTCGTGGTCGACGACGGCGGCGTGGAAGCCCTCGCCGAGGCGGTCGATCTCGCGGGCGGTCAGGATCTCGCCGAGCAGCTGCTGGGTGGCGAGGTTCTTCTCTTTCGACATGTGCGTCTCCGTCTTCTGTGTCGGTCGGGTGGTTCTCGTCTACTCCGTCTCGATGGGCGGACGGTTCAGACGGCCTTGAGCAGGGCGTGCTGCTCGACGGCCTCGAGCGCGAGCACCTTGTAGCCCTCGCCCTCGAAGAACACCGTCATGCGGTCGCCCTCGGTGCTCATCACCGTGCCCTCGCCCCAGGCCGTGTGCTCGACCCGGGTGTCGTTCTCGAACAGCGGCGCGTGCTCGGCCTGGCTGGCCTGCTCGTCGTCGGTGTCGGCGTCTCGGGGGCGGTCGGGCTCGGCCTCGGCGGCACGGCAGTCGTCGCAGTTGCCGCAGCGCGCAGGAGCCTCCTCGCCGAAGTAGCCGAGCAAGAACCTGCGGCGGCAGCCGCGCGCCTCGGCGTAGGTGCGCATCATCTCGATGCGCGACTTCTCGACACGGTCGCGGGCCTCGGCGGCCTGGCGCGCCTCCTCCGCGGCGTCCCTCGACGCCAGGTCGTTCGCGACCTCGTAGCCCTTCTTCGTCTCCGCGATCGCGCCGGACTCGAGCAGCAGGTCGACCAGGCGTGTGACCTGGCGCGGCGCCAGCTCGGTCGCGTCGCTGATCGCGGTGCGGCGCACGGGCCCCGAGGAGGCGCGGATCACCTCGTGCACCCGCCTCAGCTCGGCCCGTGACGGCAGCCCCGAGGCGAAGAACGACCGCAACGACAGGTCTTCCGCCCGGTAGTGCAGCGTCGCGTCGGCGGGCTCGCCGTCGCGCCCGGCCCGCCCGATCTCCTGGTAGTAGGCGTCGAGCGACTCGGGCACGTCGGCGTGCACGACGAACCGGACGTCGGGCTTGTCGATGCCCATGCCGAACGCGCTCGTCGCGACGACCACGTCGATCTCGCCGGCGTGGAAGCGCTCGTGCAGGGCGCCGCGCTCGGCCGAGCGGAGCCCCGCGTGGTACGCCTCGACGGTGCGGTCGGGGCAGCGCGTGCCGATCTCGTCGGCGTAGCGTTCGCTCTCCTTCCGGGTCGCGACGTAGACGATGCCGGGCGTCGTCAGCTCGGCGACCTGCTCGACGACCGCCCGCCGCTTCTCGCCCTCGTCTTCGTGGCGGTGAACGGCGAGCGACAGGTTCGGGCGGTCGAAGCCGCGGCTGATCACGAGCGGGTCGCGCAGTCGCAGCCGCTCGATCACCTCGTCGCGCACCGGGCCGGAGCCGGTTGCCGTCAGCGCGAGCACCGGGGGACGGCCGACCCGCTCGACGATCTCGCCGAGGTGCAGGTAGTCGGGCCTGAAGTCGTGGCCCCACGACGACACGCAGTGCGCCTCGTCCACGACGAGCAAGGCGACGCCCGCCCGCGCCAGGCGCTCGACGGTCTCGTCGCGGGCCAGCTGCTCGGGGGCGAGGAACACGTAGGTGACCTCACCGGCGTCGAGGCGCCGCCAGCTCTCGTCGTTCTCGGCCTCGGTGTGGCCCGAGTTCACGTCGACGGCGGGCGGGGCGTCGGGGTGGCCGACCAGCCCCGCGACCTGGTCGGCCTGCAGGGCGATCAGCGGCGAGACGACGACCGTCGGGCCGTCGAGCAGGGCGCCCGCGACCTGGTAGATCGCGCTCTTGCCGAAGCCCGTGGGCATGACGCCGACCGTGTCGCGCCCGCTGAGCAGCGACTCGACGGCCTCGAGCTGGGCGGACTTGAGCTCGTCCCACTCGAAGAGGCGGGCGGCGACGTCGGCGATCCGGTCGCGGACGGGAGCTTGCACGTCGTCGGCGACGGCGCGGGTGGTGGTGGCGGTGGTCATGGAGCGTCCTCGTGGTGCGTCCCGCCGCCGGAGTGCGTCGAGACGGTCCATACGATGCCGAGGGCCACCGACACGCGCGCCGTGCACAGGGGATCGGCAGAGACTCCTCCCCGGCCGTACCCCGGGGCTCGGGAGGGTACCCCTCCGCGCCTCCTCGGGCACGCGCCGGGAGGCGCCGCGAGGCCACGCGCTAGGCTGGCCGAGGCCTGTTCGTCCCGACGTCGAGACAGACGCGAGGGGCGGCGACGAGGCCGGTGCCGACCCTGTCGGCACGCCCCTCCAGAGCACTGGCGCAGCGATGCGGATTGGAAGAACAGCGTGGATCTTTTCGAGTACCAGGCCAGGGACTTGTTCGAGTCCTACGGCGTGCCCGTCCTGCCGGGGGTCGTCGCCGACACCCCCCAGGAGGCGCGAGCCGCAGCCGAGCAGATGGGCGGCGTCACCGTCGTCAAGGCCCAGGTCAAGGTCGGAGGCCGAGGCAAGGCCGGCGGCGTCAAGGTCGCGAAGACCCCCGACGACGCCGAGGCGGCGGCCGAGGCGATCCTCGGGCTCGACATCAAGGGCCACGTCGTGAAGCGCGTCATGGTCGCCGGCGGTGCGCAGATCGCCCAGGAGTTCTACTTCTCGGTGCTGCTCGACCGCGCGAACCGCTCGTACCTCTCGCTCTGCAGCGTCGAGGGCGGCGTCGAGATCGAGCAGCTCGCCGTCGAGAACCCCGAGGCCCTCGCCCGCGTCGAGGTCGACCCGCTCGCGGGCATCGACCTGGCCAAGGCCGAGGAGATCGCGCGCGCCGGCGGGTTCCCCGACGAGCTCGTCTCGAAGGTCGCGCCCGTGCTCGTCAAGCTCTACGAGGTCTACGCCGGCGAGGACGCCACCCTCGTCGAGGTCAACCCCCTCGTGCTCACCGAGCAGGGCGACATCATCGCCCTCGACGGCAAGGTCACGATCGACGAGAACGCCGACTTCCGCCACCCCGGGCACGCCGACCTCGAGGACGCCGACGCGGCGGACCCGCTCGAGGCCAAGGCGAAGGCCGCCGGCCTCAACTACGTGAAGCTCGACGGCGAGGTCGGCATCATCGGCAACGGCGCCGGGCTCGTCATGTCGACCCTCGACGTCGTCGCGTACGCCGGCGAGGCGCACGGCGGCGTGAAGCCCGCGAACTTCCTCGACATCGGCGGCGGAGCGAGCGCCGAGGTCATGGCCGCCGGCCTCGACGTCATCCTCGGCGACGCGCAGGTCAAGAGCGTGTTCGTCAACGTCTTCGGGGGCATCACGGCGTGCGACGCCGTGGCCAACGGCATCGTGTCGGCCCTGGGCATCCTCGGCGACGCGGCGACCAAGCCGCTCGTCGTCCGCCTCGACGGCAACGCCGTCGACGAGGGCCGACGCATCCTGGCGGAGGCGGCGCACCCGCTCGTCACCGTCGTCGCCACCATGGACGAGGCAGCCGACAAGGCCGCCGAACTGGCTTCGAAGTAAAGGGACAGAGCACAACCATGTCGATCTTCCTCACCAAGGACAGCAAGGTCATCGTCCAGGGCATCACCGGCGGCGAGGGCACCAAGCACACCGCCCTCATGCTCAAGGCCGGCACCCAGGTCGTCGGCGGCGTCAACGCCCGCAAGGCCGGCACGACCGTCACCCACGGCGACGTCACCCTGCCGGTCTTCGGCACGGTCGCCGAGGCGATCACCGAGACCGGCGCCGACGTCTCGATCGTCTTCGTGCCGCCGGCGTTCGCGAAGGACGCCGTCGTCGAGGCCGTCGAGGCGGGCATCCCGCTCGTCGTC
>Ga0265780_10003344_pt1 | contig 21139 bp, 20 predicted proteins | sample P1T30metagenome_FD_192432 | JGI IMG/M metagenome (GOLD analysis project Ga0265780, IMG submission 192432) | Plant litter microbial communities from East Loma Ridge, Irvine, California - P1 T30 | ecosystem: Environmental > Terrestrial > Plant litter > Unclassified | place: USA: California...
TCGTCCTGGCAGACGAAATCGCCCCAAACCCTCCCTCCCCAGCCGCCTCCGACCACCCATCCACCCCGACGTCCCCCGCTTCTTCTTCCCCAGTCATCTCTGCCCCCTCCAACCAGCCCGCACCCGCCGCCCGAGCCTCCAACCACGCACCCGCTGCCGCTATCCTGTCATCCGACCAGACTACAGCCGGAAAGCGCAGGCACAGCTTCTCTGCGAGCGACGACGCCGAAGACGAGCCCCTCACCAGCGGCACCCGGGGCAGCTTATCCCGCCACATCTCGAAGCGCAGGCGCAGACAGGAAGGGAAGATGCGCCTTGATAACGACACCTCCAAATCCTCACAATCGCCCTCGCGCAACTTCGCAAACGGATCGTCACAGTCGTCAGGGCACAGGTCGCCCCTGGCCAAGGGCGCGAATGGAAGCACACACGGGAGGAACGAGAGCAATGGCTCCTATACGAATGGAGGACCGGTAGCGAACGGGGGATCAGTGCCTGCAACTTTCTTTGGCCATGACAGGGAAGAAGTGACGCGGATACTGATACAGAGTCTGACCGACTTGGGCTACCACAGTGCTGCGGGCGCACTATGCAAGGAGAGCGGCTTCCAGCTCGAAGGGCCCACAGTTGCGGCATTCCGAACTTCGGTACTGAACGGTGATTGGGAGGAAGCCGAAGAGCTGCTGTTTGGGTCAAATACATACCACACCGGTGGTGGTGTTGGTCTAGACGCTCCCTACGGAAGGCCCTGGGGAAAGTCGACATCACAGCCCAGCTCGCAGCGTTCTACAGGCTTGACTCTAGCCGAGGGCGCAAACCGCGAGGTGATGCTATTTTGTCTGAAGCAGCAAAAGTACCTCGAGTTGCTTGAACGGAGAGATCTGAGCAAGGCACTTGCGGTGCTTCGGCAAGAGTTGACGCCGCTTCATCGAGATGTGGGAAGGTTACACGCTCTTTCGGCGTAAGTATCGTCCTGCCATCGGACGTTATCCAGCTAACGCTTCGTAGGCTTATGATGTGCCAATCTGCCGAAGACCTCAGAAATCAAGCTCAATGGGACGGCGCTCGCGGTGACTCACGGATGCATCTGCTTTCTGATCTTTCCAGTAAGCAGCAATCCCAGACTATGGCGATTCATACTGACATCCTGTAGAATCAATTTCGCCGAGCATTATGATCCCGGAACACAGGTTAGCAGTACTGCTAGATGAAGTAAAAGATAGCTGGATCGCAAATTGCCTATACCACAACACCGCCGCGTCACCGTCTCTCTATCTCGACCACAACTGCGAAAGGGATGACTTCCCAACAAAGGCTGTTCTTGATTTGAAACACCACACGGGTGAGGTTTGGTACTTGCAGTACTCAAACGACGGCACAAAACTTGCATCTGCAGGCGAGGACCAGACAATCATTATCTACGAAACCAACACATACAAGGTGTTACATCGACTCGCAGAACACAGGAAATCTGGCGTCGCTCATCTTGCTTGGAGCCCTGATGACACAAAGATAATAACATGTTGCTCGCAACCAGAGAACTCGGCACGGATATGGGATGTCAAGGTAAGGCAGCAAGATTACTCTGATAGCTCCGACTAAAACTAGCAGACCGGTGTATGCATACAATGTATCAGCGACTTCACCTACCCATGTACCACGGCGGCTTGGGATCCGTCCGGTACACGGATTATTCTTGGATCACAGGACGACAACATGGGCTGTAGTGTTTGGGACCTCGACGGGAACCTTAAGCACAACTTCGCCGATGATGGGAAGCTCCGTGTAAACGGCCTCGCATTGTCATCCGATGGCCAGCGATTAGTCGTCATTACAGAGAGCGCGATCGTCGTGTTTGATTATGCCACTTATGAGAGGATTGCCGAGTTCCAGCTTGATGGTACAAAGTTGACGAGTGTTACGATCAGCCAGGATTCACGGCATATGCTCGTTAGCATAAGCCCGGATCAGATCAAGCTCATGGAAATCGACACTGGGGATGTAATACAACGCTTCGAGGCACATGCTCAAAAGCAGTTCATGATTCGATCAGCGTTTGGCGGCGCCGATGAGAACTTTGTAGTCAGCGGCAGCGAGGGTATGTTTGTCTTGTCTTTTCATGCAGGATTATTTGCTAACACACGCTTTCAGATTCACGAATATACATATGGCGCTCCAATGGGCTCCTTATCGAAGCTCTCGACGCACATTCCAACGGCTGCGCCAATAGCGTAGCCTGGCACCCCAAGGATCCTACTACATTCGCTTCTGCTGGCGATGACAAACGAATCAGGATCTGGAAACCAGCTTCCGCGTCACCAATGCCATCGAGTAGCAGTAACGGTTATGCTAGGTAGAATGGGCCGCTCACCTGGTGTAATTTGCATGTAAGGGTTCACGTGTGGTTTGCGTGTGATGTCCTGTACGATGGTTAGTTTTGTGTTCTGTTGCATCAACTTTGGCGTCAGAGGCCCATCTGAGGACTCACAGCATGGCTTATTCTTGGGTATGTGGCTCTAGTTGGCATTCATCGGGCAACCTGTACTCCCCCTTCGGTATGGTGTACGTTATTTATTAGACGCTATCTTTATGGGATTGATTATCTGTTCTTGACTGAACGAATTGCTATAGATGCAAATTTACCTGCAGTTACCCAACTTCTCACCTCCTCCGTTACGTCCCCATCTCCCTTGACACAACTACGGCCTCCCTTTCTTTACGATACTCCGCCCACTTCATCCCTATCAGCGCGGCATCCACCATGTCATCCGATTTACGCTCCCATATCCAAGACACCCCGTTCCCACCGCATCGTCTTGCAACCCTCTTTTCACCCACCCATAACTCCTCCAGTGCTTCCACCTCACCGAATGCTAACCTCGCAACATTGTTTTCGGCTGCGACTCTCCTCCTCTCGTTCCCTTTCCACAACGCCTGTCTTGCTTGTTCCGTCTTACATTCCATAACCGCTCGCTTCCACACCGCTCGATACCCCATATCAAGATATTCGATCTTGCTGACTTGCAGCGTCTCGAGTTGTTTCAAACCCTGACTTAGAGCACGCATGATAGACGCGACATCGGATCGATAGCAGTACGACTCGCTGCGCAAGACGAGATGACGAATATTCGGGAACGTCGTCGTGAGAAAGGTAATTTCGGCCAGAGACCATGCAGCACTTCCGTCAAAACTTCTTAGTCCCACTGCATACTGAAAATTCGGATCGTCTTCTTCCCTTCTCAGGCTAGACCGCGGAATTATTTCGAATAAATCCTTCAGCTCGGTATACTTCTCCATTGCACAATCCTCGCCATCGCCCTTCCCCTTCACCACCAACGTCTGCAGATTGGGACAATGCTGCACTAGAAACGCGGCACTGCTATTCACAACCAATGTCTCCACGCCTCTCAACTCAAATCCAGGGAACCGGGATGAAAGTGAAGAGTCGGTAAACGCAGCAGAGAAGACATCCAGACTCCGGCTCATCATCCTCACTTCCAGTCGCGTCAGCCGCGGTAACGAATGCATAAAGGTAAACAGATCTAGGGCGTCGCTACTAGATACATAGGCGCCGGAGCACCACCACCATAGACTGCCAAACATGTCGATTTTGAGCGCGCGAGCTTGGTGCAAATGTGGCGTCAAGACGTCCGTGTCTAGGGCTTTGAGCGGCGCGGTGATGCGTAGGGTTTTAAATAGTTGCGGAACGAGGAGGGCGTGGAGACGGCGATTTGCTAGGGAGAGTTGTTTCCGTGGAGTCTCGCCGTGTTGCTGGTGATGGTGGTCCAGGAAGTCGCATATGAGTAATAGGACGTCATCGCATAGGTCGGGGAGAGTGAGTGGCTTGTGTAGTGATGGGAGGAGTGTTGGGTCAATGAAGCTATCGACTCGTGTCTCTCTTGTTTTGGGTGTCATCGTGTTGTTCTGGTCTCAAGTTTGAAGAAGGTCGTGGTCTTGATGTCTACTTCATGATGTTTGATACCGTCAACGAGAGCGGAGATGGAAGTGAGCTAAGCAGCTACCCCACGTTTTGATGCACACTTGTTACTTAAAGAGGCTAGTTGAGTTGAAGCTCTTAGATTGTCCAATCCAAAAGAGGTAGCCACGATAGGCCGTCAAAGGCTGCAAGTAGGCTTGAATTGTTCTATACTATTGCATCGAGCTATTTACTTGTTGTCGTTAGTCATTATCATAAAACGTTATTCATCATTGCGTCTTTCGGAGCAAGAGTCCTACGCAAAGCACAAGCATCCGCCACTCCGCTGTTCGTACACTTTCAGCTTCTCTCTGGGTATCGCGATAGGTAACAAACAATTTCAAAGGGAGTATTCAACGCTTTGGAGATGCGAACCGATCCGACTCTAAATGACGCGCACTGTTGCTTTACCTTTCCCGAGGGTTTGGGACGATGATATCAGCATGCTTCTGAGACGGTCCTCGGCTTTTGTCAGCTCCTGCCGACTGTTCTGGTCGAGATCTGACGGCCGGGGCCATGGTAGCCACGCCTTTATAGAGTCAAGGGTACCAGAACGTGCTCGTGATGCCGGAAGACTGCGCATAGACGCTCCGCGTTGGTGTGAGGGGGTTCTGCGTGGTGTTGCAGTCTGAGGCCGTCCGTTGGATGATCCATTGGCGTCCTTGCCAACGTCCTGCATTGCCGACGAAGTATCGAGTGATAGTTGTTTCGAAGCTGTAGGCGCGGCAATGGTGATTGCCGGGTGTGAAGACGAGGTGGATGCGTGGACTGCCCAGGCGGGCGCTGAGTTCTGGACTTCGACCTGTTTCGAGCTGCCAGCCTCTTGGTCTCGGAAAGTATCGCCATCTATGGCTTTCCTCTTACCACTCCCACCACTGATGACGCTCTTCAAGCTCCCGTATGCTGATTGACTACGCTTCTTACTGCTCTCGGCCCTACCCTCTTGCGCCAGCCGCTCGCTGGAGCTGCTCGCTTCAGGCACTGCCATGAGTGTGTTGTCTGCGGCAGTCCATCCTTGACTGATCCTATTCAAACGACCTCGGCTGGCCAATGCTCCTGTACTTGCAGCCCACCCCGACCCCCCGCTTGTTATTTCGCCTTGCGGGGGTAGGTGAGAGTCGTACTCGTCGGCTAGACTCATTCTGCTTCGGGCGCAGATCTCGGCAATGGCATCGATGGCGTCTCTGATCTCAGGGTCGACCGCGCGAAGGATGGCCGAAAAAGAGAAGTCGTCAGCGGAGGGTAGCTGCTCGCTCCTGCCAGCCAGACCAGCTGACAGGGCCGACGCATGTGTCTGCCCATTCATGGCGAAGGAGCGTGGCGTGTTGAAGCCGGAGCCAGAGCGTGATGCGTGCCGCGAGCCTGAATATGTGCGTACTACCACTGGCTGGCTGGTGACGGTGGTCCGGCTGGATGTAGACTTTGCAGACTTGCTCTTGGAGGGCGAGGAATGGAAGGCGGGGGCGTTCAGGGCGCGCAGTGCAGCAGACTGGGTCGGCGGCAGTGTGTTGGTCAAGGTGGTAGTCGCACTGGGCACCGAGCCTGAGCTCGCCGTCAAGTCAGACAGGCCCTCGGGAGCATCTAGTGGTTGCGTGTGGGCGAGGACGGGCTCGTCGGACAGTATAGGCTGGGCACTAAGGGTGGACGTGGTGTTGTTCCCCAAGAGGGTCGAGAAGACGCCCAATGGTACCGACTGTCTGGTGGTCGTTGCAGGCGTTGCAGGTGTCAGTGGGTGTGGGATTGCACTCGACTCGGCGGTACCTGAGCCATGTTGCTCACAGTCGGTCGGAGGGGCAGCGCTGTGCGGGAGCCGTGGCGCTTGGAAGGGAACGCGCGGATCATTAGACATGCCGGCCATTGTTGTGGGTTCTGGTTCCGTAGCTGCAGGTCAATGCATTGCCGCTATGCGACGCCGTCTGAGTTGTTGGGTGAGCTGCCGTGATCGAGGAGATGCGCTGGCGCCAAGCTTGGCGGGTTATTTTGTCCCACCCGCCTTCCATCATTGGGCCATTGCCGCTTCACCCTACACATATTCCGACATATTGAACGAGTTGCATGCCACTTGGGATCCGACGCCCAATTGTAGCCGTGCAAGACTTGGGATATTCTTGTTGCCCCTAAGAGGCGTCTCACTGGCTTGACACCCTAAAATCTCTCCGACGAAAACCTAAATATCCCTGCCGCTCGATATCTGTCTGTCTTGCACGACTAGATGGTAACACATGTGGACCCTGCGTATGGAAGCGCATCTGCCTCTCGGCGGTACTCCAGATCTCAAAAGAGCATCCCGTCGTCTGGCTTTTCGCCTTCCATCCGCTGCACGCGCACCAGTTCCGTTGTTTGCCCGAGCCTGACGCTCAACCAAGACACCAATCCACCTGGCATTTCGTCAAGTATCTGTATTTCAGCCTTGACGTTGAGCATCAGCATCTTCTGTAGCTCCTGCCTCCAGCCCTTCTCGGGACCCTCCTCGGCGCACAGGTTCCACTCCAGCATTCGCGCTGCTTTGTTGCGGTCGCGCGCCGTCAGTCTCATCAGGCCTTGGAGTTGAGGTTTCGTGCTTGTCTCTGTGTGAACTTCGCCTAGCGGAATCCCGCTCATGTGGTGACTCTTTACACCGAGCCAGCGGATGTTAGGCAAGCCTGGTGTGGCTGTATCCGTGGATGTAACGTCTTCGTGCGCAAGACGATAAGACCCATATTTGTACGTCGATAGTATGGCGATACCGTCAGGATCAAGGTCCATCAGAGCGTACATGGGGATCTGAGGGGCCTTAGCAGCTAATTGACTCAGAAATTTCCGTGAAGCGAGGTCTGGATATCCTTTCGCCTGTCTTGGCTATTAGGTGACATTGGCAACAGACACAGTCAGGCTTACAGTCAGTATTGTTCCGCTCGAGCCCAACGTGTGCCACCGTGGTGAACTCATCAATGACCTAAAGGTCGCCTAGGTATACATTAGCGGTAACATAAGTGATCCCAAAGCATCGACCATGCCTCCTTTTCGATAATGAGAACCCATTGCACGTCTGTCAAGTCGAGATTGTCGTTATCGTTGACACTGGGAACGATTATCCCCTGCTGACGTGTTAGGAAGGTATCACTGAGCCAGCACGCTCGTCAAACCTCTTTCTCGCTCATGCCATTGATATGATGACCATCGTTTCGAGTCAACCTAAAGCCGCCCGCCAGCAGGCCTTTCGCGGCGGCAGTCTGAAATTGGCTATCAGCTGTGCTTCCAGAGAGACGACCGAGACAAGCGCACCACGTTCAATTGTAATCTAGTGATGCCGAAGGTACAAGCCAAGTCATCCACGTATCGGTCGACTATCGACTGCTTGATGAACAAGTCTGGATGTCGATAATACATGTCTCTACCTCAAGTCAGCTTTTTGTTATCATCATACAAAGGCAAAGTTGACCTCTTCGTCATGACAGTACCATCGACGAGACCGGCATGGACAAGCTCGAGTATACGAACTAGTACAGCTACACGACCATTAACGTACTCAACATGCACAAACGATCGGGTTCACACACTGAAGTTCCATGCCTCTTGCGCACTTGCTCCTGGAAAATTGATATCGCGTTCCTTCGGTTCGGGAGTCTGTTCTTGGCCGTCGGCTGTAGCAGATCGTCTGCGAGACAGAGCCGCACGGGACTTCAGCGTGATAGTGAGCGCTTCATGATCCTCTAGCTGAGCATCCACAATCAACTCTATCATCGCTTCGATACGAGCGATCACCCAAACTCTGCACAAGGTTAGTCATAACCCGCTCAGAGTGAGAACGCCTGAAGAACCTGTCGCGTATGGGTCCTAGAGCGTGCTCCTGATGGTGATACCGAGGTGCTTCCTGAACAGACAGCGCTGTGCCATTGGTTGAGGTTGAGGATGAGCTGTTACACATATCCCACGGTATATTTTCCCGTTGGGAAGTTGCAAACAAGAACTCATCTTCTGAGTCCTCCTCTTCCGTGTCATTAGGAGCGGCCTGCATGTCATGTTCACCAAACAACATGTCATCGAAATCGCTTGCGTCCATGGCGAAGTGCAGAGTGGCGAATGATGGTATGGAACCTCGCGGATACTGGGTTAGCTGCTAGCAGGTATGTGGCCGACTACTGTGAGTTCGATATAGCAAGAGGTCTGCACAGGGCGCTGCAGACAAGAAGCCAGCCATAGAAAGCGTGGTCGGGGCGTGAGTGCTGCGAGACGGCAGGCACGACACGTGCAGGATACACCAGCAAAGGCAGTTCTATTCGCGCGTTTATCACTAAGCCAATAGCCACAGGAATCGCTGTGAAACTGTTTGGTCCACGTCTTGCACGAGTAAAATAGTGGTGCTCGACGTGTTGATGTTCGCGTTCGTTTCGCCGTAACGCTAAAAGGAAATCAGAGCATGAAATCGCTAAAGTACGCGCCATTCGAGCAATTGCACCCCAGTCGCACTTTCCCGCACTAGGCCCACATCAGCCCACTAGTCGTTCGCGGTTTCCACGCGCTGCGCGTCGCGCCTTCGACCTTCGCGTCTCCTCCCGCATCAACGTCCGCTACCGCAACCACGCTGCTTGTTCAACGACAACAACCTCTTCAGAATTGAGCGTCGGGCCCCTCACTATCGACTCGTAATAGGCCTGCAAAGTCTATCGGCTGCACTTTCAGCAACCACCCTACACTATGGAGGACCCCACACCCATTGCGCCGCTGCCCCAAAAGCGTCCACACACCGACGACGACGATGTCGAGCCTACCGTATCAACTCCGTCAAAACAGATTCGATCAGAAGCCTCTACACCCCTCTCAATTCTCTCGGTTCAAACCCCGTCACCCCTGAAGAGCAGCGCTCCGAGTTCAACCGCCCCAAACAGCAGCAATGTCTCTGCTCCAACCCCTTCACAACCAGCCAAAAGGCGCAAGTTGACGTCACAAGAGAAAGAAGCCCAGCGTCTAGAAAAGGAAGCGAAGGTCAAGGCGCGAGAAGAGAAGAAGGCGCAGAAGGAGGCCGAGGAGAAGGTCAAGGCAGAACAAAAGGCACAGAGAGAAGAGGAGAAGCGCAAGAAGAATGAGGAACGAGATGAGAAGAAGCGTCTTAAGGAGGAGGAACAGCAACGGGTAGAGGAGGAGAAGGCAAAGAAGGCACGAGTAAGTCGACCATCGTCCTTGTAGTACGACCTGAACAGTGCTAACCTTTGGATAGTCCCAAATGAAGCTCAACGCTTTTTTCGTCAAGCCAAAGGCGGGATCAAGCCCAGGACAGGCCGTGGTAGCTTCATCCCAGAATCCTACTGCCTCGTCCACATCTTTACCTAGCACATCCGGAGTCAAAACTAATTTGGCCCCTCCATCCCCACAGAAGAACATCGTCAAGAACGCTCAGTCAGACTACGAGCGATACTTTCTACCGTTTAACCTCCCTCCACATACGATCCTCGCTCCCATAAATCCTCTGCTCGACGAACCGGAGCGGCTGGAGGCTGCGCGAACACGGCTAGAGAACCTTATCGCGCACAACGGTACCGGTACCGAGACCATCACACGAGAGACCCTAGTATCTTCTTTCCCGCGACGGATTCGACCAGCGCATCGGACTGCGACCATCGCCGAAGTTATCGAACGTGTGAATGGCTCATCGGACCGTCCCATCGATTTGACTGTCCACAGAAGCCCGTTGGAGATGCTCAGAGAGATCCCAATGAAGTACATACACTTCTGCAAGGATGTACGTCCCCCGTATTATGGCACCTATACCAGGCCTTATACCGACGCGGAAGCTTCTCGGCTCGCACGAAACCCCATTGCAAGGGTCCGACAGGACACCGATTATGACTACGACTCTGAAGCAGAATGGGATGAACCCGAGGAAGGAGAAGACCTTGACTCTGACGGTGAAGACGACAACGAAGAAGATGCAGAAGACGACTTGGACGGTTTCCTCGACGATGAAGAAGACCCACAACTCAAACGGCGACTCATTAGTGGTGATTTAGTTCCTGTCAGCACTGGCTTGTGCTGGGAGGATGCCGATAGGGTTTCCAGGTTGAACGATGGTTCAGATGCTATATGCACCGACTTCAAGGGGTTCTCAATGGGGTTTCTGCTGGATCCGCAGATGACTTCAATCGATCCGTTTTCTACGGCATACTGGGAACCGGATCCTGCGACCATTGCAAGTACCGCCGCTGCTGCGAAGAAAGACACTAAGAGCGCCATGAACCCTCCGCGGGTACCTCTGGTCCAACGCTCTATGAATGGTCTGCTCAACACATTGAACGGCCCACAGAAGTCAACAGGAGGAACTCCAACTAAGCCTGCAAAAGCTAAGCGATTGGTGCCCACCGAGCAACTTGCAGCTTTCAAGGCCGAAATTGAGGGCAAAGATCTGACCAAGATTGGCATGATTGAGGCGCTGAAAAAGGTATTCCCAAAGCTACCTAAGGACGCCATCAGCAACACCTTGAGCGTAGTTGCCGCAAGGGTAGGACCTACCGAGAAAGAGAAGCGATGGGTGCTTGTCAACACCTGAAAGTCTCAATGCTCAACGTTGCATTCAGCTAGATGTTTCCTTTTTTGCTCTTAATGTACATCAGCTTTTCATACATGTCGGTAAAATCCGACGACAAGTAGTTGTGGAATATGTGGGATAGTCTTTCAGCATAGCCGGTGAAGGAGTACGGGGTTAAGGCTGGGGTTCAAGGTGTTCCAAAGTCATCATCAAGCGATATCTTAGCTTTCGAAGTCAGTCCACGTTGACACGCGGTGTAGGAGGTGGGGAATTGAGCTTATTCCAGGAGCTACAGGAAGTCGTAGAATTCATGCAATGAAGAACGTGTTCACGCTGCAGTGGATCTTATGTACTATATGGCTTGCACCAAGCAGTGCAGCGATTGAGACGAATGCGTGAAGTCACTGCGTATTCCATATGGCGTAGAAGTGCAAGCGCTTTGTTACACCCCTTCGTCCCCAGCAAGGGAGCCCTGACACACACTACGCAGCCGTCAAAGAGTTATGCTATCCCGCGAGCACGTGTTGCAGAGCAATCAGGCTTTCTGTTCCTTCTGGTTCTAAAAACGAGTCGGAATCAATGCAGTCTTCCAAGTATACCTTATGTTGACAGGCATCCACTTTGTACACAAACTTTAGCCCGTGAGCAACAACGAGAACGGCGTGCGGGGTTGGGGGATCAAGATTGTACGGCTATTTCCGAGGGTATCTTTCTAAACGCATCAAAATCTCACCGAGCGGGTACGCAATCTACCTGCCTCTGAGATTGCAGACTGTAGTGAGCGGGAGGTTAAGAATAGCGACTGGTGTCAGATCCACACCTGCAGTCGGGCCCGTGCAGCGGGCGCTTGGGAATGTCGCGAGACAACCCTACCCAATCAGCCTGGTCTCGTAAACGCCCGCTATCTTAGTGCAACTGCCTACAATAACGATCCAATCATCAGTGTCTCTGCGACGGCAAAGCTTACCATCGGAGAGGGATCATCTTTCTTCCTTGCGCATGTTTCTATTCAAAGCGCCCATGGGGGCACCTCCCCAGGTCGTGGTACTTCCACAACGGCATCAGCAGGCGCTCTCGGCAGCGGCTCAGTCCCATGCGGCTCTAGATGGCGCCCAGGGATGCACTCATGCGCGTCCAGCAGAAGCAGTGTGGATATTCCCGCATGCAAGAACAGCTGGTCCCTTGCCTGACTGGCTGACTGTCCGCATGCTCATCTTAGTGTATCAAGGTACAGATGATGGAGGCCTACAAAGACATCCTACAGCCTCTGGCACCTCCGCAACTCGAGTTTGAGACGTTTCGTCATCGTCGTTCACCCTGCCTGTTGGTGTTGCAAGCGTTATCCAACACCTTGATACCTGCTTTCAGCTTGCTGGACTCAAGCGTCTCTCATCTTCCATCATGGCGTCTTTCGTTCTGTGCCTTTCCGCAACTTTGCTGTTCACTCAGTCTGCAATCGCTTCAAACTGCACCAAGAAACCAATATACGTCGACATCCACAAGCGGGCCGTACACGACTCATCAGAATTTCAATATGGATCCTTCATCGGACTAGGAACGCCAGCACAGAACCAGAGTCTTTGGCCATCACTACAACAGAACCACATCTCGTTCGCGTCGAGTAACTACTGCAAGAACACAACTCTTGACAAATGTGCCACGAGTACAGGGGGCTTCTACAACGACCGCGACTCCACTAGGTATGCTTGACTGTCGAGGGGATACTTTAGTTTGTTAGCTGACATGTAAAATAGTTTTGTGCAAGACGACAACTTTCAGACTTTGGACGATGACCAAGAGGGTTTCACGGGATTTTTCGGTCGAGAGACCTTACGACTGTACACACATTACTTCGAGACGGACGGTGCATCACAAACATTGGTAGAGAACAGCACGATCGAAGTCGCAGAATCGGGGTCAATCACACCTGGAAGAGTTGGCATGGGGTTGTCTTCCACTCTCCTTCGGGACCTGGCTGCACAAGACATCATTGCTGGGAAAACATACTCGCTCTACATCGGACAGGGATTCAAGCGTGCCGGAGGCGCAGTTAACGGTAGCAATGTCTTTGGGGGATACGACTCAGGTCGCTTCACGGGAGACACACACAAATACGCCATGAAGATCGACAATCCGAACCCGATGAGCGTCCGCATCAAGGACATCGTCATCACTAACTCTGAAGATAACGCAAACGTATCACTGTTCGATAACACGGTTTTCACCGACATGAAAACACGGGCAGAGGACTTCGAGGCCCAGATTACGACCGAACAGTTCCCGTTCTCCCTACCGTATCAGATCACCCAAAACTTCATCAAACGACTGGGTGCCGAAAAGGATAACACATGGGGCGATAAGTCTCTGAAGTTGAAGAACGCTTTCAACGGCACGTTCTCGATAGTGCTAGAAGATGGTTTTACAGTCACGCTACCCTCTGAAGTCCTCATGAACGCTTCCAACATCACGCCCATCCAAGACCGCGAAGAGTCGGCTGACACACCATTCTATTTGGGAACCGCTTTCCTGGGCCAAGTCTACTTGATGGCGGATTACGAGACCAATAACTTCTTCCTCGCTGAAGCCATTCAAAAGAACAACATGGTCATGCCTGTTACCTTTTGCCCGAAATCCACGCCCGCAGCCTACGAACGCCCCAAGCAGTCCGCCTGGGAAAGCCAAGGTCTCATCGGCGCGGTAATTGGTGGTGTAATAGGCGGTATTGGCATCATCTGCGCAAGTTACTGTATCTGGACCACTTGGATGCGCAAGAAGGATGAGCGCAACTTGAAGAGGGAGTTGAAAAGAAATTCGCAGAGGAAGATGGAGCAGATGGACATTGAGGAGGCACAGCCCAAGTTTGACCCGCCACCACGGACAGTAAACGCGGCGAAAGCTATGTTTTGGAGGAAGAACAAGCCGGGTTTGACGTTTTGAGCGGGTCGCGAGAGTTTTCTTCTTCTTGGAGGTGTCCGTCTTCATACCCTGGGCTAGCAGTGTGCGGCTCGTTTGATTTGTATAGCGTCCGGCAATCTTCACACTACTTCGTGTTCACATCCGTATGAAAATTGCTATGATCCGTGACGTTTGACAATAAGTCCATTGCCCGGAGGGTTAGGTTCGCTATGCCGTTAATCACCTGAGTTTTTCTCGAAATCATCTGCTTGAAGCGCAAATTGGGAGGGTCACCATGCTCACACAATCCTTCATCTATTTACGTCAAAACGGGCGATTCGCACTGGGTGTGGTATCAAGTGACCATAACCCGAGAGACAGTATGTGATGGCGAAGACGTATTTTGATTAAAAAATCGCGATGTTCGCCATGTCAGGTTCTTGTTTACAATATGGTACAAAGTCTGGCAGTGGTTTTGTACAGAATCGAATTGGGTCCAGGTCATGATTCGGGCGAGAAGCTGAAGCCAAGCGGTGCGAGTATCTTTTCTTGCACAACCTTGTTGGCCACTTCGCCGCCACGCTCGAGAGCGACCGCTCCGACGATGGCGTATAGAGAAGTCATGAGGACAGTTTCAAAACCAGAGCCTTGGAGGTTGTCCGCCTGTAATTCGTCAGCCTGTGGACTAGGGTGTTGTAAAGGTTCGAGCATACCCTCTTGGGAGTCCACCGTGTGACCTTGTCCAGACGGTATCGTTCTGCTATCGGTGCTAGCCGTGTCTTGCTCAAGACCAGACTCTCAGCCTCGTCGGTCAAGCCTTGCAGCCCATTCAAGGCGGGGTGTAGGTATGGTTTGCGTCCAAACTCGTCGCTGATCGGTACACCACTGGGATCTCTCGGCCATTGATTCTCCTGCGGCGAGTTTATGAGCGCCTGTGTTGTTTGTAGTTCGACTATCCTCCGTCCTGCCCTTTGTATTAGCCTCCCATCTGCCCGCCTTTGCAATGTGCACACATACCCAAGTATGCTAGTCGGTCATTGAACCCTCTCCTTCCGTGGTCGAAGCTCTTGTGCGTGACGGCTAACCACTTTAAATCTTCTCCCAGTATTTTGTCTCCTCCAGGGCCCAACATGCGTATATACGCATCGTCCAGCTTTTTCGGGTCCTCATTGACCTGGTAAACGCCCCCTCTGGCTTTCGGCCGTATCCTGTGAGGCGCCATCATTCGCGGAGGTGTCTGTTTCCATCGTGGCCTATCGACGGCTGGTGTAGCTTCTGCGTCATATTCCGTGGACCTCGATGGGGTGGTGCTCGAAAATGCGCATGCGGAGGACCGCACGAAGGACGCTCTGGATATTTGCGTGGGCCGGAGTGATGATGAAGCGGTCGAGACGAGTGATCGGAGCGGTCGTTTGGAAGTCATTGTGGCACTCTCAAGTGGTGAGCGAGGTGTGAGAGGCTTGATTGGCGGCGGGCGGGCGTGATGCTGCTGGCGGAGGTCAGTTCGGATCATCGAAAAGTTGCGGCACGCGGATCGCGCCTTACCGCAACGACGCTAGCACCAGTCGCGCCTGCCGTTCCCCATCGTGCGCCCCCCGATACGCGACGCTTCCCCTTGCTGCGCTTCTCTTGGGTCATCATGACGAGCGCTGGGGTTTCCAGGCCGCTGAAAGAGTTACTCGCCGAACAACTGCCCAAAGACGTGCCCATCACCTTCTACCACTACTCAACACCGCCCTCCAAGTCCTCCGCCCTCTTCTCCGCGCCGCCCCATGGCAAGTCCGAACGAACATACTGCGAATCGCAGACCTTGGCAGCGTCGATAGTCCCAAAAGATGCAGCAGCCTCAGAACTGCCCGAGGAGCTCCTTATGTTGGCAATTGAAGTCTTGATCTACACCACGCGAAACCTCACGACCATCTTCGTCTCCAAAGCCGACTCGACAGGTTATATATCCGAACTACAATTACCGCGAGCCCAGTCTGCGTCACCTCTGAAAGCCATTTGTGGAACCTTTGTATCCTGGCTAGCACGAGAACGACAGAGGGAAGGGAAGAAGCTGGTAGTGTCTCTCTTCGCCAGGGCACAGGATCAATACCTATTTCCGGCCAGCATCGAGAATAAGAACAAGCATGTGCTAGATGACAGGGGCTTGGTGAAGTGGTGGTGCAGAGTGCTCGATCCCATCATATGGGAGTACAAGGCTGAAGGAGAGCGGAAGCCTTTCGCCGAACGGCTGGTTGATGATGACGGCTCGAAGGCGGACAGCACGTCAGTCCAATCGGAGTCCACAGCCAAAGGCTACCTGGTGATACCGGGCTTCGAGCCATACGACACGCTGCGATACATCCCTCCACCCCCCGTCCCGAACACCCCTCGACGCTGGGTAACCACACACCCGCTCCTACAGATCGCTCCCTACCCTGCCGCTCCACCGCGGTGCCTTGTACCACACTTTCCAGACGACCCCAAAGCCAGATTCCTTGACGAATTGGACGAAGAACTTCCTGATCGGGGTACCGATGCTATGGTAGTAGATGGAGGCACACCTTCGAGAAGCAATGGGCACTGGAAGAGCGTTAAGACACTTGACCAGTTCTGGGAATTCATGGCTTTCAGGCAAGAGTGCTCATCAGGGCGTATAGTAGGCTTCATCTGGGTCGTCATAACACCACCCAAGCCTTCGATACCCGAGGAAGATGAGGACATGCCTTCGCAGCAAACAGCGTCGCAGTCGTTCTCACAGCTTGATTCGCAAGAGAACATGCCCAGTCCAAAACGGAAGAAGGCTAGTCGACGCAGACAAGAGGCTAAAACTAGGTACGGACCAATTCCCCTGGTCCTGCCAAAGATTAAGAACAGCTCTTCAAACTTATCGACGTCGTCCAACGTCTCTTCAAGTTCCGCCAAGAACCTTCCCGAGAACAGTCCATACTGGAAATGGCCCGCTTCCTCACGTGGCACCATCTGCTTTTCGCTCAAGAACTACGACCGCGCACATGAGGTCCTTTTACAACAGAGTTTCGCAAACCGAAAGGCAGCAGCACGAAGTACGAGGAAGTGGAAAGAGGAGATTGCTGTTCTTGGGGGCATGGACGAATGGAGCTTCACAGTCAAGGGGACAAAGGAGTATGTAGCTCCAGTAAGACCTTCGGATACAACAAATGGCGTGACACCTACCATGGTCATGGGTGTGCGAAAGAAGAGGAAACCAAATACCCCATCAGAAGCGGTGGTTGGTGCAGAAAAGCCTGCAGAGTCCGCGCAAATACTAGGAGAAGGCACAGTCAGGAAGAAAGCAAAGCTAGACCCCACACCCATTACCAATGCAAGCGCTGCAAATGGGGTGAACACTTTGACAGCAGGCCTGGTGCGCAAGAAGCCGAAAACTTGAGAAAGGCTAATCTCAATCAGTGTGGTATTGTAAAGCAATTTTGGGAAGGCTTGAATTTGCATAATGAGGCGTTGGTAATGATACACGTCTCGATCTCACTCACACAATAATGTCAAGCTATTAATATACCCCTCGGATAATTCATCCTAAAACTGAACTGTACAATCTTTGGTGTCCTTCAAGCCGCGATAAGAGGACTGTCTACAGTCATGCGACCAATATCCAAGATTCATCGTCCAAGTCGCCATCTATATCCTCCCCAGACTCTTGATATCGTCGCCACATCTGATCTGAGATCGCTCTGGCGTGAGCAGCCCATTCACTATGCTTTTTCGACTCACCATTTTCCGCATTGGTCAACACCGCATCTTGCTCAGCTAGCGCTTTTCGGCGTACGTTGAGCGCTTTCAATATTGGCCTATTGTCGAGTCCTTCGTGATATGCGAGCTTGAAGCGTTTGATCAAGATGGATCCGATTTGTCTCAACTCGATTGGTTCGTCAGCACCACCAGCTGTGTCCCTGAATCGACGATGGAAATCTGATTGACCATGAAGCCATTCAACTACCGCATGATCGTGAAGACAGTCTTCGTAACCAGGTGCGAAGTATTTTATAACTTCGTAAAACAGTACGTCCACCACGGGGTCGTTGGGGTCCAGATCGAAAGCCCGGAGGGGTGCGATCAAGCCCTTAGCATTGATGACAGACCCTACAATGCGACACACATCGATTTTTCTCCGAATGGGTGTTAGGTCTTCGGTGATTAATCCTGCAGACAACAAATAGTCACCAAGAGTCGCTGTGAATAAGTCCAAGATCGAGAGGGAGTAGTCGATTTCGATGCGGCTGTTGGTAAGCCCCAGATAACCGAAAATCTTGTCGTGCACTCTGCCACAGGACTGCAAGGCGAAAAACTCGAAAGTTTTGTGAAAAGGGAGACGCTTGCCAGCGCGCAGAGATTTGTATTCAAAACGTCTGTGAGACAGGATATGAATTGCTTTATTTCGGTGGGCTTCGGTTTCGGATTGTTGTGTCTAGCTCCAGTCAGCCTCTTCAAATATTGGTATCATGCCGTAAATCATACAGATATACAAATGTTCTGCAGAGGCAGCCCTCTGCGTCCGAATAGATCTTTTTCCGGCAAGATATTCGACCATTCTATCTCATCACTTCCGATTCGAATCGTCAGCCTTTTCGCCAGGAGTACTTCCTGCACGATCCAGAGTCGCGACCAATAGCTATTCTCCAAGACTACTTTCTCAAGATGTGCACGCGAGGCTGAGACAATGTGTACTGAACCACCAGTAGTGTCGTCTGTTGTTCGGTTTGTGCTGACATTGCATTGATTCGGGTCGTGCACTATCCATGCAACTACCTCCTCTGCCCGTTGGTAGATCTCTCCCATGATTGCAACTTGAATCGGTTTTTCCATCTCGTTGTCCTGGTCGATGCATAGTGCATCGATGAAGAACCACTCTTTCCGCTTCTCTGCCACCATTTGCGTCATGATGGTGTGCAAGTTGCTGCGAATGTTGAGACGATGATCATTGAGATGAACCAGGAACTCCAGTGATTCTTCGCCCCAGCGATAAGAGAGAGCTTTCCAGGGAGGCAAATCATCATCTAGAAGCGAAACGATACGGAGCTCGCATTGAATGTTGCCTGCATTGGAACTTAGAAGCCTGAGTAATCGGAACTGACGCTTTGAGTGCTCCAAATCGTGATACGGCGAGTGATCCCGTCGTTCCATCACGACAAGTGGGTCCGATGTTTTGTTCAGGAATGGTACCGGTCAGGAACAGCGTTGCAGGTCGCGCTTCCTTACTTTGTGCCATAGCGGGGTCAGGCTTACACCACGTGAGTGAGGCTGGTATCCCGGCAGACGCTCTCGAATGCACAAGTCTCGCGTGGCCATGCAACCAAGGCAGTTGCTGCCAGAAGGTGCAGTGATCCAAATCGAGTGCATCCTATACCGCAAATAAATCGAGAGGAGATGGACAGAATGAAACAGCTTTGCAAGCGGCTTACTATGTGAAAGTACACCAGCCACCAGATCTGATTGGCTCTTCTGGATTGTTGTATAATTGCGCCACTCAATGGAGATATCAGACGGTTGGACGGTGACAGTAGAAGAGCTGAGGCATATGAGGTGTGGAAACCTAGGTACCTACTACCTATTACGACTGCGACAACTCTAGCTCGTACTGACCTCAATACTTGGGTATACAAGCTTTCCTTTAGCCACGAAGTGGAACTCTTGGGTGGTTATTGTGTTGATTCACTCACGAATAAACCTTGAAAGTATGTAGAGTTGTACTCTGGATCTCCACTGCAGCGGGCCATCGTCTAAAGCCTTGCAAATATGATAGGACATCAATACTAGAGGCATCGCTATGGGGGAAGTTGTCCCTGGGCGTAGGCTGCTTTGTCGGTGTGCAGCAAGTTTGATCGCAACAAACGATGGCGATCCATGGATATCCCTGGCGGTGAAGTCGGACCGTTCGGATGTGCAAACAGTTGTAGGACAAGAAGCTGCTTCGCTTTTAACAGCTGCAGTCCGTCTGCTCCTTTGCCTGTCTTTGTGGATACTGCATCTATACAATACCCCTGAACATCGTTGAGTGGTGCTGCATCTTGGCGCTCGTCGCTTCCTGGTTCTCCGCAACCTCCGCGCTGTGAGATTCGCCAACATATCCCACCCTCATTCCCACCCTACCACACTTTTGCGCATGCTTCGCGCGCCCAACCTCGCGACGGGACAAGATGTCTCCATGTCGCGCATCATCATTGCGACCGGATGCTTGATTTGGTGGGTGATAGTTTGGAGCGTGTGTGCCATCGGCTTCGTCCAACTATTCCGCTATTATTGGAGGAGACCCCAGCAGGCAACATGCGTAACGACGTTGGAAGAGCACGAAGTCCCTCAAGTCACCGTTATACGGCCGGTCAAAGGCCTCGATCCGCGATTGTACGAGTGCCTTGCAGCCACCCTCCGCCAGGCGTATCCCAAAGACAAACTGAACACCGTGTTCTGCATTCCCGAGCGTTCCGATCCTGCCTTCCCGATCCTCGAGCACCTATGCAAAGACTTCCCGGATGCCGATGTACAGATCTTGGTCGAAGAGGAGGATCCGCTGCTCCTGAAGGATAACAACGCGCTGGGGCCCAATCCGAAGATCAGGAACATGACTCGCGCCTACAGGGAGGCCAAGGGCGACATCGTATGGGTACTTGACTGCAACGTCTGGGTCGGCAAGGGCGTTTGCGGGCGATTGGTGGACCTGCTATGTGGTTTTGGAAAGGACAAACATGGCAACAAGAAGACAAAGTACAAGTTCGTTCACCAGACGCCTCTTACGGTAGATCTCGACTCGCAAGGTCTGTCGCTTCAGGACAGGAAAGAATTGCTCGGAGGCAAGCCTCAAGCTGTAGCTGAGTCGACTAGCATTGCGGCAAGCACGTCTTCCGATCCGCGTAATCACTCTAGCAGCACCATCAGGAAGCTGCTGCAGCGCGGCGGAGGACGTCTCGACGAGGCTTTCATGTCTTCTGCCCATGCCAAATTCTACCAAGCCATCAACACAGTCGCTGTGGCACCTTGCATTATGGGCAAGAGCACCATGTTCCGTCGCTCTCATCTCAACTACGTTACCTCATCGAACCCGAACCGCGCCCCCGGTATCGACTTCTTCTCTGACAACATCTGCGAGGACCATCTCATTGGCGATGTGTTGTGGAAGCAACCTCAAGCTTTCGAGGAACGGGGCTACAAACTCGAGCCAGGAACGACAAAGGAGGCATGGGGCAAGCATGCAATGCTCTTCGGTGACTTTTGCTTCCAGCCCATCAGCCATACGTCTGTGATGGCCTATCTGCAACGTCGCATTCGATGGCTACGAGTACGGAAGTTCACGGTGACTTTGGCGACGTTTGTGGAGCCAGGTACAGAAAGTATCATTTGTGGACTGTATGGCGCCTATGCTCTAACGACACTACCCTTCTTCCACAGAATCGGCATCAGTCCAACATGGACATCCTTCTTCCTGATCTGGCTTCTACACCTATCCGCATGGTGCCTTGTAGACTATGTCCAGTATCTGCTCCTGCACTGTGCAAAGACCGTCGAGATCGACTCCGACACCCCTGACTTCATCTTGCCTCAACGATCAGCCTCTGCATACCACCGAACCGAAGTTCTGGAACCTCTGCTTGGCAACAAGACACCAGGCGAACCTAGTCTACTCGATGGCGCGAGGAGAAACTTCATAGACTTCTTATTTGCGTGGCTCGGCCGCGAGATTTTCGCATTACCAGTCTGGGTCACCGCCTTCTGGGGAGGTGTTACAGTAGAGTGGCGAGGCAGGAAGTTCT
>Ga0265780_10003345_pt1 | contig 21135 bp, 18 predicted proteins | sample P1T30metagenome_FD_192432 | JGI IMG/M metagenome (GOLD analysis project Ga0265780, IMG submission 192432) | Plant litter microbial communities from East Loma Ridge, Irvine, California - P1 T30 | ecosystem: Environmental > Terrestrial > Plant litter > Unclassified | place: USA: California...
TCTCCAAATTATCTATAAAAAAAAACCGAGTCGCAAGGCTCGGTTTTTCTTTTTACTGTTTCTTCATCTCAATATGCGGAATCCCGTCTTCAAGATATTCTTCGCTAGTTTGAATAAAACCGTGGCTTTCATAAAATCTTTTCAGATACAACTGCGCCGAAATCGTGATCTGGCTTTCGCCAAATTGACTCAATACCGCGCCAATTGCCTCGTTAATCAAATCGTGTCCCCATTTTTTATCGCGAAAAGTTTCCTTTACAATCACTCTTCCAATAGAAGCTTGGTCAAAATAATCTCCGGGTTGAAACAATCTGCAATACGCAACAGTCGTGCCTTCAAATTCACCAATTACGTGCAAAGCCTTCTTGTCTTTCCCATCAATGTCTTGATAAACGCAGTTTTGCTCCACTACAAAGACTTCACTTCGCAATTGCAACACCGAATATAGTTCAGACAGAGATAACGCCTCAAAAGGCTTGATTTTCCAGATTAATGACATTTTTTATTTTAAAAATTTGATTGTTTTAATTATTGCCTCCAATTCGTGCATCACATCACGTTGTGGCGCCGACGGTGCGTAGCAAAATCCTTCAATGACCAAGATTCTTTTATTTTTTTCGTCAATGACTGAATAATTGACAAAAGGTCCGGCCATCGTGCCATTTTTCAGCTCCCAATTTCCTTTGGTTTGAAAACCTTTTTTACCGTCAAGCGTAGTATTTTGAAGATACGGCGAGAATGAATCTTCTGTCACCATTTGAGAATTTTCGGTAGTCCCGTGAATGTACAAGCTTCCAATAGAGTCGCGCATTCTCACAATATGATTAATTGCTTCCTCATTTCTTTTGATGCAATGCAACGGAATTTCATATACCAAAATACTTGAATTGCCACTTTGGATTTCTTTCTTCAGCCAAACGAATTTGTCTTTTTCAAGTACTTTTTTAAAGACTTTTGGCACATCAATCGAAACATTGAATTTTGCCTGAATTGTTTTTCCGTCTAAAAGTGATTTCCGAATGTTTTTCTGGCTTTCTTCCACTTCAGTTTGTTGCATCATCGCAATAATATCTGAAGCATTTTGTTCCAAATGGTTTACAATTACCGAAGTTGTATTGCCAGAAATTCGCACCAAATTCTGCGGTACAGAATATTGGTTTTCTGAAATATCAAAACTATTTTTTGATTCTTTTTTGACATAAATGATGTTCCTGCTTTTTGACATGGGACCGTCAAAAGCGTGAATCGGATATTGGTTTATGGTAAAAAGCGGTTCTTCTAACGAAAGTCCGTCAACGGGCGTTGCGAATTTTTTTCTGATGGAATCCCCGATCTCCCCGATCCATAACTTGTCATCAATAAAAACAGAAATAGAATTGGGTTCTCCGATAGATTTATTTTCGGAAACAGTATCTTTTTTTTGATTGCAGGAAAAGGATAGAATTGCTAAGAAAATGAGCAATAGCTTTTTCATTGTTACAAATTTTTCAAATGGAAAAGCCAAAATCCAAGGGAATTATCCTTGGATTTTAAGCTTCATTCCTGGTTTGATATTTTCATTGCTAATATCGTTCCATTCTTTGATATTTTCAACTGTAACACCTGATTTTTTTGCAATGCTAAAAAGCGAATCGCCTTTTTTAACTAAGTATTGTCTAACACTTGCTGCAGTGGCAATTTGCTGTTCTGCTTTCTCAGCTTTGGTTTCAATCGGAGCATTTTCGCCTCTGATCAATTTTAATTTACTTCCAAAAAGAACTCTAGTTTCTTCAAGGTTGTTCCAATCTTTAATTTGGTCCACAGTCACGCCATATTTTTTTGCAATGCTACCCAAATTATCTCCTTTTTCAACGATATAATATTCTGAATCTTTTACCGCATCATTATCAGCAAGAACGATTTCTTTAGAATTTCTTGTCGTCTTTTCTACCGAAGCAATTGCTGTTTCAGTAGTGTCTTTTTTAACTGTTTTTGGAGTTTTCTTGACAACTGTTGTTGCAACTCTTTCGTTAGTAACGATTTTCAATTTTGCGCCAAGCATCACATTGTTACTTCTCAAGCGGTTCCATTTTTTAACTTCGGCAACTGAAACTCCATATTTTTGCGAAATTTCTCCAATGTTATCGCCTTTTCTAACCGTATGATATTTTGTTTTAGTAACAACTTTGCTTCCTTTTATCACTTCTTCCGAATAATCTACATAAGGACTTTTTTCTGAAGAAGATGCCACTGCATTTTCAACCGGAGCAGTAATTTTTGGAGTCGCTTTTTTAGTAAAGTAAGGTCTTTCTCTTTTTGCATCTTCAATCGCAGCATACGCATAAATCTTGTCTTCGTTTGAAGCATAAACCGCCACTTTTTCTAATGGCAATCTCAAAAAGTGATTTTCTCCTTTGATATTTGGAACCACATCCAGTTTATAACCCGGATTCAATAATTTAATTTGCGATTCTGGAATGTCTAATAAGTCAGAAATTTGTTTGAATGACATTTCTCTTTTTACTGCAACAGTATCTGTTGAAACATAGCTAATTGCTGCTCTTTTTGGCTCAATTCCGTGTTCTTTATGATATTCATAAATGTACATCGTTGCCAAAAAAGCGGGTACATAACCTGCAGTTTCCTTTGGAAGATGTTTTCTGATATTCCAGTAATTTTGTTGTCCGCCAGAACGTCTGATTGCTTTTGAAACGTTCCCCGGGCCTGAATTATAAGACGCTAAAACCAAATCCCAGTCTCCAAAGATTTTGTACATATTTGAAAGATATTGGCAAGCCGCTTCGGTTGCTTTCAAAGGATCGCTTCGTTCGTCCACATAAGAAGTTACGTCTAATTTATATTGCTTTCCAGTCGCGAACATAAACTGCCAAAGGCCTGTTGCGCCAACTCTTGATTTTGCGTGTGGATTCAAGGCTGATTCCACTACGGCCAAATATTTAATTTCTAACGGAACATTATATTTGGCAAGAGATGCTTCAAACATTGGGAAGTAATATTCTGAAATGGCCATCAATCTTTCATAAGATTTCTTTCTGTTTTTCAAGTAAGATTTGATGATGTTTTCCAATCCTTCATTGTATTCAATGTTGAAAGGAGATTTTGCGTCCATTTCCTTCAATCTGGCTTTTAACAAGTCTGTTGACAAGTCATAATCCACTTTAACATCAGGATCTACCGAAGCCAAATCGCTTTGCATTTCTGCAAACAATTCTTGATTTGACAATTCTTTCATCCATTCTTGATCCACGCAATTTGCAATATCGTGCGTCACAAAAGTGCTTTTGATAGAATCTAAAACGGATAATTTTGGGGTAATCTGTGCTGTTGGAATTTCTTGCGCAAGGTCATCTTGAGCAAGAAGATTTAGTGAAAAAAAGGGAACTAAAAGAAGTGCTATTTTTGTTTTATTCATAATCGAAAATTAATAACTTATTATATTTCAAATAATTATGCGTATTGCAAACTTAACGGTTTATAACTTACTTTTAAAAGTTTTAGTATAAAAATTTTGTTTTTTAACTTAATATCGCGTCAATTCCTGGCAACGATTTTCCTTCTAACATTTCAAGCATTGCCCCACCACCAGTGGAAACATAGCTCATTTTTTCCTCTAATCCGAATTGTTTTACTGCGGCCACAGAATCGCCTCCGCCAACAAGTGAAAAAGCACCTTTTTCTGTAGCTTCTGCAATAAATTCTCCAAGAGCGATGGTTCCTTTTGCAAATTTTTCCATCTCAAAAACACCAAGCGGACCGTTCCACAAAATTGTTTTTGATTCTAAAATTACTTTCTTGAAACGCTCCATAGATTCTGGTCCAGCGTCAAGACCTTGCCATCCGTCAGGAATTTCATTGACATTAACTACTTGTGTTTCGGCATCATTTGAAAATGAATTCGCCGCAACAACATCAATAGGAATATGAACTTGAACATTTTTAGCTTTTGCTTTTTCTAGAATTTCCAAAGCCAAATCTGTCTTGTCGTCTTCACAAATTGAATCACCAATTTTTCCGCCTTGCGCTTTAATGAAGGTAAAAGTCATACCGCCACCGATAATCAAGTGATCCACTTTGTCTAAAATATTTTCAATAACTGTGATTTTTGAAGAAACTTTTGAACCTCCCAAAACTGCCGTTACCGGTTTTTCAGAATCTTTCAATACTTTATTCAAGCTTTCAATTTCTTTAGCCAAAAGTGTTCCAAAACATTTGTCATTAGGGAAAAACTGAGCAATAATTGTTGTTGAAGCGTGCGCTCTGTGAGCTGTTCCAAAAGCATCGTTCACATAGATGTCGCCAAGTGAAGCTAATTTTTTTGCAAAATCAACATCGCCAGCTTCTTCTTCTGAATAAAAACGAAGGTTTTCTAAAAGCAAAACTTCGCCTGGTTTCAAGTTTTTTGCCGCTTCTTCAGCAACAGAACCAACGCAGTCTTCAGCGAATTTTACTTTCTTGCCAAGAACTTCAGAAGTCTTTTCCAAGATATGTTTTAACGAATATTTTTCTTCTTTCCCTTTTGGACGTCCAAGGTGTGACATTAAAATCACGCTTCCACCATCGGCAAGAATTTTATCAATTGTTGGCTTTGCCGCTTCAATTCGAGTTGCATCGGTTACTTTGAAATTTTCGTCTAATGGTACGTTAAAATCTACTCTAATTAATGCTTTTTTATTGTTGAAATTGAAGTCGTTCAAAGTTTTCATTTGGTATATTTTTATGTTTTACTATTTTGTGGAATGACAAATATAGTTTTTTTCGGTTAAAGTCATAAACCCAATTGGTTGAAAACAGCCTCATTAATTTTACGAAAACGATTGAGTTCTGCAAACTTTATATTCCTTTTATGAATTAATCTCGGAAATGTCGTCTTAAAATTATGGTATTAGTATTTTTTTTGCTATTTTAAAGCGATGCTTCCGTCTTTGCAACTCTTGCCAAATTTCCTTTATATTTGTCCCATGCAATTTTCAGAAATTTTAGGACAAGAACATATCAAAAACCATCTTACAAAAAGCGCTGATTCCGGAAGAATTCCGCATGCGCAATTGTTTGTTGGCCCAGAAGGTTCGGGAACTTTGGCAATGGCAATGGCGTATGCCCAATATGTTTTATGTAAAAATTTCGGAGGAGAAAATTCGGGAGAAAACGAAGCCTGCAACCTGAAATTCAATAATATTTCGCATCCAGATTTGCATTTTATTTACCCAACAGTTTCTACCGAAGGTGTAAAAACAAAACCGAAAAGTCTTGATTTCATTACAGATTGGCGTGCGTTTTTACTAGAAAATCCATACGGAGGTTTGTTCGATTGGTACAAATATCTGGGCGTTCAAAACAAGCAAGGTTTGATTCGCGTGGAAGATGCGCAGGAAGTTTTAAAATCGCTGGCGCTGAAATCGTATGAAGGCGGTTATAAAATTATGATCGTTTGGATGGCCGACAAGATGAATATTGAAGCGTCAAATAAGCTTTTGAAAATCTTGGAAGAACCGCCAGAAAAAACACTTTTCATTTTAATTTCTGATGACGAAGAATCAATTATCCAAACGATTCGCTCGCGTTGCCAAGTCTTGCACTTCAACGGAATTCCGGAAGAAATAATCGCAGAAACTTTGGTTTCACGTGAAAAAATGGAACCGCGTGAAGCGAAAAAAATTGCGCATCAAGCACAAGGAAATTTCAGCAAAGCGTTGCATTTATTGCATGAAGACAGTGAAGAACAGCCTTTTGAAGAATGGTTTGTGCTTTGGGTTCGTGCTGCTTTTCGCGCCAAAGGAAATGCTTCTGCCATAAACGATTTGATTTCTTGGAGCGAACAAATTGCTGGTTTGGGACGTGAAGCGCAAAAGAAATTTTTGCATTTTTGTATCGAAATGTTCCGCCAGGCTTTACTGCTTAATTATCAATCGTCTAGCTTGGTTTATATGGAACCAAAAGTGGAGAAATTTAAGCTTGAAAATTTTGCACCATTCGTTAACGGAAATAATATCAATGACATTTTCAAGGAACTTTCTGACGCCGTTTACCACATAGAAAGAAATGGAAACGCCAAGATAATCCTTACCGATTTATCTATAAAATTGACTCGATTAATCCATAAAAAATAATAAAAATGAACAACGCAGCTTCTATTTTAATTTTGATTTTTTTGGCCGTAACATTCCTGCAATCAGGATATGACAAAGTAATTGACTGGCAAGGAAACGTAGGCTGGCTGAAGGGCCACTTCGAAAAAACATTCATCAAAAATCAAGTACCGCAATCACTGATGCTGATTTTGGTTTTAGAAATTATCGCAGGGATTTTGTGTCTTGCGGGAGTTATTCAATTGCTGTTAAATGACGTGAGAACTTTCGGATTTTATGGAGCCATATTCTCCTCTATCACGTTGATTTTCTTGTTATTCGGACAAAGAATTGCAAAGGATTATGACGGAGCTAGAACGATAGCCATCTATTTTGTTCCAGCGGTTTTGGGCGTTTATTTATTGCAGTAATATTCTGAATTTGAACACAGATTTCACGGATTTTACAGATTTCTAATTAGAAAATATTTAGCTAGAATTTGTGAAATCTGTGTTGAAAATAACTCCGTGATTCACCTAGAAAATTATACTTTATTCTGAAGTATTTAAACTCGCCTTATAAAATTTCAATTCGTCCCAAGTAAATTTATCGCCATATTTTTCTTTTAATGGAGTCAGCGATTCTTCCTTGTAACCTTTGAAAATCACAGCAATTTCAAGGATTCTTTCGTTTGGAAGCAAATCAGAAATTGAAACTTTATGCGCTTCAATTAATTTAGCAATATGTCCGGAAATAGTTTGCGCGGTTAATTTTCGAATCTCGGCAATTTCTTTGATCGTATTTTTCTGAAGCCAAAGTTCATAGGTTTCTTCCACCGTAGATTTTTTTGGCTCCTTCTTTTCTTTTTTCTTCGGAAGGTATCTTTCTACTTCGTAATTCTCTTCGATTAAAGTGGAATTTGTCTTTTTAAATTCTTCTTTTATAAACTCTAACTTCTTGAATTTATACAATTTAATTTCTGGAGAATCAAGATTTTCTTTGCAGATTTCTTTTCCCGAAACTACGATTTCAATCAGCAGTTTCGCCTTCATCAATCGCAAAATGGACTTGGTGTGCATTTCTTCCAAAGCATATAATTCCTGGAAAAACTGCTTCGCTTTTTTCATTCGCTTTACTTCTTCCAATTTCCAAAGAATCTCAAATTCAAGCGAATCCATTGTCTTGAAAAAATAACCGTAAGCGGCGTTAATTCGTTCCAAAATAAAGGAAACATCAACCGTTTCATCGTGGAACAATTTATCAAGCTGGCGCATAAATTTCGAAGCCGGTTCTACGATTTCATCGATAATTTGCGCTTGACGTTTCGCCCAATTCGTGTGTTTTGATTTCTCAGACTTTTCGGCGTCTTCGTTATAACTGTATTGATGATTGCGCCATTCTTGCGACAAATCCCTCCAGTCAAAGCTGTTTCTCAAATAGTTATGCACAAAACGCATCGTTTCTTTTTGCAAAGACTGTGATAGCAAGTCTTCCGAAGCTTTGTTGTTTGAATAAGACATCACATCTTGATCGTTCGAAATACCATTCATTTGCAACGGAGAAAGTAAAATAAGGCCGTTTAACGAACGAAGTCTTGAAAGCGCCACATAAGCTTGTCCCGGCATAAATACTTGCGAAACATCGACTGCGGCTTTGTCAAAAGTCAATCCCTGGCTTTTGTGAACCGTAATTGCCCAAGCCAACTTCAACGGATAATGCGTGAAAGTTCCCAAAACTTCCTCGTCAACTTCCTTTGTATTTGGATCGACAAAATATCTAATGTTTTTCCACTCATAACGTTCGACTTCGATGGTTTTATTTTCGTCTGGAAAATTTACCAAAATTTCACGTTCCGAAAGCGACTTGATGATTCCCATTTTTCCGTTGAAATAATTTTTCTCTTGCGACATATCGTTTTTGACGAACATCACCTGTGCTCCTATTTTCAATTGCAATTTGGCTTCCACAGGAAAAATTTTGTCTGGAAAATCACCGACAATTTCGGGTTGAAACGTAATCAATTTTCCTTCCAAATCTTGTAACGATTGAGCATTCATCGAATCGGCTTTGTGATTGTGCGTCGTCAACGTGATGTAACCTTTGTTTTTCTTGAGGTCAAAATCAGGTTTTACAAATTTGTTTAAGGCTTTAATGTCTTCAGAATCAATTTGGTTGTTTCTGAGATTGTTTAAGATATTGATAAACTTGTCATCCGTTTGGCGGAAAATCTTTGAAAGTTCAATGTAAAGTGGCGGATATTGCTGGATGACGTGCGAATGGAAAAAGAATTTTCCGTTGTAATATTTTCGCAACGTATCCCATTCTTCATTTCGAATTACGGGTGGCAATTGCAATAAATCTCCAATAAACAAAACCTGAACACCACCAAAAGGCTGGTCGTTTTTCTTTCGTATGCTTCTCATTGTGAAATCAATAGCATCGAGCAAATCGGCGCGGAGCATACTTACTTCGTCGATAATCAGCAGTTCCATATTTTGGATTACGGCTTTTTTGATTCCGTTCATTCTGAAATGGCGGACCAATGTGCTTTTGGTTTCAAATTTTACGCTGTCAGAAAACTGCGGTTCTGTAGTATTAAAATCGGGAATAAATCCGGCGAAAGGAAGCTGAAACATCGAGTGAATCGTGACGCCGCCGGCATTTAAAGCGGCGATTCCTGTGGGCGCGACAACGACTGTGTTTTTGTGTGTGGATTGTATGATTTCACGAAGTAAAGTCGTCTTTCCTGTTCCTGCTTTTCCGGTAAGGAAAATGGAGCGCTGGGTTTGATTGATGAACTTTAAAGTGTATGATGCTGCTTGTGAAATTTCTTGCATTTGGCTTTTATTTTTGTGCAAGTTAGAAAAGATTTTATTTTAACGCAAAGAACGTCAAGGTTTTCGCAAAGTTAGAAAAGATTGAAGTTCTATTTATAACTTTGGTATGGACAAACTGCGTCAATAGCCCCGATTGAACCGGAAAGCCTTTTACTCAAAAAGTTATTTTTTCTCTGACCGGCGAAGCGACCGGAGGAAGCTCTTGCCGGTCAGTAAGAAAAAAAACTTTTTGGGGAAAAGCTTGCAGGGAAAAGCGGGAATAGCTTCTCAAAAAAAAAGCCCTCACAAGGAGGGCGATTTATTATTTTTTAGCTTCTTCTTTTGGTTTAGCTTCTTCTTTTTCTTCTGTTTTTGCAGGAGCTTTATAGTTGTCGTTCAATTCTTTAACTATTTTTTCTGTGATGTCTAAACCGTCTTTTGCGTAAAGAACTGTTGCCGCGTCGCCTGTTCCATAGATGTATGTATACCCGTTTTTCTTACCGTAATCTTTGATGAAGTTTCTCACTTTTGTTACGATCGAATCTCTTTCGACAGCGCCTTCTTGCTGTAATTGCTGGCCCATTGCTTGTTGAGCATATTGCAATTGTTGCTCTTTCTTTTGTAATTCAGCACCTTTTCTTTGCGCCCATTCCTGGCCGTTTGCTTGTGCGTTTCTTTGAAAATTTTGAGCTTCTTCTTGGAATTTTTTAACTTCTAATTCCAATTCTCTTCCCATTACTTCACTTTTATCTTTGAACTTCGCTTGAAGGTCTTTTGATTCAGTGTACTCGTCCATCAATTTCACGGTGTCAACATAAGCCGTTTTTTCTGCTGATGAAGTTGCTTCTTCTTTGTTACAAGAAATTAATGTGATGGCAATTGCAAATGCTACTATAGATTTTTTCATTCTAAAATTCTTTGGATTTTTTAATTGGGTTCAAAAATAGGAAAAAAAAGTTATAAATGCCGAAAGTGTTAATTTTCAGTCATTTTTTAATATATAAAGATAATTTATCGAAGTTGAAATTGATATAATTTTCAACTATTAAAAACTGATTCAAATAAAGCGATTTAAACAACGTTCTTAAATTGGCAATATATTCTGATGTTTTGCTTAAAAATGATTGAACAGCGTTTTTTATTTTAATTTTTAGCGTTTTTTAGCACGTAAATGTGCGAAGAATATTCAAAATTCTTCTTTGCTTTTAAATTTGACTTTAATCCGATTGAAAATGCTTTTAGGTAATTCATTTTTCCGGTTTTGTATTTTTCCGAAAGTAAGCTTACGTAAAACGAGTCAAATTTCATTGGAAGAATTTTTTCTAATCGTAAATCTTCTTGGGCAAATAATTTCTCGATTGCTGTTTTTGAGAAATGCCAAAGGTGTCTTGGAACGTCATAAGCGGCCCAAAATTCTTTGTAATATTTTGCATCAAACGATTTAAAATTTGGAACTGCGATTAATATCGTTCCGTTTGGTCTCAACAATCTTTTTAATTCTTTTATTTGATTTTCCAAATTTGGGACGTGTTCTAAAACGTGCCACATTGTAATTACATTAAAAGAATGATCGGCGAAATCAGAAAGATTTGACTTCAACTCCACTCCTTTTCTTTCGGCAATTGTTTTTGCTTTTTCGCTAGGCTCGATTCCGATAGTTTTCCAGCCGTTTTGTTTGGCAACTAATAAAAAATCTCCGGTTCCTGCACCAATGTCAAGAAGATTTCCTTTTGATTTTTGCAAATCATTAATCAAAGAAAGTTTATTTTTTAAAGCAATATTTTTTATAAAATGATATGCTTTTTCAAAAATTGAACGCTTTCCATCAGTATGCGAAATATAATCGTCGCTTTCATAATAGCGTCCAAGATCGTTTTTTGAAGGTTGCGGTGACGTGATTAATAAGTCTAAATTTTCATCATACAGCAATTCAAATGTTTCTTTTGAAACAGAATTATCTTTAACTGTGCGGTAATTTTTTAGGTTTTTGGAAATCATTATTTGATATTGATGTATTCGTCTTTTAAGTTTTTTAGGTAAATCGTAGAAACATTTTGAAGCATCGATTTATCAGAAAGGCAGTCTTCGTTGAATTCGTTTATCATTGAAATGGCGATAAATTTTGGTTGTCCGCCAACAATATTTGCAATATTTTCTTGATTAACTGCAGCGAAATTAGAATAGCCTAAGTATTTATCAAATTCTGCGTTGTCGTAAATAATCAATTTATATTTGCATTTATCGACCGTAATCCAAAATTCTCGAGAAAACGTATTATTCAATTTATATTTCAAAGAAAGAAACTGTTCAAACGGAAGATTCGTCAGATTGTTTTCAAATATAAACGCGTTCAAAGGTTTTGTTGCAAGAATTTCAACTCCGTTTGGCGCGATATAATAATCGTCGATTTGATAAGCAGTTCTGGCTCCAACACAACTTTGCAATATAAAAAACATCAAAAGAATTGGAACAATCCCTTTGATGATGCAGTTTTTTAAGAATGGTTTCACGTGAAACATTTTATGGTGTGGAGTATTCAAACTTCAATTCTTTTAAATAATTTAAAACTAGGTTTTGATAAATGGAATTGTTTTTCAAGCAATCATTACCAATTTTATCACTAACCGAAATGGCTACATAATTTTTCTGTTCGCCATCTTTTACTATATTTCGGCCAGGTCGTTTGAGCACAAAATCTTCCAAAGTAATAAATTTCTCTACTTCTATTTGATCCAAAACCGAAATCACAAAATCTTGACTTTGAATCTTAACTTTAAAATCCCGATTCTCGTTTTTCTGATTTAATTTGTAACCCAAAAATGTCTGGAACGAACGTTGCATTCTTTTATTTTCAAACATAAAAATTGCCGGTTTATTCTTTTTCAATTCTTTTGAATCCACCGAATTTAAAATATGGTAATCTGCAATTTCTGGATTTGATTTTACCGGAAAACAAGAATTAAACACAAAAATCATCAAAAGAACCGGAAAGATTCCTTTGATGATGCGGTTTTGAGCAATTCGTTTCACGTGGAACATATTATCTTCCCATATGAATTAATAATATTGAAATATCGCTCGGAGAAACGCCGCTGATTCTTGAAGCTTGAGATAAAGTCACCGGACGAATTTTTTTAAACTTCTCTTTTGCTTCGTGCGACAATGATTTTATTTTGTCATAATCAAACGAATCTGGAATAATTACATCCTCAAGGCGCGTTAATTTATCTGCATTGTTTCGTTCCTTTTCGATATAACCAGAGTATTTCACTTGGATTTCCGCTTGTTCTAAAACTTCTCTATCGAAATCATTTTCTGCTACAAACTTCGCTACTTTCTCGAATTTCAACATATCGTTTAAATCAATCTGAGGACGAGAAAAAACTTTGAACATTTTATCGGGTTGGTTTATTGCAGCAGAACCTTTTTCTTCCAAAATAGGATTTGTTTCTGCAACCGTAACGCTTGTTTCTTTGAAAAAACTAACTAATGATTCAGAATCTTTTAGCTTCTTCTCCATTCTTCTCAAACGCGCTTCAGATGCTAAGCCAATTTCATGCGACATGGGCGTCAGCCTAAAATCCGCATTATCTTGTCTCAAAAGCGTTCTGTATTCTGCTCTTGAAGTAAACATTCTATAAGGCTCTTCTGTTCCTTTTGTAATCAAATCATCGATTAAAACGCCGATATACGCTTCATCTCTTTTTAAGATTAACGGCGCTTTTTCGTGCACTTTCAAATGCGCGTTAATTCCAGCCATTAAACCTTGTGAAGCAGCTTCTTCATAACCTGTGGTTCCGTTGATTTGTCCAGCGAAATATAAACCTTCCACAAGCTTTGTTTCCAGCGTGTGTTTCAACTGCGTTGGTGGGAAATAATCGTATTCAATTGCATAACCCGGTCGGAAGAATTTCACTTTTTCAAATCCAACTACAGAGCGCAACGCTTTAAACTGAACTTCTTCAGGAAGCGATGTTGAGAATCCGTTCACGTAAACTTCACAGGTATTCCAACCTTCTGGTTCAACAAACAATTGATGCCTGTCTTTGTCAGCGAAACGGTTGATTTTATCTTCAATTGACGGACAATATCTTGGTCCGAGTGATTGAATTCTTCCGTTAAACATTGGCGAACGGTCGAAACCTTCACGCAACAAATCGTGTACTTGCAACGATGTGTACGTCATGTGACACGACTTTTGAACCGCTAAAGGTTTGGTTATATCTGAATAAGAAAACTTATCTGGATTTACATCTCCAGGTTGTTCTTCCATTTTTGAATAATCTAAAGAGCGTCCGTCAACACGTGGTGGCGTTCCTGTTTTCATTCTTCCGGCGGCGAATCCTGCACGAACTAAATCTTCGGTGATTCCGTAAGCTGCACTCTCTCCTGCTCTACCACCACCGAATTGTTTTTCTCCAATGTGAATCAATCCGTTCAGGAAAGTTCCATTGGTCAAAACAACCGATTTAGACTTGATTTCAACTCCAAGAGAAGTTCTGATTCCTGCTATTTTTCCGTTTTCGATAATCAATCCTTTGACCATTTCTTGGTAGAAATCAAGATTTGGAGTTCCTTCCAACATCATTCTCCATTCTTCCGCAAAACGCATTCTATCGCTTTGAACTCTCGGCGACCACATTGCTGGACCTTTTGATTTGTTCAGCATTTTGAATTGGATTGCGGTCTTGTCTGAAACAATTCCGGAGTATCCGCCCAAGGCGTCAATCTCTCTCACTATTTGTCCTTTCGCTATTCCACCCATTGCAGGATTGCATGACATTTGCGCGATGTTCTGCAAACTCATTGTCACCAATAAAGTTTTCGAACCCAAATTTGCCGCTGCTGCCGCGGCTTCTGAACCAGCGTGGCCGGCTCCAACAACAATTACATCGTATGTATCTTGAAACATTTTCTTTTCCTTTCGACTTCAGCATTCGCAGAAATCTTGTTTTGTTCCACGTGGAACGTTAATCTTAAATTCTAATTTTGAAGGAGATGTTAAAGCTATTGTTTCACGTGGAACATTGCCATTTTCTCTTCTTCTTTTTGACGCATTTTAAGTTCGTCTTCTTCTGATTTATCTTTGTAACCTGCATAATGAAGTATGCCGTGAACCAGAACTCTTTTTAATTCTTCGTCGAAACTTACCTCAAAATCTTTTGCATTATCGGCTACTCTTTCCACAGATACAAAAATATCGCCATGCAGCTCGTTTCCTACACTGTAATCAAAGCTAATAATATCGGTTAATGTGTCGTGGTCAAGATATTCAACATTGATTTTATGAAGATATTCATCGTCACAAAAGATATAATTGACATCGCCTTCCTTTTTTGACTCGGATAAAATCACTTGCGAAAGCCAATCTGAAATGGCAGTTTCGTCTGATAATTCAAAGTCTGTTTCGTAATTAAAACTAATCATCTTTTCTAAAATATTCTTGAACCTTCTGGTTGTAATTTGGCCGCAAAGGTAGTGTTTGTCTATTTAATATTTCAATGCTGTTTAAATATTGCTTTAACGCAGGCGAAACGGCATTGGTTTGATTGTTGTATTCTTTTTTATTGGTTTCAGATTGGCGTTTGTTTTCTTCGCCTTGCTGTTGGATCGCGTTGTTTAATTTCAAAAGCTCGTGCTTCAAATTCAACATCTTTTGAAGGGTTTCATTTTTAAAACCTTTGTTGAGCAAATCTTTTTCAATCTGCTTCATTTGGTTCAACGCGTTTTGTCCGTTGCCACCCATTCCTTCTTTTTCTAAAGCTTTTTGCAACGCTTCACGAAGACGTTGCTGTTCTTTATAAATCTCTAAAACTTTTCCAGCATCGCCTTCGCCGTCTTCACCACCTTCTCCTTCTTTTCCTCCACTTTTTCCATCTTTTCCAGACTTGCCGTCTTTTCCTTCGCCCGGCTTTTCACCAGGTTTCGGGGCGGGTTTTTTGCCATCTTCCATTCCGTCTTTCATCTTCTCGCCGAGGCTTTGCTGTTTTTGGATAATATCTGGCAATTGCATTCCTTGACCTTTGCCTGGCTTTGGCTTGCCTGAACCCATTCCTTGCATTTCCATTTGCATGCTATTCAAAATTTCGCTCAAGAAATCAGCTAATTTATTTGAAGAAGAAACTGCATACTGTTGGTGCGAAACTCCTTTTGGAATCTGAGATTCTGCTAAAGTTTCTAACGACTTATCAATATTGTAATGTACGTTTCCAACTTCTGTCGTGATGTTTTCGCCTAGTTTTGGATTGCGTAACGACATTGCAAAAAGACTGTCATCGACGTGCTTGAATTGCAGTTTTAAATCTTGCTGTGTTTTCAAGTTTTTGTTATATGAAAGCGAACCTTTCTTGATGCCTTTAAATTGCTTCATCAAATCTTCTTGGGAGAACGAATATGCCAAAAGATTGTCCAGAATCTGGCGCAACATCTTTACATCTTCTTCTAGTTGTTCTGACTCCCCGCCTTCCATCGCATCCATCATGGCTCCGCTCATTTTCTCCATTTTTTGAGAAGCGCTTTTCTGCTTTGGCTTTGCCTTATCCTTTTTGTCTTTCTGCAATTCTTCCGAAGCTTTCTTTAAATCTTCATCAATGCTTTTCTCTGTTTGTTCATCTTTCGGGATATCCATTGGAGATTTTAACTCTTTATTGTCTTTCTCCAATTGGTCCAATTCTTCCTGAATTTTATCAAATTCTTTATTGACTTCGTTTTGCTTTTCAGTAGAATTTTGCTTGTCGTCGTTAGCCAATTTATCTTGTTTTTCAGAAAGCTTGTCTAACTTTTCAGCCAATTGTTCCGCCTTTTTTTCTACGTAATATTTCTTCGTAAGTTCCACCAATTGTTCCAAATTCTTAGTTTGGTTTTTAGAACTTTGTTTGAACTTATCAATTTTTTCAAAAAGCTCTTCTTCTTTTAATTTCTCCGAAAGCTTTTTCAATTCATCCAAAAGCTTTTCGTTCTTTTCTATTTCTTTGTTTGCTTTTTCAAGACGGTCTTTTAATTCTTCCTTAAATTCATCTTTTTTATCGCTTTTGAATTTATCCAAATTGTCTTCCATCTTTTTAGAAAACTCCTTCATCATTTGCTCTTGTTGCTTTTGACGTTGGATAAAATCATTGACTTTTTGCTGGTCTTTAAATTCCAGATTTGACTTTTCTTTTCCTAATTTCTGTAGCTTGTCAATTTCGGTTAACTGCTTATCTTTATTTTTTATGGAATTTTCTAAGCTTTTTATATTATCATTTTGCTGTTGCAAATTCTGTTCCTCTTTTTCCTCAACCGTAGCGATTCTATCTGCAAAAACAGAAGATTTTGTGGACTTGAAATTATGCAAAGCATCGTTGTCAAAAACCTCGAAATAATATTCATACGAAACGCCTTCCTCCACCGGAAGATTTCCCGGGAACGAAAATAGGAACTGGTCAAAAACATCTTTTTTTACTGGCAAAGCCATTTTCTTAGCTTCGTTATTTTTGTTCTTCGGATAAAAAACAATTTGCAATTTTGATAATCCGTTGTCGTCAGAAACTTGGCCAACAACTACGTTTTGGTCCAACTTTAAACTATCTGGAGCGTTGTTCACAGCAATCGTTGGAAACTGGTCTTTGATGATTGAAATCTGATAATTCAGTTTTTCGTAATGCTTCACTTTTGCATTTGACGTCAAAATTTGGTATTCTGTGTTCTGATTGATGCTTTTTGTGATTTGAAATGTATTTTCATTGCCAGAAAATGGTGTAATCGTTTTTAAATCAGACCATTCCACTGATTTTGTGGCCAAAGTTGCAACCTTCCAAGTGACTTTTGTGCCTTCAGGAACAATTGCGTTTCCAGAACCTTGAATTACTTCTGATTTCTTGTTTAAATACGAAGGAAAATTTAGAACCATTTCAAAGTTGGCAATCGTTGGAACTGCGACAACAGCCAATTCAAAATCTTTGGTCGTCACTGCATTTGATTCGATATGGAAATTTACATTTTTGGTCGGCTTCGAAAATTTGTATTCAAAAATTCCGGGTTTGGTGCTTTCCATAAAATAACTTTCGCCGTCGATAAAAATCATTGCATTTTCTGGAACCACTTTTCCCTGCGATTTCACTTGCAGGACAAAATCATTTCCTTGTTCAGTTTGCAACGACGGATTTGTAACCACAAAAGCGAACGGTGCCGGCGGAGAAAAACGTTCGTTGTATCGCACCACCCGATTGAAACTTTGCGTAATCACATCGCTGTTTCCGGAAATCATAAAAAAGGCGAAAAACAAAATCGGGATAATCGCCCAAGGAAGGTATTTTACGTTTCCTTTAAAATTGATGGCATTGCCAAAAGGAATCGGGTTTAAAGTTTGTGCTTTTTGGTCAATCGAAGCCAACAGTAATTCTGATTGATTGGTGTCGTTTGACAATTGCAGGAAATTCTTCAGCTTGTCATTGACTTCCGAAAAATGATTTCCGATGATGTTTGAAGCTTCCTCATAATTAATTCCTTTTTGAAGCTTGAACAATTTGAATATCGGAAACAAGATAAATCGGAACAAAAGAAAAAGTTCCACGACGATAAATGTCCAAAACAAAATGGTTCTTCCCACTGGTTTCAGCCACAGAAAATATTCCACGAACAACGTAAAAAGCAAATACAGCAATCCTAAACCTACGAAGAAAATTAATCCTTTGAGGAGTTCATTGGTGTAAAACTTCTTGATGAAAGCTTCTAATTTATCGTATATCAATGCTTTATTTTCCAAAATTGCGTGTAGTTTCTTTATAACCGATAAAAGTAGTGATTTTTAGTTTACCAAAAAAGGTATAAGGTTTTGGGTTAAAGGTTCAAGACGAGACGCTTATTAACCTAGTTATTTTCATTTTCCAATTATCTAATTAGCATTATTTTCTAATTGAAATGTATCTTTGCATCAAAATTCAATAAAAATGTCAAAACCAATTCGTGTTCGTTTTGCCCCAAGTCCGACTGGACCTTTGCATATTGGTGGCGTGAGAACTGCCCTTTTCAATTATCTATTTGCTAAAAAACACGGTGGCGTTTTCTATCTTCGTGTGGAAGACACTGACCAAAACCGTTTTGTTCCTGGCGCTGAACAATATATTTTGGAAGCCTTGGAATGGCTTGGAATTGCTCCTGATGAAACCGTTGGAAAAAATGAAAAGTTTGGTCCTTACCGTCAAAGCGAAAGAAAAGATTTGTACAAAGAATATGCTGACCAATTGATTGATTCGGGTTGGGCTTATTATGCTTTTGATACGGCAGAAGACTTGGATAAATTGCGTAAAACGGATGAAGAAAACGGAAAGACATTTATCTACAACCACAGCAATCGTGAGCAATTAGACAATTCTTTGACGAATGACGCTCCAACAACTGCCAAAAGAATTTTAGACGGAGAAGAATACGTAATTCGCTTTAAAACTCCGGTTGGCGAGATTTTGCAATTGAAAGATATGATTCGTGGCGATGTGAAATTTGACACTAATCTTCTTGATGACAAAGTTTTGTTCAAAAGCGACGGAATGCCGACGTATCATTTGGCCAATATTGTTGACGACCATTTGATGGAAACTTCGCACGTGATTCGTGGTGAAGAATGGCTTCCTTCGATGCCGTTGCACGTTTTATTATACAGAGCATTCAATTGGGAAGCTCCAGAATTTGCGCATTTGCCATTGATTTTAAAACCTGTTGGAAACGGAAAACTGTCTAAAAGAGACGGAGACAAACTTGGATTTCCAGTATTTCCTTTGGAATGGAAAGATCCAAAATCTAGCGAAACTTCTTCAGGATACAGAGAAAAAGGATTTATGCCAGAAGCGGTTATCAACTTCTTGGCTTTATTAGGTTGGAGTTCAGGAAACGACCAAGAATTGTTTACGCTTGACGAATTGGTCAATATTTTCGACTTGGGAAGAGTTCACAAAGCTGGAGCCAAATTTGACCCAGAGAAAAACAAATGGTTCAACCACCAATATTTTCAAAGAGCAGATAACGAAGTTTTGGCAGAACAGCTATCGCATACGTTGTTAGAAAAAGGAATCAACAGACCGATTGAAACGGTGACAGAAGTAGTTCGTTTGGTTAAGGAACGTGCGACATTTGCTTCTGAGCTTTGGGATTTATCCGATTTCTTTTTTGTGGCGCCGACTTCTTACGATGAAAAAGCGACGAAGAATTGGAAAGAAGATACTTCGTACTTGATGAAAAAATTAATTGAAGTTTTAGAAAACACTTTAGATTTTTCAACAGAAAATGTCGAAAACACGGTTAAAGCTTGGATGACAGAAAATGAAATTGGAATGGGGAAAATTATGCAACCGTTGCGATTGAGTTTGGTCGGTTCATTGAAAGGTCCTCACCTATTTGACATTATTAGCATTATTGGAAAAGAGGAAACGATTTCCAGAATTAATAAAGCAATTGAAACTTTGAAATAAATCAGTAAGCCTTTCAGAAATGAGAGGCTTTTTTATTACAAAAATTTGCCTATCTTAACCGAATTAACTTTTAAACACTGTATTATGGACAACATTCCTTTGTATGTATTAGGATTTTTCGCCTTATTTATCTTCTTATCGTCGTTTTTTACGGTAAAACAACAGACTTCAGCTATCGTTGAACGTTTTGGAAAATTCCAAAGCATCCGTCATTCTGGTTTGCAGTTGAAAATTCCGATTGTTGATAAAATCGCAGGAAAAATAAATTTGAAAATTCAACAGCTTGATGTCATCATTGAAACAAAAACGAAAGAAAACGTGTTTGTGAAAATGAAGGTTTCGGTTCAGTTTAAAGTTATCCAAGACAAAGTGTATGAAGCTTTTTACAAATTAGAATATCCGCATGACCAAATCACTTCTTATGTTTTTGACGTGGTTCGTGCCGAAGTTCCAAAGCTGAAATTAGACGATGTTTTTGAAAGAAAAGACGATATTGCCATTGCCGTAAAACGGGAATTGAACGAAGCGATGACCACTTACGGATACGATATTATCAATACTTTAATTACCGATATTGACCCAGACATTCAAGTTAAAAACGCGATGAATCGTATCAACGCTGCCGACAGAGAAAAATCTGCAGCAGAATATGAAGCCGAAGCTGGACGAATCAGAATCGTGGCAAAAGCAAAAGCCGAAGCAGAAAGCAAAAGATTGCAAGGTCAAGGTATCGCAGATCAAAGACGTGAAATTGCAAGAGGTTTGGTTGAAAGTGTAGATATCTTAAATAAAGTGGGAATTAATTCGCAAGAAGCTTCGGCTTTAATTGTTGTAACACAACATTATGATACATTACAAGCAATTGGTGCTGACGCAAATTCTAACTTGATTCTTTTGCCAAATTCTCCACAAGCCGGAAGCGACATGCTGAACAATATGGTGGCGTCGTTCACAGCTTCAAATCAAGTGGGCGAATCGATGAAACGTTATCAAAAGAAGAAAGATTCTGGTCAAGACGTTAAACGAAGTATGACGGACTTCAATCAATCAGAGGAATCTAAGGCGCGTGATAAAGAAAATCCCGAAGACACTGACTTAGTGTAATTAAATAAAAAAAGAGGCTTTAAAAGCCTCTTTTTTGTTTATAGTAGATTTACATCCTAAAAATTTTCTTTGTCAGATAAGCAATGCCAACATTCTTCAGCGGTCCAGACAAAGCACCTAAAATATTCAGTGCAATTCCAGGAACCGTTCCCACAATGTTTTTTGCGGTAAAACTATCTTTGGTTTCCATAAAACTTAAATTCATTTTCTCGAAAGCCAAATCTTTTTCAACCTTAAGAATTTGTAATTCTCTATTTATCTCTTCATACGAAGAATACGTTTTTATAATTTCCATAACTGTATTTTTAATATTTTTTGAAAAGCATATTAGAGAAAGTTCTTAAAATTGGTCCTTCCACAATCTTATCTTGAACCTTATAGACCAAAATTGCAAGTACAAGGTAAATACCACCCACAATCAAAAATCCATAAGCAAAATTGTCAAGACCATATCCAATCGCCAGCGCCAATGCAATCGAAAAAAACAGGGTTACAATTACTAACATCACGCTCAATAAAAATAACTTAAGCATTAATGTTGTCGATTTCATTGCAATCTTAAAACCATAAAGTTTATAGTACGCAATATTCGCATCTATATACTCTTTCGCTCTGTCTTGCAATTCGTCAGTGTTTTCTTTTATTTTTTCAAAAGCCATAAAGCGAGGGTTTTATTTTTTGTCAGAAGCAGCTTGCGCCTGAGCCTTC
>Ga0265780_10003346_pt1 | contig 21131 bp, 20 predicted proteins | sample P1T30metagenome_FD_192432 | JGI IMG/M metagenome (GOLD analysis project Ga0265780, IMG submission 192432) | Plant litter microbial communities from East Loma Ridge, Irvine, California - P1 T30 | ecosystem: Environmental > Terrestrial > Plant litter > Unclassified | place: USA: California...
GCCTCTATGCGAGGGGGAGGGGACTTCTTCGGAATGCGGACGACTGCCGATCCGATCACGAGAAATTGGCGTGGCTAAGACGAAATAGTGCCTCCCCACCAAGCCGGCGTTTTCCCATTCCACCATCGCAGTCGAAAAGATTAGCTCGCTTAGTCGTTTAATCGCTTAGTCGCGAAAATAGTGCTAGCGTATCTTGGGTAGGACCGCGCTCTATCTTCCGATCGAGCCACCGAGCGTCAGCCCGTTTCTTACAGGTGACAATTGCTCACATAAGACGGGTCCGCCCGCCGAAGGACGCGGGCAAGCCGACCGTCGTCGCTCGATGAGACCGCGCGAAAGGGGCTGGAGACGGCTTTGCCCTGTTGTGATCATGGGCCCAGGGGTCACGATCCAGGTTGATGCCGGCAACGGTAATGAACCTAACGGCAATACTAAGCGACTAATTAGCTTTACGACTAAGCGGTTAAGCGGCATAAGTCGCTTAACCGCTTAGTGGGAGTAGCAGTCATGCAGGTATGGGCCGTGATCGCGCAGAAAGGCGGTCAATCCAAGACGACCCTTTCCACCGGCTTCGCCGTAGAAGCAGCGCGCGAGGGTGCGTCCGTTGTGATCCTCGACGCCGACGACCGGCAGGGGTCGGCACTCTACTGGTCGGAGCGCCGCGACGATGACGACGTGATGGTAAAGGACAGCAGCGTCGCCGGCCTGCCGCTTCACGTCTCGCGGGGGCGGAGCAGCGGCAAGATCGACCTCATCATTATCGACACGCCGGCGAACTCGAAGGACATCGCCATGCTCGCGGCCGAGCAGGCGGATTTCGTCATCATCCCTGTCGCACCGCGCGGGCTGGATGTTCATTCGGTCTTGCAGACCGTGAAACAGGTTCAGCAGGCGGGCACGCCGTTCGCGGTCATCCTGACCCAGGTGCCGCATCAGGGCGGGGAGGGGCAGGAGGCTCATGCCGGTTTTGCGGCCAAGGGCGTGACGCTGTTCGACAGCCGCCTCCATTTCCGCAAGGACTATTATAAGGCGACCCCACTTGGGCGGACAGCCGCGGAGACGGAGCCAGACAGCAAGGCAGCGGCCGAGTTGCGAAGCGCATATGAAGAAGCTAAGCGACTAAGCGGCTTTACGAATAAGCAAGTAAGCGAGGTGGCATGATGGCGAGGAAGCCTTCCGCGCTGGCCGGCATCTTTGATGATCAGCCCGAAGAACCAACGCTAGCACCCGCCGTCGAGCCGTCCCCCATACCTCAGCGGTCTGCACCTGCGCGTCGATCGCGCCGCGATGCCAGCGCATCGACGTCGGCAGCGCCGGTCAAGCGCAGCAGCCATCCCGGCAAGAAGCCGGTGCTGATCCATATCCCGGAAGACATGCACCGCGCCTTGCGTCAGCTCAGCGTTGAGGAGGGCGGGGAACCGCTCACCGTCATCACCGAACGCCTACTCCGCCAGTATCTGGTCAAGCGGGGGCACACCAGGTTCGCGCCGTGAGTAAGCGACGCGATCCCAACCCCGAGTTCGATCTGTTCATTCCGGCGCTGGGCGACCTGCCGCTCCGTGACCAGCGTGAGGTGATGGAGCGGCCGTTCTTCTCGCTTCAGAAGCGCAAACGGTTGAAGCCGATCGAGTATAAAAGCCCCGACGGCGAGGCGTGGGTGCGCGTGCAGGCGATCCCTGACTACGGCATGGCGACGATATGGGACGCCGATATCCTGATTTGGGCGGCGTCCACGCTCAATCGCATGAAACAGCAGGGCTTGAACGACCTGCCGCGCACGCTGACGACGACGCCCTACGACCTGTTACGTGCGATCAAGCGCAGCACGGGAGGGCGGGACTATCAGGAGCTGCAAGCCGCGCTGCTCCGACTCCAGACCACATCCATTACGACATCGATCCGAGCCACAAAGCGCCGGCAGAAGGCGGGCTTCAATTGGTTGGATAGCTGGACGTTCGATACCGACGCCGACACCGAACAGCCACGTGGGATGACGCTGACCCTCTCCGACTGGGTTTATGAGGGAATCGTCAACGAGAAGTCGCTGCTGACCATGCACCCCGACTATTTTCTTCTGTCCGGGGGGCTGGAGCGGGCGCTGTATCGCATCGCGCGCAAACATGTCGGTTCGCAGCAAGGTGGGTGGCTGTGCCGGGTTGAGGTGTTGCGCGACAAGACTGGCAGCGACGCCCAGCCCAAGGAGTTTAATCGGATGCTCCGGCGGGTGATCGAGGCCGATCAGCTTCCCGATTACACGATGGAACTGGCGCAGACGGTCGATGGGAGTCCTGCCGTACAGTTCAGACGGCGTGGCGAAGTTGAGGCACTGGCGCTCGCCGAACGGATGCGGGCGGAGGAGGAGCGGCGTACCCGCTTCGACGCCGATCGGCAGCGTACTGAGGAGATGGACGCCCGTATGGACAAGCTCGCCGGCCGGCGCTGACTATCGGGGTTTCACCCACCGCCAGCACGACTATCGGGGTTTCACCCACCCGCGAGAGTCGGCCAGCCGACGTCGGTGCGCGGTTTCGGATGGCGAATGGCCCTTCCGTCTGTGGATAACTGATCCGACATCTGGTTTTCCGGCACGTCAGACTCGGGGTATCGCCCACTATTGTTTCGGGGTTTCACCCACCACACTATCGGGGTTTCACCCACCGAATCACGGGGTATCACCCACCGGACCCTCCCACAAACCGTTGAAATCACTACAAAGAATTCGCTTTTTTCGCGCCTTAACCTACTTAACAATTCCTATTTAACAGAATCTCTTAATAGGCGAAGATCACCCTGGCAGAAGAGATACGCCTGCGGAATTGGCCCTTATAGGCCAATGCGCCTTTGCTGCGTGCCGGCTTCGCCGTCACCAAGGCGGCCTACGGCCGCAAGGCTTCCGAGAAAGCCAAGCCGATCGGGCGGTGTGTGCCTGCACCGTTGTGCGGGTGATAGGGGTAGGGTGCGGGAATACCCCAAGCTCACCGCTCGGGTCGTCCGACCGAGAGGTTGACCGGCAGGACATGATTGATGCCGGCGAACGTCACGAACCCCGTGCGCTCGGCTAGATTGCGGATTTCGGTCGCGAGCTGGACGGGCGAGCGGGTATATTGGCTGGAGAATGAGGTGTTCTCGCCGGTGGACGTGCGGTTCTGCGATTGGCGGTTGCGGCTAATAGCTGTCTGGGTGCGGGTCTCCTCATATTCCGCCTCGCCCAGCTCGCGGGCGACCCGCTCGGCGAGATCGATTTCGGTGCAGCGCAGGAACAACCGATTGGAGAAGTTACCGAACAGCGTCTGAGCGGTCTCACGGCCATAGCGCTCGACGAGCTGGCTCAGATTCTGGATCGCGCCGACCACCGCGACGTTGCTCTTACGCAGCCGGGTGACGGCTTCCTTCAATCCGCCGATCGTCCCGATCGAGTCCAACTCGTCGATGATGATCCAGGTCCGGTGTGTGCTTGCCTGCTCGGCGCGCTCCAGGCCGGCGAGTACGAGCATGTCGATCCAAGCGGCGATTGCCGGCCCCTGAGTACCTTTCTCCGTGTCGCGATAGGGCAACCACAGCCAGCGACGATCGTCGCTGGTCATGTAGCGGCGTAGCGAGAAATCGCCCGACGTGCCGTATTTCCAGCTCGCCAGCTTTTCGCCGAGGTTGTTGCGGACGCTGACTAGGTAGCGGTCGCCGCCTTCGGCGAGCAGGGAGGCCGCGGGCGTGCCTTCCAGGATCGGGGCGAGGGCGGCGGTATCCCAGGCCGTGGCGATGGTCAGCAGCTCCTTGTTGGTCGTCTCCGTACCGACCTGCTCGCAGATCGCGGTGAGGAAAGCCTGTGCCTTACGGACCCACTCACCTGAATCCCCACCACCAGTCACCGGCACAACCGCAGCGACGAACCGCGCCCATTCGGAGGGGCGGCGGATTTCGTTGCGTAAATCCCAGCCGAGCGAGGCATCGTCACCGGCAGACAGCACCAGGTCCTCATTGCGGCGAAACGAACGGGAGAGATCGTGGCCGGCATCGAGGACGATCGCGCGATCACCTCGGCGCCGGATGTCGGCGAGAAGCTGGCGCAGGGCCACCGTCTTGCCGGTGCCGGTCGAGGCGCAGATCAGGCTGTGCAGCGTTTCGACATCGGGCGGCATCGGCACGCTGCCGAAGCGGATCAGACTGTGGCGGGCGGCCTCATCGCCGATCAGGTTCATGCGGGCGTCGGCCGACGCCTCCGCCTTGGTCAACTCACGCTTCTGTCGGCGCGCGTCATCAAGGACGAAGCGGACATCGGCATCGCTCGGCTTGATGGCGGTGAGGGCGCGTTCGTCGCTACGGCGCCGGCGATCATCGGCCGGGTTGAGTGCACGGGCGACCAGGCCAGCGGTGAAGGCCGGCATGTCGGCGCGCGCAATCAGGGTGGTACCGCGCATGTGCCGGCGCGTCACGGTGGGAAGGGCAGGGCGAGCGAGCCATAGGCGATAGGCGGCTCCCAGGGCGCACAGGAGGCCTAAGGCGCCGGCGAGGGCCAATGTGATGGTTACGGCCTTGGCGTAGGCTGGGGCAGCATCGTAGCCGCCGGCGAGGTAGAACTTCAGGTGCGTCCAGAAGATCAACCAGTGGGCGGGTTGGCCCTTGTCGCCGAACGTGAACCCAATCCAGGCGGTGAGTGAGCGGAAGCCGGTCACGCCCGGTGCCATGCCGAGCTTGAGGAAACCGGCGACGATCGGGAAGACCAGAGTGGCTATCCCGGCCGTGACAAGCAATGCCAGCGCGGCGAGTCCGACGATACGGATGCCTACGCCATGCTCGCCATCTGTCTTCACTGCATATCGCCCTTGGGCGGGCGTGGGTTCAGCATCTCGATCATGCTGAAGGGCAGCTTACCGCCGATATGGATATCGCCAGGACCATCGGCTCGCGCATCGTGAAATTCACGCGCGTATCGCTCTTTGTCCTCGGGTGGAAATTGCCGGAAATTATAGCGACCGCGTGCGGTTTGATCGGGTCTGACATCCCCGCGCGCGAATATATCGGGAGGAAGCGCGAATACCTGGAGGAAGGGCCAGCCCTGAGTTTCGTCATCCGGGTGGTAGAATGACATGATGAGCATCTGCGTCATGAGCGCGCTAGGGGCTTCGTTCCAACGCATCAGGGGCTCGATGGTGACGACACCGGGCGGATCGACGGTAATCGGACCATTGAAGACCCGTATGAAGTCCTCGACCTCAGCTTCAGTGTCGAGAATGGCGAAATTGGGTTCCGGGCCGGTAGGATCGATGAGTGGCGGCTTGGGACGAAAGCCGATCATGTAAGGCATGGCATCTGCGCACCGATCGTACCGCATGATTTCGAACAGATCGGCGTAGGACCGTGGCGGCGGAGACGAAGGCCGGCGTTTGGCAAAGAGGTTACGCAGCATCATCATCGCCTTTCGAGGAAATCTCTTTGAGTTTGTCGACGAGGCCCGCGACCGCCTTCTTGTCGTGATCGCGCAAGGGTTCGGCTTCCAGGATGGCGAGGAGTCGGCCAGCAAGGCTAGCAGATCGTAGCGCCTGTGAAATAACCGCAGCGCCGACAACGATTTTCTGTCGCGTATCTTCGGAGCGTGCCTTGTCCTTAAGCCGAGCGAGGTTCGCCTGTGCCTCAGCTATCTTTTGTTCGAGCGTGCGAGCCATAGTTATCTCCCGAAGCAATAAGGCTCGCATGAAGCTATGAACCGCGTCAACCATCCCGAGCGAAGAATGAGTGAAGGGCACGCTTATACATTGACGTTCGTCAATGTGCGTGGTCTCAAGGGCTATGCCCTGCCGACGGCTCCCGAAGCGCTTTCGCGCTATGAGGCTCCCGCCTCAAACTCTGGCCAGCATCTTGCTGCTGGACCCCGTTTCGTAAGTGGCGATCTACCGTTTCTCGGCCGCGATCATTTCTCGTGCCAAGGGGCGCTCGTCAGTTGCAGCAGCAGCGTATCGATCGGGCGCGGAGTTGGTAGATGAGCGGACGGGCGCGGTGCACGACTACACACGCAAGTCCGACATCCAGCACAGCGAAATTATGGCGCCTCAGGGAGCGCCAGATTGGTCGCTGGATCGACCCGCCTTGTGGAACGCGGTCGAGGCGGGCGAGCGCCGGAAGGACGCTCAGCTCGCTCGGGAAGTGCAGCTTGCCTTGCCGCGTGAACTCGATGCGGATCGGCAGATCGCCCTGCTGCGCGGCTTCGTGCGCGACGAGTTCGTTTCGCGGGGCATGGTCGCGGATTTCTCACTCCATGATCATACCGGCAGCGATGGCCAGCCTCAGCCGCACGCGCACGTGATGCTCACCATGCGATCGATCAACGAGACCGGGTTTGGGTTGAAGGTGCGTGACTGGAACAGCGACGAGCTGCTGGTGCACTGGCGTGAGCAGTGGGCGCATCAGGCGAACGCGCAGCTCGCCGAGGCGGGTGAGGACGCGCGGATCGATCACCGCACATTGGCGGCGCAACGAGCGGAAGCACAGGCTCACGCGTCGGCCGAGCCCGAAGGCAAGCAGCGCGATGCGCTGGAGGTGCGGGCGGCGGAGATGGATCGCGAGCCGTCACCGTATCTGCGCGCATCCTGGTACATGGAGCAGAAGGCCCGTGCGTCAGCCGAAGCGGCAGGGACAGCGTATGAGCCGGTTACCGATCGTGGAGGCTGGCTAGCGGAGGTGCGGACGATCGCGGCCGAGCGGCTGGAGGCCGTGCGGGTGTTCGCGCAGGACCTGGCGCAGCGGGCCTCCCAAACATGGCGACATTGGACAGGGCAGGACCGGGAGGAACAGCCATCGGCCACGACGGGCAGCGATGCAGCCGAGCGATTGCAGCGTGGGAGGGAAGCAGCTCAAGCGGGCCAGTCTGGCGCTGGATCATCGTCTGCGCCCGAACTGTTGCAACGAGCCGGGCAGATTGCCCAGGCGGGGAAGGGGCAAGGCTCATCGGGAGCCGACCGCTTGCAGCGCGCCCGACAGATCGCGGATCAGGGACAAGCACCATCGCGGCCACGTGACGGGCAAGGGCAAGAGTGAGCCAGCAATGGCAACGGACGATCGGACCGCTGCGACGGCAGCGTCTTACGACTTTCCTAGATTGGGGCGGTCTGGCACCCATGTCGAATGTATGGCTGGGGCTATCATCGCGTCACGCTCGATAATCTAATCGCGTTTGCCTGGTCGGCGCCGATGCGTGAGCTTGCAGCGCAAGTGGGCCTGTCCGATGTGGGCCTCAAGAAGTTGCTAAAATCGCATGGCGTATTTGGTCCGCCGCAAGGCCACTGGAACCGGGTCCATGCAGGACGATCGGTATCAGAGCCACCTGCGGCGCCGGCCCGTGGACCTGGAAAGCGGCCCTATATCCACGTTGATCGTCGGCTTGCCCATTTGCCCGAAGCTGCCCTTCCGTCGTCGGCGGGACCCTTTGCATCAGCCAAGGTTTCTGAGGATCTAGAGGAGCTGCGTGCCCAGACATTAAAGGCAATCGGCCGTCCTGCCTCTGCGGCGAAAATCACGCTTCCGCATCCCGCGATCCGAATGGTGCTGGCGCAGGATGAAAAGGAGCGAGCGAAGGCGGCCGAGACCCGGTGGCATACGGCTAACCTCCTTTATGACAGCCCATTCGAGAAGCGACGTCTCCGCATCTTCAACGCGCTCTTCTTGACCTTAAATCGTCAGGGTCATGACGGAGGGGCCGATCGGCATGACAATCATACAGAATTCTCGGCCTTCATCGGCGACACTCGCATATCGGTGAACCTTGATGAAGCTGGCCGGAAAGTCGGCGTCTACAATCGCTACACAGCGCCTCGTCCTGACCCGAAACGGTCGGCTTCCGTGAAGCTCAGGCTAACTGTAGGGAATGCATCCTGGCAGGATGATGCCGCTGGTACGCTGGAATCGAAAATTGCTGAGATTACGGCGGGTCTGATCGTCGAGGGCGAGCGGGCCTACCGGGAGCATTTGCGCGAACTCGAAGAGCAGTCGGAGCGCGAGCGTGTCGCGGTAGAATGTCGCCGGCAAGAGCGATTGGCAAAGGCCAATGCAGACCGAAGCGCAGCTTTGATCGAGAGCGGTCGCCTGCTGGCAGAGGCAGAAAACCTGCGAAGCCTGACCGTGCGGGTCGCAATTGCTGTCGCGGACGGTCGGTTGGATATGTCGTCGGCCCAACTGGCAGAATGGCGGGAGTGGGCCGATCGGGAAGCTGACAAGCTGGATCCGGTGATATCCGGGCAGGTTAAAGCGCACCTGTTGCCCCCAAACGGCGACTGACCTTCACGTAGCGGTCGGCGTCAAAACCGCTCGATTGTGACGCCGAACAAGGCCTATGCTCGCCCAAGCCCTTCCATTGGCTACTCATATCGAACCATGATCGCCCGCCGGGTAGCGTTGGACATATTTGCACAATGAATGCTGTTGAAATTGAAGAAGCTGTGTCCGCTCTGGTTGCGGAGCCGTTCGACGCTGCCGAGTTCGGTTTTCAGTTTATCACGGCCTTCGGCGCGAAGAAGACGACGGTAGATCGCTTGCGCCGTGGAGATTCGAACCAGTCCGACCTCGGAGGCGTCCTGCAACGCAACAACATCCACATCGCCGTCGCGCCTGCAGGCGAAGTCGGCACGACGCTAGCCGCCCTGCGTGCCAGCCCTAAAACGGCCGGCGCCAAAGCCAAATTCATCCTCGCTACCGATGGCGACACAGTAGAAGCCGAGGATCTGGTGTCGGGTGATGTCATCGCCGGGCGCTATGCCGATCTGGCCCGGCATTTCGCGACGTTCCTCCCACTGGCGGGTATTTCCACCGTCAAGGAGATCAAGAACAACCCCATCGACGTTAAGGCGACGGGGCGGCTCAACCGCCTCTATGTCGAGCTGCTTAAGGACAATCCGGACTGGGCAACCGAGGCGAAGCGGCCCCAGCTTAATCAATTTATGGCGCAGCTGATCTTCTGCTTCTTCGCCGAAGACACTGATATTTTCCCGGGGAACCACAAATTCACCCCTACCGTCGAGCGGATGACCAGCGGCCAGGCAGACGACACGCAAGCCGTCATCGCCGAGCTGTTCCGCGCGATGGGTACCCGGCCCGAACACCGTGCGGCAGGCAAGTTCCCGACCTGGGCGGACGGCTTTCCCTATGTGAACGGCGGGTATCTGTTCGATGGTAAGACCGAAGCGCCATATTTCGGGCGCACTGCGCGCGCGTATCTGCTGCGCGCGGGCGAGCTGGACTGGAAGGAGATCAACCCAGATATTTTCGGATCGATGATCCAGGCGGTCGCCGACGATGGCGAGCGCGGCCAACTTGGCATGCACTATACCAGCGTGCCCAACATCCTGAAGGTGCTGAACCCACTGTTTCTCGACTCCCTACGCGAACAGCTGGAGGCGGCAGGCGACAGCAAGCAGCGCTTACGGAGCCTGCGTAAGCGGCTGGCGATTATCCGCGTATTCGATCCGGCGTGCGGATCAGGCAATTTCTTGGTGATTGCTTACAAGGAGATGCGGCACATCGAGGCGGCGATCGTCGAACGGCTAGGCGGCGAGAAGAATCTGAAGCTGGACGAGCGCCGCAGCATCATCCCGCTCGACAATTTCTACGGCATTGAGATCAAAGGCTTCCCTGCGGAGATCGCTCGCCTGGCACTTCTGATCGCCGAGTTTCAGACCGACTGTCTGTATCTTAGCCAGCAGGAAGCGCGTGCGATGGTGTTGCCGCTGCACAAGACCGGTCAGATCACGGTCGGCAATGCGTTGCGGGTGGATTGGCAGACGGCGTGCCCGCCCGTGCGGGCGCGGGTAGCGGAACAGGATTTGGGCGGACCGACCGGACGGCTGGCGTTGGAGGACAACGGTTTAGATGGAGGAGTGGAGCCAGAAACATATCTCTGCGGCAATCCGCCATACATCGGCGACAAGGTCCAAACGCCCGAACAGAAGAGAGAAATAAAGGCGCTTCTACCACCGAAGCAAGATATTAAATCGATCGATTACATTGCCGGATGGTTGTGGAAGGCATCGGAATATGTCCAGTCATACGGAAGTTTTGCCTTCGTTTCGACCAATTCTGTTTGTCAGGGGGTGCAGGTCCCGCTGATATGGCCGCCAATATTTTCGCGCGGGCAGATAATACAATTTGCCCATGAAAGTTTCCTCTGGGGAAATAATGCGGCAAAAAATGCTCAAGTTACATGTGTGATTGTTGGTGTCGGTCCGGATAAACCAGGATCACGCTACATCATATCCAACGCAACGCGCTCTGCTGTGCCGAACATAAATGCATATCTGACAGCCGGTGACAACGTGATTGTACAGAAAGCCAGCGCACCATTAGCTGGTACCTCAATAATGTTCGGTGGGAACATACCACGCGACCAAGGTAATCTGTTACTAGAGCCGGAAGAAGTAGAAGCCATTTTGGCAAAATATCCCGAAGCTGGCCTGTTAATTGAGCCAATTTTGGGGTCCAGTGAATTTATCAACGGGTTGCGCCGCTACTGCCTTTGGATCGAGGACGCCAAGGCAGCTTTGGCCTGGTCAATTCCTCCGATTGCGGAACGGCTAGCGCGGGTCCGAGAGTATCGTTTGAACGGCAGCGAGCGTGGTCGTGCGGGACTGGAAACGCCATATAAGTTCGAGCGTACCATCACTGGCAATCAAGCTACGATCATCATTCCTAGTGTATCGTCTGAACTCCGGCATTATCTGCCGTGCGGACTGCTGCCAGCAAATGTCCGTATCTCAAACCTCGCCCTCGCGCTGTATGACGCACCGCTCTGGAACATGGCGCTGATCGCCTCGCGCTTGCACCTCGTCTGGATCGCAACAGTCTGCGGCAAGCTGGAAACACGCTACCGCTATTCTAACACACTTGGCTGGAACACCTTTCCGGTTCCTAGGCTGACTGAGCAGAACAAGGCTGATCTCACCCGAACCGCCGAGAACATCCTGCTCGCGCGCGAGGCGCATTTTCCCGCGACGATCGCCGATCTTTACGATCCGGATACGATGCCAGACGATCTACGTCATGCTCATGAAGAGAATGACGAAGTGCTAGAGCGTATCTATATCGGCCGTCGTTTCCGCAACGATACCGAACGGCTGCAAAAGCTCTTCGACCTCTACACCAAGATGACGGCCGCTGCGCCGAAAGTGAAAAAGGGCAAGAAGGCCGCATGACCGAAACCCGCCCAAGCACGATACCTGCCGTCCGCCTCGTCACCGCGCATACCGGCGCGTCGGCCAAGGCTAACGAACTCGGCATGCGGCCGATGCAGTCACGCGTCTATGATCGACGCGGCGAGCAGTATCTGCTGATCAAGTCCCCGCCAGCCTCGGGCAAATCCCGAGCGCTGATGTTCGTTGCGCTCGACAAACTGCACAATCAGGGCCTGAAACAGGCGATCATTGTCGTGCCCGAGCGCTCGATTGGCGGCAGCTTCGCGGACGAGCCGTTGAGCGATCACGGCTTCTGGGCGGATTGGACGGTCAAGCCGCACTGGAACCTGTGTAACGTCCCTGGTGCCGACGACATGAAGGTTGCCAAGTCGAAGGTGAAGGCGGTCGGTGAGTTCTTGGCCAGCGACGATCGCGTTCTGGTGTGCACGCATGCGACCTTCCGCTTTGCGATCGACGAACTGGGCATTGCGGCGTTCGATGACAGACTGATCGCGGTGGACGAGTTCCACCACGTCTCGGCCAATCCCGACAACCGGCTGGGCGCGCAGCTCGGTCTGCTGATCGCGCGCGACAAGGTCCATCTGGTCGCGATGACCGGCAGCTATTTCCGCGGGGATGCGGTCGCGGTGCTGGCGCCCGAGGACGAGGGCAAGTTCGTCACCGTCACCTACACCTATTACGAGCAGCTCAACGGCTACGAGTATCTGAAGACGCTCGACATTGCCTACAGCTTCTACACCGGGCGCTATATCGACAAGATCGTCGACCTCCTCGATCCGGGAGTGAAGACGATCGTCCACATCCCCAGCGTCAACTCGCGGGAGAGCACGAAGGACAAACATCGCGAGGTTGAGGAGATCATGGATCATCTCGGGCAGTGGCGCGGGACGGACGAGACGACCGGCTTCCACCTGATCGAGACCGCCAACGGTCGCACGATCAAGGTCGCCGATCTGGTCGATGACGATTCCGCCAAGCGTGACCGTGTGTCGTCAGCTCTGAAAAGCGCGGCCGCGCGGAAAGACCGCGATCATGTCGACATCATCATTGCCTTAGGCATGGCAAAGGAGGGGTTCGACTGGATCTGGTGTGAGCATGCACTGACCGTCGGCTATCGCTCCAGTCTAACCGAGATCATCCAGATTATCGGCCGCGCCACCCGCGATGCCCCCGGCAAGACGATTGCACGCTTCACTAACCTGATCGCCGAACCAGCTGCTGCTGACGATGTCGTTGCGGATGCCGTCAACGATACACTTAAGGCGATCGCCGCGAGCTTATTGATGGAGCAGGTGTTGGCGCCGCGTTTCGAGTTCACGCCCAAGGATATCGGCGAAAAGCCAGGCTATGATTATGGGCCTGGCGGCTATCAGGAGGGTGAGGCCAATGTCGGGTTTAATGGGGAGCGCGGCCAGTTTCACTTCGAGTTGAAGGGGCTGGTAGAACCGCAATCGGCAGCAGCGAAGCGGGTGTGCCAAGAGGATCTGAACGAGGTCATCACCGCCTTCGTGCAGGACAAGCAGGCAATCGAACGCGGCATGTTTGATCCTGAGGTCGTGCCTGAGGATCTGACCCAGGTCCGCATGGGCAAGATTGTCCGCGATCGTTATCCCGAAATGAGCGACAGCGACCAAGAGGCGATCCGCCAGCACGCGATCGCCACGATGAACATCACCCAGCAGGCGAGCAAGATCATCGCGGAAACTGCCGTCGACGACGGTGCGGGCGAGCTGAAGGCGAGCACGTCGTTCGTCGATGGCGTGCGGAAGTTTATGAGCGTGCGCGACCTCGACATCGACCTGATCGACCATATCAACCCGTTCGATGCTGCCTACGCGATCTTGGCAAAAGCAATGAACGAGACGACGCTACGCCAGGTGCAGGCGGCGATCGGCGCGCGCAAGACAACGCTGACCGAGGAAGAGGCGCGGGCCTATGCGGTGCGTGCGGTTCAGTGGAAACGCGACCGCGGTCGTGCGCCTGAGGTGACGTCGCAGGACCCGTGGGAACGCCAGCTAGCCGAAGGCGTCGCTGCGTTCGCCCGCTACCGCGCCAAGGCTCAGGCCGAGGCAGCCGCCAATGGCTGACATGACCGACGACGACATCCTTGCCGAATTGGGCGTCGACCTGACGCCCAAGACCGTGCGCGCTCGTAGCCCGCGTGAGGAACGCATTATCGCCGGGTTCGAGGACATTGCTAAATTCCGTGAGGAGCACGGCCGCGCGCCCTTGCCTGGCGAGGATCGCGACATCTTTGAACGCCTGTACGCGGTCCGCCTAGACCGGCTCAAAGCGCAGCCCGACAGCGTGGCGCTGCTGACGGATATGGATGCGCATGGCCTGCTCGGCGTCGGTAATGCCAATGCAGCGCCTCCCGCCGAAGACCTGGATGATAGCGCGCTCCTTGCTGAATTAGGCATCAACGAGACGCCCACGGACGACATCACCCAACTTCGCAACGTCCGTTCGAACATCGAACGCAAGGCAGCGGAAGAGGTGGCTACTGCAAACCGATGCGACGATTTCGCTAGCTTCAAGCCGCTGTTCGATCGAATCGAGGCGGACTTGGCTTCTGGTGCACGGGTGACCCGGTCATTCGGTCGTGACGCCAGCGTTGATCAGGGCGATTTTTTCATCCTGCGCGGTCAGCTCGCTTATGTTGCTGAGGTGGGCGATCTTACCAAGGCTCCAAATGGCCAGAATGACGCTCGGCTACGTGTCATTTATTCGAACGGCACCGAAAGCAACCTGCTCCGTTGGTCGCTCCAAAGAGCGCTTTACAAGGACGACAGTGGCCGTCGTGTAACAGAGCCAGACGCGGGACCGCTGTTCGAAAGTGTAGCGGACGAGCCGGACCATCTTTCGACCGGCACCCTATACGTCCTGCGTAGTCGCTCTACACATCCCACCATCGCTGCCAATCGTGACCTCATCCACAAAATTGGGATCACTGGCGGTTCGGTCGCAGCGCGGATATCGGGTGCTGCGGACGACGCAACCTACCTTCTTGCTGACGTCGACGTCATCGCTACCTATAAGCTGTATGACGTGAATCGCCCGAAGCTAGAGGCGCTGATCCACCGCGTCCTGGATAGCGTACGATACGACGTGGAAATTCGCGACCGCTTCGGAAAGCCAGTCCGGCCCCGCGAGTGGTTCATGGTCCCGCTCCCAGTCATCGACGAGATAGTCGAGCGGATTGCCGATGGAACGTTGGCTGCCATGAAGTATGATCGCAGGGATGCCAGATTAGTGCGTGAGTAAATTTCTCCGCCGAGTTGTTCTCAAAAATAAACGTTAAATGTAAGCGGACCGGTAGTTAAAAGGCCGAAGGCGGCAGCAAATTAATTGCTTTCCAACAGACTACCCAGAAAGCTGTCGGCCTTTCCTACAAAAGCATTTTCCATTGCCGCGTCGGTAAGCCAACTAGTCTGAGACAAGGAAGAAGCTACACTAGATCCAGGCTTTAAAACGTTAGCTATTGTTCCAACGGTTGCTTTGCCAAAACCCATGCCGGATCTAAGATTTTTCAAATCCCGCTGATCGTCTTTGCAAGTAGCGTCTATCTTTTTAATAAGTGCTAGCGCCTCTGTCGTTATCTCCGGGTGGTTGACGCGGGCACATTCGATCAGGATATCTTCCAAAGCGCCGTTCTGAGTATTGTCAGGAAAAAGGTAGACACCTAACGCTGGCGAACCCTTCTCCATTACGCCTGGAGCTGTTGGGACAATAATTGGATATCCAGGCTGCCCTTCTTTGGAAGCGGCACTGTTCATAGCGACAATTTGCTCCTGCATGGAGGCAAAGCGGCTTGCCGCACCATGCTTATCAATGTCGACGAAAACTGCTATACCTGTGACGGTATCTGACCCCACCGCGTCAACTACTGCGCGAAGTGTCGAGATAAGACGGGAGTCACTTCCTGCCGTTGTTATACCTATTGAAACATCATCCTTCGTGAAAACCTCCGGAAACCGCATAACGCGCTCCAAGTTTTCGCCATCCATTGGAAAGTTTTTGGGAAAAAGCGGCCTCCATTCTACTGGGACGAAGCTCAATTTATTTGCGGCCTTAAATCCACGTGCTTTTAAAAGCTGGCCCAAAAAGCTCGCATCGTGTGCGCCTTCGACGACAATCGCGAAAATAGCCATACTAGCCCCGAATATCCAAACCGCGTTGTCTAACAAGTCGATGTAGCATTCCACCTGTGTAGCGCTTAACACCAGCATCCTGAGAGCTATCTATAGAGTAAGCGCTTAAATCAGATTGAGAATCCGGATCTACACTCTTAATGATCGCATCAATAGCTTCAAGACTATGAGTTGTAGCAAATACCTGAACTGAAAAGCTACTTACTGCTTCTTCTAACCACCTATAGACACGGTCTAATGCGCCAACATGTAGTGCCGCCTCGATTTCATCAATAAGAAGGATGCCGTTCGCTGCCGTACGAAGCGCTAGCGCTATCGATAAAGCTCGACGTATACCGTCACCGAGAATGCCTTGAGGCATTAAGGTGCCATTTCGCATCTTAATAGCTATCTTTGGATATCTACCGTCATCCGACGTAATGATTTCGACCCCGGAGATGCGGTGATCTAAGTCTCTCAAGAGGGCGTCAATATCGTCCCGCCCTCCTATTTTGCTTGTTTCACTAAGGCGACTAAGATTGGCAGGCGAGTTCCGGTGCGCGTAAGGCGCTAGAAATTGAACGTTTTCTCGCCGTCTTTGCACTCTTGGCGTCGAGCGCAGACCGAGTTGTGACCATATAGTCCACTCGTTTGAGAATTCGACGGGCATCAACATGCCCTGTTCAAGCCGAGCATGCGCACTGAGATGGAGCCCGGTATCTTCGACTGGCCCCTCTTCGTTCGACCTTTTATAGCCAAACGTGCGACGTAACTGGTCCGGTTCAAGAAAACCCGTTACAGACTCGCAATATAGGTCAAGAGCATCAGTAGCTTCACCTGCCGTACTTTCGAGGTGAATAGGTAGAGAGCTATGTTCTCCCCATACGTCGCCCTCTTGAGCTGGAAACATCCATTTTATAGAATCAATTACGGAAAGTTGATCTGGATAAATCCCAACTGATCGGGTTTCGCGAGCTCTAACAACGTTAAACCACTCAAAAGGGTCAAACGGATTCTGAAGTGTGGCGATCGCTTCTAGTACCGAGGTCTTCCCAGCGTTATTTGTCCCGACGAGCAAATTTATGCGACCAAGCCGCTCGAGGCGCACGTTGCTTAGCCCGCGGAACGCACCGATGGCTAAGCTATCTATTGCGAGAGGGGCATCCCTCTGCCTCCTCGGCGGCCGTGATACTTCAGACAACAAATTCAGCCTTGCTAGTAGGAATGGATTCTACCGTGACATGCGATCCGGTTGCCATGCCAAGGATGATCACGCAACTTCTCGTGTGAGAGCACCGGCGTGCGGCCGTCACCAGCGGGCCTCAGGATATGAATCTTATACATATGATAATGTCCTTTATCGGATGTATGAAGCAGGGATAGGCTCTGAAATGATTTTGCTTACCAGCTTAATCCCCGACGTCAGCGTGCTGCTCGCCCTCGAACCCGAGGAGCTGGGGGGCCAAATCTTGGCGATGTTCCGCAATCAGCCGGATGCCCTGCTTTCTCCGGGAGCGATCGTTAGCCACGCATGGCCAACCCACGGCTTCGGCGAAGGGGCCTATCCCGCGCAAAGTCGAGAGAGCGTGGAGATGGCTATCGCAGAGGCGTTCGCTTGGTTGCAGGCCAACGGGCTTCTTATTCGTGCGCCGGGGCCGAATGGGTCTAACGGTTACCTTGTTATGTCTCGCCGTGCGCGGCGCATGCGGGATGGACAGGCCTTTGCCGACTATAAAGCGGCGCAACTGCTTCCGCGCCCGCTCCTGCATGAGCGGATTGCCGACAATGCATGGCTGGCGTTTGTCAGGGGAAGCTATGCGACTGCCGTATTCGAGGCGATGCGCGAGGTGGAGATCGCCGTGCGCGAGGGCGCTGGGTTCACCCAAGGAGATCATGGCGTGCCGATGGTGCGTCGCGCTTTCCACAAAGATATAGGCCCGCTGACCGATCCGACTGCGGAAGAGGCCGAAAAGGAAGCGGTTTCTGCCCTATTTGCGGGCGCGATCGGCTCCTACAAGAATCCGCACTCTCATCGACGTGTGCCGCTCGATGACCCGCGCGAGGCGGCCGAAATCGTTATGCTGGCAAGCCATCTGTTGCGGATAGTGGATGCGCGGGTGCTCCTCGGAGGAAAGGCATGAAGCTCGACAAGGACATGGTGCGTGACATTTTACTGGCGGTGGAAGCGAGCGAAATCATCCCGCTGAAATGGACTACGCTCGACCTACCCGACCGCACCCTTCAGGAAACGTCGTATCATGTGATGCTGCTCGATGAGGCCGGCCTGATCGAAGGCCAGAACCTCACCACGCTGAGCAAATACGAGTGGCAGCCGAAGCGGCTGACCTACCAAGGGCATGAATTTCTGGACACGATCCGGGATGGTGAGGTCTGGCGCCGCACAAAAACCGGTGCCGAGAAGGCGGGCGGTGCCAGCATTGGCTTTCTCTGGGAGCTTGCGAAGGCTTATGGAAAGCAGGTTGCGTGCGAGCGTCTTGGGATTGCGCTGGAATGAGCCGCTATCGCAGCCAGGTTCGCGAGGTCATCAACCGTAACACGGTTGTGAGCCTCGCTCTGAATCAGGGGTTCAACGCCTTCCTGCCTGTCTATGACGGTGGCGTCGATTTCATCCTCTATCGCGAGAGCGATGGCGTGGTCCGGAAGGTGCAGCTCAAGGGCCGCTGGACGATCGATCGCAAATATCTCGACCGCGACATTTGGGTAGCGTTTCCACTCGCTGGAAATTGGTATCTCATGCCGCACGACGAGATGGTAGCGCTTGCGGAGGCCGAGGGGGTGACTAGGACCGCCTCGTGGATCGAGGGTGGCACTTATTCGAAGCCGCGCCCCTCAAAGGCGACGATCGCCGCGTGTGCGCCCTACCGCTTCACACCGATTGAGGTGGTGGCGGCCGAGGCGGCCAGTGAGGCAGAGCTGACATGAACCAGCTCGTGCCGCTCCCCGTTCCTGCTCTCGCCTTACCAGCGCTGATCGCGTTGGCCGACGATCGCGTGCAGCTTCGCTTCCTAGAGTTCTTCGCCGTCACGATCCGCAACGCGCACACACGTCGCGCCTACGCGCGCGCCGCGGGGGAGTTTTTCAGTTGGTGCGCGGCGCGCGGCGTGGTGTCGATCGCGGCCGTGCAGCCGCTCCACGTCGCCGCCTGGATCGAGGAGCTAGGGTGTGAGGTATCCGTGCCGACGGTCAAGCAGCGGCTTGCCGGCGTGCGCCACCTGTTTGACTGGCTGGTGACGGGCCAAGTGGTGCCGGTGAACCCGGCCGCGTCAGTGCGAGGGCCATCGCATAGCGTTCGGCGCGGCAAGACGCCGGTGCTTGATCCCCAGGAGGCGCGCACCCTGCTCGACAGCATCGATTTGACGACACCAGCGGGGTTGCGCGACCGCGCCCTAATTGGGCTCATGGTCTACAGCTTTGCGCGGATCGGTGCAGCGCTGGCGATGCGGGTTGAGGATGTGTTTGTGCAGAACCGGCGCCTATGGGTGCGGCTGCATGAGAAGGGCGGCAAGCGCCATGAAATGCCCTGTCACCACAATCTGGAGGAGTATCTGTCCGCCTACCTTGATGGGTGCAAGCTGCGCGACGATCGTAAGGGGGCATTGTTTCGCACGATCGCGCGCGGCACCCGGCAGTTGAGCGTGACCCCCCTGCCCCAGGCCAATGCGTTCCAAATGGTGCGCCGGCGGGCGGCTGCAGCCGGCATCGCGACGGCAATTGGCAACCACTCATTCCGTGCAACAGGTATTACCGCTTATCTGAAAAATGGCGGTACGTTGGAGCGAGCCGCGACGATGGCGAACCATGCGTCGACGCGTACTACTCAGCTCTACGATCGGCGATCCGATGATGTGACGTTGGACGAGGTAGAGCGTGTGCTGATTTAGCTAATCAGAGCTGCGCATGATGCGGATCGCCAACGCGATCCTGCTGACGGTCTCCTGCCCAGCTTATGGCGATGGGTTAGGCTGCCTACCTCTTAGTGGGGTACTTGAACGGTTCCCGGCTCATCTGCGCCAGCTCTGACAAGCCTAATAGCGGCATCTGAAACTTGGGCGGAACAGCGTCCCGCACCGCCCGATAAACCCCTAGGAATGCTCCAACTTCTGCGCTTATCCGTTGATCTAGGCCAGCAAAGACCTGTCCGTCGTTACAGAACCAATAGTGCTTGCCCCAGCCATCGACCATACCGCCGACACGTTTCAAGGTTGCGACTAGTGACCGATCCGATTCCAAGGCGACCCCGTTTTTTAGCCCGATCATCGCTTTTCTAGAAGACGCAAAGGCATCGGAGATCGACTCTAAGAACCGCGCCTGTGCCTTGGCACCCGGCCGGATGAGGCCAGGGCCAATATACACGCCTAGGAACTCAAACCCGCTATCCACGGGTGCCGCACCTTTTGAGCTTTTTTCAGGAGATAGTTGCATTCCCAATGCGGAAAGTAGCTTGATGGCTTTGGCCAAGCGAGCATTGGCGGCTTTCGCCGTAGGCGCCATTATAACGAAATCATCTATATAGCGAATGCAGCGACAGTCACCTTCATTCATAATCAAGTCGAAATCTGCTAGGGCGATATTGCCTAGGAGCGGGGAAAGTGAGTTACCTTGCGCGACGCCAATATCTGCCGTCGGGAAGTCTGCCGCATACTCCTTCAGAAAGGCAATGTTAGCTAGTTCGACCGTGATTGCCTTCCGTAAGAAGGAAATAAATTCAGAGTCGTTGCCAATAGCTGCCGAAATCACACCAAGAACATGTTCTTTGGATACGCGGGTAAAGAAGGCGCGAATATCTGCGGTTGCGATGTAGCAGCGACCTTGACCAATCTCGTCTAAAACGGCTTTGATCGCCGCAGGCACGGCGGCAACCTGTTCATCGCGCTTTTGCTCGCCGCGCTTTCGGGTGCTACGAATGCCCCCGAAACTGTACGGGGTGGCGATATAGGGCTTCAGCTCTTCCTGATCGACGAGGACATTTAGAACGGCGCGTTGAACTACCCTGCTTTCGACAGGCGCAAGAACGATAGGTCGTATCTTGCCTGTCGGCTTGCCCTTTGCGTCGACCTTAGGGATCGGGACGCCTTTTGCCTTCTCAAATTCAAAGCTATTTCGCCCCAAGCGCCCTTTTAATGAGCGTAGCTTTTGCGGCGCGTCTTCTGCGAACTGCTCAAGATCAAGCCGTACGGTCTCGGAATTCGACGAGCGGCCGTTTTGCTTAATCACGCGCCAAGCGCGCTCTAAGTTGTCGAGCTTTCGCACGGCTTTGATGAGATCGGAGGGCAGTCCTATGGGTCCTGTCAGTTCGCCTTACCCGTCCGACTGGGTGCTGGCATCCGCAGCGGTTCCCGTAGGCCCGTGCCGCACAATCGAGGTGCCGACCTTCGCCGTCGCCTCGCCGAAGCAGGTGCGCTTGGACCCGACGGTCATCCCGCCTGCCAGGCTACCGGCTAGAGCCAGTCCGATCAGGAGGCGCGAAGCACCCCAACCGGCCCGTGCCGAGTTGGCACGTTTTTGCATGTCTGACGCATCTTCACCGCCTCCCCGAAAGCCTAGCGTTTTTGGACGCTTCGGCAAGCGCGGCGACGCGATCGCGCCCGGCCCCCGCCCGCCCTTCAGAATAATGCCACTAGCCGCCTGACAGGTACCCGAACCAGTAAAGGTTGCAGCTAATGTAAACTCTTCGGACGAGCTGGTGCTGGCATCCGCAGCGGTTCCCGTAGGCCCGTGCCGCACAATCGAGGTGCCGACCTTCGCCGTCGCCTCGCCGAAGCAGGTGCGCTTGGACCCGACGGTCATCCCGCCTGCCAGGCTACCGGCT
>Ga0265780_10003347_pt1 | contig 21130 bp, 17 predicted proteins | sample P1T30metagenome_FD_192432 | JGI IMG/M metagenome (GOLD analysis project Ga0265780, IMG submission 192432) | Plant litter microbial communities from East Loma Ridge, Irvine, California - P1 T30 | ecosystem: Environmental > Terrestrial > Plant litter > Unclassified | place: USA: California...
TTTGCAAAGGGCTATTCCATTGCGAATATATTGGGTGGGGTATCATATATAAATCGTCATATCGTACAGTTACACCTGGTCTTCAGGCCGGTCATGTGTTTAGTTGCTCAACACCTCCATCAGCGAGCGTACTGGGATGGGTAGGTGGCCCATCTCTCCCTATGCTCTCAAGGTCGGCCAGCAGCATCCTGAGATGATTCTCTCGGTTCTGGTTACTGCCCCAGGTGACCGCTTGCGAGTAGTACAGTATGTCCCACGCCTCGTCACCAATGTTTTGTAGGAACGTGGGCAACGATCGCGCTTTCTGGTACGAGCGCCAGAGTATTCGGCGGATGTCATCGTTTGCGCCGATATAGGCAAGCTCAATGGCTTTATTGAACGATTTCAGGGCGGGCGCAATGTTGAACGGTGGGGGGAGGTCGACGCGGAGGCGTTGGAGAGCGGCAACGTGCTCTGGGTCTTGGAGGGCAGCAGCCATACGCTCGCTGAGCGGCGCAGTGCGGCTGTCCGCGAGTTGGTAGGGGTCAGGTGCAGTTTCGTGGGCGATAGAAGTCAGATCGCCTTGCTGTTGCTTGTTCTCGGAAATGAGCTTTTGTATGTACATTAGCTTCTCCATCAGCTTCGGGTCTTTCATGATCTCGTCAACCTTGGCCTGGAGCTCAGCGGGAACATCTTCTTCGTCCTCCACAAGCTCTCCGGGCTGCGATGCTTTGGACTGGGCGAGCTTCTTCAGCTCTTCGGCCAATTCTTGGGGGTCCATTTCACGCTCGAACACACCCTCTTCATCTTGACCCGATGTGGAGTCTTCGTTGATCGCTGCGTCGAGTTCGGCTTCGAGCCCGGTGTCGCCACCCAACGACTTCATGACATCCCGCATCTGGTGCAGGAGCTTGTCCACGTCCTGCATGTCTTCGGGTGTCGCCATAGTCAGGTCCTCGTCTGGAGTCTCTGCTTGAGCAATGGCGTCTTCGGTCTCTCTCTGATAAGTCTGCCACTCGCGCTCCAATTCGGAGTCGGGGCGTTTACGCATAGCGGCGACCTTGTTCTGCATAGCTTCGTTGCCCTCAAGCTTGTGCATTGCCTTGTTCAGCATAGCCTGGAACACGGGATTGTCTATGTTTTCCACCTCAGGCATGTGGTCGATGCACGCTTGCAGGTCGGCCTTTGCGTCTCCGATGTCCGGGTCGTCGAGGACGTCTTGTAGTATTTCAAGTGTCGCCATCCGTAAGCCGGCGTTGAACTGCTTGCTCTCTGCCTCTGCCTTGACAGCGCCCTGTTGTTTCAGTTGCTGGAGCTCCTCCCTCGACTTGATGCCTTTTTTGATGAGCTGGAGCTCATCCGTCAGTTCGGCGAAGTTTGGATTTGTCAGGAGGCTGTCGATGAGCCGCCGGTTCAAAGTTGCGTCGTCATGGTCGGGGTTCTTCCGAGACTCTTCTATCATCAGGTACATGTCTCTGTCCTTCTTGCGGTCTTCGGGCGTGGCTATGCGCTCAATCAGGCGCTGCGGCGTGCCTTTGTCCAAGTCCTGCTCGTACCAGTTGATGACGGGCAGATCGTCGCGTTCGAGTTCGGCATCGGACAGCGGACGCATTGCCTGGTCCATTTTCGCGTCATCCTCGAAGATGGAGCGTGAGCCTCTGAGCCGGCCTAGGAGCGAGGGCTTGGATTTCGTCGTTGCATCGTGCTCCGACCCATCGGGATAGCTGGCTTTGGTGCGTTTTCCGCGTCGGAGCAGCACTGGTGGGGGGCGAGCAAAAGGACATGGTGTAGCGCGAGCTCCCAGGAAAGCGCTTGAGCGTGTACACGTGCGCGAGAGCATCGTGGCGAGCTTGGTTGAGGAGCGAGAGTGCCAAGTCGCTGTCTCAAACTTGTGACGTTGTCTTGGCACCTCCGAGAACTCCGCAATTGCTTGTCGACGCGCCGTCACCACTCTGCAATATGAGCTTGTGTCCGCCTGAACTTCAAGAGACGGCCAGAAAAGCCCTGGATAGGCGACCGCAAACTGGGTACTTGGCGCAAAGGTGTAATAGTCACGGAGGAGATAGTAAGCGTTACGCCGTATGTCCTGTATGCACAGGCAGCTTCCGTCCACATCACGCCTTAATAAGAGAGCTACCCAGGCGCGCTGCGATCATCAAGGTGGACTATCCTAATGCGGTAAGGCGGCAGCTGCCCGCAGTCCCCATCATTGCGAAAGCTGTATTAATCCCTTGTCCCTGTCCTGCCACCAGAAACGTCTCTCTCCGGCACATGATGAAGACAATGAGGACCAAATGGTTGCGCCACAAACAGCTCCGCGTCAGTGGGTTAGCGTCACACGTACATAACATACACCCAACGTGTCGTTACTGAGTCAATCTAGCCAGCTAATCCAATGCAGTCACAAAAGACACACGGTGCATTTCTCGAGTTACCAGGCGAGATACGAAATATGATCTACGCCATGGCCATCTACCCAGAGCTTTCTTCGCTCGTGATCGCAAATTGCACTAAGCCGGAGCATCTCGCCGCATCTGTGCTGCATCTTTCTGCCTTCCGCGTCTGTCGCCAGATACGGGCCGAATGTCTCTCCTACATTTGCGCCAATTTCTCCCTCAAGTTCCTTGGCCTGCAGACTGCGGATCTCTTCTTTTGGTGTGCGGGACCAGCCATCTCCGAGATCAAGGCTTTTGTTCTTGTGCAGCCCTGCATTGCTTCGAAAAGTAAACAAAGCGGAGATAGGAGTGAGCGCTTCCTGGCTGCGCTAGATAAGATGGACCAGTTGACCGAAGTTGTTTTGGAGGAAACCGCGAAGGTTCTGGCGTTGGAAAAGAATGAAGAGCAGAACGAGTTCACAAGAAGGGTCGAGGCTTTGAGCAAAAGAGGCGTGAAAGTCCAAGTCAGGGTGGGGAACAGATATATCATGTAGAAGGAGTGGATTTGCGACGTCTCTTTCGTGGAGAGGCTGCTAGAGAGAATAGTGCGGGCGCACACGTCTTGGAGGTGCCGTGTCCTTACCCGCCATTTCCAACAGCCTTCGGCTTCTCTTGCACACGAGGTCGCATCTATAGCACCTCATATCGCGTGTATGCTGGGCTCACGAAGCATCACTGTACTGGTATCTGTCCCCTCCAAGCCATATTTTGACAAGTCCCACGTGACCACTGTAGCATTGAGAGCATAGAGTTAGCGTGTGCCATACACGCAGAAGTAGTAGCACATGTATGCTTTCAGGCTCAAGACTTACCTTCTTTAGCTTGAAATCCCATTCTCCCGTACAAAGGCTTGCCCATCGGGGACGACTCCAAGAAGGCAGGTAGTCTCGCGCGGTCCGCTTGCTTGGTACCCCACTCAAGTAACATAGATCCTGCACCTCGGCGGTGGTGATCTGGGTGCGTTACGAGGATATGCAAAACTGCTGTCCGTCAGCAACACCTTCCGACGTAGCGCGCTGGATACTAGCAGTAAAAGGGCTTCGTTCCCATGTACTCCCTTCTTACTCGACTCAGGAATACCATGAAGTCTAGCAAGCCCTGTCTTCCCTTGGCTTCATCATCTGGCACTGGATACATCTTGCTGGCTTCTCCCTCACTGCGCTCCCGCTCGTTGATGCGCCATTTGGCGCCTGCGATCATCTTGCCATGGGCGTCGGTATCGATGACTTTGAGATATACAACGTCAGGCTCGTCGCGCCAAGACTTGACGTGCTTTTCGATAGACTTTTGGATGTACTCGTCGGTGATGGGGTTAGGCGTGAGCAGGGAAGTGATACCACCGCCGTTGGCAAAGGCGGCGATCTGTATGGCGACGAAGGTTTCAAAGTCGGCTGCCGAGGTTATGCGGTGGACCTGAAGAGGCATGCTGCCTGTGTGTTACCAACACTTGGACTCGAGGCTGCGTCGTAGACAATTATACAAATGGACCACCACAGACCGGGATATTGCACAGTCGCTAGCACCTTCCTCTTAGGGCGAAGGCGGGGTGGTTCCTACGGCCAACGCGCAACACCAAAGAGGCACTGCCGCCCTTTATTTCGCCTTGCTACCAGCGTTCAGCCTTTTTCAACACGTCCAAAATGGAGACATGTTGCACGGGCCTGATCAGCGCAGACTCACAGCAGTGGCCAAGGATGTTGGGCCATGATCTGTCGGCCCACAGCTACTTCGACATCGCCCTTCCCCGAGTCCTTGGCCGCCTGGCTGACTGCAAGACTCCACCAAGCTTTTGCGGACCGCGGCATCTTCGCGACGATATATGCGCACCATGTTGTTTCCATCGCCGGCATGTTGTGCTACCGTAGGCTTGGAACGTTGCTTGGCCTGGACTCTGGAACGCACGACGATTCGAGGTGTGGAGGCATGGAACGGGTTTCTGAAACAGCCACAGCATGTGACGCGATGCGACAACTCCCAAAGTCATGAGACATGGTTTTGGCCGAACACCAGGTTGCCGATGACGTTGTGAGATGTCGAGAACTCTGATTCAGCTCAGACATACTTATGTGGGATGCGATTGGCCCTTCACATTGTCCAAGCGCAAAGTCGGGAGCCTTGAGCGCAATCCAGAGGGCAGTTGACGACAAGTCACGCGAACGACAGAGCACCAGACTCAGGGACAGGAGACACCGCCACAAATCTCATGGCAGCTTCACCATATGAAGCTCGTCGCCTCGATCGTTCCTGCTGCCCATGCACATCGCTCGTCCACCTCGGCAACAGCTGTCGCAGACCTGGCCAGGTGCGTGGGGACAACGGCTACTGGCATGTAGCTCTAGCCCCAACCCCGTTCCCGACGAGCTTGAACCGACATGGAAGGGCTCATAGAATATGTCGCACGACACTCTTGACTGCCAGTATGCGTGCTACATGCGGTCTGGCATGACGTTTGATGTGTCTTTGGAAAACAAGTGAAAACATGACAGGTGAGTATACTACATGTTCAAACTCATAAAAAGCGGTGGTTAAATGAACAGCGTTAACCATGGCATCTTGCTATATGATACTATAAAGGGGCTTGTCGCATGCTTCTTGTGGTGAACAGCAGTCCATACATTCCATATCTTCTCTTCCAATACCCCTACTTGTTTTATCCATATTCGCATAATACTTTGTAATACCCTAATATCCCTTCCTTGACGGAACAAAGCGAGACGACTCTATCATTATGAAATTCCTTATTTTTTTCCTACCGTCAGTCACACTTGCCGCCCTCGCCTCAATCTCACAAAATGATGTGAAGAGCGGCGGCGGCTGCAAGCCCATGACTGTCCTCTTTGCCCGCGGAACGACTGAGTTGGGCAATATGGGTTCAATTGCTGGACCACCTTTTGCCATCGCTCTTGGCGCGATGATGGGAGGTGCTGGTAACGTCGCTGTTCAGGGCATCCAGTACCCAGCAGATGTGCCTGGTTTTCTTGTTGGTGGAGACAAAGGAGGCAGCCAGCTCATGGCACAGATGGTCGGACAGGTTCGGGCCCAATGCCCAGACACTACACTAGTAATGGCAGGCTACTCGTAAGTAACACACTGCCCTCAATATCTTTCACATGATTCGCAAGTCTAACAAGAGATCTAGACAAGGTGGTCAGCTTGTCCACAATGCTGCTGATATGCTTAGTGCCGAGGACTCGGCATTTGTGTCTAGCGCAGTCATATTCGGTGACCCAAACAACGGCAAACCGGTCGGCAAAGTCGCAGCAGCAAACACTAAAATCATCTGCGCACCTGGCGACCTCATCTGTGCAGGCCAGCCTATCATCTTGGCACCTCACCTGTCGTATGGTGCTAACGCGGCTCAGGCTGCGCGATTTGTTATGAGCAACATGGCAGCTGGTGGAGCGGCGGCTGGAGCGGCAGTAGGAGCAGGAGCAGGAGCTGCTGCTGCTGCTGCTGCTGCTGCCAAGGGGGCTACTAAGGGGGCTGCCACTCGCGCGGTGCAAGCAAAGTACTTCATCTCTTAGACCCCAGTGTCGGTGTGTAGACTCCTCTTCACGTGATGCGCTATATATCTATATCTCCTCTATTGTAGTAGCTGCAGGCCAGCCTACATTACGTTGTCTACATAATTATAAGTAAATAAATCTTCAAATCCGTTTCAGAGTTCCCCTGCCCCAGAGTCACCACACATGTGCGTCTTCCTCGATATGTCTGGAGCGCTCATTCGCAACCTGGGTTGGACTTGACTATGTGTGTAGAGCCGTCTGATGAACACGCATACGATCTGCAACGCTTGTCGACCGTGGTCGCTTGAACAAACGATCCAGACATGAAGTCTACTCAATGATCTTCGATATCTTAGAGAGCTGGCTGCATCTGAGAGAAAAGGAAGAGCAGTTAATCCCGTAGCAGCACCTCAGTACCGAGAAGATTGCATTGTACACCGAGACACTGTTCGACAGCAATAAGAGCTATGACTCAAATGAGAGGCATGAAGAATTTTATTGGGAAAAAGTATATCGACCAGATAGTGAGTGGTACAATATGGCCTGTTGAGTGACCAGGTAGGCGATGGCGGCATCTCAGGTGCGCGACGCTACAAAGACTGGCTGAGGATTACCGAGAACTCACGGCGAAGTCGGGTTATCTTAACACCAGCATCCCATAGACTCCACTAGTCGATTCTGAGAGTTTGGGAAAAGACGTGTGAGGACTGCGGAACGTGCCCAACAAGCTTCAAGGCGAAAAGATTAGGGCTCGACTATTATAAAGTGGGATAACTAGACAAGCTATATACAGAAGCTAAATGCTGTGGTATCATACAACGTCAAGGCTCAGGGAGAAGTTTCCCAATCACTCATTATCCTGACTGCTCGTTGCTTGCCTGGCAGCTTGTCTCTGCGACAGTGTTTACACACTAAGCAGGCAGCAAGCCACAGCATATGAAGCGACCCCATCCATTCCTCTTTGTACCCTTTGGTTTCTTTCCACTCGTCTCTTCCTCCTCCTCGCCAACAACACGGAGGAACACCTCGTCCAAGGTGGTAGGCGAAACCGAGTAGTATTCCAAGCCTAGCTCTTGGCGATTAGATTCTAGCAACTGGATGAGGCCGGGAATGCCGCCTAGATCAGATGCTGAAGCAGCTGAGGACGAAGTGTTGATTTGATGAACCTCTGCTTCGGTGACCTTGCCATCTTGAGCATTGTCAAGATGCGCGGGCGATGCAGTCGATTCGGGGGAAGCAGCCTTGAGTACTTTGAATCGGAGTTGTCCGTGGCCTCCACCTCGCGAACCCCACTTGTCGAGCTGAACACCGGGAATCTTCCTCTGAACCCATTGCTTTACGGCTTCCATCTCTTTTTCTGTGGTTTCGGGTGCAGATTTGAGCACAAGCTGTACGACCCAAGCATCGCCATACTGCTGCCCTAGATCACTGACTGTCCCCAGCGCAAGCATTTTGCGCTTCATGATACCGACGCGGGTGGCGAGCTTGTCCGCTTCTTCCATGGAATGAGTGGTGATCAACAAGGCACGCCCAGGTGCCGCTACACCGAGCAGTGTGCGCCACATGACTCTCTTCGCAGCTGCATCCATACCCGAGGACGGTTCGTCCAACAGTAAAACAGACGGATTGCCCATCAATGCAATGCCCAGACTGAGCTTCCGCTTATTACCACCCGAGAGTTTGGACGCGAGACGGTCGTGAAAGCGCCCCAAACTGGTAGCCTGGAGGATCGCATCAACACTGGTCTTTGGGTCGGGGACGCCGCGAGCGCGAGCGTAGAAGTACAGATGCTCCGTTACTGTCATTGAATCCATGGCATCGAATTGCGGACACACACCGAGATGACCTCGTGCGGCTGCACGCTTGCTGATGATTGAGATGTCTTCGATCAGAACGTCACCACCTCCGTTGATGTGTGTCGTAGGATGAATGTCTCCACGGATGAGCGAGATAGTCGAGGACTTTCCAGCACCATTGGGACCAAGAAGAGCGAAAACCTGGCCTTGGGGAATGCCAAAGGTGATGTCGTTCACAGCGTGATTGGAGCCGAACGTTTTGTGTAAATGCAGCGCACGTAGGCTGTCTTTGCTCTGCTCAGCGCGTGTTATTTCGGCAGCGACAGCAGGAGGGATGGTATCCACGTTTTCTTCCGAGTGCTGCTGACGGCTTTTTTCTCGGTTGAGAAACGCGGGTCGGTAGCCCGAGTCCCACCACACGAGAGCGGTGAAAAGCAATATGATTTGTACAATGAGATACAAAATGGGTCCTCCGTACACTGTCAAAGCGCCAGGATAGCTGGGAATTTGATTGCCATCGCATAGTACGCTGAAAGAGTTGAGAGAAAGCAGTTGCGTCCTCAGTAGGCTTGCTGAGGGCGAGATCAACGAGACAGTCCAGTGGAAGTACTGAATGTAGGAGTCAATGGCGTATGCGGGTGCGTAAGTCAGTATGGCCATGTAACCGATAAAGTATATCAGGTAGAGCGACACCATGCCTCCAGCAGCGAAGGCAAATGCCGCCAGTTGCGACGTGACGACAATGGAGATTAGGTAAGCAAAGAGCGTCGCACACAGGCCGTAGAGAAAGAACACCACGAAGAGGTACCCTGGTGCATACCACGCATCGGAAGCCTGTAGCAACGTTAGCCATGCAGATTTGTATGTGCCAATAGGAACTTACTGCAGCAAAGATCCCTGTAGTGACGGCAGAGATCACAAGCACGAACAGGAAATCAAACGCCGTGTATGCCAGCCACAGTGGCACAGCCCGGATACCGTTGCTGTAGTGCAGCGCTCGGACATTCCTAAGCCGCTCTTGTGTCGGATATAGAGCAAATAGCGCTGGGTAGACACACATGGCCAGGCCAAAATACAAAATCAGCTGTAGCGTGTCGCCCATATTAGGAGCAAATGGCACGGCGAATTGCTGGTACTGTGTGGAGATGGTGATGTTTGTCAAGATGTTGTCGAGAGTATTCAGTGTGATGAGGCCACCGATGACACCGCCATTAGCAAGGTAAGCCATGAGTGGCGGGCCGTTATCATTTAGGAAGAAGCCACCGGGTGTGATGTTGCGGAAACGCGTGTTGACGTAGTCGTTGAATTCATCGAGTGTGTCCACGAGGTGAAAACTGTCCTCGGAGACTCCTGTTCGTTGAATGATGGTGTCGATAGCAGGATTGACGGTACTTGCCGGACCGATGGGGATGAGAGGGACATCGTCTACGTTGGAAAGCGAGAATATGGTAGGATCGTTAGCGCTGGCTCCAGGATCGCATCCCACAGCCTCGTAATCCTTTAGGAACAGTGTGACTAGTCCCGCCGCCACAATCGGAAGGAGTAAAGCGAATATGTAGGGCCAAAAGTTGCGTTTGACAATGGTGATACGCTTCTGTACAAGTATGAGTATCTGCCTGAGTAGACTAGTGCCACGACCTTTGCTCATTTCTAGCGTCTTGTCGGTGTCAGAGTGATCTGAAGGTACGTCTCGATCCTTGTCCGACGTTGGGGTTCCAGCTTGCCCACCGTGGTCAGCGTCCATTAGGTTGTACTCCTTGACTTCCTCAGCATTGGCCAGGAAGACATCCTCCAATGTCGGGCCAGCAATGTCGTAGTTCTTGACGTCATGATGTCTCAGAATATCAACGAATTTGGTGGCGGGCAGTGCGTTCTCGAATTGGTACTGTAGCATGCCTTCGGAAGGTGCCGGTTTCTTGATGGCATCCACTGGGGGCTTGACAGGAGCGTCTTTCGGATACGTAACGTGGTATCCAGCGCCGACTTCATGTTTGAGCTGAACCGAAGTACCCTTCGTTTTGAGGATACCGCGGGAAAGGATGGCAACGTAGTCGGCAAGGACATCTGCCTCGTCGAGAAAATGTGTCGTGAGCAAGAAGGTGCGGTCACCCCGCTCAGCGAGTAGAATCTCCCAGATCTTCCTTCGCGAGAGTGGATCCAATCCGGACGACACCTCATCGACGCAGCAGACTTTTGAACCGCCGGTGAACATCATGGCCAGCTGAAGCTTGCGCTTTTGACCCCCAGAAAGTGTGCAGGACTGTGCTCTGATCTTGTGCCCCAGATCGCAAGCGCGTATCAGGTTTTCGATGGTATCTTTGGTATCGTAGGTGCCGGTTGACTTTAACTGGTTAAAGATACGAACGTGTTCGTAAACAGTCAGCTCATCCCACATGACATTTTTCTGGGGGCACAGTCCAAGGCCTCCGGTGCCATCAATCTCGATCGCTCCACTAGTGATGGAGTTGAGACCCGCGATGGCGTCCAGCGTGGTGGACTTGCCACTACCATTGGCACCAAGCAAAACCATAATCTGGCCTTTGCGCGCCTTCATGCTGAAGTCTTGCACGGCGACGACTGTTTCCGGTGGCTTGACGCCGAACTTGGCAAGGACGTTGCTGCGAAACCAACTGGGAGTCCAGTGCTTACAAAAGTTTGTCAGGATGATGTTGTGATCCGGCGAAGACGTTGTAGTCTTCCGGTCGGCCGAAACGGTGCCGTAGAGCCAGCGCTCAACAAGAGCGCCCAGAGCAGGGTACACAAAAGTCTGTATAATGGCAAATATGCAGAAGACGATGCCGGGAGTAGTCCAGATGTGGTCCTGGTAGTCGGGCGCGGCTTGGACGAGGTTCATTCCAACGAGCTGTCGCTCAAAACGGGCCACGCAAATAATGAAGAAGACGTAGTTGATGGACGGAAAGAGCAGGCTCAGAACGTATACAGCAGCTGTGCTGAAAGGTCCAGCGACTTGGGCGATGATGGCCAGGAGGATCGGGACGATGACGATGGTGATACCAGATAGTTGGGCTTTGCGGAAGAAAGCTGCGCCGAAGATGGAGAAGCTGGTCAAGGACAGGCCAGCAAGGATGTGGAAGATGATCAATATGGCAGGGTTGGAGGTTTGGAAAGCCAGAGCCCAAAGGATGGCGCCCATAATGACCCAGCCCGGGAAGTAGATGATGTCGAAAGCAATATGCATGGACAGAAGACGGGCAAACTGCGTGTGCCATGGCTTTTTGGCGGGCGACATGGCTTCGACTAGCTGGGATATGCCGCGTTCTCTCTCCTCGGCCATTTGCCCCGTGAGCTGATAGGTGACGCCGCACACGCCAATGTACAGAGCCACGCCCATGATGTTGATGAGTGCACCCATGTACAGAGTCCTGATGCGATCGTCATATTCTTGCTGCGTACGCTCTGTGTACGGGTACTCGTCGGTGGCGGGGATGGCAGCAAAGCCCTCGACGGAGGCGATGGCCTGGTCGATGGCGCGCTGGAAGGGCAGAATGTAGATTTGGACATCGTTGTCGTCCTGGCCCACGTAGATTTCCTCTCCCAGCGCTCCGTCGGATCGGATGGTGTAGTTCCAGCTCTCGCCCTGGCCTTGGCTCGGACTGGAAAGGAAGGACACTGCACCATAGCATGTGCTGGCGCCCCGCAGCGAGCTCTCGCACGTCGAAAGCAGTTGAACATCCTGCTGAATAGTCACGGCCTGCAGGCCAGCGTCGCGGACCTGGGTGGATAGCTGTGCAATAACGTCTTGAATTTCGCCACCAGTGTGTCCGTTGTTGACGAAGACGACCTTGTCACGGCCGCCTTGGGCAGCACTGAGGGCTTCGGGAAAGGAGCGGATGAGAGACGGCTCACCGATGCCGTACTCTGACGGCGGGACAAAGAAGTTTTTCGCATAAGATATGAAGAACATCTGCGGCAGAGCCCTGGTTAGCCATTGTTGTGCGGGGGGCGACGAGGCGTTGACATACAAAGATAATGGGAGCCCAGAATGCGCGGACACTCGTGAAGAACCAGTGGCGCACGAAGACGACGAGCAGCGTCTTCTTGGTGAGGATCCATGTCTGGCTCACGATTGCGCCCGCCATGGTGGCTGTGTAGTCTTCGAGCGTCGTCTCGAGATGGGGTCGCAGTCGCTACAAGGCCGCGCGTGGAGGCATCCTGCTTCTCTTCGGAGAGTGGAAGGGCGCAGAGAGCGTCTTGAAGCATGGATGGCGAAGAGACGACGCCAATGCCGCGCCCCGTACCCAGCGTATACGGAACGACGCCGAGCAGACGACGTCTTGTCCGACGTCTTGGACCCGCGCCAGCCCTCCAGGGCTGTCGCCATGATCCACATGGGGCGCCAAGCTTGGAAAGTGCCAACACGCTGCGTGCCTGCCCAGCGGCCCGGCTTACCTCACCCTGCTCCCGTAGCTGGGTCCATGTCTACCACAGTTGGCAAGACTCTCGCCCGGCACTGCCTGAGGACGCTGTTCGAACGCGGCTCGGCGACTGCATCCGCCCAGACAGCGCCCAGTCATGACAAGCCTCGCGTGCACATCCTGGCATCGCTGCGCCTCCTGTCCTGTTTGCCGTCGCGTCATCGATTGTGTGCGACGCGGTAGGGCCATCGTGCCATGACCTGCCCCAGACGGGCCGACGTGTGCCGACAGCGTGGTTTACAGTACACCGTCGCCGCAACCTCACCTCATGCTAGGAGAGCATTGAAGACTAAACCAAATGTCAACATCAAGTCTGGGTCCGTTGAATACTCACCCACGCCCTTTGCGTCTTGATATGCTTGTCCGCTCGGCTTCGTGTGCCCCAGTCACACACGCAGCTCTTCTCCAGGTTCCCGAGGTCTGGTAGGGACCTATCGCTCATCTGGGATAGTCACGTGATGGGGTGGTATCGGCCGCCCTGGACGAAGCTATGACGGGGGGTTCGTGGCTGCCGAGGCCGTGGCACGCGTCGGCGCAGCCTCCTCCCACAGCAGCGGCATCTCTCCTGCGCAACGACGACGACGACGCCGACAAGCAGCTCGCCATGGACTTTGACGAGGCGCTGCCCTCTTCGCCGCCGTGCGCGGGCACCGACGACCTCGCGCCCAGCCCCTTCTTCGAGCGGCACCCCACGGCCTTCACCACCAAGTCGAGCTCCCCTCCGCCCGTCTTCTCCAGCGACGACTCGTGCGAGTCGGTCGACGTGGCCAACTACGAGTCCCCGCGCATACACAAGAACAAGCGCAAGGGCGCGTGGTGGGACACGCACGCGTCTGCCCACGCCAGCCCCCAAGTCAAGAAGACCAAGTTCGCGCGCAACTTGGACTCGGGCATCTACATGCTCAGCGACGCGACCAGCAGCTGCGACGACCTGCCCCCGCCCCCGTACATGCCGCCAGCCTCTCTCCGCGCCGCCGTCTCGCTCCCCCGCTCGCTCCACGCGCGAGCTGCCGACGATGAGGCCATGGACGTCGACGTCGACGTGGCGAGACACGCCACTCCAGCGGCCGTCTTCAACCGGCACATCGACGACGGCCTTGCCGCGGACCGCGAGTCGTACGACCTCGTTGGCCTCGACCTCGCCGACCGCGACATCACACGCATTGGCGAGCTCAATTCCGTCATCAGCCACCCTCCCGTCTACGACAACGAGCTCCCCACGGCGGGCCAGTACCGCTCTCTGCTCCCCAGGCTCCACGTCAACCTCGGCAAGAACAAGCTCCGTCGCCTCGTGCCCGCTTTGTTCCACCTCGACGATCTCACTGGCCTCTATCTGCGCCAGAACGACATCGACGAGCTTCCCCAGCAAATCAGCCGCCTGCGCAAGCTCGAGGCCCTCGACGTATCCCTCAACAAGCTTCACTACCTCCCCTTCGACATCGTCACTCTTCTTGCCCCACATGGAAACATGACCCGCCTCACTCTCATGGGCACTGATCTGCTCCAGCCAATGTCCTTCCGCCGCTTCTCCCTCACCGACTACCAGAAGCAACACCAAGGGCCCCTTCACCACCTCGATGGCGTACGAGAAGACGCAAACAAGCAGCTCGCTCATCTCTATCCAACGCTGGCAACGTGCAAAGACCGCGACCAGGCTGTCTGGCGCATCCGCTATTTCGAGTCCTGGGCCAACTCTTTTGGCGGTGCAGACGACGCCCGAGAGTGCCCCGCTGAAGATGTTGGCTTCTATTCGCACCACCCTTCGTTGCGCCTAGAGGCTTTAGTAGAGGGCGATGCCGTTGCCCACGCGCCACGGTACATTGCTCGGACTCTGGTTTCTTACTATGGGCAGGATGGCAAGCTTCTCAAGGGCTCTCCAAAGCTCCCTACTTCCGACCAGGAACACTACCCGGTCATCATCGAGACGAATCAGGGTACATACGGCCTACCTTCCTCACCGTGGTTCGTCCCTCCGTGCACAAGCAAAGTTTCCTCCCTCTTCACAACGACCCTGCATATGGCACTTCACTCTTTGGAGCCGCACAAAATACGTGACTACCTCAGCCCGTGTGCTCTCCCCATGGTCGAAGCCATTCTCTCGCGAGCAGAAGCGAACGCTGCCGACGGATACGGTCTCTTCCGCGAGTGCCATGTCTGTCGCAAGCATTACGTTGTGGCACGCGCCGAGTGGGTTGAATTCTGGAGCCGGGGCTCAGGTGACTTTCTTCCACTGAGAGTTAGCGTATGCTCGTGGGGTTGTGTACCTCCAGGCATGGTCAAGAGACCGCAGAAGGAATTGACATGGTGAGGCCAGGAGGTTGTCAGTTGATGCCAGACAGTAACGTGAGATGTTTATTGTAGTCACAAACCATCAAGTTGTGTCGTGAAACGAGTCATACTCTTGCAGGAATACACCAAAGACACTCGGGTTGCATCGGTCACACAGTCTCCGACACGCCTGTCTATCCCGACACCTACAACACTACCCGTTGACTCGAGATGTAGCTAGGTAGAAATCTTGTAGCAACTCCCATATCCATGCAGTAACACCTTCTTGGCATGGTGCTCAATAGCCATCGTACCTTGGCCCGTCTACTCCACATGCGAAAAGCCCTTGGCGGAAAGTGCGCTAATCTTGCTGGTCGCGTTTACGACAGCTGCTCTACATCACTCATATTCCGAAACTTAAGCGTGTTGCCTACGCTTAAAACATGTATGGCGGAATGATGACAACCGTAGCTGCCTCTCTCAGCTAGATGGATTGCTAGCCGAAACAGGCTTGGACGGCGCTGTTCGGACGATTGCGATAACAACACGCCGTGTCAGTGGGCATCCCTGGTGCATCATTACTTCTTGTAGAGCTATATCTCGTACTCCGATTCCTGATTCGATACCAAGATATAAGGCTCGCCAAGCACACCTGGGCATGTTCTATGTGCGAGCGTGTTTGTCGTGCCTTCCGAGACCACCTGCACACAAGCACTTCTACGCAGCTGCGCAGTTCCATGCTGCACCCACGGATGTGCAGATGGAATCGAACATCTCTACAAGTAGCCTAGCTCGTCTATGAACACTGAAGAAGCTTATCAGCTCTTGTACTCTCTTGCCGTTGTCCTTATCGGCGCCTATCTTCAGCCCTGGTTCGTATCCTTGCCAGTCTCGACTCGTTCCACCGGACCATCGTCCGCGGCTTGACGTGAGCGTATGGAGAAAGCCATATCAGCGTTCATCTGGGGTTATCATATCCGGCTTGGTGAATCCGCGTGGGACTACGTATCGCAGCTGGACAAGCATTCCTTAGTTACACGGCTAGCATGCTGACCGGGTTTACTTGATCCGACTGCATGCAAGACTCTTATCTACAATTCAACTCCCTTTTCTACTTCTTGACTGATTGTTTACCGTCAGAGTCCCAAAAGCAGTCATGTCCGAGAAGAAGGCAGAAGACTCGGCTATCGGAGAACAGAGCGTGGACTATGGCATTGGCCATGTTCGCAAGTCGCATACGGCGAGTCGCAGGAAAAGCTCCGCTGTCGATCCAGAGATTGTTGCGGGAGAGATATTCGACGAGCGTTATGAGACTACGCAGCGTGGTCTGAAGTCACGGTCAGTAGACCCCTCTTGATACCCTATATCCTCAAAGACTGACGGAACGTAGACATGCTCAAATGATTGCGTTGGGTGGCACAATAGGTACTGGGCTCTTTGTCGGCTCAGGCCAAACCCTCGCTCGTGGCGGCCCGGCCTTCATCCTGTCCACGTACATCGCCATGTCATTCTTGATCTTCTGTACCGTTGCGGGTATCATTGAAGTCGCGGCCTATCTGCCGACCCCGGGGTCTTCCATGGTAACTTGTGGCCGTACCCAAGGCATGTGACATACGACTGACCTTGTACCTTCAGAACCTTTTCGGTTACCGCTATGTGTCGCGCTCTATGGGGTTCGGCCTGGGTTGGCTATACTTCTACTCGCTCGGTATCCTTGTGCCTTACGAAATCACGGCAGCCGGGTTGGTCATTGAGTATTGGAACCCGCCCGTGAACATCGCAGTGTGGATCACAGTCATGATCATTGTCATCGTTGGACTGAACTGCTTTCCAGTCAGGTTCTACGGCGAGACAGAGTTCTGGTTTGCCGGAACAAAGGTTATCATGATTTTAGGGCTCCTGATTCTGTCATTTGTTTTGTTTTGGGGTTAGTAATACCCCTGCACAAACTGCGTATGATACAACCACTGACTTTATACATTTATCTTAAAGGCGGCGGTCCACAGCATGACCGACTCGGCTTCCGGTACTGGAAGAACCCTGGCGCGGCGAATACGTATCTAGAAGAAGGGAATGCTGGGCGATTTGTGGCCCTCTTATCCACTATGGTACTCTCTGCTGTAAGCATGCTTCCGGCGAAGCCTTATATCTACTTGTCTGACCCTCATGTCTAGTTCCCCTTCACGTTTGCTCCCGAGCTTCTCGTTGCAACAGGTGGCGAGATGCAGTCACCGCGTCGCAACTTACCTACTGCGGCACGCAGATACATATACCGCCTACTCTTCTTCTATGTTGGCAGCGTACTGGCTATCGGAATCATTTGCCCCTCCGACGACCCCATCATTACGTCTGGTGGTTCTGGAGCTGGCTCGTCGCCCTTTGTTGCAGGAATTAAGAACGCTGGCATCCCCGTGCTGGACAGCATCATCAACGCAGGTATCATCATCAGTGCATGGTCGTCCGGAAACTCCTTCCTATTTTTGTCCTCGCGGTCGCTATACGCGCTCGCCCTGTCTGGCAACGCACCTTCCGTCTTCAAAGCATGCACCAAGTCCGGTGTACCGTATTGGGCTGTTACTGCCTCTTCGTTGTTCTGCGTTCTGGCATACCTAAACGTAGGCAGCGAGAGTGCGGTCGTCTTTAACTGGTTCGTGAATTTAACAAACACGTCTGGATTCATCTCCTGGATCTGCTGCGGCATCATCTTTCTGCGCTTCCGGAAAGCCTGCGAAACGCAAAACATCACGGATCTTCCATATCGCTCACCGGTGAACAAGTGGGGTGCTTGGTGCGTCATCATCAGCTTTACAATTCTCTGTTTGGTCAACGGGTTCGATGTCTTCTGGCCTGAGAAGTGGGACGTTAGCTCTTTCTTTACTGCGTACGTGGGTATTCCCATGTTCTTCCTGTTCTATGGGGGGCATCGGATTTGGGCCTGGAGCGATAGTTGGGCTTATGATCCAGCAGAGGTAGATCTGAAGACGGGTATGGATCAGGTGCTTGCTGAGGAGGTGCCGGCGCGAACAATGAATATGAAAGGGCCATGGTGGAAGAAAATCACCTTGCTTTGGCAATAGACGCGAAGGCGCTTCGAAGAGCTGTACGACAGGGGCAGGCAGCTATCGGTTCTCCCAAGTCATCTTTTTGTTCTACCATCATTCATTATGCAACATCTCGGACATTGCCCATCAAGCCTCTTCTCTTATATCCCCCTCCCGGACGGTCCCGTAACGTCCTGACTGAGAGAAGGAGAAATGTCCGTGTCATTTTCCTAGCATCCTCCGATGGAATCTGATGGAAGGAAGCACACCATCGTCTTCGGGGCCCAGGCTTCGCAATGGTGGGTACTCAAGATAGCAGCACGTGAGGGTCAGAAGAAGCTGCGTAGCTCCGGACGAAATTAGCGCCAAACGTGCCTCCTGCGTCATTGACCAGCCCTGGAGGGATGTGGGGCCGGGTGGCTGGGTACCGCATCATCAACATTCAGCCGACTACGCTACTACGCTTGTCCATTGCTTCATCATCCGCAACCGACTACCGTATCTTCCCTAACTTCATCAAGTTCATTCTGGTACAATCCATCTCAGTCGTCTTCATCTTCCTTCTTCCGCTGGCGGTTCAGCTCATCGATAACCTTCTTGCCACACGCCAAAACCTCCAGTGTCCGACTCTTGTTATCGTGGTCTCTTGTTTCCGGGACCAAGAAATATGTTGTTACGGCACCTGCTAGCATGAAAGCGCTCATTACTTGCAGGATATGTCCGAAATTCTTGCGTTCCCATTCAAAATCGCTTGTGGGTTCGGATTTGTCGGATTGGAATGCATATGCCAGAAAGACTTGCACCACCCAAGACCTATGGTGCGAGTTTTCGAAGTCAGTAAATGTCTCATATGCAGTTCTTCCGCGGTTTGTCCTCACCCGAGTTTGCCACTAGCCGCAGCTATGCCGTGGCAGGTGCACCGGTACCTCGTAGGGAATATCTCGGCAGGGATAACTTGATGCACGAAATTAGTAGATGTTTCACAACAGGTCGCACACGGATATCACTTACTAAAAGTCGTCACATTCGGTCCCAGGTTGAAGGCGATGTGGCTGAGCACGTAAAGCACAATGAGTCCCGAGCGACTGCTGTCGAGTAGGTTGGTCCAAGCACTTCCGGTTACGATGAAGAGAACGAATAGAACCAAGAACCCCCAGAACTGAATCACTTTTGGCGACACATGCTTGACAATCTTGATCATTAGCAGGCCGCCGACAACTGTCCCTATGGAAACCATCACCAGGGTGTGTTTGCTATTATCACTCAACGTCTGGTAGACGGAAGATCTGCTGTTGTTGTTTCCCTGCCAGATGTGGCTGACAATTTCTGGTGAAGAGAGGCCCAACCCATAGACTGTCTCAAAGTCAGTGGTTTTACCGCAGTGGTCTGGCAGTGTACCTACACGCGAAATCGAGAAACAGCCAGGCCAACGACGTTCCTAGAAGGTACTGCCAGTTTTTTTCCACTACAAAGAATTGTTTTGCGTCGGCCCACGAGGCAAGTGGAGGAACAAAATCCGGGTCGCCTGGAGGAAGCCGGCCGCGAGGCACTGCGGCGGGACGAAGATGTACGTCACTGAGTCGGTGTCCGGAGTCACTGTCGCTCTCAATCTCCTCGTCGGGTGCAATCACCGAAGCGTTGGTCGATTGCCTCGATACAGGCCTCGGAACTTCCTGTGTTGCAGCCAGATCTAGCAGTTCCCTCTCGCCATGTTCGGGGTCTGTTCCGGGCGCACCAAAGTAGTTCGCCGTATCTTCGAGGGTGCTTTTTGTGTTTTGCAAGATGTCCAGCGTATACCTCGGACTCTCTGGTATCGTGAATCGAAAGAGCAGAGCGATGAGAGCCGGCACAATGCCGATCCCAACTACGAGCCTCCAAAGTCGATCGATAGCTCGGAAGCACTCCAAGTCGGCAGGCTGACAAGACTGCGTGGCCTCCTTGATCCATGGCTTGTACGACTCCACTGCAGCAAGTGATAGAACATTGGCGAGCAGCTGTCCAACAGGTTGGGCGAAGAAAACCCAGCTCAACATTCGCGCACGATGTTTGCGAGGTGCGAACTCGGCAGTAATGACCTGAACCCACGATTAGCATCAGCACGGCCACGTTGGAAACAATACCTACAGCACTCAAAGGGTAGTCCGCCCCGATACCGATCCCTAGTTATCGTCAGTCTTACGATGCATTCGTACATCAATTCGCTTCTTACCCATGATCGCTCGCCAGGTGATCAGCCATCCTCCAATTGCCATGCTGTTCTTCTCCCCGTTCGAACTCATGAGCAGCAGCATTGTGCCAACGATGACGATTACCAGCTCAAGACCATACATTTTTCGTCGGCCCAATATGTCTGCCGCGAAGCCGAATCCTATCTGGCCGACCATTGTACCCGCTAGTGTGGAACACATCATGGCTGTCTTGACAGAGGACGGCACCGAGGGTATACCGCCTTCGTTGCGATTAGGCCAGTAGACATAACCGAGCATGGGGGTAACGACATTCAAAGCAAAAAGGCCGAACGAATCTGTTAGGAAGCCGATCCCAGCTACTACTACTACCCAGACCTGGAAGGGCGCTGAATCAATCGTCGCGAGAGTCCACCGTCGACGCCTTATCTCCTGTCCATCAGATTAGCGAGAGAAGATGGATCCTAGGACTACTACGAGTGGCAGAGGGAAACCTACCGGTATACCGCTCCCGCCTGTTGTTATGTCCGGCACCCCAACTTGGTGGCCTCTCATTGGACGCATGATCCATTTACGGAGGCCCATTGTAGCGATAGGGGTGACAGAACTGTAACAGTATGGTAGTTGTACCTACGTGCGAGGGTTCCGGCAATAGTCAGTATGTAACGGGGTCTGTCGTGCAGAACCGCCTTGGGGCAGCATCTTTCATATTTTGAATGCGCAAAGCTTCAGCCTCCACCATGACACGGACTACCGAAGGCAGATTTCAGACAGCGTGCATAGCCCGATACCACAAGGCAAACCGGTCAACAGAAGAGGACGCATGCGAACTGGCGCTATTCGTGCGTTCTCAATCAGCGCATCCAATCTCGTTTGGTTCACCGAAGTCACCTGGGCAGGCTTGGTGGCGTTCATTGCCGCGATCCAAGCGTCCAGGCCTTCATCACTGGAGTCCTTTGGAATGTGTGATTGGCGCTGATGTCCAAATCATGGTGCATTCTCCGGCTCCTCCCGTCTGCGATGCTTCCGAGGTCGTTCAGCTGCGAACGCTGCGATGAGTGGGCAACAGCATCTTGATTTATGAAATCCGGTTCCTTGTGAGTTCGTGCAGGCTGCATCAAAACATCTTCCGAGATTCCAAGGGAAAGCCACGCGTGGCTGAATCGAGCCCTGGAGTTGGCTGGCCCGTCTGGTAGTCGACCATGGCCGTTCGCTCCCCCACGTGTTGATCTTCGCAACCTCATTGAACGCCAAAAGCTACTATGCCGAATTAGGCGTACCATTCTAATACCGCCACATGCACAAACACGAGCTGTCCGCCACCTTTGGATAAGCTCATGGCTGCCCTGGGCTGCCCTGATTGCTGCCGACAGTAGAAGGCTTCGACGAGTTTGCGTGCCTGAGCGGTAGCAGGATGTCAGCAGCGCCGTGAGGCGGGGGGGGGGGGGGGGGGGGGGGGGGGGGGGGGGGGGGGGGGGGGGGC
>Ga0265780_10003350_pt1 | contig 21128 bp, 24 predicted proteins | sample P1T30metagenome_FD_192432 | JGI IMG/M metagenome (GOLD analysis project Ga0265780, IMG submission 192432) | Plant litter microbial communities from East Loma Ridge, Irvine, California - P1 T30 | ecosystem: Environmental > Terrestrial > Plant litter > Unclassified | place: USA: California...
AGAAGCCAGGTCGCTGTCATCCTGTTCGGAGCGGGCTGGTTGGCAATCAGCCTTTCGTGCCTAGTTGACACCCTACGCCAGGGTCATGCCGTCGGTGCGATCATGTTGTTGGTTTTTGTCGCTATAGGGTTATTTGTAGCGCTGTCGCCTTTCTACGAATCGGCTACTTGGCGACGTACGATCTACATCATCACGAACGAACGTCTCCTGATCTCGTCGAGTGCAGGACGCGTGACCAAATCTATTCGCCTCTCCAGCATAGCCAACGTCGAGCGCATCGATCGAAGCGGCGCAATAACGTTGAAGATCCCTATGTCGTTTATCGACGGAGGCGAGGGCGAAACTACCCGGTATGTGACACTTCACGCCCCCGCAGGGGCCGACATTGCATACAAGCTTCTCACGGGAGTCCGCCGGCAAGGCAGTTCCGCCCACGGAGTGCCATTCCGCTAACCACCACCATCAGACATTCGACCGGCGTGACCGGGCCCACTGCTGGCGCAGCGGGTCCGGGTGAAAGATCCGATAGCTCACCGCCTCAGCGGGGGCAGCGCTGCGCTGTTTGGATGGCTCCACGCTGCCCCGCTGCCACGAGCGAGTGTCATTTCTATCTGGCGGAGATTGTGTCTTTTCTAACTGGCGGCAACAAAGAATGTAAGCGCTAAGTACAAATGGCACCAGCCCGCTAGATAGAAATGGCACTCTGCGGTGCTATCGGCGGGTCGCCGGTGTCATAGCCGTTCTCGGCAACGAGGACGCGCATTGTATGACGGTGCTGGCGATGAGTGCTGCTGAGATCACCCGGTTCGACACGCTGATGCGGCTCGACCGCGGCGAGATCCGGGTTGCGGACGCGATGGAGCTGCTCGGCCTTGCCAGGCGGCAGGTGTACCGGCTGCTGGGCCGCCTGCGACAGGACGGCGCCAGCGGCCTGGTGTCGCGCAAGCGAGGACGACCGAGCAATCGACGCTACAGCGACGCTTTCCGCGCCGAGGTGGCCACGCTGGTGCGCGAGCACTACGCCGACTTCGGACCGACGCTGGCGCGCGAGTACCTCGCCGAGCGCCATGGCATCGGCCTGTCGTGCGAGACCCTGCGGCGCATCATGATGGAGGCCGGGTTGTGGCAGGACCGTGCGGCCAAGCGCCCTCGCCCGTATCAGCCGCGCTACCGGCGTGACTGCCGCGGCGAGCTCGTCCAGGTCGACGGCTCCAAGCACTGGTGGTTCGAGGGCCGCGGTCCGCAATGCACGCTCCTGGTCTTCATCGACGATGCCACCAGCGAGCTTATGCACGTCGAGATGGTCGAGAGCGAGAGCACCTTTTCCTACATGCGCGCGACGAGGACCTACCTCGAGCGGCACGGCAAGCCGGTGGCCTTCTACACCGACAAGCACAGCGCCTTCCGCAACAACACGGCCTCGGCGAAGGGCGACGGCATGACCCACCTCGGCCGTGCGTTGGACCGGCTCAACATCGAGCTGATCTGCGCGAACTCGCCGCAGGCGAAGGGGCGCGTCGAGCGCGTCAACGCGACGTTGCAGGACCGTCTGGTCAAGGCGATGCGGCTACAGCGCATCTCCACCATCGACCAAGCCAACGCCTTCCTCCCCTCCTACATGGCGCAGCATAATCGTAGGTTCGCCAAGGCGCCGTTCGACCCGCGCGACCTGCACCGGCCGCTGGCCATCCACGAAGACCTGGAGGCGGAGCTGGTGTGGCGGGAGCAGCGCACCGTCACCGGCGCCCTCACCCTGCACTACAACAAGGCCATGTTCATCATGGAGCCCTCCCCTGCCTCGCAGGCGCTCGCGCGCAAGAAGGTGGACGTGTGCGAGTACCCGGATGGCCGGCTTGAGATCCAGCATGAGGGCACGGCCCTACCCTATCGCATGTTCGACAAGATGCGCCGCGTGAACCAGGCTGCTGTGGTCGACAACAAGCATCTCGACGCAGCGCTGGCACTAGCGCGCACCATCCAGCAGGTTCAGCCGCACCATACCAAGCGCAACAACAACGAGCCGGCTCGCACAGCTCAGTCGGCCGGCGTGTTCAAGGCATCCTCCCCGGCTTCATCCGGTCAGAAGCTGGACCGTCGTACGCTCGGCAACAGCAGGCTCAAGCGTGGTCCCCGCCTCTCCAACGAAGAGCTGGTTGCGCGCGGCCTCGGCGAGTACGCCCGCTAACGGCCAGAGCCGACATCGGTTGGCCTCCACCCACCGAAACGGGCGTAGAGCGTCGGCAGGACGAACAAGGTCAGCAGCGTCGCCGAGATCAGCCCGCCGATTACCACCGTGGCGAGCGGCCTCTGGACCTCGGCGCCCGCCCCATGCCCCAGCGCCATCGGCACGAAGCCAAGACTGGCGACGAGCGCAGTCATCGCGACGGGCCGCAATCGGAGCAGTGCTCCCTCACGTGCGGCACGCGCCCGGTCCATCCCTTCCCGCATCAGATCGTGGATGGAAGACACCATCACCAGCCCGTTGAGCACCGCTACGCCAGACAGTGCGATGAACCCGACCGCGGCCGAGATGGAGAAAGGCAGACCGCGGAGCAGGAGCGCGAGAATACCGCCAACCAACGCCAGCGGCACGCCAGTGAAGACCAGGGCCGCGTCGCGCAGCGATCCGAGCGCACCGTAGAGCAGCAGCATGATGACGGCGAAGCATATTGGCACCACGATCGTCAGGCGTGCCCGGGCGCTGGCCAGGTTCTCGAACTGCCCACCCCAGGTGAGATAGGTGCCGGCCGGTAAGGCAACCTGCTGCGCTATCTTGGCCTGCGCTTCCTCGACGACGCCGGCTACGTCTCGCCCGCGCACATTGGCTTGGACGACGACACGCCGTTTGCCGTTCTCACGGCTGATCTGGTTCGGCCCGTCGCCGAGACCGATGTCGGCAACGCTGGCGAGCGGCAAGAACGATCCGCTCGCGGTGGGCACCGGAATCTGCCCGAGGGTCTGCAAATCGGCGCGTGCCGTTTCGCCGAGACGGATCACGACCGGGAAGCGGGCGTCGCCTTCGAAGATCACGCCAGCCTGCTTGCCGCCTACGGTTGCCGCAACGACGTCCTGGACATCGCCGGCAGAAACACCGACGCGCGCCATCGCGTCCCGGTTGGGACGAATGTCGAGAAGCGGCAGTCCTTCGGTCTGCTCCACCCGGACATCCGCTGCACCAGGCACCTTGCGCATCACGTCCGCGATCTGGACCGCGGTCGCATTCATGCTGGCAAAGTCGTCGCCAAACACCTTTACCGCGATATCGCCGCGCACGCCGGCGACGAGCTCATTGAAGCGCATCTGGATTGGCTGCGTAATCTCGTAGCCGTTCCCCGGGATGGTCGAGACCTTCTTCTCGATGCGCTCGACCAGTTCCTCCTTGGGCAGGTTCGGGTCCGGCCATTCCTTACGTGGTTTCAGCATAACAAACGTGTCGGTCGCGTTGGGCGGCATCGGATCGCTGGCGATCTCCGACGTGCCCGTCCGCGAGAAAGCGTATTGCACCTCCGGTTCGCGGCTGATCGTCTTCTCAACCGCGAACTGCATCCGCTGGCTCTGTTCGACCGACGTGCCGGGCGGGCGCCAGGCCTGGACGAGGATGTCGCCCTCGTCGAGCTGCGGCAGGAACTCCTGACCCAGCGTTGTGAAGGCAAGCGCCGCCAGCACGACGCCGGCAAGCGCGCCCCCTATCGTGAGACTGGGACGCCGCATGGCAGCATCGAGCCCAGGCTCGTAGCGGCGCTTGAGCCAGACCACGATCCGGCTTTCCTTCTCCTCGACCTTGCCCGCGAGGAAGGCGGCAATAGCCGCCGGTACGAAGGTCAGGGACAGCACGAAAGCGAAGACGAGCGCGATGATGACGGTCAGCGCCATCGGTTCGAACATCTTGCCCTCCACGCCGCTGAAGGTGAGCAGCGGCGCATAGACGAGGATGATGATCGCCTGCCCATAGACTGAGGGCCGTATCATCTCGCGGGCCGACGCCGCCACGATCGCGAGGCGTTCCTTGAGCGGGAGGACACCTCCGGTTTCGTGCTGGCGCGTGCCGAGGTGGCGCAGTGCGTTCTCGACGATGATGACCGCGCCATCGACGATGAGGCCGAAGTCGAGCGCGCCGAGGCTCATCAGATTGGCCGAGACGCCGGCACGCAGCATCCCCGTGGCGGTGAGCAGCATGGTGATCGGAATCACCATCGCGGCGATCAGCGCCGCGCGGAAGTTGCCGAGCAGCACGAACAGCACCACGATGACCAGCACCGCGCCTTCCGCGAGGTTGCGGGCAACCGTCGCGATCGTGGAGTTCACGAGCTTGGTACGATCGAGCACCGGTTTGACCACGACATCGGTCGGCAGCGATCGGCCGATGGCCTGAAGCCGTTCACCGACGTCGGTCGCGACGGTGCGGCTGTTCTCGCCGATGCGCATCACGGCTGTGCCGACGACGACCTCGTGACCGTTCTCGGACGCCGAGCCGGTGCGGATGCCCTGCCCGGCCTTCACGGTTGCCACCTGATTGAGCACGATCGGCACACCGTCGCGGCTTGCGACCACGGTGCGTGACAGCTCATCAGCGGTACGAACCCGCGCGTCCGAGCGGACGAACAACCCTTCGCCGTTCCGATCGACCGTGCCTGCGCCGATGCTGGTGTTGCTGCGCTCGAGCGCGGTAGCGAGGTCCTGGACCGTCAGTCGCATCGATGCCAAGCGCTGGAGGTCCGGAATGACCAGATATTCACGGTCGAACCCACCCAGCGAGTCTACGCCAGCGACCCCTTCGGTCCCGCGGAGCTGCGGCGACACGATCCACTCCTGAACGGTGTGAAGATAGGTCGCCTTGTCGCGTTCGTTGACGAGGTGTTCGCCTTCGGGGGTGATGTAGCTGCCGTCGCGCTGGAGCCCGGGTTCGCCATCCCGATGCTTCACGCGGTTGAGTTCTTGAAACTCGACGGTCCACATGAAGATGTCGCCGAGACCGGTCGCGATCGGCCCCATCTCGGGCATGACGCCCTGCGGCAGCCGTTCCTCGGCCATCCGCATCCGCTCGGCGACCTGTTGGCGAGCGAAGTAGATGTCGGTCGCGTCGGTGAAGACGGCCGTGATCTGGGCAAAGCCGTTGCGGTTGAGCGACCGGGTATAGGCAAGACCCGGAATACCCTTGAGCGAGGTTTCGATCGTGAAAGAGACCTGCCGCTCGATCTGATCGGGCGACAGCGATGGTGCGAGGACGTTTACCTGCACCTGGTTGTTCGTGATGTCCGGGACGGCATCGATGGGGAGGCGCTGGAGGGCGAAGATGCCCGCGAGCGCGGCGACAAGAGTCAGCAGCAGGACTAGCCAGCGCCGCTCGACCGAGAAGGTGACGAGGCGGGAGATCATGGGCTCAGTCCATGTCCATCCCGCCACCCTTGCCGAGTTCGGCTTTCAGGGTGAACGAGTTAGTGGTGGCGATCCGCTCCTGGCCATTGAGGCCGGAACTGATGATGACCTGATCGCCATTGCGGCGACCGGCCGTGACCGGGGTGGCGTGAAAGCCGGTCGGGGTGCGGACGAAGACGACTGTGCGGTTCTCGATGCTTTGCACCGCGGTGGAGGGGACCGAGACGCTACGATCGCCGTTGGCGGGCAGCATGAAGCTCGCCGTCACCGGCTCGCCCACCCGCCAGGTATTCCCCGCATTGTCGAGCGTGGCGATGACAGGCACGAGGCGCGTGCTGTCATCGAGCGCTGGGGACACGAACGACACCCGTCCTTCCTGTCTACGACCGGCTGCGGTTACCTCAACCCGCGTACCCGGCCGGATACGGCTTGCATCCGCGGGCGAGACCGAGGCGGTGATCGTCACCCGCGAGAGGTTCGCAACCCGGTAGAGTTCGGCGTTCGCATCGACAGTCTGGCCGAGAACCGCCGGACGGGCGATTACCTGACCTGAGATCGGCGAGCGCATGGCGATGCGGTTGAGGGCACCACCACCGCCCCCCGTGGTACCGAGCTGTTGCTGCGCGAGGCGCAGCGCGATTGCCGCCTCCGTCGCTGCGGTCCGCGCCGCCACCAGGTCTTGTTCGGGCGAAACGCGCTCGGCAAAAAGCCGCTGTTCGCGCCGAAGGTTCGACTGTGCCAGTGCGGCGCGGGCGCGAGCGGCCTCGACTTCCGCCTTCAGAGAAGCGGCCTCGCGGCTCTCGATCACCGCCAGCGGGTCACCCTGCCGGACGGGCTGGCCGAGGTTGCGTGTGAGCGCGACCAAGCGACCGCCAATGGTTGCGGAGACAACCTGGACGCCTTGGGGATCGCCCTGGATGAGCGCGGGCAACTCGATCGCGCCGGCGACCCCGCCCACGGTCGGGCGGGCGACCTCAATGCCGGCGTCGGCGATCTGCCGCGCCGTGAGCGTCACCGCATCCTTATCCGTCTTCTTCTCGGCCCCCTCGCCCTTCTCCATGCCCTCCATACCGGCCATGTCGTCGGTCTTCTTCTCGGCCCCGCCGCACGCAGCGAGCGCCAGCGGAAGCAAGGCGGACAGTAGGGTCCGCGCATGATTGGTTTTCATCGTGCGTCCTTCGCATCGTTAGGCGCCGGGGCGGCGAGCCGTTCCAGCCGGGCCTGTGCGTCATGATAGGCGGCCAGCGCGTCGACCGCGGCCGCACGGGTGTCGGCAAGCGTGCGTTCGGCCTCGAGGAGATCCAACTGACCGAACTTGCCTTCGCGGTAGCCGATCCGCGCGATCCGCGCGGCTTCCTGCGCCGCGGCAAGCGTCGGTCCGGTCGCGTTGCGGGCTGTCGTCGCCGCATTCGCAACGTCGCCCTGTGCCGTGGCGATGGCCTGTTCCGCATCGAGCAGCGCGAGGCGGCGCTGCGCGTCCGCCTGGGTGCGTTGAGCAGAGGCCAGATCAACGGCCGCTCGGCCATTGTTGAACAGTGGCAAGGGCACCGACACGCCGAATACCGCGGCCGTATCGTTGGTCATCTCCAGCCTGCGTGCGGACGCGCTGATCGTTACGTCGGGAACCCTCTGGCTTCTGGCAAGGCGGACCTGCGCCGTCGCCGTGGTGAGATCGGCCTGCACCGCCGCGGCCGTCAGCGTGCCTTCACTGCGCACCGGCAACCGTGGTCCTGCGCCTTCGATCCGGGCGAACCAGGCTGTATCCAGCGAGCTGGGGCCGCGCCCGATCAGCCGGGCAAGATTGCCGAGCGCCACTTGGGCGGATCGCTCCGCGCGCTCGGCCGCTCCTTCCGCATTCAGCCGAGCTACGTCGGCGCGCTGCTCTTCGAGCGGTGAGGCGCGACCGGCCGCAACGCGAACCCGCGCTGCACGCAGTACCTCGTTTGCGATCCCGACCTGTTCGCGGGCGGTGACTACCCTGCGTTGCGACGCCGCGGCATCGTTATAGGCCTGCGTGACCCGCAACCGGAGATCGGCCTGTATGATTGCCGCTTCGAGCGACGCGCGGTCGAGTTGCGCATTGGCGACCGCGACGCGCGCGGACCGCTTGCCGCCGAGTTCAAGCGGCAAAGATACGCCGACCGTCGTTTCGGCCGAGCGCAGTCCCTTATAGATACCGGTGCCGGCGACGTTCTCGCTCATCGCGTCGAGCGACGGATTAGGCCGCAAGCCGGCGATCGAGCGTTGCGCTTGCGCCGCCTGAATGCCCGATCGGGAGACCTCGACCGCCGGCGATACTGCACCGGCCGCGGTAAGAGCTTCATCAAGGGTCAGCGGCGGTGCCGACGCCTCCGTGTCCTGTGCCTGTGCCGAGTTGCTCGACGCACAGGCTGTCGCGACCAGCACGGCCGCTATCATGCGCTTCATTGTAGATGCTCCTGACGAACCAGTCTCAGGCGCCGGAAGGCGCCCGGTGCGTCGTCAGGCCTGTGGTGGTCGAAGCGCCGGGTCGCTCTGATGCGCAAGCCAGACCGGAGCCTTGTGGCTCGCAAATTCGGCCCAACTGTCGATCACGGCGACGTCGACACTATGCTCAGCGGGTGCGGCGACATGGTGGCCGTGACAGACGGTGTGATGATGAGGATAGCCCTTATCCGCATCCGCCGGCACCTCGTCGCAGTCGCCAGCCATGTGCATGATTGTGTTGACCTGAGAGGTCTCGATGCACCCGACGCCTTCCGTAGCCTCCGCCATGCCCGCCCAGCCGGTCAGGACCAGCATCAGACAGGCGAGAAAGGGCAGCAGCTTGCGCATGAGCTTGCTCCTTATCATTCCGCGAGAATGGCGTGACCCGCGATCATCGGACGCTACCCGGCCAGCGTTGCGTTCGACTTTCATGAGCTGCCACCCATTTCTGCCAATGCACCTCGGGTAATCTCCCAAGCGGAGTGCAGGAACAGGACCGCAATGATGCCGGCGACCGCGAGGTCGGGCCATGCCTTCCCGGTCCATGCCACCAGGCCGGCGGCAATGACGACGGCGATGTTGGCGAGCGCATCGTTCCGGCTAAACAGCCAGATAGCCCGTACATTGGCATCGCCCTCGCGAAACCGTGACAGGACGAGCGCCGCGCTGACGTTGACGATAAGGGCGACGATCCCGATTCCGCCCATCAGATCGGCGTCGGGTGCCACGGCGTTCATCGCGCGCCAGATGGCAAAGCCGATGACACCCAGACCCAGTGTTCCGAGGAACAAGCCTTGGGCGAGAGCGACCCTTGAACGGGCTGGCACCGTCCAGCCCAACGCGATGAGGCCGAGCAATGAGATCGTGCCGTCGCCAATGAAGTCGAGCGCATCGGCTTTGAGCGCCTGACTGTCGGCGACGAACCCACCGACGATTTCGATCAGCCCGAAGCCCAGGTTCAGGAGGACCACGATCCATAGGGCACGCCGATAGGCAGCGTCGCGCTCCGCACGTTTCGTGTCGCCCGTGCAGCCGCACGTAGAGGATTCGCTTGCGCTCATCCCGCTCCGTTACGATCTACAGTCACTGTAGGAGCAAGCGTAAAATTGCGAGGACCGCAGGGTGTTGATGATCGGCGACATAGCGAAACGGACCGGGACCAAGGTCAACACGATCCGTTTCTACGAAGATATAGGCTTGATGCCGGAGGCTGCGCGCACGGCAGGCGGGCGCCGCACCTATGGTGATGCGGAGGTTCGCCAGCTCGCTTTTATCCGTCACGCCCGTGATCTGGGGTTCTCGACTGACGAAATCCGATCCCTGATCGCTTTGTCGGCCAACCCCGATCAGGATTGTAAGGAAGCAGGCTCGCTCGCTCGCCGGCACCTTGCGAGCGTGGAAGACCGCATTGCCCGCCTGACGGCGCTCCGAAACGCATTGGCTGATGCGACACGGGATTGCGAGGGCGGCAGGATCGCCGATTGCCGGGTTATGGAAGCGATCACGATGCCGGCTGATTTCGACAGCGGAACGCGGGTCTAAGCTGCACATACGCAACTCCTGACGAAGCCCGTCAGGATTGCGGCGCTGTCGCGATGCTGGAGGGGTCCGTGGTGGTGTCGATCGGCATCCCGGCTTCCTTGCGCTCCGAATAGCGATCTACGAGTTGGGCAGTGTGTGGGCGCAGCAGTATCGTGAACCGCACCAGCTCCTCCATCACATCCACAATCCGGTCGTAATAGCTCGACGCCTTCATGCGCCCGGTGTCATCGAACTCGTTGAACGCCTTGGCGACGCTCGACTGGTTCGGGATCGTCACCATCCGCATCCAGCGACCCAGCACGCGCAGCGTGTTGACGCTGTTGAAAGACTGTGATCCGGCCGACACCTGCATGACCGCGAGCGTGCGTCCCTGCGTCGGACGCATCCCGCCCATCGACAGCGGCAGATGGTCGATCTGCAGCTTCATGATGCCGGTGATCTGGCCATGCCGCTCCGGGCTGCACCACACCTGCCCCTCCGACCACAAGGACAGCTCACGCAACTCGTGGACGGCCGGATGATCGTCGCCGGCATGTTGGTCGGGCAGCGGCAGGGTCGATGGATCGAAGATGCGCGTTTCACAGCCGAAGAGCCGGAGCAGGCGCGCCGCTTCCTCGACGCACAGCCGGGAGAAGGACCGTTCGCGCAGCGAACCGTAGAGCAGAAGGATACGGGGCGCGGGGTCGAGCGGGCCGAGCCCCACGGCGGGTCGCCGGATGGCATAGGCGGGATTGAGCGCCGGCATGGTATCGGGATCGGGCAGCGTGCGGAGCGGCATCAGAGGGCTTTCACGAGATAGACGGCCGACGCGGGGCACAGCGCGGTGAACTCGCGCGATGCAGCGACGGCCGGGGGAGCCGCGCCGCGGTCGGAGTCGGCATAGCCGAGCGTCCGGAAGAAAGGCGCAGCCGTCGTCGTCAGGAGATGGAGGCGCTGCACCCCGAAGTCGCGAGCCTGTCGTTCGAGGGTGACGACCAATGTCCGGCCCAGGCCATGCCCGCGACGATCGGCGAGGACGACGATCGAGCGGAGCAACCGGTCACTCCCTTCGCCTTCGACCCCACCATAGCCGACGAGGTTATCGGCCTCGAACCGGAAGAACAGGCGGCCGGGACCGGCGAGATCGGCACTCGGTAGGTTCGCGGCATCCAGCAACTGTGCCAAGCCAGCCAGGCCGGCAGGGTCGAGCAACGTGGCGACCATTCTGGTCATGCGATGCCAATCCTGATCGCAAGCGCCGCGAGCGTGATGAGCAGCACCGGCACGGTGAGTGTCACGCCGACACGGAAGTAATAGCCCCATCCGATCCGCACGCCCTTTTGCCCGAGGACGTGGAGCCAGAGCAGCGTCGCGAGCGAGCCGATCGGCGTCAGCTTGGGACCGAGATCGCAGCCGATCACGTTGGCGTAGATCATTGCTTCCCTGATCGGGCCCGTGGCGTGGGTGGCGTCGATCGACAGCGCGCCCACCAGCACGGTCGGCATATTGTTCATCACCGACGACAGGACCGCTGCGATGACGCCTGTGCCCAGCGCGGCACCCCACATGCCGCCTTGCGCGGTGCGATCCAGCAGTGCTGCCAGATGGTCGGTCAGGCCGGCGTTCCGCAGGCCATAGACGACCAGGTACATGCCGAGCGAGAAGATCACGACCTGCCAGGGTGCGCCGCGCAGCACCTTGGCCGCTGAGATCACATGGCCGCGCCCCGCGATCACCAGCAGCAGGATCGCGCCGGCAGCGGCGACGGCGCTGACCGGCACGCCGAGCGGTTCAAGCAGGAAGAACCCAGCGAGCAGCAGCGCGAGAACGACCCATCCGGCGCGGAACGTCGCGGCGTCGCGGATCGCGTCACGCGGCGCACGCAGCGCGCCTATGTCATAGTCCGCCGGTATGTCGCGCCGGAAGAACAGCAAGAGCGCGCCCAGCGTGGCGGCGATCGACACCAGGTCGACCGGTACCATCACGGACGCATAGTCGCCGAACCCGACACGGAAGAAGTCGGCCGATACGATGTTGACGAGGTTCGATACGACCAGCGGCAGGCTGGCCGTGTCGGCGATGAACCCCGCCGCCATGACGAACGCCAGCGTCGCTTTGTCTTTGAAGCCCAGCGCCCGCAGCATGGCGATGACGATCGGCGTCAGGATCAGCGCCGCGCCGTCGTTGGCGAACAGCGCGGAGACCGCCGCACCGAGCAGCACGATCAGAACGAACAGCCGGCGACCATGCCCCCTGCCCCAGCGCGCGACATGGAGGGCCGCCCATTCGAAGAATCCGGCTTCATCGAGCAGCAGGCTGATAACGATGATCGCGACGAACGCGGCCGTCGCGTTCCAGACGATGCCCCACACCACCGGCACGTCGGACAGCGTGACGACCCCCGCGAGCAGCGCCACGACGGCCCCGCCCATCGCGCTCCACCCGATCCCGAGCCCTTTGGGTTGCCAGATGACGAGCGCGATCGTCGCGACGAAGATCAGGACGGCAAGGAGCATCAGGCGACGCGCTGGCCCGACGCGTCCACCACTTGCTCGCCGTCCTCTTTCGCGAACGCGCCGAGCTGATCGGTCGGCAGCAGATCAAGCACGGCTTCGGAGGGCCGGCAGAGCTTCACGCCGATCGGCGAGACGACCAGCGGTCGGTTGATGAGGATCGGATGCGCCATCATCGCGTCCAACAGCGCGTCATCGGACAGCGATGTGTTATCGAGACCCAATTCCGCATAGGGCGTCCCCTTCTCGCGCAGCAAATTGCGGGGCGTCAGGCCGGCGCGCTCGATCAGCTCGATCAGCAACGCGCGGGCTGGAGGGGTTTTCAGATACTCGACCACGTGCGGCTCGATGCCGGCGTTGCGGATCATCGCCAGCGTGTTGCGCGACGTGCCGCACTCGGGGTTGTGATAGATGACGATATCGACGGCCACGGGGCGTCCTTTCAGCAGCAGGGGGCGAGTTCGGCGACGAGCGGCGCGCACAGCTCCGAATTGCCGGCGCAGCAATCCTTGACGAGGAACAGCGTCAGCGCGCGCAGGCCGTCGAGGTCGGCACGGTAGATGATCGACCGGCTATGGCGCTCGGAGCGCACCAGGCCGGCGCGCGCGAGAATACCGAGATGCGCCGACATGGTGTTCTGCGGCACGTCGAGCTGACGCGCGATATCGCCGGCAGCCAAGCCATCCGGTTCGTGCCGTACCAACAGGCGGAACGTGTCCAGGCGCGTTCCTTGTGCAAGAGCACCCAGCGCCAAAATAGCAGTCTCGTTTTCCACATATCCAGCTTAACGGATATATGAGGCTTGTCCAGTGTTCCGCACACTATTTCGCCATCAGCACCTGCCTGAATGGCAGCAACGGCCATGCGGGTTTGATCGCGCCAGTCGTCGATCCGGCGCCGGCCTCTCACATCGCCGATGCGGGTGGTTCCATCGTGCCCAGCCAGGCAACGAGCGCTAGTATCGTGATGGCGCAGCCAGCCTCGATCGCGAGACTGCGCTGCAGAGTGCCGAGCGCGCCCCGAAGATCGGCCGCGGCGATCGAACGCTCGAGAGCCGGCGTCAGTCGGAAGCGATTGATCGACGCCAGCCCCAGCATTGCGCCGAACAGCGCGAGTTTGGCGAGAAGAAGCTGGCCGTAGAGGGCGTCGGGAAGGCGTCGCAGATTGCCGACGCCGACCAGCAGCCAGCCATTCACCAGCCCTGTTACCACGATCGTGCCGACCAAAATCGTACCCGCCAGACCGAAGCCATGCAGTGCGCGATGGCTAAGTCGGAGATGGGCGGTGTCGACGCGACTAGGCGCACGCGTGACGAGCAGCGTCAGACCGAGCAGGGCGCCGACCCAGGCGCCGGCTGCCCATAGGTGCAGAATATCGGCCAGTAGATGAACCCAGCCGGTCGCGCCCTCGTCCATTGCGCCGTGACCCGTCCAGGCGAGTGTTGCGAGCGCGATCCCCGCCGCGAGCGCTACCAGGCCGAGCGGAGCGGTCCGTCCTCGCGCGATCAGTGCGAAAATGGTCCCGACCACCAGCGCGATCATGCGAGTTTCCCACGCCGTGCCCGTCGCCGACCCGGTAAGCAGCATTCCGATCGCCTCGCGGTCGATCGGCCAGGGCGGCGCCCCTGCCATCGCCGCAGCGAGGAGCGCGAGAGCGATGCAGGAGAACACGAGCCCCAGCAGGGCGCATGCGACGAGCCACGGGCGCAAGGCGATAGCGTCCGCGCGTTCGCCGGCCTTGAGGCCGTAGAGGCTGAAGGCCGATAAGCCGAACAGGCCACTCAGCGTCATGTAGAGCGCGAAGCGAACCGCGATCAGCGGCCAGTCGGCGGCCACTTTACTTCACTGCGAAGGCGATGTTGCCGGTGACGCGGTGCGTGTCGGCCGAGACGACATGCCATGCGACGCTATAGCGTCCTGCGGCGAGCGGCGCTTTCGGCGTGACGACGAGGGTGCGGCCATCTCCGCCGATCGCGGTCGCGGCTGTGACCTTCATCGGTGCATGCTCGGTGCCGCCATGACCGGTCATCACGAGATCCGCGCCAGAAAACTTCGGCATCAGCTTCTCGCTGAAGCGAAGCATGATGCGCGCAGGCTTGGCGACGGTCGCGTTCGCCGCTGGCGAGGCCGACAGGAGCTTCGGGTGAGCCTGGGCGGCGCCGGCGATGCCGAGAAGGGCCAAGGTGGCAGGCAGGAAGATCCGACGCATGGGGCTACTCCGTGAGGTTCGTGCTCTATTTACGCCGCCCGGTCGCCGATCCCTCACCGTCCCATGAGGGGTGATGGGCAGCCATGCGTAACGGATGTTAGAGGGGCGGAGTGGAAAGCATGGACGATCTGGACAGAGCATTGGCGAGGCTGGCGGGCGCACCCGTCCCGACAGCGCTCGAAGGTATCGAAGAGCAGGTGCTCGTGCGCATCAGCGCGCGCCCCGTCGTGCGCCAGGCCGGGCTCGGCCTCGGTGTCGTGACCATGGCGGCGCTTGCGATCGGCATGATCGGCGCCGAGCTGCCGGCGACCGCCAGCCCGGCGGTGTCGCTCGCCCCGCTTGGTGGCGCCTCGCCGCTCGCGCCCTCGAGCCTGTTGATCGGCGAACCATGACCTCGACCAGACGGGTCGTGCTGTGCGTCTTGCTCGCTTTCCTCGCGGCGATCGGAGGCGTGTTCGTCGGACGTGCGTTGCTGCCCCAGCCCAAACAGCCCGGTGCGGCGCTCCACGAGGTGCTGCATCACAAGCTCGCGCTCGATCCCAGCCAGCAAGCGCGTTTGAAGGTCTTGGAGGATCGGTTCGCGGTCCAGCGGCGCGCGCTCGAATTGGAGCTGCGCGCCACCAATGCTCGCCTTGCCGAGGCGATCGAAGCCGAGCACGGCAATGGTCCTCGGGTCGCGGCTGCGGTCGATCAGAGCCACGCCGCCATGGGCGAACTGCAGAAGGCAACGCTCGCGCACATCTTCGCCATGCGGCAGCTCCTGCGCCCGAACCAGACCTCCCAGTTTGACGATGCGGTGGTGAAGGCGCTCACCGACGGCCAGGGGTGAGCCTCGACTGGACCGCGCTGTCCGATGGCGAGCTTGCAGCGCTCAGCATCGCCGGTCGACAGGCCGCTTTTGCCGAAATCGTACGTCGCTACCGCCAGCCGGTATTCCGGCTCGCCCGTGCCTGCGTCGGGGAGGCCGACGAGGCCCTCGATCTGGTGCAGGAAACCTTCGTTGCCGCGTACCAGGCCCTGCCGCGATACGACGCGCAGCGCGCTATGAAGGCATGGTTGTCGACGATCGCGATCAACAAGTGCCGTGACTGGGCTCGCAAGAGGGCGGTCCGGCGCTTCCTCTCCTTTGCCCTTCCGATCGATAGCCAGACCGAAGCGATCGTCGACGACCAGGTGCCGATCGACGATGGCGTGGCCGACCGTCAAGAGCTTGATCGCGTGACACGCGCCATCTCGACCCTGCCGGCGAACCTGAAGGAGCCGCTGGTGCTCCGGACGATCGAAGGTTTGAGCCAAGCCGAAACGGCCGAGGTCCTGGGGATCAGCCAAAAGGCGGTCGAAACCCGCCTATATCGCGCGCGGGCGCGCCTCATGGAAAAGTTGAACGCGGGCTGAGGGATGGGACGCCGACACGCGTAGAAGCGTGAGACGGGCAGTGAGCTGCCCTACCCTTCGAGGAGTTTTCATGTCGCGCGTTCTCGACCGCCGCCAAGTTCTGCGCGGTGCCAGTCTGGCGGGAGGTGGCCTCGCGCTGTCGGCCTATATGCCGGCGTGGGCGCAGCCTGTCTCCGCGGGCATCGCCAAGCCGTTGCCGACCGTTTCGGGCGAGGACATCACGCTCAAGGTCGCGCATCAGATGATGATGATCGACGGGCGGCAGAGCCACGCGATCGGCATCAACGGCACCGTGCCGGCCCCGCTCATCCGCCTGCGTGAAGGCCAGAGCGTCCGCCTCCACGTCGTCAACGAGCTGGACGAGGAAACCTCGATCCACTGGCATGGGCTGCTACTGCCTTTCCAGATGGATGGCGTGCCGGGGATCGCCTTTCCGGGTATCCCGGCGCGCTCCACCTTCACCTACGAGTTCCCGATCATCCAAAGCGGGACGTACTGGTATCACAGCCATTCCGGACTGCAGGAGCAGGAAGGGCATTATGGTCCGATCCTGATCGATCCCAAGAACCCCGACCCGGTGCAGTTCGATCGGGAGCACGTCATCGTGCTGTCCGATCACAGCTTCCGTCACCCGCATTACCTGTTCGACCGGCTGAAGAAGGAATCGGGCTACTTCAACCGCCAACGCCAGACCCTATCCGGGCTTCTCGCCGGCAAGGATCAGTCGCTGAAAGAGCGGCTCGAGTGGGGCAAGATGCGGATGGACCCCGCCGACGTCGCCGACGTCACGGGTTCGGTCTACACCTACCTGGTCAACGGTTACGGACCCAAGGACAATTGGACTGCGCTGTTCCAGCCCGGCGAGCGAGTGCGGCTGCGCTTCATCAACGCATCGTCGATGACCACCTTCAACGTCCGCATCCCGGGCCTGCCGATGACGATCGTCGCGGCCGATGGCTTGAACGTTCGTCCGGTCGAGATCGACGAGTTTCAGTTCGGCCCCGCCGAGACCTATGACGCGATCGTCACGCCGTCCGACCTGCGCGCCTATACGCTGGTCGGCGAGAGCGTCGATCGCTCCGGCATGGCGCGCGCGACGCTCGCGCCGCGCGAAGGCATGGCGGCCGAGGTGCCCCCGCTCCGCAAGCGTCCGCTCGCAACCATGAAGGATATGGGCATGGGCGGCATGGATCATGGCACGATGGACCATGGTGCTATGGGCGCCGCGGCGGGATCGATGTCCGGCATGGACCATGCCGCGATGGGTCACGGCACCGGCACGATGCCGGGCATGGATCATTCGCAAATGAACCACGGGGCGGCCGGTGCCGCAGCAGGCGACATGGCGGGCGTGGATCACGGGCAGGCCCAAGGCTCCGCCATGCCCGGGATGGGCCAGGCAGGCGGGGCAATGCCCGGCATGAGCGGCGATCAGATGGGCGGCATGGACATGTCGGTCATGGACATGGGCGCGATGAACATGCGCGACTTTTCCAAAGCGCCAGAGGTGAAGAAGGGACCGGGCGTGCAGACCATCTCGCCGATGCCGGTCGATCGCACCGGCGATCCCGGACAGGGGCTCGAGAACGTCGGGCACCGTGTGCTGACGTATCGAGATCTGATGGCGCTCGATCGCAATCCGGACACGCGTGCGCCGGAACGCGAGATCAAACTGCATCTGACCGGTAACATGGAGCGCTACATGTGGGGCTTCGACGGCGAGAAACTGTCGGAGAACCCCGATCCGATTACCCTGCTCCATGGCGAGCGAGTGCGGGTGACACTCATCAACGATACGATGATGGGGCATCCCATCCACATTCACGGCCACTTTTTCGACTTGGTGACGGGTAAGGGCGCCTATGCGCCTCGAAAGCATACCGTGCTGGTCCAACCGGGCGGCACGGTGAGCTGGGACGTGACCGGGGAGGAAGGCGACTGGGCCTTCCACTGCCATATGCTCTACCACATGCATGCCGGCATGATGCGCGTCGTCCAGGTCCGCAAGGCAGGAGCGGCAGCATGACGCGCGCGCTTCTTCTCGCCGGCTTGGCGTCGTTCGGCCTCGCCGCCCCCGCGATCGGGCAAAGCATGGACCACTCCATGATGCCGGGCATGTCCATGCCCGGGATGAAGATGCCCGCCAAAAAACCGGCCGCGCGAGCGAAGCCGGCCACGAAGAAGCCGGCGGTCAGGAAGGCACCGGCTCGGAAGGCACCGGTCAGGCGCGCCGCTCGGCCCGCGGCCGACCCTCACGCCGGGCACGACATGACAGGCATGAAGATGCCCGGGATGAGCATGGGCCGGACCCCGGCTCCCGATCCCCACGTCGGCCACGACATGAGCGGGATGCAGGGGATGGATATGGGCGGTCAGCAGGCCGCGCCCGCCAAGGACCCGCACGCCGGGCACGATATGTCGGCCATGCCCGGCATGGGAGCATCGACCGGCGCTCAGCAGGACCCACATGCAGGCCATGACATGAGCGCGATGCCGGGCATGGCGATGTCCGGTAATCAGTCGGCCGCGAAGGTCGGAACCGACCTTTCCCCCGGCAACAAGCCCGCTCCCGCTCCTGCCGGCGACCACCTCGCCGACCGTTTCTGGGGGGCGGACGCCATGGCAAGCTCGCGCGAAAACGATCTGCGCCGCGAGCACGGCGGGATGACCGTCTATCAGATCCTCTTCAACCTCGCCGAATATCAGGCGCGCGAGGGCGGTGACGGCTATCGCTGGGATGGCGAGGCTTGGATCGGAGGCGACATCAATCGCTTCACGCTCAAGACCGAGGGAGAAGGTACGTTCGGCAAGCCGCTCGAACAGGCCGAGGTGCAAGCGCTCTACAGTCGGGCGCTCGATCCTTACTGGAACCTCCAGGCAGGCGTTCGCTACGACTTCAAGCCCAACCCTTCGCGCACCTATGCGACGGTAGGGATCGAGGGATTGGCCCCCGGTTGGTTCGAAGTGGAGGGCGCGCTGTTCCTCTCCGACAAGGGCGACGTGCTTGGCCGTGCCGAAGGCTATTACGATCAGCGCATCACCAACTGGTTCGTGCTCCAGCCCCGGGTAGAGGCCAACTTCTCGGCCCAGGATGTGCCCGAAACCGGCACCGGCTCGGGGCTCACCGACCTCGAGGCGGGGTTTCGTCTTCGCTACGAGGGGCGTCGCGAGTTCGCCCCTTACATCGGCGTGTCCTGGGAACGGCAGTTCGGCGACACGGCGCGCTTTACCCGCGCACGCGGTGACAACACCGGCGGCTTCAGTTTCGTGGCGGGTGTGAGGACCTGGTTCTGAGCCCGCGGCTGCGCCTCCACATCGGGGCGAGCAAGGTCCACCGCTGGCTCGCCCTCCTGATCGGGGCGCAGGTGATCGTGTGGTTCACCAGCGGGCTCGTCATGGCCCTGCTGCCGATCGATACGGTGCACGGAGATCACCGGATAGATCGTGATGCCGAGCCGGCGCTTTCGAGCGCCCAGGCATTCGCACCCGTTCCGACGCTGTTAACGGCTGCTGGCTCGCCCGTCCGTCAGCTTCAGCATCGCGTGCTGCTCGGTCGGCCTGTGGTCGAAGCGCAACTTGCGTCGGGCGGTGTCCGGTTGCTGGACGCCCGCACCGCGACCGTGCTCCCGCCGATTGATGCATCGACCGCTGGCGCCATCGCCAGGAAGGCATATCGCGGTAAGTCCGCCACCTCGACCGTGGAGCGTGTCGAGCGGGCGAGCCCCGAATATCGTGGCGCACTGCCAGCATGGCGCACCTCGTTCGCCGATGACGATGCCACCCGCATCTACGTGTCGGCCGAGACAGGACGGCTGACGTCGGTGCGCACCGGCACGTGGCGGCTCTACGATTTCTTCTGGGGGCTCCACATCATGGACTGGACCCAGCACGAGCGTTTCAACACGCCTTGGCTGAAGGCGTTCGCTGCCGGCGGTCTCGTCTTCGGCGTGGCGGGCGCGATCCTTCTGTTCATGCGCTGGCCGCGTCGACGGCGTAAATCCCGAGGGATGCGTCAGGGCGCCGCGTAATACTCTTCAGGCGGCGTGCCAGAGGAGAATGTGCGATGGACCCCCAGGATCATCAGTCTGGCCAGAGTGGCGGGATGGGAATGAGCTATGGACGGTTCGCGGCGATGATCGCGACCTCCACGATCGTCATGTTCGGGCTCATGTACCTCAACACCTATGCGTTGAGCCATGTCGAATACAGCCAGACCAGGACATGGATGGCGATCGTCATGGGAGCGGTGATGGCGCTCATCATGATCGGCTTCATGTGGGGTATGTACCCCGACCGGCGCGCCAACCTCGGCATCGTCGCCGGTGCGATCGTCGTCTTTGCGGGCGCTCTATGGCTTGTTCGCAGTCAGGAAACCGTGGGCGACGTCGCCTATATGAAAGCGATGATCCCGCACCACTCGATAGCGATCATGACGAGCGAGCGCGCGCATATCAAAGACCCTGAGGTACGGAAGCTGGCGGATGGGATCATCGACGCCCAGGTGCGTGAGATCGCGCAAATGAAGCGGGCTATCGCTCGGCTCGAGGCTCACCCAACCGCCGACGATGCGCCCGACCTTCCTTCCTATCGGGACAAGCAGGTCGCTCCTCCCCCGCCGGAGACGGATGAAAGCGTTGGCGTGAATACGCTCCAGCCGATCCGGTAATTCCCGCCGCCTTGAGGGATGGCGCGTCGGGACGCGTATCATCTTCACGGGCGGGGGCCACGTGGAGAAACCAGATGAAGATGATCGCGACCATGACCGCCGCCCTGCTTGCCGCCTCACCGGCGCTCGCCCAGCAAGCCGGGCACCAGGGTATGAACCATCAGGGCATGAATCATTCCGGCATGATGCCGCCGACGGCGGCTGATCCCTATGGCCCGGACATGATGAAGATGCACGAGCGCATGATGGCGGCGAAGGGCGCCGATGCCGGCGAGACGTAGATTCGTCAGATGATCGAGCACCACCGCGGCGCGATCGCGATGTCGCAGACGGCACTCCGGAGCACCCAGAACGCTGAAATCCGACGTGAGGCGCAGAAGACCATCGACAGCCAGAACCGCGAGATCGCGACGCTGAATGCGATGCTTCGCAAAATGGGCAAGCGCGCCCAGTAACGGATGCAAGCCTAGCCCCTCTCTCCGTGAGGGGGGCAGGCTTTCGAGGAGTTGGGGATGAGCCGATCTTTCCGCACAGCGATGGCCGCTCTGTTGCTCGGTGTCCCGGCGACTGCGATGGCTGCGGCCGACATCACCATGCACCGCGATCCGGGATGCCCGTGCTGTGAAAAATGGGCGAAGCAGGTGAAGGCTCAGTTCGGCCGCGCCGTGCGCGTCGTCGACGACGCGAACCGCCCGGCGCTAATGAAGGCTCGCGGCGTGCCCGGTGACCTTGCATCATGTCACACTGCGATCATCGACGGCATGACCTTCGAGGGCCATGTACCGATCGCCGACATGAAGCGCGCGTTGGCGACCAAGCCAAAGGGTGTGACCGGGCTCGCGGTAGCGGGCATGCCGATGGGATCGCTGGGTATGGAGATGCCCGGCATGAAGGCTCAGGCCTACGACGTGATTGCGTTCGGACCGGGTGGACGTCGCGTCTACGCCCATCATGGCTAGGTAGCGGCGGGGGCGGATAGCCGC
>Ga0265780_10003351_pt1 | contig 21122 bp, 21 predicted proteins | sample P1T30metagenome_FD_192432 | JGI IMG/M metagenome (GOLD analysis project Ga0265780, IMG submission 192432) | Plant litter microbial communities from East Loma Ridge, Irvine, California - P1 T30 | ecosystem: Environmental > Terrestrial > Plant litter > Unclassified | place: USA: California...
CGTGGATCTTGGTAACTACGCCGGTATGGAGGCCATGTATAGAGGGCAGCAAGCCGGCGGCAGGCTTATCTTCAATATTATCAAATCTCTCAGCGAGCCATTCCGGCGATAAGCCAAACTCGATATCTGTAAACCAGTTCGTATTAGCCGATACCTGGTGCAACACCCCCGAAACGAAAGCCTTGCCATTGAAACGGTCGCCGAGACCGATCAGCTCAATAGTATCGCCCGGGTTAACTGAAGCGTTTCCATGTATCCTTACCCGGCCCCTGATCTTGGCAAGACGGCTCCTTAACAGCCTTGAATCGGCCCAGGCCTGTAATTCACCCTCTGCCAATTTACCCGGATGCTGAAAGGGCAGTTCTTCCAGGCCGATCACATCCGAAAGACCAGAGCCGCTTATGTTTCCGGTTTCTTCAAGTCCGGGGTCTTCCCCCTCCGCTTCTTTCAGCTCCTGTGTCGAGTAATCCCATGCTTTTGTCTTTAAGGCGGCATACTGGTCCCGGGCATCCATTCCCGCTTCAAATTCAATGATATTCTGCCCGTAAGTAAGGGGAAGTTTGACATCCGAACTGATTTCCGGGGCCTTCACACTTATCTTTCCAGCCTCAGTAAAGACCAGCAAGCCATTGGCTTCGGCGCGCGAAAGAATGAAATCCCAGTCACTGCAATAATATTGCGCCATTTCCTTATGTTCCAGGGAAGTACTCTGCACATCTTTATCTATTCCCTGGTAATCACCTGCGATCTGCTCAATGATCGAGCTGTCTGTTATCTCCTTAAAATAATTACTTTTCTTGCCAACGGTAAGTTTCACACAGGCATCTTTAATATCGAGGATAAGCAAAGAAGCCTTATCCATCTTGCTCTTTATGCTATGTTTAATGATGATCCCTTTAAAAATGGATTCTTCCGTGTTATTGTAACCTACCTTTATTTCAATCTCATTTCCCGGCACAAACTCGGCACCGGCACTAAGCTCAAAGTTCTGCTGCGCCACATTGCCGTCCAGCAGGACGAGGCGGGCATTGGAGATGCGGTTTACCTGCTTGGTAACCGAAATGGCCGTAACGCCATAACTCCGGTTTATCTCCGAACCATCGGAGAATATCTTAAACGTAGGTAAGCCGGTACTGATCTCTGCAGCCATCTTTATATCTTTTTATCTATGGGGGGGAGGGCGAGCCTGACCCCGGCTTTCAGTTTCCTGAAATTTTTAAGGTTATTTACCCTGGCTACCTCCAGGTAAAGGCTTGGATCGTTATAAATACGGTAAGTCATTAAGGGCAACGTAGTGCCCTCCTCGACGTAGCGGTAATGCGTCAGGTCGGGCGAGTTAGTTGCAGGATTCTGCGCCTGTTCCGTCCTGGAGATACTCTGTTTAAAGTTTGCGGTGAGGCTGGCCCTGATGGGCAGACCGCTCGAATTGAACAGCTTATAGGCCACCGTAGCACTCTCCAGAACACCCCTGAACTCAAAAGCGCCCCAGTTGATCTGCAGGAAATTAGGCTGATGCGTATCGGCCTGCACCTTCTGCGCAATCCTGAAGAACTCTGAAATGGCTCCTTCCACATGTTTATCCGTTCTGATCTTTTCAATAGCACTGATGGTGACGGGCGCAGTCACCTTACTGCTTAGTTCTCCCGGAACATTCGCCCCCGGCGGCGACGCCGCCGTAGCGTCGAAAAGAAATTCAAAAGAGACCCCTTCCGATTTATTCCTCCTGAAAGCGCTTTCAGCCGCAGGTGCCCCCGCCTGTCCTTCAGAAGCCCACACCAGTTTATAATCGTACTGATAAGAGGTGGGATTATACATCACCACATAACTCTCCAGTGCAGATCCGTTCGTGTAGTTGGAATCCGGAAAAGACGTGATCTTCAGCTTTTCAAGTCCGCCGAAACCGTTCAGTATATCTGTTATTCCCATTAGCGTTCTTTTTGATCCTTAATGATCTCCAGCAACTGGTCCAGGTGGTCGGTTATTGATTCCTGCAGCAGTTCCTTTTCGGGAGAAATGGCAGGACTCAGCGGTCCCTGGCCTTCATTGCTGTTATCTACATAAGCTTTAATAATAAGCTCTCTGATCTCTACGGGCATATTCAGGTTATTTAAAGATTATTTCTTCATCTGTTATAAAAGGGAGGTCGGGTCTATGCGGCGGAAGTACTGATAAGAAAACTCTATATTTTCGATCATTATTCCGTTCTGCTGGGCATTAAGCCCTTCGACCGCCCATTTTACCGGCCAGGCATTCAGAAAATTCCAGGCCTGTACAGGCAGATGATCCGGGTTAAGAAGAATAACCGTCACATCATGCGCTTCAAACTGGAAGCCCTCGACGGAGATCTTAAACCATTGTATCAGCTGCGAGCCGATAAGCATGCCCCTCTTCAAAACCAGGTTCTGGTAACTTACCGGGTTAGGAAGCCGGTGAGCAAACCGGTTTTCGCCCCCTTCGCGGTACTCCTCTATTCCCACCTCTGCACTTAAGCCGGATACTTCCTGAAAGCCTATATCCGGAATGCCCGGAAAACGCTGCAGCAAGCCTTCAAAACGCACCAGGAAATGAAATCCTACAGGAGGGTAAAGCAGCGCCATGATCTACACAAATTCAACAGTTAAGCCCTCATGGGTAAGTTCTATACTCTCTACGGCCACTTCATTACCCGTAGAGTTCAGCGTAGGCCCCTCGACCTTGCTCGGAAAAGCATCTTTCACCTTCCATACAGCAACAGGCTTATGCTCTTCGTTCAACAGGCTTATAGTAAGCTGCCGGCGTTCTATATTGTTCATCTTAACGGTATTAAGCCAGTTAAAAAATTCATTATCTCCTTTAAACAGGCCGCGCTTGAGCGTTATTGCCGAATACTGGGGAATGCCCGGCATTTTGGTTACATTATAGTCGAAGGAGTTTCCCTCCCTGTAATCTATTGTCTGTAACTCCACTGAAAGTCCGGAAACTTCCGTAAAACCAATCCGGGTACCTCCCCATTCTACCTGAAAATGAAATACCGAAAGCGGATAACTTATAGCCATAACTTTATAATTTTAAAGGTTTAATAAAATGATCAGGATGTCTGCATTTTGTGGGAGAACTTCAGGATGATGAATTCTGCCGGCCTTACAGCGGCCATGCCGATATCAACATTCATTCTGCCTTCCAGAATATCAACGGCGCTCATGGTTATGCCGAGTCCTATCTTTACAAAGAATGCCTCGTCTGGTTTAGCTCCCGCCAGCGCACCGTCACGCCATAACTGGATCAGGAAATTCTCGATCATCGTTTTCGTCCTGAGCCATGTATTGGCATCATTGGGCTCGAAAACAATAAATTCAGTCGCCTTGAGTACAGACTCCTCCACGAAGGTGAAGAGCCGCCTCACCGGCACATATTTCCATTCATTATCGTTGCCAGCCAGCGTGCGGGCTCCCCATACCAATGTTCCTTTCCCGGTAAAAGGGCGGATCACATTGATCGATTTACCGGATGTGGCATCTATGTTGAATCCGTCCTGCTCCTCCTGACTTATCTTTTTTGTGGGCCCTACAACGTTCCTGATTCCTACATTGGCAGGTGCTTTCCATACCCCTCTTTCACGGTCTACACGTGCATATATCCCGGCAACAGCCCCGGAAGGCGGTATTTCAACAAATAACCTGCCTATCTCTGCCAGTACCGAGCGGTATACACTGGGATTGGCTGTATTGATGGCCGACAGGGCCAGTGCATTAAATGCAGGTGCCGGAGCTGCATTCCCGCCGCTATTGGTATGGCTTACCGTCAAGGCTTCGTTAAAACCATAAGCAAGCGAGGTTTTTAAATTTGGATAATAAACAGCTCCATACTTCAGGTTATCTATACCAACACCCGAGTCCCTGAAATTTGCGGCATCATCGGCAGCGACATCAGTTTCCTCCTTGACGTCCATGATCACAAAGCGGTCTTTCAGCTTCTGGCACTGAGCAAGGGCGGCATCGTATACCGCGGCACAATCGGCCACGGCAATCTTATCAGGAAAAACCAGCAATGTGGGCTCGTCTACCTTTTCGAGGGCATTAAGTCCGGTGGTAAGCTCTGCGGCATCTACCGGATCTGTATAATCGCCAACAGCCACTATATAACAGGGGCCGCCGCCATTAGCATAAAAAAGCTGCAGGCTGTAGTATAACTTATAGTCGCTGGGAGCTGCTAAGGTGGCCCCGTATATACGGTCTGTTAATACATTATCGTCATTGTAAAAATCCCGTATGGTCAGCTGAATCGCTTCGTCATGATATTTTCCGAAGATCTCCTCGTAATCCAGCAGGGAAGTTATCCTTACCGGAACATTTTTTAAGGCATCTGTAACCCCGTTTTTATCTAAGGTCTTTGTATAACCTACAAATGCGGGTATAGCCGTTTCGACTGCGGCTATCGAAGCGGGTAAAGTGGTTATTTCATCTATGTAAACACCTGGCGAACTTGGGGATACCATAATTATTTTTTTTAAGGTTTGTTATTAAAAACGTCGTTCTCTGTTTATGTTATGATTCCTGCAGCTTGTGAGAAAACCTGAGGATTATAAATTCTGCCGGCCTTACGGCAGCCATTCCAATCTCTATGTTCAGCTTCCCTTCCAGGATATCGACAGCCGTCATGGTAGTACCCAATCCTACTTTCACGAAAAATGCATCTTCAGGCTTGGCTCCGGCAAGCGCTCCATTTCTCCAGAGCTGTGTCAGGAAATTCTCTACCATGGTCTTGCACCTGATCCAGGTGTTGGCGTCATTGGGTTCGAAAACAACAAACTCAGTTGCTTTTTTTACGGATTCTTCCACGAAGATGAACAGGCGCCGTACCGGTATAAATTTCCACTCGTTATCGTTACCGGCAAGTGTACGTGCTCCCCAGACAATATTTCCCTTTCCGGTGAAGCGGCGGATCACATTTATAGATTTGCCGGAAGTGGCATCGATGTTCAGTCCATCCTGCTGTTCGGTAGTTACCAGCACCGCAGGTGCATCTACCATCCTTACCCCTGTATTGGCGGGGGCCTTCCATACGCCGCGTTCACGGTCTACCCTTGCATATATCCCGGCAATCGCACTGGAAGGATATAAGGTTAGCCCGAATTTGAGGCGCAGTGCCTTGACTATATTATTGTAAAGTGCTTTGTCTGGTGTAATTACCGGAGCACCATCTTCTCCGTTCAGTACAATATCGAGCGTTTTTCCGTCCAGGGGCCCGAGGCCGTCGCCTCCCCTGTCATCAGCAATTACCAGGTTCTCATCTTCAAAATAATAGCTCTGGGAAGTAAGCAGCGACGGATAATATGCCGCACCGTACTTCAGGTTATCGGCACCGACATCTGCCCTTAGTCCCGCGCCATCTGCGGCTACCGTTCCGCCAAGCACAACGGCATCTATAATAGCAAACCGGTCCTGCAGTTTGGCACACTGGGCCAGCATGGCATCATTAACGGTTAAGCGGTCTGCGGCAGCCAGACTTACTGCTTCGGGCACTACCAGCAACGTGACTTCATCTTCCTTCTCTACTGTGGCAAGCCCGGCTGTAAGGCGCCCTACCGCAAGGGCGAAGGGTACAGCATCCGAATAGGTGCCTACCGATACAATATAACAGGGCCCGCCTCCATTGGCAAAATACAGCTGAAGGTTGTAATACATCGTATAAGGCGAGAGCGCCGGATCGTCTGGCGCCGGCGGTACCGCCAGGTTTACCTCAACGGTGGTAACTGCAACCGTTCCGGTTAATGTTATTTCAAATTTCTCATCGTAAGGACCTCCAAATATCAACTGGTACTCAAGCAGCGATGTGATCCGCGTCGGCTTATCTGTTAAGGTTTCACCCTGATAGGTATCTGCTTTTGTATACCCTACAAATGCCGGGATCGCAGTGGCAACAGGAGCAATCGATGCAGGCAAAGTAGAAATCTCATCTATATATACGCCTGGGGATTTTGGGTTGATCATAGTGCTTTTTTTATTTATACAAATACATATATTTCAGAATCATTACCCGCTCCAGCGGCTCCTGCAGCTGAGGGATTTGGCAGATTTTTTATAATAGCAGGATTGGGGTCGGGATTTTTTGAAAGCTCCAGTTTCAACTTCGGAACTTCAAACCAGGGTATAACTGTCTCCGATCTGAAAAACACGGCTTCCATTCCGTTGAAAGACTGTTGTCCCGGTTGCTTTTTAAATACATATTTACCATATGGATTTCCCGTATCGTCACTTTCATCGGTCACACTTAATGTCACGCTGCTTAGATCAAGTTTCCTGGATTTATTTACGATGACATATTTCCAGTGCGTTTCTCTCCTTTTAAAGTTAAGTGCATAAGCCGACCGCATTCCGGGACTATAATTGATGTCCAGTATTCCTAATACTGATTTTCCTGCCAGGCCTGAATCGATATAGATCTTATAATTTTCGGCTGCATGTGTATTATCTGAGACGTTGAAGGTGTATAGTCCTTTCGGCAAACTTCTGAAATCCGCAGATACTGTATAAACACCGGCCTTATCCGGTTGTATGGGGCCGGCTGAAATTGCGACAGGATTTCCCCCCGCGTCAGACACGGCTAACAGCCCGGTATCTGTTCCGGGAGCGGCAGCTTTAAATGGAAAAGTATACGTAAACAGCGCAGGTTTTAAGGCGTCAATAAGGCTGTGATTAATGACTTCCGTATTAACCGGATTGTTCGTAAAATATAATATATGACCTGCCTTGTATTTTTTTGCACCCGCGTCGAGCAAGGTATAATTCCCGAAAGAAGGGCTCCCCTTTAATTCCAGGCTATATGTGAACCGGGCATTCTCCAGCGAAATATAAGGAGTTCCGGCAGCATCCAGTGCCTTGAAGTATAGGGCAAAACCGTACGTTTCTTTTTTTACGATCATATGCCTGCCCCTTATTAATTTTGCCGTTTCTTCTGTTGGCAGGATCGCTACCTCATCGGTAAAGCCGCTTTTGAAATAAGAATGCCTTGTCTTTATGTTAAAAAGACTCCTGAAAAATATCTCCATGATCACATCCCCCCGGTATTAACCCCAATTGTTACTATCGCCGGACTTTGTCCGTCGACTTTCCTTTCCTGGAAGCTCACCATCCGTACCTTATATAAAACTGAAGGCAGGTATTTGGCGCCTATGGCCGACCAGAAATTATTGAGCTGGTCAAAGGTGAACGAGTAGAGTTCTACTATCACCCTTGATATATTACTGTCGATACTTGCAAGCAGCGGAGAGTTGCTCTGTGTGAAAACGTTCTTCTGCTGAAAAAAAGAAATGATATAGGAGATCTGCTTCAGGCCTTCAAGGTAGTCGAGCCCGTCCTGATCTGCATCTCCGCTTATATAATTGGCCGAAAAGAGAATATACAGGTTAAGCTTTAATTCGGGATTATAAGTTTCGGCAATGCCGTCGGCATTTATAAATGTGGTCTTCTGCTCCTTAAAAACCTTCTCCTCTTCAATATTTATCAGCGACAGTCCCAGATGGTTGGTAGGGATCGCCCAGTCGCCATTTACTTTAGCCACATTGCTTACCACCACCTTTTCTCCCCCGGATATTCCATTTTTTATATCCAGAAAGGCGTTTACTTCCTGAGCTAAAAAGTCGAGAGTGGTATTGATCATATAACAGGTTTAATCTTAGTTAATTGGTATAGTCAGCAGGCGTACTTCAAGCAGACCGGCCTGCAGCTGGTCTGGGGTACCCGCCTCGAAATTTGCTATTAAAAAAACGTCTGTCTTTTTATCCCAGCTGCTCAGTGTAAAAAGCTGAACCTCTTTAAAGGCCTTTGTCGATACCTTCTGCGATACATCAAAGGCCTCCAGGTATTTACTTTTATCTCCCTTTGTGCCGAGAGAAATGCTTATCCCGCTAATGCCCGGTCCGGTAAAAGAGTTTTGAAGCCTTATAATCAGGCCGGCGATAACAAGTCCCGCAGGTAATGGCAGCACTGCTACAGGCTTGGATGCGGAACTTTCTTTGAGTTCAGAATAATCAACCTGGAACTTTATCCATTTTGAAACCGGGCCGGTGTCTTCAGATGTTTTAGCCTGATCGGTCCCTTCGAAGCCGTCTTTTGCTACAGTAAAAGCAGTTTCCTGCTGCGCAGCCTCATATAGTTTACGCCATTCAGTGTCCTTGAAAGAGCCCGGCGAAACGGCCGACAGCGCCTGGTAAATATCACCTTTGAAAATGACCGAACTCCCCTTGCTGTAACTGGCAGCCCTGTCGAATTCTGCCAGTCCAAGCCTGCTTTTATCTTCGGCAACATGCACAAAAGAATCTATTAAAGCTCTGAACTGCTCCTCCGATGGTTTGCTTCCTTTCTGGAAGAAGGTCTTGAGAATTTTCCTGGTAACGACTGTCATAAAAGCCCCTTAGTACAATCAAAGGAACAAAGCTTACAGGAGATTAAAAAGGTTAGTTTCAGAACGGAATGTTGTTAAAAACGAACAGCAAAAACCAAACAAACAATTGACTCACAATACATTACTCCTTAAAAAAAGATTCACTAATGACATTTATGGTTTATGCGGCAAACAGCTTGCCGGGTTTTATCATCCGAATTGATATGCGGCTGCTGAGAATGAGATGCCAGGTTTTTATGCATTAAGAATTCATTTTCCCGCCATCCCGTTTCAAATGAAAACGATAAAAAAGGGCATCTCGCTGCACGAACGCTGTTATCGGCAGCATTTGCAATGCTGATGCAGCGAGATCAGCGGTTGCCTCGCTTTTTACGAATTAGCATTTAAAAACCATTAGTCCCCTGCCCGGTTATAACACATATTCTTATGAAAAAACATACCAGATCCATCTTAATAATGCTGCTGCCGGCCATGGCCCTGATCAGCTGTAATTCCGGAAAAAAAGCCAAACCTACTGATACTCTTACCTCCGCGGGCGATACAATAACCGCATTCCCTGCAGATACCACTGAAGTTCCAACTTATGGCAACTGGCTTTTAAAGCCGGGTCTTTCTGCCGGAAAAACAAGACTCAACGAAGATCCGGAACAGGTTTTCAAAGAGCTTGGCCGTCCTGATGGCGGCGATGCGGCTATGGGAAAGGCTGTAGCAATATGGTATAACGACCATGATTCTACAGCCCACTCAACCGCCATTTACACTACCCGCGACATGGGCGACGCACCCAAAGCACTGGTAAAACAGATTCGCGTTACCTCACCTTCTTTCAAAACGGCAGAGAGCATCGGCCCCTCTTCTTCCCTGCACGCCATTAAACAATATTTTACGGTAAAAGAAACAGAAACATACAAGGATGCAGGTAAGACCTACACCGTATACGACAGCCCGCAGGGCATAGCATTTGAAACTGATGAACAGGGGAAATGCATCGCTGTGATCATACACGAGAAAGGTGCAAGCGGACAAGGCACCTATCTGAAATTCAGAACCACCAACAAATACATTTCAAGATAGCTATGTCTTCAAAGAATTCAGATCCGGTTAAGCTGCTTTTTTAATGCCCTGAGCTCGTAAAGAAATTATCATTATTCCCGTTTAACACTTCTTTAATTGCAGAAAAACTAAAATACAGGTATTTTGCAGCGATGCAGCATAATGACGATCCTCTATTTCAAATAATATTTAATCAGTTAACAGACCCCTGCCTGGTAGTTAAAACGGATAATTTGTCTTTTAAAATCGTTGCCATAAATGAAGCGTTCAGAACAGTTACAGGTAACCATGAAGACAGCATTTCGGGAGAAAATATCTGGACCGTGCTCGAACCTTTTTTCTCCGTATACACAGGAAAGAAGGCCGCCAAAGAAGCGTTTGAACGGGCCTTTCAATCCAGGGTTACTATCACCCTGCCGCCATTCAGATTTTCAGGCAGACTTTCCCCGCATGGCGCCTATGAACATAGCAGCCTTCAGATGTCTGTTGTGCCCGTAACAGATAATACTAAAACAGATGTAAATTACCTGCTCTGCAGGCTGAGCAACGTTACAGACAGGATCGCTGCCCAGGCAGCCCTGAACGAAGCCCAGGCTATCGAAATAAACTTACTTAAGGAGCAGCAGGATCTGAATGAAGAACTCGCTGCTGCTAATGAAGAACTTAATGCGATCAATGAAGAATTGCTTCAGTCGCAGGAAGATCTCGCCAGGCTAAACAATGAGCTTGAAGAACGGATAGAGAGACGCACCAGGCAAGCCCGGGAAAGCGCCCTCCGTTTTAATCGCATGGTGATGAATACACCTGTCGCCATGGCAATTTTAAAAGGCTCTGACTTTGTTATAGATATTGCCAATCAACCTATGCTTGAAACCTGGAGCAGGGAAGCCGAACAGGTACTCAACAAACCTCTGATGGAGATTTTCCCGGAACTGGAAGGACAGCCCTTTCCGGAAATGCTGAGAGAGGTCTTTAAAACGGGTAAAAAATTATCTCTGCAGGAGCAAAAAGTACAAATCGGACTGCCAGATGGAGGATACAAAGATCTGTATGTCGATTTTTCTTACGATCCGCTTTTTGATGCCGAAGGACAGGTTGAGGCTATTCTGGCAACTGTTATAGATATAACAGAAATCGCAGAGGCCAGGAAACTGCTTCAGCTGAGACAGGAAGAGCTGGAAACAATGAATGAGGAAATCACTGCCGCTAACGAAGAACTGGTCGCTACAAATGAAGAACTGGCAGATACCCAGGAAAACCTGCAGGCCCTATTTGGACAGCTCGCAGAAAGTGAAGAGAGGTTCAGAAGCTTGTTTGAACAAGCCCCGGTGGGCATGTGTTTCCTTAAAGGAAAAGACCTGGTTATAGATCTGGCCAACGACCTTATATTAAAAATATGGGGGCGGTCCCGCGAAGAGGTGATCGGCCTTCCACACGAGGAAGCCAGACCTGAATTAAAAGGACAACCTATGCTTTCATGGCTGCGCGAGGTATACGCGACCGGGCTTACACGCAGGAATACAGAGCTCAGGGTTAACCTGTACGACAAAGGAGGAAAACGGGAAGCCTATGTCAATTCTGTATATCATCCGCTCAGGGATGCCAGCGGAAATGTAACCGGACTTCTGGTCTTGCTGAACGAGATCACTGAAGCTGTAGTTTCGCGTAAACAGGCAGAAAGCTCCAGGGAGCGATTCCGCCTGGCAGTCGAATCAGCACAGCTCGGAACATGGTTCATAAATCATGAGACAGATGAATTTGTAGCTTCTACCCGTTTTAAAGAATTAATAGGTTACAATCCCGACGAGGAAATAAGTTATGAGGCCGCATTAAATCAGATACATGAAGATTACCGCAAAATTGTAGTAAATGCAATGGAGGCTGCAATTTTTAAAGGAGAGCGGTACGATCTTGAATACCCCATTGTCGGTTTTCATGACGGCAGGCAGCGCTGGGTGAGAGCTACCGGCAAAATGTATGCAGCAGAAGCCGGACACCAGGCTAATTTTTCGGGAACTATACTCGATATTACAGATCGTAAACAGGAAGAAATACGCCGAAACGACTTTATAGCTATAGCAAGTCATGAACTCAAAACACCTCTCACTTCGCTGAAAGCTTATTTACAGTTACTTAATGCCCGGACAAAAAACGAAGACGATAATTTCACAAAAGAGGCCCTTTCAAAATCACTCATTCAGATAGAGAAAATGCACACCCTGATTAAGGGCTTTCTCGACGTAAGCAAGGTCGAGTCAGGGAATCTTCATATAGAGCCGGCCCCTTTCCGGCTGGTGGAGCTGCTGCAGGAAGCCGCCGAAGAAGCATCTTTACTTTCGCAAAATCATGAGATCAGCCTTGAATACAGCGGCGATCCCGAGGTGGTAGCAGATAAAGACAAGATTGCCCAGGTAGTCAACAACTTTCTTAGTAATGCCGTCAAATATTCCCCTAAGGGAAAAAAAATCATATTAAGTTGTAAAAAAGTTCAGAACGAAGTTCAGGTAAGCGTATGCGACGAAGGTATGGGAATCAAACCTCAGGATCTTGGCAAACTGTTCGACCGCTTTTACAGGGTTGAAAGTAAACATACCAAAACTATTTCCGGATTCGGAATCGGCTTATATCTCTGCGCTGAGATCATCCGCAGACATAACGGAAAGGTATGGGCAGAAAGCGAGAGTGGAAAAGGTTCAGTTTTTTATTTCAGCCTGCCATTATAGAAACAAAAAAACCGGGATACATCCCGGCCTTTTCAAAACTAAAACTAAACTAATTTCCTTAAGACCGCCGCTGAGGTCTGGAATTCTGGTTCTTCTGGTCACGGCCATTCTGCTTTACCCCAGGTCTGCCATTTTCCTTAGTATTCCGGCCTGTATAATGCCGTCCTCTTTCGTCGCGGATAGTTTCCTGATTATGCCTGCCCCTGTATTGTGCATAATTCCGGCGGTTGTCATTATGTCTTGCCCAGGGCCTGTTATCATTGATCACCACCTTGTACCCGCTATACAGATCATAATGATGATACCTGGCCGGAAGTACCTGCCTGGTTATCCATTGTTTGCCCTCATAATAAGTATAGGTGCGGCCGGCGATATGGTAGTAGACATCAATATCCGGAAGATAATAATATTCTGCCTGCTGATATCCTGATGGACCCCATTCCGGCTGACTGTTAATATTTACATTTATTCTAACCTGTGCATCTGCTGCCTTATACATAAAGCTGGTAAAAACCAAAACAGACATGATTATTAAGCGTCTCATTTGTATGTGTGTTTTGATTATTGGACTACAGATGTTAAGGGAAGTAAAAGCAGCAAGTGTTAAAAATTGTTAAAGGACAGACCAGCTCCGGTAAAAACGAAAAAAAGAGTCTGCGACCCGCTCATTACCAGATCAAAGACTCTTTATACAAACTATAGCCTCCCTGCAAAGCATCGAGGCTCAAAGGTTTATTCTCTTCCATTCTCCGTATCACCCATATTTTCAACAGATACAGGACCGTTTCCCTCAATACCGAAAAGCACTGTCAGCACCAGGATGAGGATCGCTATATTAAGATTGGCATAGGGCTTAAAGATACTTCCGGAATAGTCTATGAATAACAGTGCACCGATCACAATAGGCAGCAATAACAAACATGCTGTCCGGGTCTCGGTACCCAGGGTAATCAGTACTCCGCCTATAATATGCACAACAATAATATAATGTGCCAGTATACTGATGCCTATCGAAGCGGCAAAAAAGCTGCTGCCCATAAGCCTGGTAAACTCATGCAGATTCTGCGCAAACTGAACACCTTTCCAGATAAGGATAAGGCCTAGAATAACTCTGAAAATATCAATCCATTTAGGGTGATGGGCATCTCCCCATCTTTCCACTTTCGTTAAAAGGTTCATAACAGTGTTCTTTAATTGGTTGTAATTAGTGATATAAATTTAAGAAATAAGTTATTCAAAATCAAAACTATGTATTTAAAAACAGTAACAAGTTGTAACTAATTGCAGGACTTTTCAGTAAAACCGAAAAGGATAAAATAAAGCACACATATTCCGGAATTCCTTTTTAGCCATATATAGTTTTTAAATGAATATATATTTATCAAAAAAGCATTGCAGGTTACTGGTTATAATGATCCTATGCCTTAGCGGTATTAACCGTTCGTATGCGGCAAAGAATCTTATAACAACCGATCAGACCCAGCCTGAAGTAGTCAGCATTCTGAGAAAGACACCCGCAGCACAAACCACTACAGCATCTGCGGTAACTTATACCGTTACTTTTTCCAAAGATGTGCTGGGAGTAACTCCGGATGACTTTACAGCACGAGTTGTCAGAGGTACACTCGTTACCGGCACTATAACAGTTGTACCGGGGTCAGCACCGACTAACTATGATGTGACTGTACCTATAACTTCAGGATACGGCACCCTTAATCTGGATCTGAATTATACTAATACCGGTATAACTGATGTTTCTTCAAATGGAATCCTGACAGGATATAACGGCGGCGATGCCTACATAATCAAAAACAACCCGGTTATCACGTTTGATGATATTAACCGCACTATGCCGGTTACAAGTTTCACACTAAGCAGTTCATCTACAGGTACCGGAACACCGTCATATACAGTTGTCAGCCAGACGCCTTACGACGGATCATCGGCAGTAATGTTAAATATTAACAGCAACGACAATACACTGAACATTTTTAAAGCAGGCACCGCAAAGATCCTTGTTACCTACCCCGAAGAAGCTTATTTTGTTACCGCAAGCAAAGAAATTACGATAACTGTTGGCAAAGGCACACCAGTCATCAGCTTTCTTGATATCAATAAGGAATATGGAGAGGCTGCTTTTCCTTTATTAAGCACCAGTACAGGAAACGGTACTGCCGCATATTCTATTTTAAGTCAAACCCCTAATGATGGCACCGGAGCCAATTTAGTGAGCATCTCAGGCAACACGGCAACTATCAGTAAAGCGGGAACAGCAACATTGAAGGTAAGTTACTCTGAAACAGGAAATTACCAGGCTGCCAGCAAGACTATAACACTTACTGTAAGCAAGATCCGTCCGACAGTAAGTTTTCCAAGTATTAATAAAACCTTTAACGACCCTCCATTTACTCTTGTGAGCACATCTACGGGTAATGGCACTCCCACTTATTCGATAGCCACACAGAACCTTACCAACGGTTCTCTTACCGGGCTGATGACGATCTCCGGGAATACGGTAACGATAGGCAATGCGGGATACGGAACTATAGATGTTATATACCCGGAGACAGATAACTATACGGTGGGAACTATACGTACCCTTGTGAACATTTCCCAGGCAGTGCAAACTATATCTTTCGATAACATCACGAAAACATACGGCGATGCCGACTTTGAACTTACGGCAACAGCATCCAGTAATCTTGCTGTGAACTACTCGATCGACAACCCTGCTGTAGCAACAATTTCCCTTAATAAAATACGTATAGTCGGCGCAGGAGAAACCAATATTACTGTTAAACAGCCAGGTAACGGAAATTACCTTCCCGCCGCTGATGTGGTCAAAAAACTAACCGTAGTGAAAAATATCCCGGTTATCACCTTTAACGATCTTCCGCAGACCAAACGTTACGGAGATGCTGATTTTGCAGCAGCAATAACGACCAGCAATACCGATAATTCGGCTGTTTTGGTTTTAAGCAGCAGTAATGAATCAGTCATTAAAATTGTAAACAACAAACTGCATATTACCGGTGCCGGCGAAGCTGACATTACTGCATCAATGGCAGCTACAGGCAACTTTACAGCCGCAGCAAGTGCAACTCGTCACATAAAAATACTTAAAGGCATTCCTGTAATCAATTTCCTGCCTTTTGAAAGCAAAAAATACCGAGACAGCGACTTTCTGCCTGTTGCTCTCAGTAACAATACTGATCCCGGAGCCATCTTTAGTTTCAGCAGCAACAATGAACAGGTTGCTACGATTGTAAACGGAAAAATACATATTCCCGGAGTTGGTATCGCAACGATTACTGCATCAATTGCAGAAACGGCTAATTTTGAAGCCGCCCAGGCAAACCAGGAGCTGGTAATAAATATGTCGGGGGAAATCACCGCACAACCTGTTATTGTGAATTATACTCAAATGACAACCGACACCAGTTCTCCGATTTCGGGAACCGGCGAGGCGGGCACCGTTATTGAAGTGTATGCAGGAACTCAAAAGAACGGAGAAACAACAGTAGACGCAGAAGGCAACTGGAATTATATTTTTAATCCCCAGCTTAGCGAAGGTATTTATGAAGTAACCGCAGTAGCTGCAGATCCTTCAGGTAACAGGAGCGAAATCAGCCTGCCGGTGTTTATTACGATAGTAATTACACGGGAGCTGACTTTTGGAGAACTTCCTGAAAAAACCTATGGTGATGAAGATTTCGCAGCCGATGTATCAGTGACCGGCGGATCTCAGGCGATCTTAAGCAGTGCCAATGAAAATGTGGCGCAGATACTAAACGGAAAAATACATATAACAGGAGCAGGAACTGCGGTTATTACAGCTACAGTACCGACCCTGGAGGGTGCTCCTGCGATAAATAAAACCAGGCTGCTCACTGTGAATAAAGCTACTCAGGTCATTACCTTCAGCAGCCTGCCTACATTGCAGCGCGGAAGCATGCCTGTAACACTTGCCGGATCAAGCACCTCAAACCTGGATATAACGTATACTATAAAAGATACGCTGATAGCAAAAGCTTATAGTGGCCAGCTTATCCCCATGAGAATAGGAACCACTCTTATTACAGCCACTCAGCCGGGTAATGAGAACTATTTCCCTGCCGAAGCGGTAGTGAACGAACTTCGCGTCGAAGGCCCTGAAGGCGAAACGCTGAAGGCCAGCCTTACTGTAACGCCTAATAACGATGGCGTAAATGACCGCTGGATCATTGAGGGGATTGATAATTATCCGGATAATGAGGTGGTTATTATGAACCGTAACGGATCTGTTGTATACAAAGCCAATTTCTACGATAACTATGAGCGGGTTTTCACCGGTCATAAACTGACAAGTAATCAGCCTCTTCCTGACGGAACTTATTATTATGCCGTAAAATACAAGGATCAGGGTAAAGCAAAACAAAAATCAGGATACATCATTATAAGATATTAATATTCAGTATGGATCAAAGAGGGATAAACTTCTTTGATCCATAACTAATATCCATCATATCTTGTCTTCAGATATTCTACAGAATCCCTTATCATTTCTTTAAAGACATCTATATTAATATCATCAAGCTTTTTAATATACAGGCATCCTTTTCCAGAGCTGTGTTTACCAAATTGTTTCAATAGCTCCTCCCTTCGCTCAAAACCTGGCGCCAGGTATAAAGAGATCGCGTTGCTGCGCGGCGAAAATCCTATCAGAGGAGCATCGCCCTCATGGCCGCTTTCATATTTATAGTGATAATGTCCGAAGCCGATAATGGAAGGCCCCCACATTTCAGGTTCAAAACCGGTTTCTTCCTGTATAATGCCCGAAATCCTGAAGCTATCGCCCCGCTTTACGGGATCCTCCACCTGCGCTATGAAATCGGCTGCGCTGGCGTTTGTTTTCGTGGTCTTGTTCTTAGCCATTTGAAATAATTGAAAGGTTATACCATTATTTCTATACTTGTATGAATATAAGATTTTTATCCTATAGGGATTCCTTAATTTCATTATTTTAAAAGAATAATTCATTGCGTTTTGCCCTGAACTCTATTTCTTCGTCCACCCGGTTGATGTCGCAGATAACGACTTCAAAATAATTACGGGCAGTATGTGGAAGTAGAAAACAGCGTGTGTTTTGAAAAGAATGTTCCGGCATAAACGCTCAGCCCTGTAAAATGACCAAAGACATAAACATAAGAGAATATAAAAAAAGCGATAAAGAATCAGTATTAAACCTCTTAAGGTTAAATACGCCTCAGTACTTCTCTCATGATGAGGAAAAGGACCTGATCCGGTATCTGGATAATGAAATCGAAAACTATTATGTCATTACCTGTGAAAACAGGATAGCAGGCTGCGGTGGATTTAACTTCTCGGGCGACCCTACTACAGGCAGGATCAGCTGGGATATTTTCCACCCGGAATTTCAGGGCAAGGGTCTTGGCACTTATCTCTTAAAATACAGAATTGAAAAGTTGAAAAATTACAGCCGTCTCAAAACCATATCAGTAAGGACTTCCCAACTGGTGTATAAATTCTATGAAAAATCGGGATTTACGCTTAAAGAAGTGATCGAAGACTATTGGGCAGAAGGATTCGATCTGTACAGGATGGAATATACAGGCTGATACGTGCACAGGCCGGCAAATAGCAGATAAAAAAGGAAGACCGGAACCTGACATGGTTTATACTTTGTTTACCCTTTGTTTACCCATTTATTACCCTTTAGGTAAAGAATGGGTAAACAAGGGGTTAACAAAGGGTAAAGAAATCACTTTTACACAAAAAATAATTTGTACCTTTTTATATTTTTCCGCCGTATAATACGTTGATAAACAATATTCTCTCTCTCATTTCTAAAACAGATGAAATTTAAGCTAATCGTCCTGTTCCTTACCATTCAGATTTCGCAGGTTAAATCGCAGAATATTGACATAAATATGCTCGACAAGCTGAACCCCAGCTCCGGTTCGGCAGATAAAACGTTTAAATTTATCTCAGATAAAGCTATTATCACCACCTCGGCAGCTCCGTTCGCCATGTATCTTGTCGGCGTTCTGGCGCACGACAGGGAACTTAAAAGCAATGCCGTTCAAACAGGAATAGCCATAGCAGGTACAACTGCCATCACCTTCGCCCTGAAGAACAGCATTGAAAGAACCCGTCCCTTTCTTGCTCATCCCGACAGGATAGTGCACAAAGGAGGAGGAGGAGGCTATTCGTTTCCTTCAGGTCATACCTCTTCAACATTCGCACTGGCAACCACCCTGAGTTTATCTTATCCAAAATGGTACGTGATTGCTCCTTCTTATGCTTTTGCAGCTACAACGGCTTACTCCAGGATGTATATGGGCGTACACTATCCTACTGATGTTGCCGGAGGAATAATCCTCGGCGCGGGTACTTCATATCTCACATGGAAGCTCCAGAAAGCGCTTAACAAGCGATACGAAAAGAAGAAGGCATCAGCCGCCTATTAACAGGAAGAAAAAAAAGCAACTTATTCTCATCGTCTGCGCTTACCAGCTGTCCACATCTTTAGTACAAATTCGATTAAAACACTCTTTTAGAGATCTACAACTCTTTAGAGTGACACCTGTTTGCAGAAAACATTGTGTTCGCCCGGCGACTGTCTCTGCATTATGCATTGAAAATGCATTCGCGCGCATTCTGGTTATAAACCCCCACCGGTAAAAACTGCTGAAATTATTTTCACCGGTACATCTCCCTCATTCACCGAGAAGTTCAGAGAGCTGACCTAATTACATTGGTCTGGCGCTGGTTTAGGTCGTACTTTTGAATCAACAAACAACAACAACAAAGTAAAATCAACTCAAAATAAGATCATGAAAACTTTAAAATCTCTTACCGCCGCTTTATTAGTCGTTTTATCTGCAAGTGCTTTCGCCACCGACAACATCAGCAACAATAAACTGCAAGCTGATTATGCAGTTAACACTTATATCAACGCCGTAAGCAACGGGAACCTGGAGGGGCTTGCCGAGGTGCTTGATAATGGAGTAAAATTCACTTCAGCGAGGGGTACAGAGATTATAAGTCATAATAAATCTGAGGTGTTAAACTCCTTAAAAGCAAACACTAATGTTAAGCAAAACTGCGAAACCGATTATTCGATGGTAGAAGTGAATCCTTCGATGGCAGTAGTAAAAGTGTCCATGAAATATGCTGAATTTACCAAGATCAGTTTTGTTACCATGGCTAATACTTCCGGTGGCTGGAAGATCACTAACGTTTCATCTTCTTTTAATTAGTGATTATATATAAGTGAGATGCAGGCCCGGACGAACTCCGGGCCTTTTTTTTGCTTTATATTTACTAAATTTCACCATGAAGATCGCCACATATAATGTTAACGGAGTGAACGGCCGCTTACCTGTTCTGCTTCGCTGGCTGGAAGAAACAGCACCCGATGTTGTTTGTCTGCAGGAATTGAAAGCACCACAGGAGAAATTTCCGGAGAAAGCAATACAAGACGCAGGTTATAATGCCATATGGCACGGGCAGAAAAGCTGGAACGGCGTGGCGATACTGTCGCGAAACCAGGACATCAGGGAGCTGAGAAGAGTACTTCCCGGCGATCCGGATGACGACCATAGCCGTTATATTGAAGCCCTTATAAACGGTATTACTATAGGCTGCCTGTATCTGCCGAACGGCAATCCTGCCCCCGGCCCGAAATTCGACTATAAGTTACGCTGGTTTGAACGGCTCAGAATCCATGCTGCCGAACTTTTTGCATCTGATATGCCCGTGGTATTAACGGGCGACTATAATGTAATGCCCACCGAACTGGACGTCTATAAACCCGAACGCTGGCTTGACGATGCACTGTTCAGGCCGGAGACCAGGCAGGCTTTTCAAACACTTATTTCCCAGGGATGGACTGATGCTTTACGGAAACTCTATCCTGACGAAAAGATCTATACGTTCTGGGACTACTTCCGTAACGCGTACGGGCGTGATGCGGGATTACGCATTGATCATTTCCTGCTCAGCCCCCATCTCGACAGTCGTCTTGTAGCTGCAGGCGTCGACCGCCATGTACGCGGCTGGGAGAAAACAAGCGACCATGCTCCTGTGTGGATAGAACTGACCTAAGCTGTCGGCTGCCCGGCATAATCCTGTTTAATATTATATATATATCAGTATAAATGGAATCTTTTAAAGTGACCCGGGTATATACCGGAGAACAGGGCGAAAGTCATTTCGGGGAAATATTCTACCCCTTAACAGATGGCGGCCCTATCGGGCATCTGTCTGAAAAAGTCAAAGTAAACAACCTCATATTCAGAAAAGTTCCTCCATCCTACGATGATCTCCATAATGCTCCCGAAAAGCAGTATGTTGTCCTGCTGGACGGTGGGGTTGAAATAGAAACGTCCCTGGGAGAAAAAAGGACATTCGGCCCCGGCGAAATCCTGTTGATGGAGGATACAGAAGGTAAGGGACATCGCAGCCGGAACATTCAGAACAGAGAACGTCAGTCACTGTTCATTACTTTTGAATAACATTTATGCGATAGCTGTATGTCATGTTATCTGCTTATGTCGCAAAAGGCCCCTCAAAATTTCGTTTTTACACCTTCCTCAATTACTTTTTTACATTTAGTTTTGGATAAGTTAATATAGTAAACGACAGTAAAATGAATACATCGGGCAATACAAAGATCGCGGTACAAGCCATTATCGACGCTCCCTTATCAACTGTATGGAACGTCTGGAATGAACCGGAACATATCAGGAACTGGGCTTATGCTTCTGAAGACTGGCATGCGCCATATGCGGAAAATGACCTCAGGGAAGGGGGGGGGAAATTTAAGACAACTATGGCTGCAAAAGACGGCAGCTTTAGTTTCGACTTCGGAGGTACCTATACTACATTGCAAGACAACGAGCTGATCGAATATACTATGGATGATGGCAGAACGGTCTCGATATCTTTCCGTGCGCTTGA
>Ga0265780_10003353_pt1 | contig 21120 bp, 18 predicted proteins | sample P1T30metagenome_FD_192432 | JGI IMG/M metagenome (GOLD analysis project Ga0265780, IMG submission 192432) | Plant litter microbial communities from East Loma Ridge, Irvine, California - P1 T30 | ecosystem: Environmental > Terrestrial > Plant litter > Unclassified | place: USA: California...
AACCTTGCAGGAATTATTGAGGCAATACTTCAAAGAAGTCGTGAACGAGGCGTACACCTATTCGCCGAGCATATGCAATCATGACGAATGATTTCAGAGGCAGTTCAGCTTCATTACTAGCTTCATTTCAATTTCGACTCCAATAACAGATTCTGGTTCATGCGTTCAGGTGGCCGATTCTCGATCAAGAACCCTCGTTCTTCAACACCTGGACACAACATAGGACTACGACATTCGTCATTTTCAGTACACACAACTTCGAACAGTATACTTTTTATAGACCTTCGCCCAGGCTCACTGCATGTACCATTCTATTGTAGGCTATTGTAGTAGACTCGCAACACTCCTCTTGATTCAACTCACAAGTATCTCACAACTTCAAGGTAAAGTCATGATGTCCTTTCGGCTTCCTCGACTAAGCAACCCACAACATCTGCCCACATGAGCCGAAAACTCCACCTTCGGCGTGAGATTTACCGGCTCAGGCTACCCCGCTTACCCCATCAGTGATAGTGCGGGGCATAGTCGGTGGTTGCCCAGCAGCTTGTATGGACTTTTGCCGGACGGGTACTGACGACGGACCGAAGAAATGGTTGTATCGGAGTCATGAGCTAAGGTTAGAGACTGCTTGATATCTCGTGTGCTCTCAACAGTTGCCTTTTGTTGAAAAAACCAGTGATCAAGTTTTCGGGAAGAAGGCCGAGTTTAGTGACTTTGATCAGTTCCTTATATCCTTGTTTGGAACTGGACTGCCTGGCTTCATTCTTCCGAACTTCTAGCATCCCGAATAATTTGAGCTGGACCTTGGATATCGAAGACAGTCGAACGACTCCACATAAACACGGTTGCTTACCATACCACACACTGCAACAATGTCTTCCAAACCCGCCATCGGCTTCTGTGGCCTCGGTGCCATGGGAATGGGCATGGCCACAAATCTCGTCAAGGAAGGCTACCCCGTGACCGGCTTCGATGTCTACCCTCCGTCTCTGGAAAAATTCGCAAATGCAGGAGGCAAGCCCTCGTCATCACTTTCCGAATCAGCAAAAGACAAGGCCTTCTACATCGTCATGGTAGCGTCCGCCCCACAGGCTCAGCCCGCCTTATTCGGCGACGACGGCATTGTGAAAGCACTTCCCCAAGGCGCCACGCTGATCTTGTGCTCAACGGTGGCGAGCCAGTATGTCAAGAGCGTGGAGAAAGAGTTGAAAGACGTAGGCCGGGGAGATGTTTTCTTCATCGACGCGCCTGTCTCTGGCGGCGCGGGACGGGCTGCGGACGGTACGTTGTCGATCATGGCAGGCGCGTCGTCTGCAGCGTTTGAGAAGGGGAAATGGCTGCTTCAAGAGATGAGTGCGCCGAGCAAATTGTTCATCGTAGAGGGTGGAATCGGCGCGGGAAGTAATATGAAAATGGTCCACCAAGTGCTCGCTGCGATCCAGATTCTCGCTGTCTCGGAAGCGTATGGATTTGCGGCGAGGTTGGGCTTGAATGGCAAAGAGGTACATGATGCAGTGCTCAAGAGTCAGGGGTGGAGTTGGATGTTTGAGAATAGGAGTCAGAGGACGCTGAAGGAGGATTTTTTCCCGGGTGCGAGTGCGGTGACGATTATTTTGAAGGACACTGTAAGCCAAAAGCATTTTTCTAAATTCGATGCCGTGTGCTAATTGTAACGATAGGGTATCATAACATACATGTCCCGCAGCCTCAACTTCCCCGCCAAACTCTGCTCCGTCGCAGAGCAAGTCTACTTCTCCGCTCTAGACCGCGGCTGGGGCGCCAACGACGATGCCGGCCTCGTTCGCCTTTGGACCGCAGAACCTGTTTCTTCCATCAACACATCCGCTGCCGATAAGGACGCAGCCCTCCAACTCGTCGTCGACCTACTAACTGGTATTCACCTTGTTTCTGCTGCCGAATCCATTTCACTGGCGCAAAACGTTGGCATCCCACTCCCACAGCTGTACGAATTAGCATGCGATGCTGCCGGTGGAAGTTCAATGTTCAAGGACGCTGGTGGCAAGATGATTGAGGTTTTGGAGAAGAAGGGCGATGGAAAGGGAAGCGTGCTAGGAGGGTACGCAGATAAGTTGAAGATTGCAGTGGACAAGGCGCAAGAGATCAAATGCCCGGTATTCTTGGGAAGTGCTGCACTAAACACTTTGTTAGCGACTGGTCCCGAGTTGAGTCTGGGAGCACTGCTGGAGGGATATATCGTAAAATAAGTAGGGGAGATAAGAAGAAACGTAGCAATACATTGCAATATCTGATAATACTGTGAGGGCGAAATCAGCTACATTGAACAGACTGAGCGCCAATATCACGCATCAGATACTTCGCGCTACTCGAGAGTGATGAGACCAATAGACCAACCGTATATTCATGATTGATCACGACCTCTATCCGACAAACCACCAAAAGATATATACAATCTTCCAAACCATGTCTCAGAATCTACACTCCCACGTCCCACCCATCTCTACACAGTCAAAGTATAATTCACCGCATTCCCCGGTTCCCTCGGATAAAACTCAACCATAAACGTCGTGCTCATCCCTGCCGCCCTAACCGCATCCAACGCCGCCGCCGTCAGTATCACACCCTCGGGCGTCCAATTCCAGTGATTCGAATACGTCGCCCGACCCCTCTGCAACTCGGGCAAATACTGCGTCCAGTCGTCTACAAGATACGTGCCATCGAGCTTCGTCGCCTTGACTGTCGCGGGCCTGTTTTGGCCCGCCCACTTGAGCGGGATCAACAGGTCGGCAGACACGGCGGGTAGTTTAGAGGATGCAGTGGATAGCTCGGGGACGGAGTAGTGCACCATGTCGATGCTGAGGGATGCGCCGCGGTTGAAGGATAGAGTGAGGGAGCCGAGACTGCCTGTGGGCGAAGAGGGGGTGAAGATCGAAGCGAGGAAGGGTGCTTTGAACGTAATTGATTCGCCCGAGATGGTGTAGTCGCGGCCCTGGTTAAGGGGTTTGTTCGAGGTAGCGAGGACGATGTTCTTGGAGAGTTTGTTGCCGTTGAAGTGGAAGTCTAGCGTGACGTCGGTGAAGTTTGTGCCTTTCTTGTGGTAGATGTATGCAGACGACTTTTGGGTTGTACTGCCGTCTGTCGTGCTGTCGGGGAGCGCGTTGGGAATGCCCTTGACGGCGTTGCGGTAGATGTCGTGGGAGACGGGGTCGCGCCATGTATGTGCTGCGCGGTCGAGGAAGTCGTTGCCGTTATCCCAGAGGATGGTGGAGGCGTTGTATTTGGCAGCGGTGCGAATAAGGAAATCAAAGTAGCGCCAGCGTGCTGCTGTCTCGGTGGCTACGGGAGATGCAGCCCATTCACCAATGATGAGAGGAATGTCTGTGAAGTTGCCACGCACCATGGCGAAGTCTGCGTCGAGCGCAGCTTTGTCGGCGTCAGAGCCCCAGGTGGTCTTGCCCCAAGCATTGAAGATGTAGTCGTACGGGCTGTAGTAATGCCACTGAATTCCCCAGGGATTCTTGAACTTCGCATCTGGACGCTTGAACCACTGAGTGGTCTTGAGTCCGTCCTCGCCCGCTCCGACCAGAGTGACGACTCGTTGCGAGTTGAAACCTCCCGCGTCATTGATAGCCTGGAGGAAGATGTTGTTCAGTCTATTCACAGTCGCGCCATGCTCCGCTGTAGTTCCAGGGATCTCATTGATAGGTTCGAAAGCCAAAAAGCTGCTCTTGCAAGCAAGCTTCGTTCCAATCTGGTACCACAGTTTATACATCTTTTCTTCCACCATAGTCACATTCATGTTTGGCTGCGTGAGGTCCGCCCACGTCCAGCTGTCGTGGTGAACATTTACAATGGCGTAAAAGCCTCGGGAGAGGATCATGTCGACAACATCTTCGACTCTCTGCAGCCACTTCGCGTCGACGGTGTAGTCCGGCGATTGGGAAGTGAAGTGGTAAGCCCAGGTCACTGGCAGACGAATACCCTTATACCCAGCCTTTTTAGCGTCATCGAAAGTGGCCCCGACAACAGGTGGGTTGTTCCAGGATCCTTCAGTCTCGACAGCATCCAACGTGTTTCCAAGGTTCCAACCGGGGTTGATGTTAGAGAGAAAAGATCCTGCAGAGATAGGAGTGAAAGAAGCAGTAGACGGGCACTTGACTGTACTGTTGCCGGTACTGTTGCCTAAGTATCTTGAGTCAGAAGTGTCGTTGTTCGGATCTGCATACAATATACATACCTTGAGCAAAAGTGCCCTGCACTATCGCAGATGCAAGGACAGCAGCTTTTGCGAAACACCCCATGATTGCTGAAATTGAACGACTTCCCGATAATGTTGTTACATAGGTTGAAGTGGCTCCCGAGTGTCGAGTAAATATACTTCCTGTCACGAGGTGATTGAATATGAGCCCATGCACTTAAGCCAATAAAATCCCACATTGGTTTACCATTTACATGCTCATCCGTGACGAATTCTATCTAGAAACCCCGGATTCTGCTCACCTAGGACTAATGCGACTATCAAGCTTCTGTATTGATGAGCTTATATTGTGAAGACCGCCCCTGATCCGGGTCACGATCACAAGAGTGGAACATATTAGACTTCTAGAAGGCGAAGTCTCTATTGATTGGCTGACGCGTAGTTATTAGTGCAAGCGAGCCGGGTGTATATTGCAGTGTTCGTATGTATCCCTGCGACGCTATCTGGAGATTAGCCAGGGCCACTTCAATTTTCCACCAAGTATCTCAACTCCTGCCTGGGGAAAGTCAATATTGCGAAGAAAAACTGTTTCGAGATTGAGTGTTATGTCGATTATTTGGCAAATATGGCATGCTGATGTGGAGCTCTTGCGTTTACACGAAATATGTCAACCACACTGTAGATCGACATGGGCCTGCGCGCGCAGTACGCGATATAAAAGTCCAAGCTTTCCAAGAAAGTACCTGATTTTGACACTTTGAATCCCATACCAAAGACTAGAAAAGCTTGCGCCGTGGAAAGCATGAAATATAATAAGACATGAGCGAAGAAGTTTCATTCCCTAAGAGATGTCCTATCCCGAGAACGCCGAACGAGATTGAACATGAAAAGCAGAATGCAGTATTTTCATCGCAACGAAGAAATCACGTAGCGAAGATGGCCGATGGATGCAGAGTACCGGTGGACAGGAAGGTGTAGTAGTTGTCGGGGCTTCTCGACGAGTTCGAAGAGTCCGATTCTTCTACTCCGGTCGGGCCCGCTTAGCGCCGTGAGGGTTGTTGGCCCAGTCGCCACCACCGGGTTGTGGTTGTGGCTGACCGAAGAATTGTGGTTGGAAGCCTGCCGGGTTATTGAAGCCACCACCTGAACTTGTTAACGAGGTCGATTCTCCAAGACAGATGTATCACTTACCCATGCCTCCCATCATGCCGCCCATGTTATTGGCCATGCCGCCCATCATACCGCCTCCCATACCCATCATGTTATTAGCCATGGGCATGTTCATTCCCATACCGCCCATGTTGTTCATTCCACCCATGCCACCACGTCCGCCTCGACCGCCCATACCGCCGCCTCGCATGTTGTTGTTCATCATGCCGCCGCGGAAGCCGCCACCAAAATTGTTCATGCCACCGCCCATTGGGCTGCCGCCAAAATTGTTCATAGGAGGTTGACCGCCGAATCCCATCCCGCCACCCATGTTGCCACCAGCAGGACCAGAGAAGTTGCGGTTGTTGTTGTTGTTGTAACCCATGTTGCCACCCCTGTTGTTGTAGTTGCCTCTGTTATAGCCGCCTCGGTTGTTGTTGTAGCCGCCCGTCTGGCCACCGTAGCCACCAGATGACCCGCGGTCGCTTCGTCCCTTATCGCGTGCTGGAACATCCTTTGGTAGTGTCTTGAATGGGTTGTGTTGGGGAGGATTGAAGATTGCGGTAGGCTTCTTCGCATGCGCTTGGTCCTTGAACAGGTTGTCGATTTGGTGCTTTAGGGCGGTCGCCGCCTGTGGCGATTGCAATTGAACGTAGACCTGACTGCAAGTTGTTAGCGCGACTTCGACACCTAGTGGGATGTTAAATTTACCCTTTGCTCTTGCCGTTGACTTTGTGCTCGTTGAATGTTACCTCGTTCAACTCGTCTTCGCATCCGCTCTGGTTGGCCCAGCCTCGGATGTCTTCCTCACTGATCCACCAATTCACATCGTTGATCATCAATGCTGCTGTGGCTCCGGGGTCTGTGGGACGGTCGTCATCTTCACCTTGCTTGCGCTTTGTTCCTTGCTTCTGTGGCGCTTGTTTGTGAACTTCATGGTTGCCTGTCGAGCCACCTGTACTGGCGATCTGCTGTGTGCTGTGCTCCTGCGGTGTGTCGCCGTTCATGGAGGCATCACCCGAGTGTTCTTGTTTGACCGCTTGACCTGCTTCAGTTTTCATGTTCGTCGAATCTGAAGGTTCACCACCGTTTGTGTTCGCATTCGAGGTAGTCGCATCGGTCACGGCTGTGTCTTGTTGCGCGTTGGTGTCTTGGTAGGTGTCATCGCCGTAGATGTCGATGTCGAAGTTGTCGTCGTCGGCCATTGCTGCTATTTCAAATCAAGTGGGACCTGCAGTGAGTGGTGATTGTATGTTCCAGGATTCTGTCTTTGATTGGCTTGTAGATACTTGATGGGCCAATGTTCTAGGCCAAAGTAAAAGAAGCTCTGTATATGCTATACAAATCAGCGAGCTATTAGAGTCTGCTTGCGTTACAGGGAGTGTTCCAATTGTGACCCAGTCCAATGCGGCGTCGATGGAGAAGAAACCAAACAGCGCAGAATGAGGCAATACGTACAGTGCCGCTGTCGGGCGTAGTAACAAAGTCCAGAAAGACAGCTTATGTGCAGAATGTGACAGTCCGATCGCCTCTGGCAGATGCGGATGTGTAAAAGGTACAGGATGTGTGTGTGTGTGGAAAAGATGTGATGTGTGACCTCAGCCTGACTCCTGTGCTTGCTCTTCTGCTCCCAGTACAGCTTGCGCGCAGTACGACTCCCGTGATACAATGAATCCAGCGACTTGAGATCACGCGACGGCGCGCGCTTCCGATAATGAGAAAGGAAGGAACAATGTGGTTTGCGCTCTCACGTCGAGGTGAAGCTCCTTTGACCGTTGATAGATCCCCTTTTCGGCGCGTCGGTGCAATGCAGCAGCCTGGCACTAATTTCGAGTATTACGTCGATCCTATATTACAGTGAGTGTATACCAGTTGAGCGACTCTCGAGGAAGAATGCGCGTAATGTTCAGTTTGTTACCGCTGTGAGTGATTGGGGAGAGTGACGGCGAGCTGTCGAGTCCAGCCGAAAGAAGCTCGAACACTCTTGGCATGGCGCTAACCATGTTCGGCCTCCTCCGCAAGGCCAGATTGCTCGCTCCGACACCCTGGAGCTTCTGGGACCTTTCGAGCGCGCGACCTCCTTCACTGCCACATCGACTGCCAATTGATACACGTATCACACGAGACTACCACACAACACCGCCCTTCACAACTCAATCCCACACCAGTCGCCATGGAGAACGTCAAGGAGTTTGCCGAGTATGCGCCCTCAGCCGCACGTGATGGGCGATGGATTGCTAACATGCGACGCAGTATGCCCGCCGAGTTCCTCAAGGAGGGTACTCTCTTCATGAACCGCTGCACCAGTACGATCATCTCCGATACCGCAATCTGAGCGCGATGCTAATATCGCATCACAGAGCCCGACAAGAAGGAGTTCATCAGGATCTCGCAAGCAGTCGGAATTGGTTTCCTGATCATGGGTCAGTAGTTGCCATCATGGGACGCGCATAATCGGGGCATCGACTAACCGTGATTCCAGGCGTCATCGGCTACATCGTCAAGCTGGTGCACATCCCCGTAAACAACATCCTCGTCGGTGGCTCATAGTTTCTTCGTCAATACCACTACCACTTTCGTCCGCTTTCGCATCTTCGAGACGGGATACCATTCATCATACCATTTGTATTGCACTTAGAGAGAATCCGGGTGGGTTGGCTCCGAATACCAGGCATGGAGCAATGTCCAAAAATGCTGTACAATATTGGCATAGGGTCAGCGGGAGTTTGAACAAATCTAATTGGAATATTCCTGCCACAAGATTCATCTGAATAAGAATCTAATGAGACCTGTGATAACATGGACTGGGATTCCGAGAACCTCCAACTTGAAAGATGCCATGACAGATCCTGAATAACACCACGATCGCCTCCTGTTCCAGCCCCAAACTCCTAGCCCCAGAAGTTCCCATATACATAAATCATACTCATAGTGACATGCGGCCGAGTCAATCGTCGTCCATCCAGTCATCGTACCACATTGGCTGTCTCCTCGATCTGCCGTCTGCAGTCCTATAGAGGCGTTCATCATGTTGAAATTGAGCATTGACCCGCCTACCAACTCGTGGTTCTGCTTCATCCTCTTCAACTCCATCATTCCAGGTGTGGACTGTACAAGTTCCTTGCGAGGTGCCCCATCCATTCCAGGACGTTGCTGAGTACTATTAGCAAGCATGTTTAGAGCAAAAGGGAATGACAACATGCCAGCAATCATAGGCACATGCGGATGCCAACTTGCATCTCTCACACACGTCATCCAGCTACCGCCATTGCGGCCCCAGTAGTCATACGTCTCAGCCAGTAGTTCGGGATCTCGTGGCCTTGAGTTCTTGGTCGCCTTGAGTACGTTGACCTTGCCTGCTAACGTGGCGTCCATGTTCCAGACATATACCGAGCCATCGTAGCTACCGGAGTACACATATCGCGAATCTGTGCTCCCTGGTGGGGAGAAATGACAACGAATTAACGTCTTAAGCACCTTGTGGCCGCGGAATGTAACAAGTGAGCAGTCGTGAGGGTGCGGTCGGTAATCGTTCTCATCGTACGCGTTGGACCGGTATTCGAACCGCGTGGTGTAAGCTTGTGTGTCGATGCGATCGACCTTGTCCGTCGATATCATCTTTCGTAGATCCCACAACTTGGCTGTCTGATCCTTACCGTTACTTAACACATACCTTCCATCGCCCTTGCTGTCGACATAGGTCAGTCCTTCGGTATGGCCAAGGAAGACACCGGCCTCGCGTCCATCTCCCATACTTCGGCGGTCCCAGACTTTGATAGTGGTATCGTCTGAGCCTGAGTACAAGATATGCGGTGATTGGGCATCACCGAAGCATACAGCATTGACGTCGTCTTGGTGGCCAGGGATGCGAAGAATCGATTGTCGTCGTTCAATATCGTAGACATAGACTGAGTTGTCGCCAGTACCCGCCACAATCTCCCTTCCGTCTCCGGAAAATCGTATTGACCAGATCTATGGAGGTTAGATCTCGAGTGCGTCAATGCTGCATTGGCAACTTACACCAAAGTATGTGTGAAAGCCACGAGGACTGCGGGTGCCAATGTTGGCGAAGTCGAGAAGATTTGGTTCGGATTCATCTTCTGGATCCGTAGATGCTAGGCATACTATGCTTCGGATAGAGCTGTATGCTAAGAACTTGTTGTCCGGGCTTAGTGATGCATCCGTGATCGTCCATTGCCCATACGGATACACCACAGACTGTGAGCTGTTAGTGGGTGACTCAACAGGGCCACATGTGACGTCTCACCTTGTAGTACTTCCAATCGTACGGATTGGAGGTGTCATACATCCGCACCCGGAAGTCCTGGGCGCAGGAGAAGAAGAAGTTGCCATCATCCGAGAACTGTCCGGAGTAGCATCGGGCATTGTAGTGTATGATTGTATCGGCGACAGATTCTGGGATCATGTCCTGCCTGAGCAGCCTGTTCGCATTCTTCTGGCGTCCTTCGCTCCCGAGACCCAAAGATCTCCGCATGATGTCGTATGCCAGCTTCTTCTTCCTCTTGACGGTGTCTTCAGACCGAGGACTTGAACCAAACGCGCCAGTGTTCATCAGATCCCTCCCTTGTTCACTCGGTACCTTTTGGAAGGCCTCTCTGCCGTGCGGGCCGCGGTATCGTGGCCGATCGGGTCTCAGATTATAGCCTGTGCGAGGATCGTTATCCTCGCCTTCATCGAGGCCATCTTCTGGAACTGTCCGGAGATTTCTCGATCGTGCAGTTCGCGGTGTGAGGTCCGGGGCAAATATCCGTCCCAGTCCCGCATGTCCGAGTAGTTGCATGATCTGGTCTCGGGTAATGTACACTGGTCGTGGACCGCCATCTGCTGCAGAAAGCTGGCTGCCTTCGCCTTCGTCATCATCTTCATCATCTTCATCGTCTTCCTCGTCTTCGTTGTCCTCATCTTCGTCGTCATCTTCATCGTTGTCGTCGGCGTACCCGAAGGCGATCTCGACCCCACTCAGATCGTTCAATCGTTCCGCGGCATCTAATAGTAAATCAGAACACGAATTGATCTAACGCGATGAATTTCAACGTACCGTGGAAGCTCAGGTCTCCCTCTTCATCTTCATCCTCCCCGCTGCCACCCTCTGCAGGCTGATAGTCCATGTCGTCATCATCATCGTCAGTATCCCGCCAGAACGGATCGTTCGGGTCGTATACAATAGTTTGTGGATCTCCGCTCTCATTCGGAGGACTCGTTGGAGCCTGCGAGGAACTCATTGCAGCGATAGTCGAGGAGATCCACCAAATGCGGCGCACGTCGCCGGCGACATAGTGGTGATGCTTAGCTGCAGCGTTGGAGCTAGATCCCACGGGTAGTTCTTATCGATTAGCCTGAAGTCCGCTATCTCCGCGAAATATTACCGCGGCATAGGGACATATTTCATCTCACGTCACAGCAAATGACAAAGAGAGCGTAGGTAGAATCGATCTTATTAGAGAACATAGCCTGTGCTCGTGCAACGCCAATTAGATTTCGTATTTTAACACGTCCAAACAGCCCGAGTCGCGCTCTTACTGTTCGTGCGAGCCAACAAACCTCGCAGGCAGGTCAAGATCCCACGACGGCCGTTCCACCAGAACTACTTCAGGAGTCTGACCTACGCTTCCGCCTATCGGTAGCATACCCAGAATAGGGCGGTATTTGAAAGTGTGCCACCACGACTCGCTGCGCTTTTGCTGTTCGGAAACTTCGCCATTCTGCTCACCATTTGTCAGGTGACCGTTGGCCTGCTCTCCACCCTGGTTGCTGCCTCTCCGTAAGATAGCTAGAGGGCGGCTGCTCCCTTCCGCATCATCTTCTTCATCATCGGTGTGTACAGACCCGGCAGAATCGACGTTCACCCATTGCGCCTTACCAGCTTCGTTGTTTTTGCTACTGTCGTATTTGCGCATCTTCGTGACAGGTAGATTACTCTGAGGAATTACGTTGCCGACGCCACTGTTGTCCTTGTGACCATTCCACTTACGCTTCTTGGACGAAGTTCCGCTGTCCGCGCCAGATATGTCAAAATCCTTGGTAAGATCAAACATGAAAAGCCACTTCTCGCCGTATAGCCAGAGCCGCTGCTGTCCCGCGCTGACGTCCCAAACACATCCCTTTGCAGGCAGGTCAAGTTGTTGATACTCTCGCGGGTAGCTTGATAGCGGGTTTCTTCTTGACCATGCTGACATACGTCCAGTCATGACATCGAAAAGGTAAAGTTGGTGTTCCGCAGAGACTAGTAGCAGGCGATAGTCTGCTGTAGGCAATTCGTGTGAATGCGGGTGTGGGTTGTGTCTTGTTGGATGCACAGCAGGGTTGCCATTCGGTTCTGTCTCTTTGGACTCGTTCGAGCCAGGCTGGAATGAGAGTAGTACTGGCGTAGAGTCTAGGCGAGGGACCAGATGTCCAGACGGGTTTCGGATCCAGTGCTGCCCCAGGAAGATGATCTGCTCCCTCTCTTCCACCTCATCATCCTCAGACTCGTCCCCATCAGGGTTAGCTGGGGTGAGTTCATTGATGTCAACTTCCGGTGCTGTCGCATCCTCATGACCTTCAACAGCCCATGTGTCGACATAGCCGGCAAGATCGACAACGGCAAAAACGTTAGCATCTGCCGAGAACTCAGCGTGCGCAATAGAGCGCTCGTATGAACCCGATATTCCGCGTAGTTGAGTGCCTGGAACATCGTCGCGGTCTAGACGATACAGACGTTGGACTCTGTTCAGTACACGAGGTGGGTCGCTTGAATCCTCTGTCCTTACTACTCGAGCCAGCTGGACGTCATTTATGGCGCTGATCGCTGACAACCATTTTCCGTTTGGCGACAGCCTCACAGTCCTGGTACCGGTAATTGAAGGCATGTCTACCTTTCTAATCCGGAGGCTTGCGCCAGCTCCAGCTTGAGGCTGGATCAGTTGGAATAACTTGACTGCGCTGGTAGTGGAAACTGCAAGTAAACCACCATCTTGGCTGATCGAAGCGGATGTGATGTTCTCTTCGCCTTGCAATGCTAAGCGCGCAACGACCTTGGGCTTCTCTGTGCCATCGTCTTGTGGCTTAACACGCCATATCCGCACCTCAGTGTTCCACCAGCTCACCAGAAGTCGAGCGCCTGGAGCGCTGGTTAAAGGTGGTAGGGGAGGAAGTGACGGAAGGCCTCGAGTGAGCTCTTTGCCAAATTGACGGAGAGGAATAATGATCGGCTGGGTGTCGATTCCTGACGAGAGATGTTAGCTTAATCATAGAAAGACTATGCATAGCTGCTTACCTCCAGAGACTACGACGCTCATTTTGCTTCCTTCATAGGTCGCCATTGCTTTAACATCGTGTTGATGGTAACGCTGATGTGAGACCTTCCTCCACTTTCCATGCTGGCCGCCAGCTTTTGCCACCGCAGATTTCTTGCTGCTATAGAAACATGTGCGACGGTCCATGCCCGCACTAAAGATGCCAGTTCCGTCTCGCGAAACCGCCAAATCAAGAATGTCTGCCTCGTGTCCAGCAATTCTTTGCATCTGACTGTAATTTTTGCCATTGTAGATTCTGATCTCCCCAGTAGAGTCGCCGGAAACGAAATCACCGTTGGACAGACATCTCACTTTCCAGACGAGAATCTCTTTGGGCCCGCCATGGACACCGCTGCCTAACGAGATGTTCCGAATGACGTTCCCATTCCGCGTGTCGAAGACTCGAATCATACTGTCTGCGAAACCAGCCAAGACAGTGTCGTTGTCCTTGTATGTGATGCTCAAGGCGCGAGCTTTCTTGTTCGTTGCGCGCGAAACAAATCGGTCGAATGCGAGATCGTCGTCTTCGGTAGAGAGCAGGACAATTGTGCCGTCCGCACAGCCTGCGACTATCTTCTGGTGCGCGTTGCCTTTTTGTCGTGGTTGGACAGCGAAGCACCAGACTTCGCTGTGATTCCCATTGGAGTGGCGCAGGGGGAGTCCTGTCGCAAGATCCCACTCGGTTACACTGCTGGAGTATCCGATGCTGAACAGTCGCAATCTTCCGGGTATCAATTTGTTGTCCGCATCCTTCCTGTCTGGCTCTTGTGTCCAAGCCAATCCCTCTACACTTCTATCCTTGCCGCCAAAGAATACCTTCTCTTGCAACCAAGCTCCATTTTTCGGATTCCAAATTTCGATATTTCCATTCGCACGTCCTATTGCGAGTCTCAAAGACTGGGGATCTTGTTTGCCATGTTCGGGCTCAGAATGTGAGAACGCAAGCGCATTGATTGCGGACGATGGATACGGCACGAATCGAGACCGATGGATGTCCATGGCTGCTCAATTTAGAGAATTTGGGACTGAGTATCGCCTGGGTGAGCTCAGCGCAAGCTTGTTGAATAAACACTAACGCGAGATCACGGTCGCGATCATGGTTGCTGAAGCTGTACGAGATGCGCAAAGATAGACTCTTGGCGCCGAAACTTTTGAGTGGGGCCCGAGGAAAAGCTGGGTCCCGCATAAAGGTTGATCCGTTCCGACGACCAACTGCGGTCGCGCATCACCACAAGACAGCGTACGCCATTGCATCACTATATAGTGCATATGGATACTGCCAGCAACTCTGTTATATCTCGATAGCATACATTAGTTGTTGGTGTAAGATTGAAGATGCTACGCCAATGTCGCAGCGCTATATCGCTCCCCATGAGAGTGCCAAACGTGGCATCACAAAGCACCGATACCCTGGTCCACCTCAATGTCTGTACACGATGCAAAGGGCAAACACCGCGATACTCTATGCATAGCAGGCGGGGTAGTCTACAAAGTTCGTGGCGGCATAGGGGCTCGCCACTCGGAGCAAGTCTCAGCCATGACGGAGACCGCTGTGTTTAGCAATTGTGGCGTATCTAAATCCCTTGGACTTTCTGAGCGACTGGAGGAGCGACCATTATAGTCAGGTCAACTCTCACGCTACCGTGCATTTCCGAATAAGGTGTGTGGTATTGGACGAGCCTTCATTCAGCGTCTCGATCAAGCATGTAACACAACGAAAACGTGCGCAATGATGTGGACTATGCACCATGCCATAATTGTGAGTTCTAGAATTTTGCCTCTCAGGAGGTTGTCTGGGCAATGCTTGCGGCATGACTTCGCAGGTCAGAATTAGATTTGTCCGTTGTGGTCCGACCACGGCTAATGTTTCAACACCACCGTCATGAATTGCCCGTTGTGTTGAAGCGCTTCGACATCGCGATTTACTTTCACGCCGTTTGCGATGTGCCTGGCTATTCGGGGAAGCTGTGGAAGGCTGCCGTCGGGTTGATCTGAAAGTTTAGTGCATTGCAATCGCGTGGTAGGTGTTTCATGGTACGCGACAGTGCGTGATCATCACGTAGTCACGAGCATGAATCTACGCGGTACACACGCGCACGCGATTGTCCGAGAAATTCAGGAGGCGCAGAAGCCGCTCTCGCGACAATTTCGCGATGAAGCATTCGGTCCAACACTGGGAGCTTGGGCCTAAGCGGGGTCGGCCGTGTCATCAACCATGGAACGAGAATGTGTGTAAGAGGTTGTGACCGCCGCTGATCATGACGCCTAACCACACCGCTGACCGTAAGCGTTTCGTTGAATATTGAGACATGCAGTGTGCGATCAGGAGCCATGTTCAAGACGATGAAAAGTTTGCTGCCGCGGTCGCACATGTATGCACAGGTATCTGACAAGTATGCTGTGTCCAAAGCGGGTACCGCAAACGATTGAAGCTGAAGGTTAGGGGTCCCCTTCGCAGCAACTCGCCGGTATCACGGGAGCTACTCTGGAGACCTCGGCGGGCTCAGTCGTTGCTGCAGCAGCTGCAGCAAGGCAATTGACGTCTTGTCATACCGCTAATCTACGGGTCCGCACAGTGATGAAGATCTCGAGCAAATTTGCTGAAGCAAAGTATTTGCACCGGGCCAGATCCACAGAATGCAACGGCCTTCTCCATTGGCTTGGCTTAATATCGGACATGAGGGCATGTATGAAGCCCGGAGCGGAATCAAATATAGACTGGATCGTAAAAGTTTCATCGCGCGCGTGTTCGCGTGTCGGAGGCTCAGGCACTTTAAGACGCGTTTCTTCGCGACTGTGACATAATACCGTGCTGAGCTGCAGTGGAGGCTGGAACAGTCATGGTCAGCGGATGCCGGCTGATCTTAGTTGCAGCGTAGGGTGAAGATATCAGCAGCCAGACGGAAAACAAGGAAGCGAGTTGCAGATGGATGCGCTAGAATTATGCTTTTGTCGTAGGATGCCGAAAACGCGAAAGATCGCGCTAGATACATCGCGATGAAATGATGAGCCCGGCCGAGGCGCATCTCAATAAGCGAATCACATCATGTCTGCTCGGACTGGTTGGCCCGAAGCCAATGCGCAGACTGCTGATGCAAATAGCGACAGAAGATGCAGGGCTGAGCAACGCCTGAGGTTCAAGAGGCTGGTTTGAAGTCGCGTTCCTTAGTGCAAAAGCGGCATCAGCATGATAAATCAATACTATATGCTCTCCACTTTGTGTGCATCAGGTTGACTGCTGCTTTGCAACATCGAGGCGCGTGTTACAGTGATCCTAGTCTGCAGGCGGCGCCTCGTAAGAAGCGACCGGGTCAACTTTGGCAACCCCGCAAATGGACTGTAAGGGAAGGTCATGACGGAAGCTTTCTGGGACAGGCTTGCAGACGGCCCCCAACTCGGGCTCCGTCTGTGCTGCAGAATTGGCAATTTCAGAAAACGACAGGACGCATTGTTGTATGGTTTGCGAGTAATAGAAGCAATCAAGAAATGTAGACGCGTCGAAACAGCGGTCGCGAGTTTCGAGGATCGCAAGGTGGTGGAATCTGACTCGAATCTGACAGCGATTTGAGGCTGTAGAGCGAGACGCAAGGGCGCTCTGTGGAACTGGTTGCGCCGCTTACGCCCGCTGGAACCGACGTTGCGCGACGGTGTCCTTTAGAGTACCCACCATGCGAAAGACGCGTGAGCGTGGGGCTCATGAGATGATTAGTGTGCGCTGATTGCTTGCGGGTGGTCAAAGACACGCGATGGACGTGGATGGAGTTTGTCGACGACGGGTTGGTTTGGACATGGCCGAAACAGGCAATGCTCGTGTGGGTGCAACCATCTATGACCAGGATGTCAGGACGTCGCGTGCCGAGCAGCTTCAGTTGCGGTCTTAAGCCGCGCAAGTAAAAGGAGGAGCGCGTCTCATCAAATCTCGATTATGAAGATAGACTGCCGACCCACGAGGATGTGCTTCACCACAGACGGCTTGGCGCGAGGCGGTCCAGGGGCAGGCAGTAGGCAGCTGGGCAGGTTCCTGGGGTCGCGCGCGGTGAAGGCTGAGCCTAAGGAGCAGCCGGGCCACTTGCATTTGGAGGACCTTGGCGTGTCAAAGCAAGTTGTGATGGCGGCGGAGGCGAGGGACAGATTGGACAGCGGTCGCAGGCTCACGCTGCGACCTTACAGTAGCTGCATGCGCTGGCTGACCGGAGAGGCTGCTGGTCGCTGATTGGGCGGGGCGGCCGTGAGTGGTGAGCCGGACCGCGGACGCAGAAGGTGAAGCCGTGATGCGTGATGCGTAGTGCGTGCAGCGTGATGCGTGCTGCGCGATGCTCGATGCTCCCCGTCGTGGGCAGTGAATGCAGTGACGGCCTCTCTGTGCGCCTCGGGGGGTGGGACAGTATTGCCAGGGCCTCGCACACCCAGTGCATGTCACTGTGCGGTGTGCGCGCACCGAGGCGGGAGGCGTGGAATACAGTATGGGACTACCCATGGGCGCTGGGTCAATCATGCTGGCCGACGGAACGGGGCCAACAGACGCGTGCAATGGAGCGTGTTTCCTGCCTCTGCGCGCTGCCTGATGGAACACGCAAAGCAGCGCCCAGCCAACCGAGTCGTGTTGCGCACGGCGCCGTGGATCAGAATGGCGCGCTGGTGTTCCTTGCTGTGAGCTTGCCGGGGTGTCGATGCGGTATAGTGGCCATCCACCTTCGGTTCCTAGGCGTCCTAGCCAATCCGTGCCAAACCTTCAGCTCGTAGGCCGTTTCGATTCTCTTTCCTCCTCACCTCCTTCACCTCTCTCTACATATCCTCCCCCCCCGACCCGTTTGTAGCAAGGAGCTTGGTCGATGAGTCTCGTTTCGACTACATCCTCCATAAATCTCCCCCCATCTCCTCGCTCAACGGACCATCTCAACTAGGACCAGGAGTGTACTAGACCTGTCTCAGTACCTTCACCTCTCACCCCTCTCGCCCGCCTCTCAACACCTCTCGCTGGACTCGAGATCGCAGAGACACTCGCTCTACCTCGTCTGTTGCTCCAACCGCAGCCGTCAATCCCGACTCCTGTCCGCCCAGCCTCGTGTTACCCTGTGCACATTGTGCCATTTGTGGATCGTGTTAGGTAGGTCAAATGTCTCGTTTAGTTGGTGTTGCAGTCATGGAGGATTATTCCTACCGGGTCACGGGAGTTTTGTGCCGTCGTGGGTTCCGAGTTGCCTGGACGCATCGCTACTGCCCTCACCGCCCCATCAGGACAGCATTGGACCAGCGCAGACCATCGACATGGCAGCACAACATTGGACTGGCGGACAAAGTGGCGGACCGCAGTGGCATACGTCAAGGGTATGAGATGGTTGAAACTTGGGGTCTACAGCGAATACATGTCGCCGGAAGACGTTCCCGGAATGAAAATTCGATCCAAGGGCGGTGCATGCCACACCATCGGATTGCACATCGCCTCGAACCGTGTCTCGCCAACCAGGTCCCTCTACGATCCTCAAGCTACACGTTCGTCAAAATTGCATGCCGCCTACACGTCGCTACCAATGCCTAAAACCACCAGTGCTCTCGCACCCACCTTCACTCGGCCTCAGCGGAGATCACTGTCAAACCCATGACACAATTGCTCTGGCAGGTTCGGTCAAGTCCGCTGTCACGCGATGAGCGTCTGCGCCTGCAGGTCCATCTCACCGCCTGGTATCGACATTCACCATTAAAATGACCCCAATAAAACGCATCGCACGACCTTGGACTACACCTCGATTCCTCCACCTCAAACGGATAACGCTCCTTCAACCTCCATTGCCCGTCTCAAAGAGGCAACCGCTGTACCATTTCTTCCATTCGATTGTTGTGCGCACCACGTTGGAATTCTCCTCGCCAACCGGCGTCGATTGCTGAGCAGACACTGACTTTTTCATCTAGTTCTCATCGACTGTCTTCACTGCTCCTCCTGCCATCTCGAGGATACTCATAGTAAGTTCCATCTCACCATCACCACGTTTTGTTCCACTTCTAACACGTTTTTTAGCTCGCAATTGCCAACCCTGGGATTCTTTGCATTCCAGTTCTTGGCGATTCACCCCTGCGGAGTCGTTAGCTCGTTCTCTGCCCTAGGACCCTCCCTTTTCACTGCGGTACCCATCGCACGATAACAAATCCCGCCCAATTCCACCGATCTTCTGGATGCAAACGACAAGGGATCCAATTTCCTCGAACTGTCCTGCTTATTGTGTCACTGTACACTATTTCACTCGTTAAACTAATATCTTAATTCGTGAAAGGTATGACGCCCCCTCTCCGACCTTGCTTAGGGTGCAATTCTCTTAACACGTGAACTAATTTAACGCGTTCAGGCTCTGCTATATCATCTTCCTGCCATTCAAGCTACAGGGAACCACCAACCAGAGACCTTCCTTTACTTGCTCAACTACCTACTGTCTTTACACTCGTTTGCCTTCCAGGCTTCCACTCTCTAATACAGCTCACTACCGAGCCATCCACTCACTACGTCGACCTCGTCACCGTTCGATACCGCAATCCCAACCCTCCAACTTTCTCGACCATCCTGGACACCTCGCTCAACATGGCCTACCATCAACAACCCCAGCCCCGATACGGACACTGCGACTCATTCTGGGTCGAATCGCACGATGACGGTGTCTATGCTATGCGAGCAGAAGCTCGCGAGCGTCAGAGAGCAATCGCAAGGATGCAACAGCGAGCACTTGCTGAGGAACTGTCAAGACTCACTGCCGATGAGTACCAAGAAGACATCATGCAACACATGATCCACATGGAGGTGCGTCTTCTGCATCCATCTTTACAACGATCTTGCTAACTCTGAACAGTCACAAACCATGCCTGACGTCAACTCGATTGATATTCAGACAGAGATACAGTGGTTCATGAGGCCCTACCTGCTCGACTTCTTGGTAGAAGCTCATGCTGCATTCCAGCTACTACCTGAGACTCTTTTCCTCGCTGTCAACCTCCTCGACCGTTACTGCTCCCGTCGCGTCGTCTACAAGCGCCATTACCAACTCGTCGGCTGTGCTGCTCTGCTCATCGCCGCCAAGTATGGCGACAAGAAGGACCGAGTACCGACTGTACGAGAACTGAAGTCCATGTGCTGCTCCCTTTACGATGACGAGATGTTCACTCAGATGGAGTGGCACGTTCTGCAAACCCTCAACTGGGTCATTGGACACACGACTGTCGACGCTTTCCTCCAGATTGCTCTCTCCGAGGCGCCTTACGATGCCGAAGTCGAGCATATGACCTTGTACATCGCCGAGATCGCTCTTTTCCATAAGGAGTTCGTATCTACCCGACCATCAGTATTGGCTCGGTCCGCGCTTGCCCTTGCTCGATGTGTGCTTTCGCGCCCTCAAGCTAGGACTACTGACTGGGCTGGTGCTTACGATGCGCAAACCGTCATTGGTCTGTCGAACCATCTCTACCAGCCTTCCCTCGTACTCTCCCGCAAGTATGCTTCCATGCATCTCTCCAACGTTTCTGGTACTGTCGATGAGTTCCTTGCACGACAAGCTCAAATGGCTCGCCGGGCCGCGGCACCGCCAACACCACCACCGACTGTCACTGTTGATGAGGCCAAGCCTGTATCAGATGTCTATGGACCCCAGACACCTCAGAAGAACCCTTACAGTGCTGCAATGGTCCAGCATGGATGCATGACTCCACCAATCACTCCCGAAGGCGACCATTTCGGACAGGGCTACGTTGTCAAGTCACAGCCCATGCCAACATACCCGACTACACCAACACCAGATCATCCGGCAAATATGCAACAACAAGCCCAGTACTACCACAACTCCTATCTCCACCCTCAGCATATGTAAAATTTCCTCCCGCTGAGTTGCGGCTGTTGCTTTCGATAGTCGAAACCCCTCACTGCCGACTGTACAAACAGTCTCTGGTATTCCCAATGTACCAAAACAATTTGTGTATGAGCGCCATCCCTTCTAGCATTTGCAAGCGTGTATTTCCAGATTCTGCGATATCAAAGAAGTTCCTCTTTCCATTTCGAGTTTTCCTATGTAACATCCGACCTCAAAACAATCAAGGTCACCCGCCGCTGGGCTCAATACCCTTGCTAGCGTTCGGTCCCGGTCAGACCAACTTTTTGGACAGCATGTTCAACTAATACGAGGCCTGGTCTGGGCCGTAGGCATGAAAAGGAGGAGAAGCAATGACAGGCTAAAATTGAATCCCGGAGCTGTCTCCCTGCTACGCGAGTAGCAAGAACGTACAAGCATGCTCATTCGCCAGTGTTGTTTGCTTCACGCTAGCAGATATAACCTTCTTTTCGTTTCCAAACTTTTATCAGAATCCATATATTGTGTTCGGATTCTGCATCTCTTTTTACAGCATGTGCGGAGGAGCCAAGGTGAAAAATACACAGTGCGCCAAGGGCGTGGAGCGCAGATAGCAGGCTCATCAAATTGTACTTAGCAGCGGGGCTGAAAAGAGACTACTATGACGAGCATTACT
>Ga0265780_10003356_pt1 | contig 21110 bp, 28 predicted proteins | sample P1T30metagenome_FD_192432 | JGI IMG/M metagenome (GOLD analysis project Ga0265780, IMG submission 192432) | Plant litter microbial communities from East Loma Ridge, Irvine, California - P1 T30 | ecosystem: Environmental > Terrestrial > Plant litter > Unclassified | place: USA: California...
AGTAGACCAAGACATCGTATATCGACAGCGGACTCCCCACGAAGTTCTTCAATTTGCGTGCGTACGTGAATAATATGGAATGCATGGTACGGTGGTCCCCCATTCATTCCTTCATTCATTCATCAGTGTGTCGTAAATCGTCTTCTATCCATACACATCATTACCGAATCAAATCAAAACCAGAGTGAATCAGAGCCCAGGAAGAATTTGAAAAAATGAATGTGAACACACACTTCCCCCAACACCCAACTAATAATCCCCCCTCCTCCTCCTCGACCCCCTCCTCCTCCTAGTCGTAACCGGACTCCCATCCCCCTCACTCTCACTACTAAAATAATCATAATCACCCCCCCTCGCACGCTCGCGCTCATACCCACGGTCCGGATGATCATTGTGCCCGCGCGACCTAGACCGGTCATCTCTATGCCTACGCTCATGATGCTCGTCAGCGCCGCGAGATTTGGATCGGAAGCGGTCGATGACGCTCTTGCTTCTAGCGCGGAGGCTCCGGGGAGGACTGCGATCGTGATCGCGGTCGGTGTGGCGGTGTCGGGAGCGCGAACGGGAGCGTGAGCGCGAGTCTTTACTCCTACTTCATCATTAGCATGTCCCAAATCACAATGAAGTTCAGACATGACTTACTTCCCCGCCCTCTGTTCAGCCAGCGTCTTCGCGCCAAGCGCACCGGCCGCCGCACCTGCAATCGTCGTCAATTTACTTCTCCCAACCTTATTCCCCGCAAATCCTCCCACCAACGCACCGCCTAGACTGGCCGCGAGACCGCCTTCCTTCAGGAATCCGTCGTCGAACCTTTCACGCATTTTAGTCATGCGCGAAGGGGAACGGCGGCGGGGGGAAGAGGCATGGGTGTCTGCAGACCTTGCTCTGTGGCGGTGCTCGCGACGCGGCTTGGTGCTGCCGCGGCGGCTGGGGGAGTACTGCGTCTGGCGGGGCATGTCGTCGTCGTAGGCGGTCATGCGCTGGTCGGCAGCTGGGGGGATGTAGGTTGGGTATGGAGGGTTGGCGGGCTGCGAGTTGGAGCGCTGGCGGTTGAAGGGTGGTGGAGAGGCGTATTCGGCAGGATTGTAAGGGACGTATGGCGGATTGGCTCCTACTGGGGGAGCAGGAATGTGCGAGTTCACTGGTGGAGAGGGCGCGTATCCTGGCCCGGGTGTGTAGCGCGCTGCTGAAGCAGAGCTGTGTGTTGCTGGCTTAGGGGAGTTAGTTAGGGGACGGGAGAAGAGTGCTGCGAGAGGCGGTTCGCTGGAGGGAGAGAAAGCAGCTGAGACTGGCGTGCCTTGACGCAGAACTTGGTACAAAGGAGACTGAGGTGGGAGGGAGAAGGGGAAGGAGAGAGGCGTCGGCAGATTCGAGGGTGGTCGGCTCGTCGACAGCGATGGACGGGCTGAGTAAGGCCCATACATCGGTGACGAGAAGCCAGCCATCGCCGGAACTGTTTCGCTGCGGGAGCGGAGGAGATTGTCATTTACCTGAGGCGAATAGCCGTAGGACTGGTCGGCGGTGGATGGCCGATAGTCGCCCTGTTGCTGCCCGGACGCATATTCCTGTGGGTTGTACGGCCTGTACTCGGATGATGGCGGGGGAGGGAAGTAGGGATTTCCTTGCTCTGCTTGGGCCATGTCTCTGGGATCGCTGTATTCGCCGTCCAGGTGTTCGCTGCGGCGGTCGTGCCTGCCTCGACTCAGACTTCTGCTAGAAGCGAGTCCCGCGCTCTTTGCTCGTCGACTGCGGTCGCTTCGTCTGCGCTGCCGTTCGCGCTCGTAGTCGGAATCTTCGTATGAGCTGCCTTCAGAGTGGTCTGTCTCAGGGCTGCGGTCTCTTCGAGAATTGCGCCTGTCGGATCTTGGCTCGCTGTCGTGCCGCTTCTTCTCTTTCTTCTCTTTCTTAGCGGCGCGGTCTTTCTTGATCTTCTTCTTTTCTGCTGGCGTGAAGAAGCCTCCGGGTATCTTTTCGAAGAAGCTGTCGGGAATCTGGTCTGCGCCGTAATCGATCGCCTTGAAGGCTAGGACAGACATCGTTCAGAGGGGCGCAAGCAAGGCGCAGTAGCTATGACGTATTGCGTGGTGGGTGGGGCGTTCGGCGCTGTGATTGGCAGCGCAACCAGTCTGCGCAAGACGACTGAAATGAGGATAGCGTAGGTGGAGGGCTGCGAGTGTGGGTGTTCGGACAAGGCTCCGAGGTTGTGGTGTAGATGATATGAGTTCGAGTGAGAGTGTGTATGCTCGGTGGTGTATTGTTGTGCTTCTTTTTGGCAGTTGGCGGAAAGCACGGATATATTTGAAGTGGAAGTGGAAGTGGCGAGTGACTTCAGACGGGGAGGAAGCAATTATGGCCTCTCGGGCTCCTATGCTTAATGCCACGACTACACGATGCCGTTGATTTGACAGCTTGTGCGACTGTCGTGGGTGACATCATTGCATCGCAGGACATGCGTCCGAAGTCTAGCTCGGCCCATGCTATTGGAGCCGCACCGCAAGGCTTACACTCGGTATGCAAGCCATCTGCCGTGCTGTACAGAGTCTTCCTTGCGACACACCACTCTAAAGACGAAGGCGAAGTCACCATGAGTTCAGTCTCTCCACGTCGACCATTCTACCTGTGTCTCTCGCGAAACATGCCCTTCCACCATTTTCGCGACGCCGAGCTACACTTTTAAAGTTGACCTCGTGCCCACCTGCATGTCCCACCGCCTTTCCATCACCTTAGTCTACCGGATTTCCCACCATGCCTATTCCTAGCACCACCAATGCCATGAGCGCAGGGTCTGGGGTACTTCCGCGTCCTATCGTGAGATGCGCTGGCAGAGGCGTCAGCTTCCTCGGAGGCTCGTGGATCCCTGTCCAATGACGACATGTTCAAGACTGCGTGCTCACCGCCATCATCAACTGAGACACGTGTGAGTGTGTGAAGGATATATGTGTTAGACACCAGAAGCAAGGTCGAAAGAAGGGTAACACCGTCTCATCTGATGGTGGCACATCCAGGTAGTACACATCTTGTTCGTGGCCTAAAGCACGAGTGAAGATCCCGATGCTTTTCAGCGAGTAACATGAGCGAGCGTGGCTGGCTGACATCCTCAAGATCGCTGATCCCGTGGGCACGGAGATCTATGATGTTCTTTCTTTTTCAGATGTGAGGTCAATACAGACTCGCTAAAATCGACTCAAGGGGTATCAATGTATGCGCGTCAATCATCCATGCTTGCTCCATCCGTCTCGTCTTTCCCATTTCCCATGTGACAAAAGCCCTTGTAGTAGTCGGAAAGCTCAACTGCCCACTCCCGTCTACACAGCGCCATTCAAGCAAGCGCACCGCTCGGCGTAGGGCTTCGTATCTCCCCTGATGGTCTTCCAGCGCTATCCGGCACTTCCACCATCTCGTCCACCATGCGCAAGAACCTCTGCCTATACTCCTCACTCGAGGTCGTAATGCTCATCGGCCCATGGTCTTTACCGAACTTGAGCGCATTGAACAGCTTCACCAAAGTCGTGAGTGTTTGCGCCTGAAGCGCATCTTTCGCCCAAAAGAAGTCCAGGATGATACCCCGGTATATCCACCTTCCGTCACGAGACTTCACTCCGTTTCGCCACGTAGAGCCATGCCCTGGCGGTTTCGGTGCTTCCAGATCGGCCGGGTAGCGCACGAGAAATAGCGAGTAGTCGACTGCGTTGCTGTCCTGCAGGATCTTTGAATCGCGAGATAGCTGCGCCACAAGTTCTTCTTTCTGGTCGACCGTCACTCGTATTTTGTCCGGAAACTCGTCTATTAGACGCTCCTTGACACTCTCTGGCGCTAAACGACCTCCAGCGACGTCGCGCTCCGGGTAGAAGTAGTCGTTGGGCTTGAGATCGTATGTCTCCCACTGATCTTGATGGTGCTTCGCGCCAGATGTCTTGCCGTATAGTATGTTCTCCATGACGATGTGGTGGCTGGGCGCGGTGCCTATCGCTGCACCGAGGGTGACTGTAGGAGCATGAAGCAGGTCGGTAATGCGGACGAGCAAAGAGTCTTGATTGAGTCTCATATGTTCGGCATACGGTTCGAGAAGACGGTCGCGGAAGAACTTCTGCTCGAAAGCGCGAGGCAGCGATTTGATGAGGTACTTCGAGTTTGGTGTCGTGAAGAAAGTCTTACACCGTATTAGCTACAAAGCTTTTCAAGGTACAACCATCGGACTGCACATACACTTCCAGAGTATCCAAGGTCACCAACGGCAATCAGATCTGTCCGCCTGCGCTTGGAGCCTCGGAAGCTCTCCGTGTACTCCTCCTCTTCGATGTGCCATATCTCATTACGTAGCTTCTGAAACAAGCTTGCTCGGTATCGGGCGAGTGTGAGGTTGAAGAAGGCGAAGAAGGCGATGATGCGCGCGAGCAGGCCGGGGCGCTTTTCTTCCGTAGGCGCAGAGCCGGACCTGAAGATGGCGCGGAGGATGGAGTTGCTGATCAGGCGGTCACGAAACCCCATCTTGGCGTGTAATGGTGTTGTTGTTGGTTTGTTGCGGAGTGTTCATGTTGAAGTGCTCTGCACGCGTTGGGAAGGCGCGTTTTGTGAGGGTGACGTCTGCCCAGATGAACCCCAATTATTTCGCACTCTCCCCTTCACATATCAACAAACAAACCTCAAACTGCACGCGACAGACTTGGCTTCGGCCCGGGGTTCAAGGCTGATGAAGCGGAACAGATGTAGATTAGGTGATGAGGCTTTCTTGCTGACCTGCAGCTAATGTTTAGCCACAACGGCTATTCAGCCATTCTTCGTCTCGACCGTCTCACCATCGTCTTCGCCTGTCCGGCAAGATCAATAAGCATGTTTGTAGAGTAATCCCAGAAGGTTCTACTTCAGTTTGAAGCATACGGCCTGTTGTGAGAACCCCCAGAGCCTTCAGACCAACGAAGAGTTGTTCAGGATTCGTTTCATCGAGCTTACTGGTACTTCGTACACAACGACTTGTCGTCTCACAACCACCTCACAAAACTCGGGCGCATGCACCGCTCTCTAGGTCTAGCCTTTTTGTAAAGACAGGTGCAAGCAAGACATAAAAGATTACACTAAGCTGACTCGCGACTCCTGCACCTATTCTGGGACCGGACGAAGCAATGCTCAATTCAATGCAGCTCCAGCTGCAGACGAAACCCGTCGTCCCGTATTTCGCCACAAACTGTATTGACAGTCTGCATCCTGCATGTCACTATCCGCCGCTCTCGTTACCTGTCTGGGACGCATCTTCGGCGTTCTCGATCCTCCACGATGCCGCATAGCCTGACAGTGAGAGAAAAGACGCCTGAACATGCTAACTTCTTTGTGAAAAGCCCCATAGAGCTATCTGATCTAGAGGCGATCTCCCGAACGGCTCGCGAGCCGCACATTCGACGCCAACCCTAGACCCACCACGCGGGAAATATTTGCGGTAGCACAGCAAAACGTTGAAACTCAACGTGGTAACACATGGCCACATGGCGGACGAGCACGACATACAGCGGAGCAAATATGACCTCTCGACTTATCAAACCCCGATCTTCGGAGCACATGAAGGCTGCTCATTCTCTCCGCCCCAGACTTCTTTCCGGATAGCCTCAAAGTTGATATTGGCTACCTAGGATCATCCCGGCCATTGCAGCTTGTCCCGCACGAAATCAGCGCCTTCACTTCTCGCGACTCCTGTCTGGTACAGTCGGGGCGCATCGCGGATGCGGAAGACCTACATGGATGCCGCGTGATAGCATCGTTTGTACCGTCCCAAGGGTCGATCTAGATCCATCTTGAGGCAAACATGGCCGGCGACGCTTGTCTCTCTCATTTTGACAACCTACCGCAAGAAACTGTTACTGGCGATGTTACACAGATGCAGGGTAATCTGCGTGTGGGCTTACTAGGCCAAAGGGAAGTGGAAATCTTCCGCCCTGGGCTGACGCAGACTAAACATATAAATGAGCGGCAGCTCCATGGCGATGACCTTAGGCTTTCTTCACTTTCTGTTACTGCATTTCCGCGCTCTTGTTTGCTCTACCTGGCAGGTGCTACCACGTGAAGCTAAACGTCATTGCTCTTTCCCTTTGCGTATTCTCCACGTGCTCGTCTCACTCTCACGCACGCCACCTCGTACCACGACTCTCTCAACCTTGACTTGGAGATCGATAAGCAATGGCTGCTGCAGACGTTCAGCAACCACCCGTCCAGGAGCCAGCGCCGGCTTTGCCAGACTATCTCACCAGTCCAGATGCTACTCTCGGCGACAAAGATGCCAAATGGCGCTATGGCAGGGCCCCAGACTACTCCAAGACGAGGAAGATGTTCAACGAGAGTTAGTCGTTGATTTCGTTCTTACGTGCCGATGATTGACATCAACCAGCAAAGCAGAAGAACCACGAGGCAGGATCACTCCCAGAGCTCGTCCAAAACCTAGTGAAGAACTGGGAAGTCGAAGCCTCGTTCAAGCCCGTCCTCGATGACTGGCGCACAGTCGACCACGCAAACTACTCCTTCGCCATCAACGGCTCCGAGCCCCAAGGTGCAGAGAACATGCTCAAGGTATGCGCCCCCTGACCCGATAGAGGAGAAATCAAAGACTCACCAACACCAGGTCGGAACCTACAACGCGATCATCGCGCCCAACGAGTACTACGACCCCAACTACTCCGACTTCGCCTCCTCGCACAAGACCTTCAAACGCATGATGCCCACCTTCGCCTGGGAAGTCCTCGAAGTCTACAGCGGCCCTCCAACCGTCAGTTTCCGCTGGCGCCACTGGGGTGTCATGAAGAACGACTACGTCGGCTTCAACAACAAGGGCGAGAAAGTCACTGCCAAGGCGCACGGCGGGCCCATCGACATCGAGGGCGTGACTGTCGCTACGGTCAACGATAAAGTGCAGCTCCAGGCTGTTCGCACGTGGTTTGATCCGATGGATATGTTCAGGCAGATTGCGCCGGATGGTGTGGTCAGGAAGGAGGCGGCGAGGAAGGATCAGAGTCCCGCTGAGGCGCTGGATGAGACGCAGGCTGGTGTGAAGGTGCCGGAGGAGCAGGAGTTGCCGGACGGGATGATTCAGACGGAGGATGAGGTCAAGGCTACGATTGCGGATATCGAGAAGAAGGAAGCGAATGGCGAGACGACTGCGTCTGAGCCGGCGCATATTGCGCTGCCAGTTGATCACCCTGCTATCAACGGCGAGGGTGCTGGGTGTCCGTTGGGCTTCCGCTAGGGTCTGAGCGAGTGTACGGTGAAGGATGATAGATTTCGGCTGTTATGACTGGCGGGCACTTGGACGATACCCATGAGATAATTTGATCTCTAAGACGGGGAGGATTTTGCTTCTTCGCAGGACACGAATTTCGGTTATGATGTATACGAGTCGCCACAGAGGGTTGCTCATGGTAGATACATTCTAGGGGTCGGTATACCGGGCTAGGTAGATTGATAGGTTAATATGACTGCGCAACATCAGGACTTTCACTTCGTGTCAAGCTCGCTTTGGCAACAGTGTTTTCGCTCACTACTACTTGCTTTTCTTCGCAAAGCCTGAAGCCTTCGATTACTACTACCATCGTGGCAAATGCGCGCGCCGCTGCCTATGTCCCGTGTCATCTCTTCGAGAATTACCAGTGTTCGATGGGCCCTCGCTTCAACCCAGCTTGTGAAGATGCAACGTTGATCCAAGAGTAGGTTTGCATCCGATCTCATCGAGCTTGAACCAGAGACATCGATCATCGTTGCGTACCGATCACCACGGTCCCAGCGAATACGAGATAACGATACGATCTCGCCATCATCATCATCATAATGACCCACCACACCTCCCACCTTCCCCTTTGCTGCCTTGCGAGAAAGTTGGTCCCGCCACAGCCTTGCTGTTGCCTACCCGACCAACTCCCTTCGTGAGACGACGGGGCATGTGAGTCACAAACAACTAATATAGCACCACGATGAGCACGACCTTGATTTGCCTCGTCTACGTCTACGCGCCGCATCCCTTTGTCACGATGTCAGCAGACTTCGCGACGGGGTCACATTGGGCTGCGCAAAAACTTTTTCGAACTTGGTTTGGGGCGAGACTCGGACTCGCGATGTCGCAATTGTTGGAAGTGAGTGACTCAGCCCATGCCAAGGCCGGAACAAAGCGGCGCCGGGCCGAACATTGATGGTGGGTGTGAAGCTTGGCAAGGAGGTAGGTTCTGGAAAAGAAAACTCTGCGTCCTTGTGTAAGAGGCGCAGTTGGACGAAGGAGAAACTTCGGGGCACACGGTCGAGGGATGTCAGACACTATGTTCTGTTTTGGCGCTCGTGGGTCAGCGACACGGAGAGCGTTCTGAGATTGGAGAAGGCCGGCTGATCATGTACGGTAGCACCCGAGGGTGGCCGACTCTGAGCAAGCCAGCTGGTGAGCTGGCACGAACGACTGCGGGTACGGTTTGCGTCATGTTCAGCCTGCACTGTGGATGAGGCATTTCGCACAGCAGCCGGGCATCCAGATGAATTGTGTCGCGGGCTGGGCTGACGATGGCGCACAGCGCTGCATCGATCGAGGGGTTCGTCCCTTAATAGGACCAGAATGTGTGCAAAATGGCCGTGTTCAGAGCCGTGGCGCATCGCAGCCAACCAGCGCTCGTGTGTTTGTGAGGAGAGCGAGCTTGGCACCCAGGCTGCTGGCACCCTCATCAAAGCACGAACTCATCAGCTGAGAGGGATGGGGCGGGAAGGGCTGGTCAAACAGTCATGGCAAAGCATAAGGACAGGCTGCGGCGCGACTCAGCGCGATCGCGTCGGCTGCTACGAAGTGGAAAAAGGAGACGCCGTGTGTCGCAGCGCCTGCTAGAGCGGCCTTGCATGGAAATGCGCTGCGGACACGGCGGTGTTGGTTGCAACTGGGGCGGGCTGTGGCCTTGAATGCGCCATCATCATCGAGCGTCTCACCCTCCCCACATCCGTCCGTTGTCAGAATGGATGTTGAGAATCTCTACGACCACATGTGTGAACGACCGTGGCAGAGTAGACAATGAAGCACTGCGACTTCGGGGCTCGGCCGATGACTGTGGTGATCAGGTCTGCAAACAAAAGTGATGGCAGAAATTGCCGAGCGTTGGCTGCCCGATGAGTCTTCAGCGCGTGTGGCAAGAGGCGATGAATGGCAAATGTGGTCCGTGCGTCGCCGCCTGCGATGACTGGACTGCCAGCTGGGGGCTGTAGAGACCCTATTAACTGGCTATGTCCGCCCAGGCTGTCCCCATCAACAGCACAGCAGCAATGGACTTCACGATACCCTACCAAGCGCCCTGGGGCCTGATCTAGGTCACCACGCATCCAAACGAAGTCCACTATCTGTCTGTTGCAAACCACTCTGTCGCCTACCGCACCCACCCGTTGCCACCACCTCCCCTACCCGTTCGGTCTTTGTCCAGGTAGCAGTCCAGCACGACCTTTGTCGCCGCGCGCTGTCGCCTGTCGCATAGACTCATCAGTCGCCTCCAGTCATCCATCAGACGAGGCTGCTTCTTAAGCTCTTCTCTCCCGTACCTTGCGTGGATCATCGCCCCTTCCACTCTTGCGCTCTCACCTCTGCCGAGTCTCCGACCGCCACTTCCAAACACGTCAGACCTCACACCTCACACCACCATATGTACACCGTCTACCAATAATACAATACTCAAACAAACAACAAACAAACAAACACAGCAAACACACTCTCCACTCCACCGCACACACGCCGACGTACTTAGCTGTCCAGCTTGGTGATATCGCTCAGAGGTAGCCACCACCCTTGAACAACTACTACATCAGCGCCAGTTCCACCATGCTTATCTCGGCCTACACTACTCCAGTCACTCGTCGCTCAGAATCAACCACCAAACCCGAAAACAAGGCCTTCATTGGAGGCTTCGCTTGCTAGATCCCCGCAACCTCTCCGACCTTCCAGCCTTTGTGATAGCTTGTGCTATCCAGACGCTGCAATATCAGAGTGCTTGCGGACGGTCTCCTCCACAGTCTTGTTTCGGTGATTCTGCAGTTGACGGTGACTGGAGGTCCCTCCGGCGCGCACTTGGCAGCTATTCGAACACTTGATCCTGCTCGAACACACCTCCCATCTGCGAACCCGTCAAAGCCATAACTTCTCAAGTATCACATCTTCGAACTCTACGCTCTTCCACCTACTCAGACCGCCATCCACCTCCGATCACACCACGATCTCGTACACGATCAGACAGCACGATTGAAGGAGGCACGATCACGACTAGATCAGCACACAAGAGAACAAGACTTGTCGATATCATACGACAGAAGCCGCGGCATCGTTTCCACACGGTTTGTCCATCGGTAAAACTCTCGGTCACACCACGACCATCCGACTTCGCTCTGCGTCATTTCTCTCGGTCTACTTAACGGTCAGCACTTCGAGACGTGACAATAAGCCACCCTCATCTCTCGCGCACTCCTTATTGTCTCACATTCTCGAAGCTTTGCTTCTTGTTACCCCTCCTTGCATCATGAGTCTCGATATATTTCCCCAGAACTTTGGTCTTCTTCCGGAGACCTACCCATACGCCGCCACACTTTCTTCTTCTGCTTCCTCCTCCTCCTCTTCGATCTTCTCAGACACTGCGTCTCAAGCGTCGAGCGCAAGCTCATCGTCTCAACACTCTCAATGGGAGTCAGAGGGATGGAACGCGCGGACACTGCCAGCCGGACCGACTTTAGTCGACCCGGCCATGCTCTCCGCGTTCCAGCCCATCACCAGGGTCAGCACCTTTCCCCAGTACCAGCCCTCGGCATGCCGCGAGACTGTGAACGAGAGGCTGCCATCTCTGCGTGCTCAATTTGCTGCGCCTGTGGAGCAGCGCCAACATCCTCGACGGTCGTCGAGTACAATCAACCCGCGAGGACCTCCTCAGCTGGTAAGGCAGTGCGAACGCAAAATCACCTTCGTCGACTGCCTCGTCGGTTAGTAAAAACGCTTTTACTGGACTCTGGTTCCGCCGCTGATTTTTCCTTCCAAGATTCTGCTACTCAAATGGTCGAGGTCATCTGGCAGTTGTCTGAGCCCAAGAGCCGTTGCGAGACTGCTTCTGGACGTGGTGTGCTCCCCCTGCGCACTTTCATCCAGGAGACGCTTCGCCGTTCTCGGACCAGTTACTCCACCCTGCAGGTTGCATTGTACTACCTGATCCTCATCAAAGCCCATCTGCCGAACCATGACTTCACCATGGCTCAGCCTGAAGATGCATCTCTACGTGCTCTGCAGTGTGGACGCCGCATGTTTCTTGCGGCGCTCATCCTCGCTTCAAAGTACTTGCAAGATCGCAACTACTCGGCTCGTGCCTGGAGCAAGATCTCTGGGCTGAAGGTTTGCGAAATCAACACTAACGAAATGGCATTCCTCGAAGCTGTCAACTGGAAGCTGCACATCACAGATCCTGTCTGGGAGAAGTGGCAGGAAGTTGTGCTTCGCCACACTCCCACGAACCCGCCGTCATCTCCTGGCGCATGTTTGCCCAACACCTGGAAGGATGTTATTCCCGTTTTGACACCCGAGCTGGATATCATTGAGCTGCCGTCAAAGACTATTTGGGCCCCTGTACGTCCTCAGCTGAGGCCACAGCTCAGTGCATCTCCGCTGCGCACGCCAACTTCGAGCGGCTATGGCTCGCAAGAAAGCACTCCAACTCCATCTCGGTATGAAGTGCCTCGCTTCCTTGAGCCCAGCCTTGATCTCCTTCCGCCGACGCCATCTCTTGCCCGCATGGGTCCATTGCCAACGCCTTGCTTGACACCGCAATCATATGCCTCCAACACTCCTGCAGCGAGTGCCATGGCATATGCCTCGCGTCGTCCATCAATGTGCACAGCAATGCAACAAGCACAGTGCTCGTCACTGGCGCGCACTTGTGTCGACCAGTTTAACCCAAGCATCAAGAACGGCCTGGATGCATATCACTTCCCGAGCCGCCGGCCATCTCTGGCGCCATCAAATAGCTCCTTGTCGTCGTCGCCAGAGTCGATGAGCTCGGACAACTCGCGCTCATCGCGCGCTTCGTCAATCTCGTCAATCTCGTCGGTTGGTCTGGCGCCGCCCCAAAGTCAGTCAAAGCTTGCCCGGCTGGCGACGTGCCGTAACGCCGCGAGACTGCCCTACCCTGTACCCACCAAGTCCAATGAGTACGCGCGCAGCGAGCCAATGTCGTCGCCCGACTTTGAGAGCTTCCACATCGATGACTCGGACTCCTCGCCAGTCAAGGCTGACAGCCCTGAATCCATGTGCGCTCCCAGCCGCAAGCGTGGCCGATCATCAGTCGACCTCCAGCAGAATGTCCGCAACCTGCTTCACGGCACACGTTCGGCTTTCAATCTCCGAACCCACCAGACCGTTCTGCCAGATCGCTCAACCGCCCAGTCCTTCCTCCTTCAGTCAGACAAGCGTTCATCAGATAGTGAGCCAAAGGGGCTGCAGTCCCCTAAGCACACCGCGCCTGACTCGTCGCGTCTACCGGTTCAGAAGGACTTTGGCAAGAAGCGAACGTGCTGCGCTACTGAGGCTGTCAAGGGCTTCTTGCGCCCTCAGAGCGGACCTGGCATGTGGGAAGGTATCCTTTAGCCTCCGAAAAGACCCCAAAGAGGGCACACAGAAGAAGAAAGCAAGGCTTGTAAATGCTTTTGCATAACATTTTATCACACCACAACATGTCAACCTCTACACACGCGTGTATATTTCCTCCCTTCCAAATCCGATAACAATCACACAACATCACGATATACATACCAATCAACCAACAATCCGTCCCTCCATCAACAAGGACGAAGATTCCTTTTGTCCGCTTATTACCCCATTTCTTTTTTCCATTGGCGTTTGAAACTCGGGCGGAAGGATGCTCGACAGAGCTTCTTTGCATGGTATGCATGGGGTTGTACGTTTACGTAGTAGTGGAGTGAGTAGGATGTAGTGGTAGTGGTAGTGGTAGTAAGATGTGGTTCGATGCATATCTATGACGGTTCCGGTTTTGGACTTTGAGTGTTGCGCTGATGTGATGCGAGGTGAAGTGAGGTTTGGGGATGTGTTGAAGGTAAGTGCATGTCTCCAAGTGTCGCGAGTCACTCGTTCCTGTTGCGGAGTTGTTTGTTGCGGGTCAGACGTTGCCGTTGCGTAATAAGTCGCCGCTCTTCTAACTGCTCTCACCCACCTCATCGTCGCTCTTGTCTTCGTGCTGAATAGCCCTTATCCTCTCACTCTTCACTCTTCTTCGCAAGCATTGCCTACTGTATCAGTATGCGGTAGGTACCCTTTTCCTTTTCTAGCGTCATGTAGCATGTTGACAGACTGATTTTCGCGTGTTGTACACCTTTTTTGTCTGTGGATTACGGGACTGCAGGTAGGTACAAAGCGAGGGAGAGTGAGATAAATATAGTAGGGCGTAATACATGTTACAATCACAGGTAGGAAAAGAAGTCAAGGCATTTTATTAAAAGTCCTAGGCTACGTCTTGCTTAAGAAGGAGGGGCGTATAGTGCGTTCTCTTCCTTGCGTAGCTCGCCCTTAGACATGAACGCCCTTTGCTTATGTCCTGCGGCCTTGGAAACAGGCTTTTGCTTAGTGCCTTGGTAGCAGAAGTATCCAGAGAAAGGCCCGTGAGTATACAAAGTTTCGAATCCCAGTGGTCGAGGAACTGGTGTTCCGTAGAAAAGAGAAGCGCGGATATTCGCCGAGCACGATTTAGCAAAAAGGGTGGCGTGCGCGAAACATCGGGTGTTGAGCTGACGACAACGACAACGTGTGTGAGATCCAGGGCAGTATTCGTGTCAACTTCGCTGGTCGATTCGAAACAACCTGACTGTTCTAGAGTCTCAGTCCTCCTCGTCATTCTCCTCTTCGCTCGAGCTTAGGACTTCAATCGCATCTTCAACAGTGCTGCCCGCGCGAAACGGGCGACAAGGAGCGGTCTCGACGCTGGGACGAATCTCATCTTCCACGTTATCGCCGAGAAGTTCGTCCATCAATCCCATGTTCTCGAATGCGCTGGCCGCCCTCATACCTGGCTGTCGGCGAGTAGACACCTGAGTCCTGGCAAACGGTGAAGACTGGAAGGTAGCGCCACTACCAGCGTTCTCGTCGCGGATGAGGTATCGAGATGGCTGACTCGCCGCCCTAACCGGCACATCGAACACCGACCCTCCAACCGCGCGCTGCCTACCCAAGACCACGCCCTTGCGCCTCAGTACCTCGTCCAGATCAGTAATGTCGTCTTCAGCCTCGATGTACCCTTTGTCAAACGCCTCCAACGTCTTCGTGATAGTGCGATACAACGCCTCTGCCACAACCGGCGGAAACGCATTGCCAATCTGCTTCGTCGCCTCGCCCATGCCGCCCGTCCACTTGTACTCGTAGGGGAAACTCTGGAACAAGCTGAGTTCGCGCGGCGTGAAGCGACGCTGGCCTGAGGGGTGGTAGTTTTCGCCGCCGCCGCTGGTAATGCAGCCTTTGAGGAAGGAGTGCGGGCTGTAGGCTGGGCGCACTTTGTCGGATGGCTTGGGCTGGTGGTAGAAGTCGGGTGTGGCACGGTTGGCGAGCGTGCGGATGGGTTGTAGGGCGTCGTGGATGTAGTGGAAGGGCTTGAGGCCGCTGCCGGGGGGACCGTGGGTTGCTTTGGGGAAAGGGGGGAGGGGGTGGCCGCGGCTGTGGGGTGTTAGTATGTGTGGGAAGGGTGGGTGAGATGGGACTTACCGGGCAGCGATGATGAGGAGGCGTTTGCGCTGCTGGACGAGGCCGTGCTTGGAGAGGTCTTGGATTTTGTAGCGCATGTCGTACCCTGCGTCACCGATGTCATGAAGCAGCATGTAGAAGTTGGCCTTATGTTGCTCGTGCGTCGCGAGACCGAAGGTCTGCTCGAGAGTTGCAACTCGGGGCTTAACTTTCTTCAGGATGGGTCCGACGGTGTAGATGGCTTCAAGGTTGGCCTGGTCATTCGGGCCATCGCGAGTACTGCAACTTGTTAGTTGAGACTTCATCCTGGGGGTTGGCGGTACACTTACTGAGCAGGACTAAAGAAACAGCAAGGCGGAGACAGATGCAGCACGTCGACCCTGAAATATTCGATGGGACGGTCGCTGGGAGGGAAGTCGTGTGCATTCTTCCTATACGGACGTGCGCCCTGGTGGTTCTGACCATACGCCTGAATTGCAAGTTCATCCATGTCCACACCGTAGGCAACATAGAGTCCCGCTTGCTTCGCACCCTGCGACGCTCCTCCAGCACCACAGAATATGTCTCCAAAGGTGTAGTGACCCTGCTTGACTGGGTGTGGCGATATACGTTTAGTTGGAGCTTCCACGATCTCGACGGATGGCGAACGTGCTCGCCTTCTGCCTTGACTAGACAGCCCACGAGAGGCTACAGGGCCGGCAGGCTCATCGTCAATAATCGGTATGGGTGTCGTGCGCGCTTGACCAGGACCGTGATTGGGGCCAGTTGGAGTGACAATGTCGCACTCCTGGCTATACAGGTGGCGTACGATACCGCTGTAAGGTTTGCCGTTTTTGCTGATGAAGACTATATTCACCACACGACACGCGAGACGCCCGCCGTGGAAGATTTGTCGTTTGACCTCTTTCTCCGTCAGTCCGGCCGGGTAGCTACATAAGTTGTCGTCTCTGAAGCTCAGAAAGGGGTATGGCTTGTTAGTCAAGACGCAGTCGCGTGGGCGAAGAACCCTGGAAACGGGGACATCTTCCATGCCTGCGTCGAACGGGCATCGTGAATCATCCTCTTTTACGTGAATTACGACAGAGAGTTCATTCAGCTTCCCTGTATACAGTCAGCAATCTTCTTGCAGACTTAATGACTGAACTCACAGTCGAATATCTGTTTGAAGTACTTGGTGCGGCGCAAGCGAAGGCCTCTCAATCGCACCTCATCGATCTGGAGATTCATGATGATGTGTTTGATCCGAAGGAAGTCACCGCTGTGCATCAAGTCACCCTCATGCGCCGAGGAGTCCTTGAGTTCGACCGTATCTCCAATTTTGATGGTGCAGCCCTTGCTGAGCTTGTACCGCGCGATCTCAGTGTCTGGAGACTTGATAGAGCTGTTGCTTTTGCGCGACGAGCTGGAACTTGAAGATGCGGATGATGCTATGCTCGAATAGCCAGTGATTTCTGGTTCAGAGCCATCGGATTCTGGACAAGCTGTAAGCTTGAATTCTGAGGTCGGTATATCGCGACTCACCATAATCGAGTAGCTCAAGCTCGGTGTCAGAGTTGTGGATATCGTCTCCATCATCGTCAGACACGACGTATGGACTTGAAGCAGCCATACTGTCGCGCCTAGACGGCCGAATGCTCAACAAGCGCATCGCTGATGCTATCACGGTATTGTCGCGGTGGTGTTGAGGTAAAGTCAAGGCAACAGCAGCGATACCAAAGCCCATAGACCCATCCCCAAACACGGGCTGTGGTCCAAGCGCCCCACCATACGCGTAGTGAAGTGAGCCCGACGCCGCAGAAGTCGCAGTGAAGTAGAGACATCTACGGCGGTGAGGCGCCGGCTCGAGGTGAAGGTGAGATGCGCCATGCCGTAGAAAGTGCTGGAAGAGTGGACGGGAACGAGACATGATATGAGCGAGCTTGAGAATTGGTGTGGACGAGCGGAAGACGAAAGGTCACATGTAGTCGTAGACGGGATGGTGGAGCAGAGACGAGGTCAGATGTAAAGCGGAGGAAACGTTTACTAGCCCCGCCAATCAGTAGGAAGAAGCAGGGAATGATCACGGTACTCGATTATCACCGGATGTTCTCTCACCCATACCACCGTCCATTTCTCCTTTTTGCTTTCACCATCAGCCTCACCAGATGATAGAACACCGTCGACTATTGGGAGAGGTCAAGATAGTGCAAATATACGAAACGACGACGAAATGAGAAGACGCGTAAGAAAGTGCTCGCCCGGCTTGCCAAGTACCAAGGTAGAAAACAAGGGTACTATACCACCATCGAATATCTATACACTGAATTCCAAGTCACCCGGATCCTTGTCTGTCTATCGCCAATGACCTCAGCTTATCGTCCTCTCCACAAACTCCCTCTCCAACCTCCCAACCTCCCTCTTGAACCCCTCAATCTCCTTCCAACAATCCAACGGCCTCCTATCATTCGCCCTCAAACACTTGACCACCTCCTCCTTCGCCCTATCCACCTGCGTATCCGTAGTCAAATTCTTCCTCGACTCGAGCTTCTTCTTCAGCGCCTCCACTTCCTTGGTTACGCTGGCGTTGCTCATGTCTTTCTGGCGCTGCTTTTCGGCCAAGGTGGCTTTGGAGGTCGTGGCTTTTTCGAGGAAGCCAGGTTCAGAGGAGGTAGATGGGTCTGGTGATTCGCCGGAGAGTGTTTCGCTGTAGGACGTGAAGGTTTGGGATTCTTGGTCGTGCAGCTTTTGGAGCTCGGCGGTTAGGCGCTCTTGGTAGTGCAATTCTTGTTGGCGGGAGCGTGTGCTGTCGGTCTGGGGTCTGTGTGAGATATTACGCATTGTAGCGTGTTGGTGGGGACGTACGAATGTGTTCTTTTGCAGCTTGTCGACCATCTCGTTTGAGAATTTGACGGGGTGTTCACTGCGCGCAAACTTATCAGTACATCGTCATCGCGTGTTATCTTTGCGCATAGCTGCCATTGGCGCGGAGAAGAGGGACGTACGGGGCGAAGACATGCTGCTTGACCTCCGAGGAGGGCTTCGAGTTTTCTGCGCCCATGGCTGTGTTTGGTGGGAGGATGCGCGATGATGCGATACGGCAGCTGCGAGATGTTCGGGAGTCGCGGTTTGGCCGGGAAAGGGCGCTAGGGACGGCTGGGAAGGGATCGGCGGGCGCGTCAAGACACGACAAACCATCGCGACGCTGCTTCATGGCGGAATGCACGCGATTGTTATTCATAGGCATCGGTTAGGGTACTAAGAGGAGGTCTTGTGGTCGTTTGTTAATTCAGAGCGCAACCTCTATCATTACTTTCCTCACATTCGACCTCGAACTTCGGCTCAATAACACTCCAGCAAACATGTCGCAATCCTCTATAACCAGCTGGCTGAAGAAGCCAACACCACCTCAGCAACAAGAGCAGCCATCAGAGACAACATCGGCGCCTCCAACCCTCACTCGACCCCCGCCGCCTCCCAAATCAGCCTCATCATCGCATGCACCCTCCACCACCACCCCAGCCCCGCAGTCCATGGACAACTGGAACGACATACCCGAAGATTTCCTCCAAGCGCCCTCACGCCCTCGGTCAAAGAAGAGCCCACGCTCCTCCAAAGCAGTCACGCCCATCCCCTCACGAGTTCCTACACCCGTCACTGTCCCCGTACAGAAGCCTTCACTACAACTGCTCTTCGCACTCCGACCACTACCCCCCAACGTCGAACTCGCACCTCTCACACAAGACCTACTCCCCTCATTCAAGCGTCTCAACGACGTCACACTTCCAGTCGCATACCCGGATTCTTTCTACAAAGAGACCATGACAGAGCCACACAACAGCCTCACCCTCGTCGCACTCTGGCATCCAGCACCACTCCAGCCGTCCACAAACGGAGACACCCCAATCGACCCTCCACAGTTGGTAGGCGCCATCCGCTGCCGCATCTTCCCCGCCTCATGCCTCTACATCTGCACCTTCGGTATCCTCGCGCCCTACCGCTCCCATGGCATCGCCATGCACCTCCTACACGCCGTCACCAGGAAAGCACTCAAGCTACACGGCGTACGCAGCATCTCGGCACACGTTTGGGAGGCGAATGAGGAGGGGCTGGAGTGGTATAAGAAGAGGAAGTTTGACGTGTTGGGCATGGAAGAGGATTACTATAGGAAGTTGAGACCGGCGGGCGCGCATGTGGTGGCGAAGAGGATTGGGGTTGTGGATTTATTGGGTGGTGCTTCCGCGGAGGGATGGACGGCTGATGGATCTGTAGGTTGATCTGGACTTGTCCTGCCAGGCCTGAACCTTCCTCACCCACGCTGTCAGCACAGACAGCCCGTCCAGACCCAGCTATCCAGTACTCTGGATTCACTCAGCACGTAGATTCGAGCGCGTCGTATCGTGTCTTGGCGAGGCAGAAGGGCAATATCCTACTCGACCATCAGCGAGTGAGTGAGGAGAGTGTACGGGATGTGGTATAAGGTGAATGAGTATATGAAGTACTGGCGGAAGATGACGCGAAGCCGAAGCATGAATGGACATAGGTTTCAAGCGAGATGTTGGTATTGTATGGTAAATCAAGCTCAGTTGTTTTTGACGATACCACTACGTCTTTTCCTCATTTTGTCGTACGTCTCTTGTTTAATTTACATGTTTGGCTTCCTATTCTCGGGTGCATGCATGTCTTTCCATTCTCAGCTGATGGACTTGTTGGTCAGGATGATGAATGCTGACTACGGTGGCCGACGCGATGTTCCTGCCCCACTACGACTACTGTACCCCACTAACTAAGGTACGCGTTATTTACCTTCGTCATTTCCATGCACATGCACATAGCTTCCGCTCAAACCCGCCCCAGGTCTTTTTCTTTCCCTGCCATTTCAGTCTTCTACATCTAGACCTCCTACCAATCTTTTTCCCCCAAATTCCCCCTCAAACACAATTCTACCCACCCCAGAACTCCAATTGTCCTTCCCCTCGAAATCACAACGCTATCAATGCCCGATCCCCGCGTCTTCATCATCCGCCACGGCGAAACAGAATGGTCCCTCAACGGCCGCCACACAGGAACATCCGATATCCCGCTCACGCCCTCTGGCGAGAAGCGCGTGCGCGCGACGGGGAAGGCGCTGGTGGGTGATGATCGGTTGATTGTGCCGGGGAATTTGGCGCATATGTAAGTCAGTCGTGCGAGCGTAAGCGAGCAGTCGGGAAGAGATGTAAGGGAGGGCTAATGTGTATAATGGGATATAGATACGTTTCTCCACGCACGCGTGCTCAACGTACGCTCGAATTACTTAATCTCGGATGCCGGGCGGCATATCCCTGGTCCGACTCCCAAGACGCAGATGACTTTACAAACGCGAATGAGAAGGAAGAATGCCGTACAAACGCAACTATCGAAGTCACAGAAGCAGTCCGAGAATGGGACTACGGCGCCTACGAAGGAAAAACTAGTCCGGATATTAGGCGCGAAAGAAAGGAAGCGGGACTAGACGAGGTACGCCGACACCCCATGGGCATAAGAAAGATCGAACACGGGCTAATGTATGCAAATGACAGCACTGGGATATATGGCGCGACGGCTGCCCCGCCGGCGAATCCCCTTCCGACATCACCACGCGCCTCGACACGCTAATCGCAGAACTGCGCGAGAAGTATCACAAGGGCCGCTTTGGCAACGACAACACGCAGCCCTGCGACGTCCTTATCGTCGCGCACGGGCATGTCTTGCGCAGTCTGGCGGCGAGATGGGTGGGGAAACGCTTGGAGGATAATCCAGGGTTGATTTTGGAGGCAGGGGGGGTGGGGACTTTGAGGTATGTTTTTGTGTGGTGAAATGGCGAGCGTGAGCGAGCGTTTGAGAGTAGTGTTTGGAAGTATGTGGGGATGAGAAGGAGAAGGAGAAGGCGTTGTGGAAGTAGGATATGCATGGCTGACGATGGCATAGTTACGAGCATCATAATATCGAGGAACCGGCGATATTACTGGGCGGCGCGTTTGTCGTGGATGTCGTGGAGAAAGAGAAGGAGGAGGGGAGGAAATGAAGGAAAGGGAAAGGGTCCGGGAAGAAGCGTAATGGGGACGAAATCTGCTTGCCGTGGATTAGGTAGACTGTATGGATCCCATGGTGTCGAGGGGCCTATTCGTCAGCGCTGCACATGGAAAGGAACAGGTAGGCTGGATATTGGCAGCACGCTCACACCCTAATCAAACCCTTCCATCATCATCATCATCATCACACGCAAACACGGATCCTGAATATCCTCAACGCCAAAAACGCTGCATTTTCTTTATGCTAAGCACTTTTCTCGCTACGAGATTACTGTACACTTCCTTCCTCCAGTCACTTTTCCTCACCCTCACTACGCCTGTTTCGGCATGATCAACGCCCAATCGCGACTCAACTGCTTCACCTTCTTTTCAAA
>Ga0265780_10003357_pt1 | contig 21103 bp, 16 predicted proteins | sample P1T30metagenome_FD_192432 | JGI IMG/M metagenome (GOLD analysis project Ga0265780, IMG submission 192432) | Plant litter microbial communities from East Loma Ridge, Irvine, California - P1 T30 | ecosystem: Environmental > Terrestrial > Plant litter > Unclassified | place: USA: California...
CGCGTCGCCGTTGGTGGGGGAGGTGGGGACTGAGGTGAGGGATGTGGATGTGGATGGAGATGTTGATATGGAGACGGCGGTTGAGAGTGTGAGTGCGGGGTCGGGGGCGATGGTTATGCTCAAGGATTTGATGAAGAGGGGGACTTCGAGGCGTGGGAGGGGAAGTCGTCCGGCTTTGTCGTCTGAGAGTAGTAGTTATTCCGTGCCCATGCTCACAGTGTCGAAGACTGAGGCTATGAGGGCTGAAGAGGATATCAGTTCCTGTGATCCCGAGGCATTGTTAGATGGAGACTTTGCGCCACTAGAGAGGGTTGAGAGTCGCAGGGACAGCGAGATGACTACCTCGTAGAACGATATATAGAGGCTAGTCCTTCTCGCGATGCCATCTGCCGGTCAGACGCAATGTACAATAGTATACAACGTTTTCAATTCTTTCTCTTCCTCTTTTCCTTATCAAGTGATAGACCTTGCTCTTTAAGCCCATATCTTCATCTCCACACCCTCCATAATCCACCGAACCAAATTCGTAAACCCCACCGCATAAAACACATTATTCGCCCAACCCATCCTCTCCCCCACACTCATCTGCCCCGCCGGCCCAGACAAGAGCAAAAGCACAAAGTACAAGTGGAACCACCAAAACGTCCCAGAGTTGCTCGTATGCACATCAGCGGTGCCGGTAAGCTGGTAAGACTAGACCAGGAACAGCCACGCACACGCAAACAATGCCGAGCACACCTTCCAACTGTCCGGCTCGCCGATGAGTTGAGAGACGAACGACGTCTTGCGTGACGCGCTCGACGACTTGGGGATATTGTTAGTCGCCGCGCCGCCCATGTACCACGAGCCGATGTCTGTCAAGTCGCCGTTTTGCGTGAGCATAGCGGCGTTGGCACCGACGTTCGACACCGAGGAGCGGAAAGCGCCAAAGTACGAGTAATGCGTGACGTTCCTGCTCAACCATTAGCCTCCATCGTTCCCACTTCCCACACAATGTTTAGACTCACGGCCACCGATCAAACGCCTGCGCGCTCATGTTGAAGAACATCTGCGTCTCCTCGAGCCCCTTGTTCGGATACCCATACTCGGTAACCCACACCGTCAGATTCGGCCACTTGTTCGTAACCTGCCCGACGTGGCTCATCATGCCCTCGAAATTGCCGTACCAGTGGACAGGGATGAAGTCGGGATTGCAACCCCCGTTGCACGCCTTGAACCAGTTGTCCAGCCAGTTCCAGCCGCTTTGAGCGCCGGTGACGGCGGGCGCGCCCAGCTTGATGCCGAGTTGCTTCAGCGGCTCGATTTCGGCTTTCCAGCGCGCGGCGGCCAGGTTGACTTCGAGGTTAGAGCCGCCAGTGGTATGCGTGCCGTCGGGCTCGTTGAAGGCGAGGACGTAGCTGATGTTTGCGCCTGAGTCAAGTTGGCGCTTGACCGAGTCGTAGAAAGGTGTGCCGCTGTCTTGGGAGCTGGCGCCCCAGAGCATGGGGACGAATTGGAGGGACTTGTCAGAAGAATAGGCTGCGGATGGGTCTTTGCCGTAGTTGTAGTACCAGGTGGGATTGCTGGGGCCCGAGGTCCAGATCTTGTCGTCGGCTGTGTTGCCGTTCTCTTTGACGTGGCAGAGACCGCGCTTGGGGGAAGAGGTTTGTGCGAGGGATGTTATTGGGAGGAGAGTGGCCGTGGCCGAGAGCAGGATGGAGCGACGCATCGTGGGAGATGTTCGATGCCGTGGAGTAAGGATAAGAACTTATATCATCAAGTGTCGATAGCGAATCGTGAAGATCTTCGTGACCAGTATAGCGATAGAATCCTCGGACAAAAACAGGAGCCGAAGTTCAGTTCGATTACACAGCTCCAAGGTACGACGCAACTCAAGCAGGCACAAAAAGCTGCTCCTCGTAACTTCCGTCAGTTCCACCAAATAAACGCCCAAAACTCCCAGACGTGGAAGGCGAGAAGAATAAAATCGGAACGACGGCAAGAGCAAGAATCGAGAGAAAGATGAGATGAGCGGAAAGACCCCTAGATATCGACTCCCCCCTCGAAACTTCCTTATCACACACTTGGGGCTCAGCCTCAGCCGCACACTACCCTTCTTAGCTTTATTGTTTCCAGCCTTGTGTGCTGGGTACCTGCATCCACGATGGCCATTTCCAGCGCGCCACCAAGGCGCGACGGCGCGCGATGAGCCGGGAGATCTACTGTAGTTCGCTATTTGCGGATGCGTTCGGCAAGAATTTAACCAACTCAAGTGCCACGAGAGAAAACGCAAGCCGCAAGACTGGCAATGTAGTCGGGCGGATCATACCGCCGGTGATAAGTACACATGTGCGTACCAAGCGACGCCGATATCTGACTGCAGATGCAGGCGTGTATTGCTTTTTGCCAGGGGATGCACAAGGCCCAACAATCCGGCATTCGGGAGCGAGAAGTTCTAGAAACGCACGTGCCGTCGCAGCCCCAAGCGACAGGAACTCGGCAGACGAAACTTACTTTGGAGAGATCTATCCTGATCGTGATCTCACACAGCGAAAAGAAAAATGGTTTGCTTTGTAATGCTTTGTGTGTGATTCATCTATCCTCCCCAACCCTCCTCTACCCAAGATACAGAAAATATCCACATATCAGCAGCAGCCACAGGCCCACATGCGTTGTTCATCGCAAATTACAACCAGTTCTGTATCCCCTTCAGAAACCAATCTTCTCTCCAACTTAAACAAGGAAACATTCGTAAATATAGGGTGAGTGGTTGTTGGGCGGCTTGCGCACATCAATGAAGCTGGCATTATCTAATAAGTTGTTTGCAACCGTGTGGTTTCCCACCTGGAAGTGATGTGTGTGTGCACCAGCCCTATATGCAAGTTTGAGACTGTGCTGGTTCGGGTTCGTCTAGATACAAGACGAGAGTCTGGCATGCTATGCCATGCTAAAAATAACAACAAATGAGAGCGCGATATACACAAGCGGCCATCGAGAGGCGGCTGAAGATGGCCGGAATTTACACTATGAGATCGTTTTGATGAGAAAAGGGGTATTGATGGTTCTAGTATCCGGTAGCTCCCCGTGGTTGAGCAGGTTGCCATGGGGCGTTTGAGTTGTAGCCGGTTGTGTGGTAACCTGACGTTACGGGGTCTTGCAGTCGCGCAGGGCTGTCGTCTCGCTGGCTGCTGAAGCTGCGAGCATGAGAACCCGACCTGCCGAATGTCGAAGCATCGGCAAGGAGGACACCCTGGTCGCTATAACCACCCTTGTAGGCGGTGTTCTGTTCAGAAAGCGGAACTTGATCGTAACCACCGGCGCGGGGGCCGAAGGGAACGGGGAAGGAGCCGCGCTTGTTGCTGTGCTCTTGCGGGTCCATGAGGAGCGAGTTGCGTGCATCAAGGGGGGTGAGGGTGTCGATGTCGCGGGCTTTCTCTGTGCAGCTGTTAGTAGTTGTTGGACTGCACTGTGGGTCGTAGAACTTACCAGCCTCCTTTCTCTTCTTGCGGTGAGGGTTCTCCTTGCAGCAAATGATGATGGCGTTGACAGCAATGAGGATGGCGAGAACACCAGTCAACGAAGCCTGGACAACAACAAGTACGAGACCGGTGACAGTCTTGGTAGTCTGCGACATGCCCAGCTCCTCAACGAAAACCAAAATGCAGACGACTGACAGCACACGGACGACCTGGATGACAATGTTGATCCAGTTGCCAGACTTGCGAGCGTAGGGGCGAGACCAGAGGAGGACACTGAGCAGGAGAGCTTCGACGATGAGCTGGCCGGCAGCCTGTGCAAGACCATGACCATCAGCTCCGGCAATGACGCATCCACGAGCGAACATGTAAATGATGGCTGGGATAAAGAGCCACCAGTAGCTCTGCTTGTAGTTCTCGTAGAATAGGCTGTACTTGCGCCAGACTTCCTTGTCGTCGTAGAGAGCAGATGGGCTACCCTCAAGCTTCTTGAACTTTTGCGCAATGCTATAGATCTTCCAGGTGAAGAAGACCAAGACACCGGTGAAGGCGGCCAGGGTGACACCAGCGAGCGTCTTTGCGGCCCAGGAGTCTCCGTTCTTGAACTGGTAAACACAGTAGAGCACCCAGATGCCGTAGAGGAGAAGGACCAAATTGGTGATGGTCTTGGCCAGGGTCCACCAGTAACGCTTGCGGAAGCTGGTCAGGCGCTTGGGGAAGCTACCGAAGAGAGCCCAGGTTTCGAGGATGACCTTGAAGAGCAAGATACCGACAGTGATGGCGGCGATAACGATGGCAAAAACGAGCAAGACGGTCATGAAAGCGTTGCCGTCTGGGATGGTGTACTCCTCGACGAAGCCTTGGATGCCCTTGACCATGTGTACGACCTTACTGTCATCCGCGCCTGCTGTGGCATTGCCGCTGAGGTCGGCGTTGAGCTCATCGCGAGCAAAGAGGAGGCCGCGCTTAGCCAAGTTCACTTTTTGGTCAACGTGGACGAGAGTGGCATTCTGGAGGAACGGGACACTGTTCTGCGTGAGATTACCGCCGGTGTTCCTGCGGAAGCCGTCGATGGACAGTTGCATGTCCTCCCAGTAGATCAAACCCGTGCTGAAGGCGAAGTTCTTGGACCAGCTGCGGTAGACACCGGGAACATCGGCGCTCATCATGCCGTTGAGAGCCATTGCCTGGAACCATCCGACAATGTCGCCGAACGTGGGACTTGATGCGGAGGCACCGGATGTGCCTGCACTGGCGAAAGCGGAGGCACCAGACAAAAGAAGCGCAGCACCTGCGATACCGGCTGCGATGTATTGGACGCCCTTGGTAGAAAGAGACTGCCCGTTGGTGACCTGTGATGTGATACATGCAAGATCCTGTCCTCCATCTACTGCCTTCAGCTGCATGGTAGCTTGGCTGTCGATATCGGGGATGGTAAATGCGATGGCGGGAATGGCCTTGAGGTACTTCTCGTCGATGGTTTGTTCACCCTTGGCGGCAAAGGTACCCGATGGCACTGATTACATGTCAGATGCGCATTATATGATATTTATTTCAAGACATACCTGGACACAGCTGGTCGACTTTGGTACCTTCGTCACATGGGTTGAAGGGCTTCTTGTAGATCTCCTTACCATAGGCGTTGACGATGAGGGTCGCCATGACCTTTTGCTCCTTTTCGTTGGTGCCCGAAACATCGAAGACGACCTTCTTCGAGCCCCGGTCGAACTGAATGTCCAGCTTGTTCACCTTGATCTCTGCGGGGCCGTTCAGACACGAGCTGTAGCCGTTAGTCTGGAGGACATCGCCGGCCAGGACTCCCAGCGGCGCGGATGCGAGTAATATGAATGGTGCCAGCATGGCGGAATATGTCGTGTGCGCTCTCATGTTGGCTGTCTTCGCCCGTAGGCGGTCGTCTGGAGTGACGTCGAAGTGCGGGTGTGGTGTGCGACAGAAATGCGTCTAGAGGGTTGGTGATATGTCGGGTCGTGCCAGGAAATAACGTCTGATTAAAAGGTGTTTTGGCCGCAGGTTCAACCTTTCTCGTGCCTGGTCGGAAGCAGAAAACAAGGCAGACGCTGGTAACAATGTACGGAACGCAAACACGCTGTCGGCGGGCTTGGGAGAGGGAAGACGAAAGATGCGGAGGTGTGTCGCAGAGCTGGCAGAGGTGAAACGAGAGACAGACGACAGAGGCGCCACAAGTTGTACGAGAGGATAATCGAGCAGCGCTGGGGAAAAGGTCGGGTTTGGTCCTGAAACCTTACTCCTTGGCATTTGCGACGGGAAGGGGCGACGGCGGAGGACCCAATTAGGCAGCGACGCGCGGCGCTCGGTCCCAGCTGGTGGGCTAGAGGCTATCGAAGGATGATCGTTGAGCTTCCATGTGGTCGAGAACACGAGCACTAGGGATGGGCGATGCGGATCTACGCTGCGCCGATTCGACTCTGGGGACTGTTTGTTGGCAACAGCAGCTTTCTTTGTATAACTATGCACTGCTGCGCTGGTTACTCAACGCCACGAGGCACGCTACGCTCGCGTGCTCTGCTCGGCTACCGGTATTAATCCTCCGGGTCTCAAGGGCCCGCGAGCTGAAGAATGCTACCACCCCCCCTCCCCCCGGCGGCCTATCAACAAAGCGCACAGCCCCTGCTCGAGACCTCCCGTGGCTCAGCCAACAACGGCGCCACTCTAATTTCCCTGTGCCAGCGCCTCCAATTCAATCCTTCATCATCAAAGACCTCGCTGCTTCATATCCCACGCGGTAGAACTCAGGCGCTGCAACAATCAGCTCCTTTCGCGGATGACGCATTCAATAGCGCCTCTGGTTACGCGACACCGAGCGGAGGGCCAATCGCTACCAAAAATGTCCCATCTTGTGGCTGTGCAACCCTTTTCGCGCGTAAAAATAGAATGCTTGGCGGGTGCAGGATTTTGGGACGTCGTTGAGGATCGGGCGGGCGTGTCGTTTGTCACATGGCATGCTACCGTACCAAACGAACCTCTCAAAATACCTCCTTTGTTCGATGCTAGCTGAGGACAACATGTCTTGTCGCATCTAAAACGTGTGCTCGTTGTCTTCATTGTAGGAACCCATCGTGGCTTGGGTCAAAACAACCAAGCCTTCGCATGTCTTATCTTACTTGTCGTGGCTAGTTTCGAATTGTATCCATTGTTTATACACAAATTAATATCTATTTACACAAATTCCCAGCGAAACCCAGCCACCCCTATGCAATCAGTCACCAATAACATCAACATGTCCCATAAGCCGTGATTTAATTCCGTCAGTCGTCCATCACTTATTCCATCTTCTGCTAGTCATCAAATCTTTTGTCTCTTGACAATTGGCACCTCAAGGCGCGGGCGGTACGTCTTGGAACGCCCAGCTCATGTCTGGTATATCATACTTGCGCGCTGGTGTCGTTGGCTTGGGCTTCACTGATCCGACTGATTGCGGCAGCGGCGTGACTCGTGGTGTCGAAACCGTGGCTACAGTGGTAGCACTCACAGATGCCCGTACTGGCAGCACCGAGCTCTGAGGTCTTGATAGTGTGCTTGTTGCCTTTGCTGGCGTAGGCGTGGATGTCGTCTTCGCTGCATTGGGCTTCTTCGGCCAGTTGAAACCATGGGGCCATGGTCGGTTGTCCGGTGGTATGACTGCGTTGGCAAAGGGAGTCTTTGTCGGCGAAGATGTAGAGGCGGGTGCGTTGACGGTGGAAGTCTTAACCGGTGATGGTGCAGAGGCGGAATTGATCTTCTTAGGAACATCAGAACTCTTCGGTGCGCTCGACGCAGGGTTGTCGTAACGTATGTCCGCCCGAACGTTGCCATTTTGCACACCAAGTAGTGCTGCTGTGTATGCAAGGTACCACGTTCGACTGGCGCCTCCATCCAGTTGTGTGTTGAAATTCGGGTCTGCGAAGAATTCGTATGCGGCCTGTGGATTGATGAGTGCATAGTTTGCATACAGAATGGCTTTCCAGCCGCCCTGGATTTGATCCACCCGGCCGCTGCTGAAATATGTATCCCACTCTTCCTTTACAAATTTCGCCCCACGAGTATATGCAGAGGTTGGATTGAGGGGAATCATATGTATGCCCTCAATATACTCTACGTTGGATCCAAAATAGGTCGTATGGTCGATCTTGTTTTCGAAAAGTATGCCAGTAACCTTATTGGGCAGGAACGAGGGAGGCTGGTTCTGGTTGTCCGAAGTCATGAGGAAGTAGTTGCGGAGACTGCGGGCTTGTACTGCGAGCTGCAAGTTACCCCTCGCCTCCATGTTGGAGTCGCGAATGATTCTACCCCACATTTTGAGTGCATATGTCGCAAAAGTGTCCTCGGAAGTAGATTCTTGGTCCTTTCCATCGGAAGATTCAAAAAGACCTTTGGCCCAGGAATGTCCATGGAACCAGTCGAAAGAGCGCTGGAACGGAAAGTACTCATCTGTTACAGGGTTGGCGTAGTCTCTAGCGAGCGTGTTGACCCAGGCTTTATTGCTGCCCTCATCCAGCCAGTCTGGGTCGAGGTAGCCAATCACCGCTGCAGTGTATAGGAAGTACCCGTAGTGGAAGTGGTGGTCATTGTACAGTGTGTTGCCAAAGTCGAGCCCTGGATCGTAAGGTGGCCTGTACGTAGCATTGGAAACAACGCCCTTCCAGACAGTGTCGTAGACCAGAGGCTCAGGCTGAGTGTTGTTAACAAAGACATTGAAGGCATCTTTGAGTTTGAGTAGTCCAGATGCTGCGAGATTTCGATTGCCAGCTATGTTGCTCACAGTATAGCAAATAGCAGCAAATTTGGCGAGACCCTTGCCAGAGTAGTACATGCTGTTCAATTTGGTTTGCGCGATGAAATCCTGACTCAGCTCCGCGTGGCTGGCACTGCTGACAAGTGCAAGTGCTGCTGTACCCAAATCGACATTTTCGGTTCCGCCGGCACCTCCATTCTGGTTCTTTGCCCAAGGAGCAAATCCGATACTGGTTGGGAGGTCGTTTTCGAGCATTGTGATGCTATCAGCAAGTACAGCCCGCGCGTAGCCCTTTGTCGTCGTGACGAGCCTGATGTCTGTCAAAGCTCCTTTTGTTTCTTGATCGAACGACTCTACGTGATGTGGTAGCGCGTACATGAGCAAGGTTTTGCTCTGGACACCACCCTTAGTCCATTCGAGTGTGTAACTACCGCTAGTTCCATCTACCGTACCAGAGATAGTTGCACTCGCAGCATAAGCTCCGGCGGCTGCGTCAAAAGAATCTTCCCCCGAAGCTCCGGCTGGGTTCTTGGCGACTTGAATCATCCCTTTGAAATCAGAAGGGCCTGAAATGGTAGAACTGTCTTCCAATTTGAATGGTGGTATTCCCTGGGAACTGAGCGGCGTAACGTAGAAGAGCCACTGGGAATTATCGTTGAGTCTGACACGCCATTTGAATGTTCCGGGGTTGACAGTCTTGACATAATCGAAGGAGCGGAAAAAGACACCACTTCGAATCATAGGTCTTGCTTTATTGTATATCGCCGTGATCATTCCCATACCCTGCACCACGGGTATAGTCATTACCACTGGAGAGTCGGCAGACGGTGCAAAGTTTGCGTAGACAGAGAAGGCTTTCAGCTCTTCGACTGACAGAACAGTTTCGTTGCGCAATTCTTCTGCGGAGAGTACCATGTGATGGATCCCGATCGGGGAAATGAAGTATTGCGGAACGGGGCCAGAATTAGGTGGGCCATACGCGAATTGGTTTCGTTCTGTGTGGCTGATAGCCATGCCATTGGACCCGCTCTCGCCATCTCCTTTCGCCCAGACGAGATGATACGGGTGTGTCCACACAGGATTTCCTTGCCCCCCAAGGAAGAAATTGGCGTAGAATTTGTTCGTTTGAATTGGTACACTCCCGTCGACAATGTGCTCCTTCTTGACAAAATGGCCACCACTGAACGGAATCGATTGTGCTGGCTTCCCAGACTCGATGGGCTGGAATATGTTCGCCGATACGGGCTGGAACGGGACAGTCGGACCAGGAGCTAGTGGTGTTTCGAGCGGACACAATGGTTTATCTATCTGTGTGGCACCGGGTCCATGGACTGGGTCCTCCGTGAAAACACCATTTGAAGGGAGTGCAGTAAGAATACTCTGACAAGATCGTTAGTAAACCTTGTTCTAGAATTATCGTTGTGCGTTGAGGGCGTACATACACCTGTCAAGGATGGTAGTACGGTTATCGACAAGGACTGTAGTGAGGTTATGGCAGTACTGTAACTGGTCGTTGGTGGCTGGACGGTAAGTGTTGAGATGTCTCGCTGATCCAAGCCAACCTCCTTTTGCTGCAGGTCTCCAGCTGGTAGGCTGTACACTGTGGATAGCTGTGCAAGATACAGTAACAAGAGCATCATGATCGCCGAACCAGACGACAGAGAGCGAGAAGGAACGGCAGGTCTGAGACCAAACCAAGAGTCTCAGACAATTAAATTAGAATGGCGTGTCTGCGCAAATGAAGAGGTTATCAACGTGTTGACGGAATGCAGCTCGGAATGCAGAGTTGCCAGGCCCATGTTGCTCCGGCATCTCCACCGAGACTATATACTCGTTTATTGAATTCAAATGTTGGGCTGTGAAGAATGCTTCATGTGAAAGGCGCTGTCTATGGTCGAATGGGGCAGGTTGGTCGCGTGCGTAAGACATAATGCTGTGATGTGGAGGTGTGGCAGTAATCCTGGGAGACTGCGACGCTACGCAAGGCAGATCGCTACTATGCAGGTACTTGTGTAACGAGTCACAAAGTCCCTTCGGGTAGCTGGAACGGGATGCGCCAAACCGCAAGGCGCGGATTCTGGACCTACTTCAAGACATGGCACTTTGCGGCTCTTTCTATGACGAAACCGATAATGAATTTCGTCGCCGTAGAAGTGTAGTTGCTTTGCTTGCTATAGGGCGGGCAGCCGACCTACGAGAATAGCTTGCCACACTTTGAAAACCTGCGTCGTGTCGGCGTCCGATCGAGAGGTACATTTAGTATACAGGATACAGCGATACGAGTAGACGGAAGTATAGTGACGCAGGACGGGACTTCTAACCCGATTGTCGAGTGGCAGATGTGGACACTGGATCTGGGGAAGCGCAGGTGCCGGTGATCGTGGGACATGTAATCGTCCGCGAGGCTTCTTGGCTCAGTCAGTCTGATCAATGTTGATTCACCCGAAGTGGAAGGCCGTTGAATGCCTCATGATCGACCGCTACCCTTGCTGGTGGAGCCTTATTTGTTTTATTTACGCTCATGTACGTAGCTTGGCCATATTCGTAGTTTCTTCTGCAAGGCGGAATACTAATACCAGGTCAAAAAGATTGTAGAAGTCGCAATAGCATCCCCGCTTAGTTGTCCATGGAAGGGGAAAGAGGTCTTCAAGCACTGGACATATATTTAAGCGTGGGAACTGATGCCAGCAGGCCTTCAAGGAGTCGGATGAAGCCGAACGAGGGAGTTCGCTGGGGTTAGAGCCAGCAAAAGCATGCGCGGTGTTAGATGCAGTGGTACACCGAGTAGGTGTTGAGGTGTACGAGGACGCAAGGTACAGTACCCATGACTACCGAAACCTTCCCACTGTTCCAGCCTATGACCCGGAGCTCTTCACGCCATACGCCTCGATCGAGTGAAGTCCGAAGATCGTGTGACGGATGGCACGCGCTCGGCGGGATCCGAGGCCTGGTCCTCAGAGGTCCAGCGGCGGGGCGGACATGTGCCCTATTGTCGTCACTTTCATGTGGAGGAGATGAGGTTTGTCAGGTATTTGGTTGCACATGTACTTCACGGTCTTCTTCAAGTTTTGGGTGTTGTCCAGGAAGAGCTGCGTTCGCCGTGTCACGGGTGTCAGCTGCGGAACGGGGCGACTAAGCCACAGCGTTTTCCTGCACGTCATCGCAGCTTCCGGAAGCTGGCGCCACACTTCCATTATGCAATTGATGTCACTGGTTTCTGTGACCACGATTCTCCATACCAACACGATCCTTCTCCTACGGCATTACTTGAAACTGCACCTCCAACTATCGGTAATTTTATTTGCGCCTAAATTTACCCATACCAGAGAACAAATTGCGCCGAAACCTTGCAACATGTCAGCGGCCCAAGCACCGAGCGAGCCGCCGCCGTCGTATGAGGCCGCCACAGCTTCATCTTCTTCGTCCGCCCCCGAACCTGGCATCAGTCGAGTTTCCACCGATGGTCCAGGCCATCGCACGGAGAGGAATGGTATCCCTCCCGACCGCAGGCGCTCCATGGAGGACGAAATGCGCGAGCTTCCACGAGGATGGGTGCGCTCCTTCGACCCCGAAGAGGGCCACCAGTTCTTCGTCGACACCACCGCCAATCCGCCGCGTAGTACATGGGTACATCCGTTCGACGATGAACAGTACCTCAGCACGCTGAGTCCCGAGGAGCGCAAGAAGCACAGCAGAATGCATAGGACAATGACGCTGGAGGACCTCGCCGCAGAGGACTCAGATCACGACGAACTGCCTCCGCGACCCACGGACAAGGCCGCTGCTGGCGCTGACCAGCCGAAAGGTCTGAGCAAGTTCTCGCGCAAGCTCAAGGACAAGATCACGGGTCAGACACATGAGCAGCGTGAACAAAGCCGGGCTCATCGCGCAGAGCAGGAGCGCCAGGCTTACATGGCTCACCTTCGCGCTCGAGAGGCGCTCATGAAGGCGATACAGACTGGACAGCCCCAGTTTCTCTGCAAGGATCAGCAGGGCCGCGACGTGTACATCGAGCCTCCCAGGGGAGCATTCGCGCCTCGGGGTGCCTACGGCTACAACCCGTACGCGCAGGGCCCATACTCCAACCCCAACGTGAGGATAGTCAGACCCGCAGGACCCTACGGCCGTCCGATGGGCTACGGCTACGGCGGAGGAGCCGGACTGCCCATCGCTGCAGGTTTCCTCGGTGGCGCGATGCTGGGCACCGCTTTGTTCTAAAACAGCAACGACGAAACGAAGTTACCGACGAATAAAACGACTCAAACCTCCCTACCACAGCTCCAGTAGCCGACTCTTGTACAAGTAGACTTGATATCCCCTAGCCATGACCCAATCAAATGAATTCACACAATCCAGTCCCTTTGTGATGTCGTGCCCCACCGCACCACACCCCCGGCGCCCACACGCAACCCGCGCCTCAGCCTCCCCCACACTAATCCCACCGATAAGGCACACCACGCGAGTGGCTACCACTTCTAAGCTAGCGAGCCTGATCGGCGAACACTCGCAGACTGCGCGCTTGGGGACCTGACAAATGTGCAACGGCTGGGCACCAGATTGGACGGGCTGTCAAAGTCGTGGCTTAGCTGGGAGGTGGTCAAAGGGTGTGTGTGAGATAAGATTTGTTTTGCATCCTCGGCGATGATGAGTGCATTTGTAAATGATACGAGCGGTAAAAAGTAAGGTTGTTGGCATCAGGTTTCTTACGAGTAGATGCTGGAGGGGTGTGATCGATCGCGTGTGAGTGAAGCGGACGGGGAGAAGATAAGGAGCGGCTTGGCGCTGGGAGAAGGCACATGTCGATGGGTGCGCCACCATCGCAGATGCGGAAGTCGGTCACGCATGTGATATTCAGAGTATGCTTTGCTGGGCGCCTGGCTTGGTGAAAGTCTAGAAAGGAGGCTTAGAAAGACTGCAGCATACATGCAGATGTTCAAGTGACATACACCATTACGATCACGACCACATTGAATGTCTCAAGTATCATGTTTTGAATTATTTGTACCGATCCTGAAAATATCAAAGGGTGTAAACTTTCCGAAAGGAGATGGATAATATATGCAAAAAGGTGTATGTGGGAAAAGGCGTTCAAATGTGCGCAGACTATGTCGATCTATGGACGTGGCAGACGCAGGTGTGGTATCTCGAGGGGAAAATCAATCCAGAACAGTGTGTGACTTTGCAAGTGCTAAAAACACAAAAATCATGCAGAGAGAGTAGGATAGATACACACTTTTTAAGTGTGGACCTGCTTCTCGTGCTCCGCGCCCATGGCTACTGCGTGACGGTCTCCTCCGATACCGGTGTGCTCGTGTCCAGAATCGTTGTCACTGGGCGCCTTGCCCTCGAGCATTTGGCTGTGTTGTGGGATACCGTGGCGATCGCCCTGGGGAACGGAGTGCTCGCCGTCGATGGGCTCGCCCTTAGCAGGAGTCCATGCGAGGTAGTCACGGCGGACCTCAACGTAGTCGTATGCGAACTCGCCGAGTTGGTCGTCATCCATACCAAGAAGCTCAGCCTCTTCGGAAGCACGGAGCTTGAGACCGGGGATCTTGTCGATGGCGAATGCGAGGAGAGCGCTCACGACGAACGAGTAGGCGGTGACAGCGACGATGTACGCGATTTGCTTGTAGATGGCGGAAGGAGTGCCGGTAATGGCACCACCCTCAAGACCAGCGTTGACTCCGTCAAGTCCAATGATGTAGTCGGCACCGAAGATGCCGTTGAAGAAGAGTCCAACCATTCCAGCGACACCGTGCTCAGCGAACACATCGAGGGAATCGTCAATTTTGATCCAGAACTTGACTGAAGATTTGTTAGCGATTCTATTACGAGTCTGTAAATTTGGAGCACTTACTTTTGGTAGCAAAGTTAGCAACTACACCGGTCGTAATGCCGAGAACAACACTAGCCCACGGCGGGATGAAACCAGAAGCGGGAGTGGCAGCAACAAGTCCAGAGATGACACCTGAGCACCATCCGACCATGGACCACTTGCGCGCCAGGCGCCAATCGAGAAGAACCCAGGTCATCGCCGCGAACATGGCAGTCAAGTTGCTGTTCCAGCAGGCCATGACAGCGCGAAGGTTGGCACCGAAAGCAGAGCCACCGTTGAAGCCCAACCACCCGAACCATAGGAAAACGGTACCGAGGGTGATCAGGGAGACGTTGTGAGGACGGAAGTTGAGCATCATCTTTTCCTGGCGACGTCCGAGAATCATGGAGTAGGCTAAAGCGGTGCATCCAGAAACGATCTCGACGGGACCGCCACCAGCGTAGTCGAGTCCACCCCACAGGAAGAACCAGCCATTTGCGTTCCAAGCCCAGTATGCGACAGGGCAGTATACAAGTGTGGCCCAGAGCCAGATGAAGACCATCATAGGGATCAGACGACCGCGTTCAGCAACACAGCCTACGACAATGGCAGCAGTAACGGAGCAAAACTGCATCTACACAGTCTATTAGCAATGCAAGACACAGAAGCAGGGAGCATGTTAACGTACCTGGTAAAATGCATAGAGAAGCTCAGGAATCAATGGAGAGCCTTGGCTTGGTGCACCGAGCACGCCCTTCAGACCAAACTTGTCGAGGTTGCCAATGAAGCCATTCGTGCTTGGGCCGAAGGCGAGCGAGTATCCCCAGAAGTACCATTGGAATGTGATGACCGAGGCGGAGAACATGCAGGCCCAGATCAGGGAGAGGGCAGACTTTCTGCGCGCAAGACCAGAGTAGAGGAACGCTAGACCTGGAACCATGACCAACACCATGGCCGAAGCCACGATGATGAAAGCCTGGTCACCAGCATCGTACCATTGGTTCAAGTTCTCGGTTGCTGGTCGTAATTATCAGTATGCATACATGCGTAAGTTCCAGGGTGGTGGTTGGAATGTTGCGCGGCAAACGGATGTAGCGATTCACACGTGCGAGGGACGTGATGGAATGTACTCACTAGAGTCACCGCCTGTGATGGGGTCGGTGCCGTTGAACTGGGCCGGTGGGCCAATCCACGCGTAGGACATGTTGACCGAGTTCCTGGTTGATTGGCAATGGAGCAGGAGTCAGAACGGTGGTGTACCGCTGGTAAGGGAAGTGGATGTCGAACAGGGCTTGGGGAAAGAGAAAGACGATTGAATTCGACGCTGGAGCAATGGCAGTAATATACACCCGCAATGGGAGATGTCGGAGGTCTATCGCTGTCTAGGGTAGCGTGGCCGGCCGCTTTATGGGAGACGGCTACTTGGTGCTACTCTTATCTATCCTGGTCCACGGGCCAACACTTGAGGCAAAATAAACGAGGTGCATCACCCACAGCCGCGACGCCGTGGGGTCGCGCGTGCGATCTGGAGCTTTGTTCTGCTGCTCGACGGGACGCGTGCTGGTTGGACGCTGGATGCGTCATTGTTCGATGTAGCTTATCTCGACGCTCGCCGCGTCCGGCCAGCGCTGCTGGAGATGCAGAGATAAGAGAGGTCTCGCGTTCCCCTGATGCTACGTCGGCACTTCTGGTAGGGGAGTCCTCGTCTGGCTGTCAGCAATACACCGTGCACGCCCACGCCCTGGCATCGCAATCATAGGCGCATAGAACCTTCGCACTGTCGCAGTTTCGAGAGTGCAGCGCAGGGCCTTGGCGTGGTGTGTTCGGATTAGCAAACCAGATGTTCAACATTAGAGATAAGGGAGTTTGCGACGACGTGCCGATTGGCCAGCCGCGGTGATGGGCACACTAGCCCCATTCATCCACGGCCGTGCTGACTTCTGCCGCCGTGCTGCGCCCGACACCATGTCCTCAAACGTCCACTTTGCGTGCGCCACCCTGTCCACCCGGTGCATTACATACGCGCCTTGCCTATGTTGAGGCGATAAGCTCGACGGCCGCTGGCCAAAACGCTTGGCCGTGAGATGCTGACGTCCCGCAGCAGTTCACGGCAGCTGGGCGAAGTCGGCGGCGTCTTTGCGCGACGTCACAAACCACGACTATCGCCCTACTAACTGACATCGCCCAAGTCCCGCGGGAATGCTTTCGGCTGTGCTCACGGTGATCCAGCCTCTGCAGCAGCCATCCGACCGACGTCAAGTTCTGTTTAGGCCTCAGTACCAGGAGTCTGGGAAGACCCACCATTGGGCTTACTGTGGTACGCCATCCCATAGGCAAGGGACTATCACGTGAAACGGCCGAGCTCCAGAACCTTAAACATTGACGCAGAGAACAGCCTCTGCTTGTCTCGAGAGAGTGTGTAGAGATTGCACTGGAAAGTCCAAGGAGATTCATCCTCCTCGTTGTCAGGCTGGTCGCACTGTTCAGGCACTACGCGCCCTATCGTATAGGAGGTCCCTGTTTGTCGCGAAGTGGTCCCTTGCCATAAACAACAACATGCAAGCATTCGCGCCCGTCGACCACGCTGGTCCAAGTTGGGCGATCATGTTCCAGAAGCAATGCACAGCGTCGGTCCCAGAGTACAGCGACTGACACGCGACAACGGAAAATAGAATTCTCATCAGCCGCCTGTGTATCATGAGCAGCTGCAACGCTGTGATTCTCGTACGACAACCCCGTGCGAATGTGGCATGCGGTGGAGTGGGCGCTGCAGGTCGACATGGCTTCCCGTACCGCCTTGCGGAACTGGGCCGGAGACTGTCGCGAAAACATGTGAGCAGGCTTTCAGTGGGGTGAGGAATGTGGGCTGTGGAGGCCACCCAGGTACACCATCAACATCGAGCGTGGGGCAGCTGCAATGTAATACCGAACCCTTGGCCACCAACAACTCACTCATTTCAATAATGCCTGAAGCTTATTACTATTGGCATGCTGCGCCACGGTATCAGGCCTGGTGGGATACGTCTTTCTTTTACCAGGACTTTCGGATATCCGCACGTCCACCACGTCTGTCAAATGCATAAGATGCGCCGGGCCAATAGCCGTGCAGCCGGCTTCGGACCATGACTGCGGGTTTGGAGTAACCTTTCGCAGTACCATTGGTAACATGTGCCCTATCAATTCTCCGATAGGCACTCGAAGCTTAAGTCCTTATACACAAGCCTTGGAAGTACCTCGACTCAGCTCGGCCATAACATGCATCCGTTCGTCGCCGATTACTGCCAGCAATTACGCTCCACAACAATTCCAGGAAGCCTGCTAGTTTTAACCACGAACTTCTCGCAAGCGTGCAGTGAGACACAACACCACCAGTGTGCTAATAAAAGACCCGACAACGCGAACGGATCCCGCCAAGCGATGGTCGTGCTGTTGCTTCGACTGAGGCTTTCCGACAGTCAGGTCCTCATCACAAGCGCGCCAGACATCGCTACAACATACGGCGCTTCCACAGACGCGTAGCGATTACTCGCGTAACCCTTCAGTTTGCATCCGACTTAGCTATTGGACAGACTCCTGCAACCGTCAGCGCTATGTTGCAATCTGCCGAATCAACATGTGAGGTGCAACACTCGACAGGTACACAGCTGTCCTTGCAACATTCATTTGGGCCGTGACACAACTTCTACCTGGAGGGCCTAATATAATCAAGATGCTAGCATGGCTCATGATCTTGAACTAGGCAATGGTCGCTTCCTCCATTGCTACGTTACATGGCTCTCCACCGGTCAGAGAAGTGCTTGCAGTGATACCCGCGCCCTGTTCAAGTACACTCAATCTGTGGACGTGACTACAGTGTGGACTGCAATACTGCAGACTTGGGGCTTGTCAAAAGTGTCAAAGGGATATATACTCGAGGCCTTTGAACACCTATGGGGTTGATGTCGCCCTAGTGTATCAAGGATGAAAGAGCGATCATAGGGAAGCGACACACGATTGATAGAACAATTGAAAAGCACCCGGGTGATGTGTGTTTCAAGCACTTACTCTTTTGATCAAGGCCAGTGACTTCATTGTTGAAGGCACCATACATGAGGGTCATGGCTGATGTGGACTTGATCGGACATGGATCACCAAAACATGTATACCAGTTTCGGATGCATTTGATAGAACGGAAAATAGGCCTTGAGAGAATTAATGCTGAGTAACAGACCTGAGCTCTTCACACAAGACTTTATATCAGATGAAACTGTAAACAGTGATCTGCAACCCCGTGAAGCCCTACGGCTAAAAGTGGGGCACCGCGCATGTCATGCAGGGATGCGCTAGGCACGAGCCAGTTGCTCAGGAACGATTGCTGTCACACCTCCCGCCGACAGCACCTCGCTGACTTCGTGAGGCATCCGGAGAGATGGTGCTGTCATTCATTTTGATTCAGAACCGACAGTACGTTTAATTGATCCTCATAGCAACTGCGCCCGGCTGACAATCAGCGCTCAATAGAGGGAAGACGCGGTTGGCGAAATGGTATGCGCCATACAGCGTAGGTTAAAGGGTCAGGGAGCGATGGCGAGACGCAATGCTTACATGACATAGGATGAAGAAAAGATCAAGCTAAAGGGCGAGGTATATAACACCCTCTTCCTACGACCTTACAGCGCATTGAACCCGCACGCACACCAATCGACGACATACATCCCGATGTACTTCACGTTCATTGCTGACCGCCGCCCAGGTCCATCGCCTTATTGCCCCGCGCGACCAAAAGCACCAGTCCAACTTCGTCGAGTTCCGCAACATGTCCAAGATCATCTATCGCCGATACGCTGGCCTCTTCTTCTGCGCATGCGTCGACACCAATGATAACGAGCTCGCATATCTCGAAGCCATACATTTCTTTGTAGAAGTCTTGGATGCTTTCTTCGGTAATGTCTGTGAGCTGGACTTGGTGTTCAACTTCTATAAGGTATGCTGGCCGATGGTTTGAGGAGAGAGGTTGGAAGCTGATGGGTTATACAGGTGTACGCGATTCTCGATGAGGTCTTTCTTGCGGGTGAAATTGAGGAAACGAGTAAACAAGTGGTTCTGACGAGGCTGGCACATCTGGACAAGTTGGAATGAGCGCTGACGCTTTGGTGGGCAAATACATGCGCAGAATGGTGTTGGCTGGCGCAATTGCCTCTATAATAAGCCATACCGGTCGCATGATAGCGCTTATAGGACTACAATTGAGGTTTGGACACATGAGTCCTACGCTATGACGAGATGCGTGCTTCGAGGACCATCCTGGGGTAGGCGGTTCGGCTACAGTTCGAAGCAAGGAGTGAGACAAGTGGAATCTTGCAATGTAAATGAATACCACTTTACTGCATGTCAGGCAAAATCTAAGTTGTGTCTTGATGCAATACACTCATACCGCGTATACTTGACTATTGGTCCATGTATTCAAGCCTGTCATGTTTCCGGTCAATCATCACTTGCGTGTGAGGGACAGACGCACAGACCACACTGCGCATGGGAACCTTGGAAAGTGCAACATGGAGCCAGATCATCAACTTTTTGCTCGTGGTCTACGCCGCGCCGAACACGTTACAGCATGTTAATTCCATAATCCAAGCCTTCATACAGGCCTCCGCTACTAACCGATCCCCTAACTCGATCTCCGACCGCATAAACACATCTCACGGTTTGACCACAACCGCAACCTTCGTGGCCCCGCGCCACATACATGTCCGAGTTCGCGATGTATCACACCTTAGGTACAGGTTCCCCGAACCCAAATGGACCTGGGAGGAAAGACGAGCCGAATCAGTATCGACCACCTGTCGCAGCCAGTCCTGCGGGCTACCAACAAAGTGGCAGCCCTGCGGTTGGCCATCCTCCGAACCAATACGCAAATACACCTTTACAATATGGCGGTACACCAGTGCAGCAGGAAGGATACTTCCCACCACAAGGGACACAGCCAGCTCAAGCTATGTATCCTGGCGACCAAGACGTGAACAATCTTGCATCTCAAATGGGAACAGTCGGACTGGGCGTTGACCCAGCAGGGCAGCCCAGGAATAAGAAGAAGAACCGCCATGCATATCACAATCTCGAAGGACCTGGTGGAAGCACTCAAGCCTTCAATGCCACACCGCAGACCGGAACCCCACCGCAATATATGAATGCGAATTCTTCGCATGTCGGTGGTGCACAGTGGCAGCAGGAACCTCAGATCACGCCAGCCATGTCGCAATTTCCAGCAGCAGCAAATCCAATATTCAGTCCGTCGAGTCAAGCATCGCCTGCACAGCATGCTGCGAGAACTCCAGCTGCACCGCATCAGATCGGAACACCAGTTGGATCAGCACAAGGCCGTGTCGACCCAGAACAGATACCGAGCGTGCCGAGATCTCGAGATGCGCCAGCAAAGTACTACTTAGAGAACATATATCCGACAATGGAACATCATCTGCCACCTCCAGCTACTGTTCCTTTCGTCGCATTTGACCAAGGCAACTCCTCCCCCAAATATGCGAGATTGACGATGAATAACATCCCAATATCAAATGACGCGCTTGCTGCTACTGCTCTGCCACTTGGGGTTGTACTGCAGCCTCTAGCTCCTCTACAAGAAGGCGAACAACCAATACCAGTCATGGATTTCGGCGACGCGGGCCCGCCACGGTGTCGGAGATGTCGAGCATACATCAATCCCTTCATGCAATTCGTCGGCGGTGGGAACAAGTTTGTTTGCAATATGTGCACATATCCTAATGAAACACCAGGGGAGTACTTTGCTCCCACGGACCACGCTGGTGTACGAACGGATAGGTTACAGCGACCCGAGTTGATGCTCGGCACTGTTGACTTTACCGTCCCCAAGGAGTATTGGTCTAGGGAACCTGTCGGCCTGCGGTGGCTTTTCCTGATTGATGTCTCGGCTGAGGCGGTCAATCGTGGATTCGTTGATGGCTTCTGCGCGGGCATCTTGGACGCGCTTTACGGCAGCGAAGATGGAGAGGAGGCCGAAACGACATCGCGTTTAGCACCTGGCGCAAAGGTCGGCATCGTCACTTTCGATAAGGAAATGCATTT
>Ga0265780_10003358_pt1 | contig 21102 bp, 11 predicted proteins | sample P1T30metagenome_FD_192432 | JGI IMG/M metagenome (GOLD analysis project Ga0265780, IMG submission 192432) | Plant litter microbial communities from East Loma Ridge, Irvine, California - P1 T30 | ecosystem: Environmental > Terrestrial > Plant litter > Unclassified | place: USA: California...
CTGGTCGCCGGCGTGATAGGCGGGGCGGATGCCGGTTCGAGCACTGGTTCGGTGGCGCCGGCCATCGTGCCCAGGTCGAGCATCGGCTCCTGGCGCGCAACCGGGGTGTTGGTCGGAACAGGGGTGCCGCCATCGGCGCGCATCAGCACGTCATCGTGGTCGGTGGCGAATGCGCGTTCGACACTCTTGCGTGCCTTGTATTCCTGCCATTTGTTATAGCTGATAACGGCGACGACAAACACGCCGCCAGCGGCGATCAGGCTCATTTGGAAATCTGTCATGCTGCTTGTGCCTTCGTAGCGAAATTCTTGGTATGGCAAATGTGGCCTGGCGCGGGCCCGGCCACGCATGGGTGCAGCGCCGGCCAGAGTAACATGCCAGACTCACGGGACCCGTTACCGGTGCGTGACCCTGCGGGCAACTGCAAGGTAACGGAAGCGTAATTGGCAAACTTAATAGCATGATACCAATATCGACCAGCAAGCGCTATGCGGGCGCAAGCTCGGGGAACGCGGCTGCAACCGATTCCATGTCGACCGCGACAATCCGCGAGACGCCCTGCTCCTGCATCGTCACGCCGATGAGCTGATTGGCCATCTCCATCGCGATCTTGTTATGCGAGATGAACAGGAATTGGGTGTGCTCGGACATGCGCTTGACCATGCGGCAAAAGCGCTCGGTATTGGCGTCGTCGAGCGGCGCATCGACTTCGTCCAGCAGGCAGAATGGCGCCGGATTGAGCCGGAACATCGAGAACACCAGCGCGGTGGCGGTGAGCGCTTTTTCGCCGCCGGACAGCAGGTGAATGGTGGCGTTCTTTTTGCCCGGTGGCTGGGCCATCACCTGCACGCCGGCGTCGAGGATTTCGTCGCCGGTCATTACGAGCCGCGCATTGCCGCCGCCGAACAGGATCGGGAACAGCTCGGAAAAATGCGTGTTGACGCGGTCGAACGTATCCTGCAGCAGGTCGCGCGTCTCCCGGTCGATGCGGGCAATCGCGTCTTCCAGCGTCGCGATGGCTTCCTGCAAATCCTGGTTCTGCGCGTCGAGGAAGCGCTTGCGCTCGGACGCCTGCGCCAGCTCGTCCAGTGCTGCCAGGTTGACTGCGCCGAGCGCCGTGATGGCGTTGGTCAGGCGCGTGACTTCCCCTTGCAGGTATTGCGGCTTCATGTCCGGCTCCAGCTTGGCCAGCAGCGCCGTCTCGTCAGCGCCAGTCGACGCCAACGCTTCCGAAAACTGTTCCTGGTTCAGGCGCGCGGCCTGTTCCTTCAGCTGCATCTCGGTGATGCGGTCGCGCTGCGGCTGCAGGCTGCGCTCCGACGTCGTGCGCGCTTCCTCGGCCTGGCGCAGGCGCTGCGCGACCTGGTCCAGCTCATGGCGGGCGTTGGACAGCGCCTGCTCCTGCGCGGTGCGGCGTTCCAGCAAATCCTGCAGGCCATCGGCCGCCGCGCCGCTCTCCAGTGCCGCCAGCTCGGCCTGGCCGGCAGCCAGGCTGGCGCCTACCTGCGCGGCCTGTTCGATGGCGGTAGCGATATTACGCCGTAATTCATCGAGTTTGCCGCTCTGGGTTTTTTCGGCAAACAGCGCTTCCTGCGCGGCCCGCTCGAGTTCACGCAGCTGGTCGCGCGCGCTCGTCAAGCGCTGCTCGGCGTCGAGAAACAGGGTCTGGCCGTCTTCGTGCGCGCCCTGCAGCTCAGCCAGTTCCAGGTCGAGTTCTTCGAAGCGCAGTTCGGATTCCTCCCGCACCTGGCGCTGCTCTTCTTCCTGCTGGGTGATTTCCAGCAGGTCCTGGTCGATCTGGCCGCTCCGCTGGGCAAAGCGCGCTTCGATCTCGCCCTGCTTGACGACCTCGATCTGCAGGCCATGCAGGCCGCTGGTGAGGCTGGCGACCCTGGCGCGCGCGTCCTGCATGCGGCGCGCCAGGTCGGTGACGGCGGCATCGATGCGCACGGCGTTGGCGCGCGCTTCGTCGGCCAGCATCGCCTGCGCGCGCAGCTGCTTGCCGAGGTTGTCGATTTCCTGCTGGCGCGCGAGCATGCCATCCTGCTCGGCGTCGGCCGCATAGAAACGCACGCTGGTGCCGCTGACCGTGTGACCCTGGCGCGTGACAAACAGGCCGCCGGAAGGCAGGCGCGCGCGCTCGGCAAAAGCGTGCGCGGCGTCGTCGGCCGCATACACGCCGTGCAGCCAGTCGGCCAGCACCGCGCGGATGCCATGGTCGTTCAGCTTCAACAAGTCGATGAACGGACGCAGGCCGGGCGCGTCCAGTGCCGCAGGCATGGTTGTCGACGGCGCGTACAGGGCGAGGCGCGCCGGCGGCGCGTCAGTGAAGAAGCCGCGCGCCCAGTCGATGTTCGACAGTTCGAGTGCGCCGGTGCGTTCACGCAGCACCGCTTCCAGCGCGGTCTCCCAGCCCGGTTCGACCTGCATTTTTTGCCACAGGCGCGGCAGGCTGTCCAGTTCATGCTTCTGCAGCCAGGGCTGGACTTTTCCTTTTGTGTGCACGCGGTCCTGCATCTGTTTCAACGCATTCAGGCGCGCTTCCAGCTGGGCGTTGGCGGCGGTTTCGCTGTTGACCTGGGCCTGCGCCGCGGCGCGCTGCGCTTCCAGCACCGGCTGCTGTTCCTGGGCTTCTTCGAGCAGCATGGTGTGCTCTTCCAGCGCCTGCTGCTTTTCTTCGAGCTGCAGGCGCAGGTTGGCCAGCTGGCTGCTGTCAGGCAGGTGCAGCCCGGCTTTCTCCTGCTGCAGGCGCTCGCGCCGTGTCAGGAGGCTTGTGAGGATGTTGGCCGCATTGCGCTGGTGCGCCGAGGCCAGCTCGATCTGCTGCTGCGCCGCCATGATGCGGGTACGGGATTCGGTGGTGGCGGTTTGCGCCGCCCGCCAGGCGGCGTCGATGCCCGGCAGGCGCTCTTGATGGACTTCGACCGCGATTTGCGCGCCTTCCGCGCGCGCGGCGAGTTCCTCGACGCGGAACTCGCCCTCTTCGACCTGCTCCTGGTAATCCTGCGCCTGGGTTTCCCATTGCGTGCGCTGGGCGGTGAGCGTCCCCAGCTGGTTTTGCAGGCGAGTGCGCGATTCGACCACGAAGCGGATCTGCGCTTCCAGACTGCCGATTTCCGAGTTGGTCTGGTACAGCGCGCCCTGGGCCGTGTGCAGCTGGTCGCCCACGGTGAAATGCGCCTGGCGCAGCTGTTCGAGTTCGAGTTCGACGTGGCGCAGCGTGGCGGTCTGCGCTTCGAGGGCCGTCTGCGCCTGGTCCATCTCCAGGAAAAAACGCCGTTGCTCGTTCTGCGCTTCGGTTTTGCGCAGCAGCCACAGGAGCTTCTGCTTTTCTTCCTGGTCGGCCTGCAGCGTGTGAAAACGCGTGGCCACGGCGGCCTGGGCCTCGAGCTTGTCGAGGTTGGCGCCGAGTTCACGCAGGATGTCTTCCACGCGCAGCAGGTTTTCGCGCGTGTCGGACAGGCGGTTTTCGGTTTCGCGCCGACGCTCCTTGTACTTCGACACACCGGCTGCTTCTTCGAGAAAAACACGCAGTTCTTCCGGGCGCGACTCGATGATTCGGGAAATCATGCCCTGGCCGATGATGGCGTAGGCGCGCGGCCCCAGGCCCGTGCCAAGGAAGATGTCCTGGATGTCGCGCCGGCGCACCGGCTGGCTGTTGATGTAATACGTCGACGTGCCGTCGCGGGTGAGCGTGCGCTTGACCGCGATTTCAGCGTACTGGCCCCACTGCCCGCTGGCCTTGCCGTCGTGATTGTCAAAAATGAGTTCGACCGACGCGCGTCCCGCGGGTTTGCGGTGCGTGGAGCCGTTGAAGATCACGTCCTGCATCGATTCGCCGCGCAATTCCGACGCTTTCGATTCGCCCAGCACCCAGCGCACGGCGTCGATGATGTTCGATTTTCCGCACCCGTTCGGGCCGACCACGCCGACCAGCTGACCCGGCACCTGGAAATTGGTGGGATCGACGAATGACTTAAATCCCGACAATTTGATGGAGGAGAGGCGCACGTTGCGAAGATCTGATCAGTGGTTCAGGAAGGCCGCATCATAACATTGCGCACCACCTGTCGAAACGTGTAAATCGTTCAGGCAGCGGCAGCGGCGGCGTCGTTGCCGGCAGCCTGCTGCATCGCTTCGGACAGCACCCGTCCGACGACACCTTCAAGCGCCAGGATGGTGGCGGCGCCACTGCGCAGGCGCTCGGCCAGCTGCTCGGCCGGCATCGAGAACGCCTCTTCGCGTGCGCCGGCGGAAAAAATGAACAGCGTGCGGCGCGGGCTGACCCAGGCCAGTTTGACGCGCCGAACCATGCCCCCCGCCGGCGTCGTCGTCGTAAAGGAGAGCCAGCGTCCGCGCTCCAGTTCGTCCACGGCCTGGACGACCGGATCGGTGGCGGCGATGCCCACCTGTTCAAGGGCCGCCTGTTCCTGCGCCACCATGCGCAGCGCATCCTGCTGGGCCGCTTCGACCGCCAGTTCGAGCTGGCGTTCAGGCGACAGGTCGATCGGCGCGCGCACGATCGACGCGTGGCACTCGGCCAGCGCGGCAAAGAACTGGAGCCGCGCCGCATCCTGCCACTTGATGATGTCGAGCCATTTGTTAATCGTGGCAAGGAGCCCGGGCAAGCGCGCAATGAGGGTGCGGCGCTGTTCCTGCGTGGCTTTCGGCTTCACGCTCCAGACCAGGTCGTCCATCGTGCGGGTGGCGTTGTTGACGGCGCCCGGTTTCTTGTCTTCGACGTCATATGCCAGTGTCAGCACGTCGCGCCATTTGTCTTCCAAAAAGGCGCCAACGACCGGCACGACATTGTCGCCGGCGATGCGCAGCTTGACCGCATCGGTGGCGGCGCGACGCGCAACGGCGATGTGCTCCTGGCGCAGCGCCAGCGCCACGGGCGCGGCCAGCTGCGCTTCGAGCTGCGATTGAACCGCGCGCTCCTCCTGCAGCATGCTTTGCTCGAGTTCCGCGACCGCCTCGGCAAACACTTCCGGCTGGCTCGCCCCTTCCCGCTCGACGCGCCTGACCTGCTGCTGCATCGCCTGGAACAGCGGAGCGCTGGCGTCCTCACGCTGGTCCCAGCCCATGCGCGAGAGCAGGTCGATCATGCGCCGCGCCGGGTGGGCCTCTTCGAAAAAGAAGTTCTTGTCGGTCAGCGCGGCTTTCAGGACCGGCATCTGCAGCGACTGGATCAGTTCGCGCGTGGGTGCGGGAATGGCTTCATCGAGGAAGACCGTCTCGAAAATCCGCGCGAGCAGGTTCAACGTGCTCTCGTCGCCGCGCGAGAGACTCCCGGCCGGCAGGCTTTGCTTCAGGCGCGGCAGGTAGAACAGCTGGGCCGGGTCGGCTCCCGCGGGCGCCGATGTGGATGACGGGGCGGTTGCCGCCATTCCGGGCAGGTTCGGCAAGTTTGGCAAATTGGGCAAATTCGCCAGCATGTCCAGCAGCGGCGCCAGGTGCGACGGCGCGGCCATCCCTGTGTGGGCAACTGTGCCTGGCATGGCCGGACTGAATGCGCCGGCCGGGAGCGCTGGCATGCCGAACGGCGCCGGCTGGGACGTGACGCCGGCAGGAACGTACCCGGCATGGGCAGCCGCCGTGGACGCGCCCTGTGCCTGCGGATGGGTGAAACCGGCCGCAGGGTGCACCGTGGCGCGACCAGCCGGGGCCATCATTACACCGGCTGGGTGTGTGCCGGTGGCGCTGGTGACGGTGCCGGGACTGACAGCGCCGGTCATGCCAAACGCGGCCGCGCCACTGGGTCGCCAGCCGCCTGCGCCCTGCGGCATGTCGGGCAAGTCCGGCACCATCGGGATGACCGGGCTCGCCGACCCGGCGCCGTCACCAAAAAATTGGCGCAATTGCTGCGCCAGCGCCGCCTGGCTGGTGGCGCGGGCGGCCCGGTTCGACGCGCCGTCGTCGGTTTTGCGGATCTGGCGCTTTTCCAGCGCGGCCCCGCGGCGGCCATTGCGCTTCAGGGCCTGATTCAACGCGTCGTACAACGGCGCGAGATCGCAGAAGATCCCCGGCCGCAGCAATGGCTGAATCAGCGCGTGGGCGCTCTCATCGGGTTCGAATTCGCGCCAGGCGCGATCCAGTTCGACGAGGAAGACTTCAGGACGAAACGGATTTTGTGCATTGCGCAGGATTTCGCGGTCAAGCAGGTAGGCCAGGCGGACGTTCAGCGTTGCCAGGGGCTCGGCGAATTCGATATCGAAAGGCCGGCTGATCACGCCGAATGCCACCTTGCTGTCCATTTCAGCCATTGGCACCAGGGCCAGATCGGCAACGAGGGCGTCGGCTTCGCTGCGCGAGGCGGGAGCCAGCAGGGCGGCTTCCTTGCGCAACGCCGCTTCGATCCCGGTGGAGGCAATATGGACAAACGCGTAGCAGTTTTGCTTGAGCAGGTTGCCGGATTTGACACGCTGGTACACGGCGCGCGCCTCGTCAGGCGCAGTCACGTCGAGCAAAGCACCGCTGAGATTGTTCGCCACGGCGATCAGTTGTTCTCCCATCATGCGCGCCGCGAGGACGACCAGCTGCTCCACCATCGCCTGGGGCGTGGCGGACGTCTCCGGCGTGACTGTCGTCACATCGTGCGGCGGGCTGGTGAAGTCACGGGGTACCACTGCTCAGTTGTCCTTTTGAGAAAGCAACAATATCCAGAAGACATTGTGCCACATTATTTCCAAGTGGAAATAATGATTGACGCGTTGATCCTGTCAACGGCACGTTTAGCGCAAACCTTGAGTTGGAAAAGTAAATAGTTCCCATATGCGACATTGCCACTGTTAAATCTTGCCAATTAGGCATTTCACATTGTCAGTTTTTGTCCTACATGAGCTCAAGTGCGTCTCCGATACCGATCATTTTGAGCACACAGCATCATGACTTCACCCAAACGCCACTGCCCTGCAGTCGCGAAAGGGACCGAAATCCATTTTCACTTCGAAAGGTCTCACGATGAACTCGAATCAGAAAAGCGGCAACAAACAATCGGGCAATCAGGGCGGCGTCCAGGGCGGCACTCCTGAGCAACATGCGGAAGCAGGACGTCAGAGCCACAAGAACGATGCGAACCGCCAGAGTGGGACGGGAGGATCCAGCACGGGGGGAGCGAGCGGCGGCCGTTCGGCTTCCTCAGGCTCCGGCAGCGGCACGCGCGGCGGGACCCCTGAGCAGCATGCAGAAGCCGGTCGCCAGAGTCACAAGAACGATGGCAAGAAGTAGCCAATAGCACCCGCTGGTCGGCGCCGAGTTCCCGGGCGTTGATAACAGTCGCCAAACAGGAAACACCAAGAAAGAGTCTGCCACGGTCACCCGTCGCCAGGCTCTTTTCCGTTTGGCGCTCTAATATGGGGTCAGAGTCACATTAAATGAAACATTCCGTCGAACCATGTTCATCAATTCGACTCTGACCCCACTTTTGCCGGCGTTGCCGAATAATTCGACTTTGACCCCATTTTTGGGGATTTGCATCTGCTCAGCGGCGCGCTGACAGTCGCCCCAAGCAGGTCACATATTGCGCAGTGAGGCGCCCTTGGGCGGCGCGAAGTCGGCGATGCCGTTGACCATGCGCGCGGTGCGGGCGTCGCGCGACGTCAGGTGCAGGTCGGAATACTGATGGATCGCCCACTGCTCCGGCGTCAGCTCGATATGGCGGCGCAGGATCGATTCGGTGCGGGCATCGTCGGCGCGCAGGCCTTCGACAATGATGTTCAGGGCATCGGGACGGGCGCCCGGCGAGGCGGTGGCGTGCGATTTGTGAACCATGAAGCGGGCCGTATCGCTGCAGTAGCGGCGCGCGCCGGCCAGGAACACGATGACGGCGATCGACGCCACCGCCCCGCCGTTGTACATCACGAACTCGACCGGGGAATTGGCCAGGAAGTTATACAGGCACAGGCCGTCGCTGACGTAGCCGCCATTCGATTGCACCAGCACGTGGGCGGTATCGATACCGTCGGCGGTCATTGCCGCGACCGCTTCGAAAACACGGTGCACCATATCGCTGTTGACGTCGCCCGAGAGCGTGAACCACGCCTCGTTTTTTTGTTGGTTCAGGTCGGCGTTCATGTTCCTCCCGGTATTTTGACTAACGAAATGAATGCGCCAGTCTAACAAATTGGCACGCAACCCCTCGCGCGCATGCGACACGCGTGCGATCAGCGTGCGTCAACGGTGCGAAAAGCATCCAGCGCAGGCGCCAAACCAAGGCTCGGCCCGCGTCCATACAGGCAGAACGCAGGTTGACACCAGGGCCGCACTCGCCTATTCTCGCAAGTCTTGATCGGGAGAGGGTCGCCACGCGCGTACCGCCGAAGGGGCATCACCCAAAAACTCTCAGGCAAAAGGACCGGTCAAGGGGCCTTTGGCGCGCAAGCGCCACGGTTCAAACTCTGGAGAGCGGCCACGGCACCATGCCCGCGGCCCACCGAAGGGGCAGGCGCAGTCGGCCGCAGTTGGCCATGACAGCGCTATCTCTCAGGTACCAAGGACAGAGGGGCATTGACGCGTGCGGCCAGCCGGCTGCCGTGCCGCCCCTATACACTGGCATATTGACGTGCCGCTCTGCCCAAGGATTGCCATGACCGCATCGACCACCCTCCAGTCCACCCCGCTCAATTCCGCCCACCGCGCTTCCGGCGCGAAGATGGTCGACTTCGGTGGCTGGGATATGCCGGTCAATTACGGTTCACAAATCGAAGAACACCACGCCGTACGGACCGACGCAGGCATGTTCGACGTGTCGCACATGTGCGTGGTCGACATGAAAGGCGAGAACGTCCGCCCGTTCCTGCGCGGCTTGCTGGCCAATAACGTCGACAAGCTGCAAGTGCCGGGCAAGGCCCTGTACTCGTGCATGCTGAACCCGGACGGCTACGTCATCGACGACCTGATCGTCTACTATTTCTCCGAAACCTGGTTCCGCCTGGTGGTCAACGCCGGCACCGCCGTCAAGGACGTCGCCTGGATCGAAGCGCAGAACACGGCCACCAGCAGTGGCGTGACCGTCACCGCCCGCCGCGACGGCAACGACCCGATCGCGCTGATCGCCGTGCAGGGCCCGAACGCCCGCGCCAAGGCCTGGGAAGTGCTGCCGACCGCAAAAGCCGCGTCGGAAAACCTGAAACCATTCAACGCCGTGATCGTGCCGGACACCGCGTTTGGCGAAGCGATGGTCGCGCGCACCGGCTACACCGGCGAAGATGGCTTTGAAATCGGCGTGCCTGCGGCGCAGGCCGAAGCGCTGTGGAACGCGCTGGTGGCTGCCGGCGTCAAGCCGGCCGGCCTGGGTGCGCGCGACACGCTGCGCCTGGAAGCGGGAATGAACCTGTACGGCCAGGACATGGACGAAACCGTCAACCCGCTCGACGCCGGCCTGGCCTGGACCATCGACCTCGTGTCGGAGCGCGACTTCATCGGCAAGGCGGCACTCGTGCGCATGGGCCAGAACGCCAATTTCGTCGGCCTCATCCTGCGTGAAAAAGGCGGCATCCTGCGCGCCCACCAGGCCGTCGTCGCAAGCGACGGCGCCACCGGCGAAATCACCAGCGGCACCTTCAGCCCAAGCATGCAGCAGGCGATTGCGCTGGCGCGGGTACCGAAGAGCGTGGCCGTTGGCGACACCGTGCACGTCGTCATCCGCGACAAGAAGCTGGCCGCGTCAGTGGTCAAGCTGCCATTCGTCCGCAACGGCAAAGTGCTCGCGGCGTGACGCGAGCCCCCGAATAATATTCATCTATACTGCACGCGTCTTTTCAAAAACCCAGGAGCTTTACATGAACATCCCAGCCGATCTGAAATACACCGAATCCCACGAGTGGATCCGTACCGAGACTGACGGTACGCTCACCGTCGGCATCACCGAATACGCGCAGGACGCCCTGGGCGACATCGTGTTCGTCGAACTGCCGAAGGTCGGAAAGCAGTTCACCGCGGGCGACGACGCGGCTGTGGTGGAATCCGTGAAAGCGGCCAGCGACATCTACGCGCCAGTGACCGGTGAAGTCGTTGAAGTGAACCAGGCAGTTGCCGATGCGCCTGATTCGATCAACAGCGACGCCTACAGTGCCTGGCTGTTCAAGCTGAAACCGTCGGACGCCGACGCGACCGCAGCGTTGCTCGATGCCGACGCTTACGGTAAAGCGACTGCTGAATAATCGACAGCTGCACCCTCAAGACCGTCATCCCGACGAAAATCGGGACCAATATTGAAGTCGCGTCAACGCGGCCTTTTCGACTTCGGTTACTCAGCATGGGTCCCGGCCTGCGCCGGGATGACGGTTTTTAGGCTGATGGTACAAACTGCTTTCCGCTACGCTCAGTCCTCCCCCTCTTTTTGGCCTCTATCATGACCCGCACCAGCCTGACCCAACTCGAAGCACGCGACGCTTTCATCCCGCGCCACATCGGCCCTACCGCCACCGAACAAGCCGCGATGCTGGCCACGCTCGGCTATCCATCGCGCGCCGCGCTGATCGATGCGATCGTCCCGGCCAATATCCGCAAGAAGAGCCAGCTGGACCTGGGCCAGTTCTTCGAGCCGGTGTCCGAACAGGACGCCCTGGCCAAGCTGCGTGCGCTGGCCAACAAGAACACCGTCATGAAGTCGATGATCGGCCAGGGCTACTACAACAGCCATACGCCGCCTGTCGTACTGCGCAATATTTTTGAAAACCCGGCCTGGTACACCGCGTACACGCCGTACCAGCCAGAGATTTCGCAGGGCCGCCTGGAAGCCATCCTGAACTTCCAGCAGATGATCACCGACCTGACCGGCATGGGCATCGCCAATTCGTCGATGTTAGATGAAGGCACTGCCGCCGCCGAAGCCATGACGCTGATCCAGCGCGTCGGCAAGTCGGCTTCGAAAGTGTTTTATGTGGCCGACGACGTGCTGCCGCAAACGCTGGAAGTGGTGCGCACGCGCGCCGAGCCAATCGGCGTCGAAGTGCGCACGTTCAGCGCCACCGACATCGACAACCTCACCGAGCCATGCTTCGGCGTGCTGCTGCAGTACCCGGGCGTGAACGGCGACGTGCGTGACTACGCCGCCGCGGTTGAAAAACTGCACGCCACTGGCGCAATGGTGGTTGCCGCTGCCGACCTGCTGGCACTCACCTTGCTGACGCCACCAGGCGAATGGGGCGCCGACGTCGTTGTCGGCAACAGCCAGCGCTTCGGCGTGCCGCTCGGTTTCGGCGGCCCGCACGCCGGCTTCCTGGCCACCCGCGACGAATTCAAGCGCAGCATGGCCGGCCGCCTGGTCGGTGTCACAATCGACGCGCAAGGCAACCAGGCCTACCGCCTGGCGCTGCAGACGCGCGAGCAGCACATCCGCCGCGAAAAAGCCACGTCGAACATCTGCACCGCGCAGGTCCTGCTGGCAGTGATGGCGTCGATGTACGCTGTGTATCACGGCCCGGCCGGCCTGGCGCAGATCGCCACCCGCGTGCACCGCTACACCGCCATCGTGGCGAAACAGCTGCAGGCACTCGGCTATGAGCTGGTTAACACGACGTTCTTCGACACGCTGACGGTAAAAACCGACCGCGCCGCCGACCTGCACGCCCGCGCCATCGAACACGGCGTCAACCTGCGCAAGATCGACGCGAACCACATCGGCATCTCGCTCGACGAGACCACGTCGCGCGACGACCTGGCGCTGCTGTCGACGATTTTTTCGAACGGCGACAGCCAGTTCGACATCGACGCGTTCGACGTCGAAGGTAGTGCATTTCCTGCGCATCTGGCCCGCAACAGCGCCTACCTGACGCACCCGAACTTTTCGCGCTACCACGCCGAGCACGAAATGCTGCGCTACCTGCGCAGCCTGGCCGATAAAGACCTGGCGCTCGACCGCACCATGATCCCGCTCGGCTCGTGCACGATGAAGCTCAACGCCACCTCCGAGATGATCCCGGTGACCTGGCCCGAGTTCTCGAACATCCACCCGTTCGCGCCTGACGCGCAGACGGTCGGCTACCGTGAAATGATCGGCCAGCTGGAAGACATGCTGTGCGCGCTGACGGGTTACGCCGCCATCTCGCTGCAGCCAAACGCCGGTTCGCAAGGTGAATACGCGGGCCTGCTGGTGATCAAGGCTTACCACGAATCGCGCGGCGAAGGCCACCGCAACATCTGCCTGATTCCATCGTCGGCGCACGGCACCAATCCGGCGTCGGCCAATATGGTCGGCATGCGCGTGGTCGTCACCGCGTGCGACGACAACGGCAACGTCGATCTGAACGACCTGCGCGCCAAGGCCGAGCAGCACAGCGCCAACCTGGCGTGCGTGATGGTGACCTACCCATCGACCCACGGCGTGTTCGAAGAAGGCATCCAGGAGCTGTGCGAAATCATCCACAGCCACGGCGGCCAGGTCTACATCGATGGCGCCAACATGAACGCGCTGGTCGGCGTGGCCGCACCGGGGTCGTTTGGCGGCGACGTCAGCCACCTGAACCTGCATAAAACCTTCTGCATCCCGCACGGCGGCGGCGGTCCTGGCGTCGGGCCGATCGGCGTTGGCGCGCACCTGGCCAAGTTCCTGCCGAACCAGCGTTCGACCGGCTACACGCGCGACGAAGCCGGCATCGGCGCCGTCAGTGCGGCAGCGTTTGGCTCGGCATCGATCCTGCCGATCTCGTGGATGTACATCGCGATGATGGGTGGCGAGGGTTTGACTGCCGCAACCGAAGTGGCGATCCTGAACGCCAACTACATCGCCCGCCGCCTGGCGCCGCACTACCCTGTGCTGTACACGGGCCATGACGGCCTGGTGGCGCACGAGTGCATCATCGACCTGCGCCCGCTGCAGGACGCCACCGGCATCAGCAACGAAGACGTGGCCAAGCGCCTGATGGACTTCGGTTTCCACGCGCCGACGATGAGCTTCCCGGTGCCGGGCACGTTGATGATCGAGCCGACCGAAAGCGAATCGAAAGTCGAGATCGACCGTTTCATCGAGGCGATGATCTACATCCACGCCGAGATCGTCAAGGTCGAACGCGGCGAGTACGACCGCATGGACAATCCGCTCAAGGGTGCGCCGCACACCGCTGAAGTCGTCACCGCCGACGACTGGCAGCATGGCTACAGCCGCGAAGTGGCGGCGTTCCCGGTCGCCGCGCTGCGCAAGAAGAAGTACTGGCCACCGGTGGGCCGTGCCGACAATGTGTACGGTGACCGCAACCTGTTCTGCGGCTGCGCACCGATCGAAGACTACGAGTGATCGCCTCGTCCGTCGTGGACTTTGCTGTCCTCAACTGCGGCTGACCGCCAGCCGCAGGTAAGGATGCAGCGAAGGATGGCGTGAGGGATGCCCCGACCACACTGGTCCGGGCATCCCTTTTTTGTGGGGCGCCCGGCGTGGCGGCGGCAGCGCCACCATGGTGTCGTCGAGGCGGAACGCCATCACGCTGCGCGACAGGGCCAGCGCCTGTTCCTGTACCTCCCTGTCACCCGCGCTGACGCTGGCCAGCGCTCCCACGGCCCGCGCACCGTCCAGCACCAGCTGCAGCCGGCGGTTCAGCTGCTCCCTGGCCACCGCCAGCGCCCGGCCCGCGCCGCAGATTTCATCGCGGCCAGCCACGCGCGGCATGGCGCGCAGGTCGCCCTCGCCCAGCGCGATGCTGGCCGCCACCACCGCATCGATTTCATCGAGCAGCGTCCGGCGCAGGGCCATCGTCATCACGAGGATCAGCGCGAAGGTCGACATCAGCGCCACCGGCATCAACGTCGCGATGGTGCTGCCTTCATCAGCTGCGTCGGCCGCGGCCCGCTCGCCCATCAGCTGTTCCAGGCGCGTCAAGGCATCGAGGCGCAGCAGGACCGTATCGAAGGCCTGCTCCGACCGCGTCATCGCGTTGGCGCTGATCGTCTGGTCGTTGCGCGCCAGTGCCATCACATCGAGCACGCTGGCCAGGTAGGTGCGCCAGGCGCGGTCGGCCTGGCGCACCAGCGCCCCTTCTTCGGCATCGTTGCGGGTCAGGCGCTGGAGCGACGCGAAACTGCGCTCGATGGCGGCATGGCGGCGGTGAATGCCGCGCACCAGCGTATCGGTGCGCGCCTGCGAAAAGCTGGCGCTGATCCAGGCGATCAGCTGGTACACCTCGGCGTGGGCCTGGCGCGCACCGGCCGCCAGTTCGGCCGCGCTGCGCGTTTGCGCGGCGCGCTGCTGCACGACCGTCTCGAGCGCCTGGCCCTGGCGCGCGATGGCGCCGTAGGCCACGCAGAAGCCAAAGAACATTACCACCAGCACCAGCATCGGCGCCAACATCAGCTTGGGGCCCAGGCGCAATCTCGATAACATGGCAGCTCCGATGAAAAAATGGTGTCGCGGGACCGGATTGCGCCGCAGCTGAGCTACGCGTTGCGGGTCGCCGGCGTATCATGTGATGAAATTTTTCGCCACGCAGTTCAGTGCTTCTGGAAAATAGTTTCCTGCGCGCATTGAGCAAATCTACGCTGTCCGGCACAATCAAGTTTGTCCGCGCTCAAGCAGTCACAGCTTGTATTTTCGAAGGAATGTATGTCTCGCTCCACAAACGCCGTCCTCCTGTCGGCCCTGGTGTTTCCGGGCGCCGGGCACCTGTACCTGAAGCACCGGACGCGGGCCTTGGTGTTCATCATCCCTACCCTAGTTGCCGCGGTGTATTTCGTCATCGACGCCACCCAACGCGCCACCGACCTGGCCGACCAGATCATGTCTGGCAGCATGCAGGTGGGCGCCGACCCGGTGGCGCTCGCCGCCAAACTCGAACAGGCCAGCCCCACCTCCTTTTTGGTCGACCTGGCAACGTACGTGATGCTGGCGTGCTGGATTGGCGCGGCCGTGGATGCCTGGCTGCTGGGGCGCAAACAGCAGCCGCACTGAGTTGACCTGACTTGATCGCCGATGATGCCGCTCCGATGAAACGCTACCGGCGCCTTTTGGCGCTTGTCGGCCTGTCGCTGCTGCTGCACGTCCTGGCAATCAGCTGGATCGCGCGCCGGCCAGGGCCAGCCGCCGATGCGGCGCTGGAGGCGCCCCCAGCGCCGCTGGCGCTGCGCCTGCAGCCACTGCCGCCAGCGCCGGAGGCACCGGCGCCGGCGCCACTTCCACCGTCCGAGCCGAAGGTGGCCGACCCCGCGCCCGCCCCCGAGCCCGAGGCTGCGCTACCCGCGCCATCGGTCGCCGCAAATCCGCCGCCCGCGCCGCCCGCGCCGCCCGCGCCACCGCCTGCGGCAACTGCGCCATCCGACGCGGACGCACCGGTGCAAATGCCGAGCCGCTACCGCTCGCGCATGCCACGCGGCGCCACGCTGGCCTACACGCTCACGCGCACCGGCCAGCCACCGGCAGCAGCGCGGATGCACTGGCAAACCGCTGGCGACGCATTTACGCTGCAGTACGACGGCGTGATGGGTGTACTTGCTTCGCAGGGCGCTACCAACGATGCCGGCGTGGCGCCGCAATCAGCCAGCGCGCAGCAGACGGGCGGCAGCGTCGTGGCAACGACCTTCGCCACCGGGTCGATCACAATCGGCGGGCGCGACTACCAGAACAGCGTCGGCAGCCAGGACCGCGGTTCGCTGCTGCTGCAGTTGACAGGGATGGGATTGTCCGAACCGGACCAGCTGCGCGGTGTCGTCGAGGTGTATGTGGCGGTGGCGGCGGGGCCGGAGATCGAGAAGTTCCAGGTGGTCGAGGACGAAACCATCCCCACGCCGATGGGCGATATCGCCACGCGCCACCTGGTGCAGCTGGTGCGCGCAGGCGAGCCGCGCCTGGAGATCTGGCTGGCGCCGGAGCGGCGCTGGCTGCCGGTGCAGCTGCGCCTGAGCGCACCGGACGGGACGGTCGCCACGCAGACCGTGACGGCGATCACCGATCAGGCGCCCTGATCAAACGCCCTGATCAGGGCGCCTGAATGAGCGTCTGATCAGGCATTGAGCTTGACCGCATGCTCGCGCGTCGCATGGAACGTCAGCTTCGGCCAGCGCTCTTCGGTCAGGCGCAGGTTCACGTTCGACGTGGCCAGGTAAGCCATGTTTCCGGCCGCATCATAGGCGACGTTGTGGCCCAGCTGCGACTCGAAGTCGGACAGCGCCTTCTTGTCATCCGACGACACCCAGCGCGCGCTGCTGATGCTGGCACCTTCGAACACCGCGTCGACGCCATATTCGTTGAGCAGGCGGCTGGCCACCACTTCGAACTGCAGCACGCCCACCGCGCCCAGGATCAGCTCACCACCCAGCACCGGCTTGAACACCTGCACCGCGCCCTCCTCACCCAGCTGCTGCAAGCCTTTATGCAGCTGCTTGATCTTCAGGGGATTCCTGATGCGCACCGCGCGAAACAGGTCCGGCGCGAAATACGGGATGCCGGTGTACTGCAGCATCTCGCCTTCCGAGAAGCTGTCGCCGATCTGCATGTTGCCGTGGTTCGGCAGGCCGATGATATCGCCCGCGTAGGCCTCTTCCACCTGCTCGCGCGACGACGCCATGAAGGTCACCACCGAAGACAATTTCACGTCGCGCCCGAGGCGCAGGTGCTTGACCTTCATGCCCTTGTCGAAACGCCCCGAGCAGACGCGCAGGAACGCGATGCGGTCGCGGTGCGCCGGGTCCATATTGGCCTGGATCTTGAAGACGAAGCCGGAGAACTTCGGTTCCGCCGGCGCCACCACGCGCGCGGTGGCGTCGCGTTCGCGCGGGCCCGGCGCCCAGTCGATCAGCGCCGACAGGATCTCGCGCACACCGAAGTTGTTGATGGCCGAGCCGAAGAACACCGGCGTCTGCACGCCGGCCAGGAACTCTTCCAGGTCGAACGGATGCGAGGCGCCGTGCACCAGTTCCACTTCCATTTTCAGCTGCTCGATCTCGAGCGGGAACATCTCGGAGAGGCGCGGGTTGTCGATGCCCTTGATGATTTCATAGGCGCCGTCGGCTTTTTCCTCGCCGGCCTTGAACAGCATGATTTCGTCGCGCAGCAGGTGGTACACGCCGCGGAAATTCTTGCCCATGCCAATCGGCCAGGTCACCGGCGCGCACTGGATTTTCAGGACCGATTCAAGTTCGTCGAGCAGTTCGAGCGGGTCGCGGGTTTCGCGGTCCATCTTGTTCATGAACGTGACGATCGGCGTATTGCGCATGCGGCAAACGTTGAGCAGTTTGATCGTTTGCGCTTCCACGCCCTTGGCCGCGTCGATCACCATCAGCGCCGAGTCGACTGCCGTCAGCACGCGGTACGTGTCCTCCGAAAAATCCTGGTGGCCAGGCGTGTCGAGCAGGTTGATGACGTGGTCGCGGTATTCGAACTGCATCACCGACGAGGCGACCGAAATGCCGCGCTGCTTTTCGATTTCCATCCAGTCGGATGTGGCGTGGCGGCCGCTCTTCCTGGCCTTGACCGTGCCGGCCATTTGAATGGCGCCCGAAAACAGCAGCAGCTTTTCGGTCAGCGTGGTCTTGCCCGCGTCCGGGTGGGAGATGATGCCGAACGTACGGCGGCGCGCGACTTCGGCGGCGACCAGGCGGGCGGTGGAATCGGGTGTGCGGACGGGCGCCCCGGCTTGCGGGTCGTGAGCGTCGTCGGAAATAAGGAGATCGGTATCGTTGGCCATGGTGAGCGCTTGCGGCCCTGGTAGAAAACCCTCGATTTTACCGGCTCCGGTGCGGCCCGTGTAAATTGATTGCTGACACGGGCCGGCCGGAATGGCGGATCAGCCCTTGATCCGGCGCCAGCCGGTGCGGCGCGAGACCGGATCCTTCAGGTCACCCGCGGCGACGGTCTTGGTATTGCCGTCGGCCAGCGTGGCGATGATCTTCTTGGCGCCGCTCGGCAGGCTGACGATGATGAAGCCGACCGCCGCCGAGTTGTCCGACAGCGATACGCCAGCCAGTCCGGTCGCGTCCCCCAGGCCGGTGCAGACCTCGATCTGGTACAGGTTGCTGCTGCCGCCGACGTTGCAGGCGGACGACGCGGAGGGCACGTTGGTCACTACGTTCAGCGTCCCTGACACAATCGATGGATCTAGGTTGACGCGCTCACCGGCATTATTGGCGAAGTCCACATACCAGCCTTGTTGCAGCGAGAGGTCGACCGCCGTGCCGCTGATGTAGTAACCGTTCCCGCCTGTTGCCAGGGGTTTGGTGGTGAAGGTTTCCTTTGCCATGGTCGGGCCCCGCCACTGCGCCCGCGAGATTCCGGTTGCGCTGTCGACCAGCAGATACAGGCTTTGCGTATCGGTGACGCCGACGTCGCCCACATCGAGCAGGCGCCCGGTGCCAAACGCCACCACCAGCTTGTTCGAGACGGTGGTGGTATTGTTCGCATTCTTCGTGCTGACGCTGCACTGGGTCACGTCCGGCCGGCTGGTGACCGGTTGCAGCGCGCCGGCGTCGCCCATCTTCACGGCAGTCGCGAAGCCCGGTACGGTCAGGTCGAAGCGCCACATCTGGCCCTGGTTGTCGCCGCCATACACATAGGTGATCGCCGGATCGGCGCTCGGATTGGCGCTGATGGCGGTAATGCGCGCCAGGCCGGACGGCGTCACTGCAAGCTGGGCTGCCATGGCAACCGGGTCGCCGGTCGGTGTCTTCAGCAGCACCTGGCCGGTAGCGATGTCGAGGATCATCAGCCAGCCATTGCCAGTGCCGCCGTCCTTTGCGGTGGTGCCCACCTTGTCGGTGCCCGGGATGTTGTTGTAGCCGGAGGTGACCACCGCAACCCACTTGGTATCGCCGTTGGCGTTCTTCCACGTGCCGATCTGCGGATTGCCGAAGGTGAGGCCAAGTTCCGGCTCGTTGTTCACACCGGTGCACACGGCGCCGTCGGCACAGGTCTCCCACAGGGCCTGCGGATTGGCCGGATCGGTCACATCGAGTGCGTAGTAGCCGCGCCCGCCGCCGTTCAGGCCCGCCACCAGGACCGATTTCCACACGCCGCCAATCTGCACGTCGGCCACTTCAGGCGAGCCATCGACCGTGTACTGGTGGTTGGTGCCGTAGGTGGTACTGGCCTGCAGGTACAGCTTGCCCATCGTGATGCGCGGAGCGTAAGCCCACATTTCCGCGCCACTGGTGGCATCGAACGCATGCAGCATGCCATCGTTGGCGCCGACAAACACGGCCGGCGCCCGCAACGCGTATTTCGCCTTGAAATCGCTGTAGCCGGTGATCGTGTACGACTTGCGCGGATCGCGCTGGTACGCCGGCTTGGACGACGCAATGTCGCCGAGGACGATCGGCAGGGACGGCGTGGTGGCAGTCTTCGTGTACGCCCGCATGACGGTGTCATTGGCGTACTGCTGTTGCCCGCGCAGCCAGTTGACGATATTCGTGCCGGCGTTGACGATCGCCTGGTTGGCTGCCGACAGGCTCGGGCACTGCGCCAGCGCCTTGCACTTGTTATCGAACCAGGCTTGTTCCGGAGCCAGCAGGTTGGCATAGGTGAAGTCCTTCAACCCGCCATTCTTGGTGTCGAGCATCTTGATAGTCCGCGTATCGGATGTCGCGGCCACCTTTGTTCCAACTGTATTGGACGTCGTCCAGTTCTCGGTCGGAATCACGGTGCCATCGTTGATATTGATCTTCTTGTCGGTCAGGACGCCGTACCACTGTACCGTCGTGAAAGTGTCGGAAAAAATGTCGTTGTCCTGCTGCGAAATATTCGGCGTCGACGTCGCGGCGGCGGAGGCGGCGCCCACGCGGGTGGAGATGTTCGACAGGGCCGAACGCAGGCCGGCCACGACCTGGGTCGGATCGGACGCGCTGAAGTATTTGCCATGACCGTTGATCGCGGTGTGCCACAGGTCGTCGACGCGCGACTGGTAGGCGGCCGAGCCGCTGTTGTCGCTTACGCTCGGGTCCGGCCAGACATACGGGCCGTTGTTGTTCCATGGGCAGCCCGTGCGCACGCCAGTCACGAGCTTGTAAAAGTCGCCGCCGCCGGCCGGGTCGGTGTCGTAATTGGCTTCGTAATTCATGATGCCGTCGACGCCCAGGCCGAGTGTGTAGGTATTCATGTGCAGGCGCTTGTTTTCACCGTCGGCGCCAGCGACCAGGCCGGGCTTGGCGTAATTCTCCAGCGTGGGGCGCAGGGACGTCGTGGTGGTGTTCGAGCCGCCGTTGTACCAGTACAGGGCAACGTCGGCCAGCGAGTTGGTGCTTTGCGAACTTGGATCGACGCAGCCCTTCGCCAGCGTACAGAAGCGGCTGGGGTTGTCGACGTTGTCGTTGCTGGCGACCGAGCTGGCGGCGTCGCCGTTCCAGTAGCCGTCGGTCGTGAGGAACGTGAAGTTCTGCTGGCATGGCTGCTGCACGACTTCGCTGCCCGACGCCAGGTTGTATGGCGCCAGGTTGGCGTACATCTTGCCAATCGAATTGAGCGCGGGACGCAGTGGTGTCGAGTTACTTCCGTTCATCGCATACAGCTTCGCGTACCACGTCGAGCGCGTGGTGCCCGAGAACTGCGCTGGCGGCGTCATGGTGCCTTCGGCAGCGGCGGTCGACAGCGACGTCAGGCCCACATTGTAGTTGTCGCTCAGTGGCTGGAACGCCAGGCCGACCGACGTTTTCATCATCTGGTTGCGCGTTTTGTAGTAGCCGTACCAGTTGGCGAAGTTGGTCATCTCTTCGTCGTAGGTGCACCCCGCAGTATCGGCGCAGTCGGTACGCAACGCGCCTCTCGGGTAGGTCGTGCGCGTCGGCACGATATCGGTGCGGATGAAAATCGCCGAGCCGGCGCCGATTGGCGCGGTGGTCGCCGGAATCACGTCGTTGCTTGCCGCCACGGCAGCGACCGTACCGACCGGTGTGAGGACGATGGTGCCGCCCCTGGAGGAACCGCCACTGCCGGTATTGTTCGAGATGGTGCCCACGGCCAGCGCCTGGCCCGCCGCCCCGGACTGGGTGGTCATCACGCATACCGCGTTGCTTGAGGCCGCAGTACAAGTGTCCGAATAGCCAGGGGTGCCCCCGACGACGGCGCTGATGTTGGTGGCCCTCACCGCGCCGGCGATGGCCGTCGCAATCGTGTTGCTCGATGCGGAGGTGTTGAACGAAAGGTTGGTCAGCAAGCCGGTGTTCCCCAGTTTCAGGCTCGACAGCACC
>Ga0265780_10003359_pt1 | contig 21100 bp, 17 predicted proteins | sample P1T30metagenome_FD_192432 | JGI IMG/M metagenome (GOLD analysis project Ga0265780, IMG submission 192432) | Plant litter microbial communities from East Loma Ridge, Irvine, California - P1 T30 | ecosystem: Environmental > Terrestrial > Plant litter > Unclassified | place: USA: California...
GAGACGTTCAGCACGTCGTCGATGCGGCCGGTGATGGTGAAGTTGGCGGTATCCTTGTTGCGGATCGCGCCGTCGCCGGCCAGGTAGTATTTGCCGCCCAGTTCATCCGGGAAGTAGCTGGTGCGGAAACGGTCCGGGTTGTTCCAGATCGTGCGGATCATCGACGGCCACGGACGCTTGACCACCAGGATGCCGCCCTGCCCGTTCGGCACGTCGGCGCCGGCTTCGTCCACGATCGCGGCCATGATGCCCGGCAGCGGCAAGGTGCACGAACCCGGCACCATCGGGGTTGCGCCCGGCAGGGGGGTGATCATGTGGCCGCCGGTCTCGGTTTGCCAGAAGGTGTCGACGATCGGGCAGCGCTCCTGGCCCACATTGCGGTAGTACCACATCCAGGCTTCCGGATTGATCGGTTCGCCGACCGAGCCGAGCAGGCGCAGGCTGGACAGGTCGTAGTTCTTCGGATGCACCTTCTCGTCCAGGTCCGATGCCTTGATCAGCGAACGGATCGCGGTCGGCGCCGTGTAGAAGATGCTGACCTTGTGCTTCTCGACGGTCTGCCAGAAGCGGCCGGCGCTCGGGAAGGTCGGTACGCCTTCGAATACAACCTGCGTGCCGCCGACGGCCAGCGGTCCGTAGGCGATATAGGTGTGGCCGGTGATCCAGCCGATGTCGGCGGTGCACCAGTAGACGTCTTCGGGTTTCAGGTCGAAGGTCCACTTCATCGTCAGCGCGGCCCACAGCAGGTAGCCGCCGGTCGAGTGCTGCACGCCTTTCGGGGTGCCGGTCGAGCCGGACGTGTAGAGGATGAACAGCGGATGTTCCGCATCGACCCATTCGGGCGCGCACTCGGCCGACTGGTCTTGCACGAGTTCGTGCAGCCACAGGTCGCGGCCTTCCTTGAAATTGATGTTGCCGCCGGTGCGCTTGTAGACGATGACGTCCTTGACGGTGTCGCAGCCGCCCAGGCTCAGCGCCTCGTCGACGATGGCCTTGAGCGGCAGCGATTTGCCGCCGCGCTGCTGTTCGTCGGCCGTGATGACGGCCACGGCGCCGGCGTCGATGATGCGTTCCTGCAGTGACTTGGCCGAGAAGCCGCCGAACACCACCGAGTGGGTGGCGCCGATGCGGGCGCAGGCCTGCATCGCGGTCACGCCTTCGACCGACATCGACATATAGATGACGACACGGTCGCCCTTCTTGATGCCGCGCGATTTGAGCGCGTTGGCGAATTTGCAGACGCGTTCGTGCAGCTCGCGGTAGGTCACGCGGGTAGACGAGCCGTCGTCCGCCTCGAAGATGATGGCGGTCTTGTCGGCGTTGCCGTTTTCCAGGTTGCGGTCGAGGCAGTTGTACGAGGCGTTCAGCTGGCCGTCGGCGAACCATTGATAGAACGGCGCATTCGATTCGTCGAGGGTCGAGGTGAACGGCTTGTGCCAGTCGAGGTTTTCGCGCGCCAGGCGGGCCCAGAAGCCCTCGTAGTCGCTGGCTGCCTCGGCGCACAGTTTTTCGTAGGCGGCCATGCCGCTGATGGTGGCGCTGTCGGCAAACTCCTTCGGCGGCTGGAACACGCGGTGCTCCTGCAGGCCCTGGGTTTGCTCCTGGGTGGTCTCGTTCTCGGCCATACTAGTCTCCATATTAATGTAGTAGGTTATGCCAGATACCATAGGGGGGCTCGCTTACTGAGCCCTTACATGGAAACCCCTGCGGCGGGTGCGTATTGACTGCCTTGCCCGCTCTTGTATGCCCTTATTCTAACGCCAGCCGTTGTAATGCGTGCAAGCGTGCCTCATGTGCCGGCGCGTGCCGCACCTCATCCAACAGCGCCGGTGTAAAATGCCGAGCTGAATTTTTTTCGCATCCCCCTGGAGTTTCATCCCGATGTCCGACCTGTCGCCCTCCCAGCCTGTCCGCAAGCTGACACCCCTGAACAACCTGATTTTTGCCAGCCGCTGGCTGCAACTACCGCTTTACCTGGGCCTGATCCTGGCGCAATGCGTCTACGTATTCCACTTCTGGGTCGAACTCGTCGACCTGATCGGCGCGGCCATGGGCAACGCCGATTCGCTCAAGCACATCATCGATGCCGTCAGCGTTCCCGGCGCCGTGCGGCCCACCAGGCTCAATGAAGTCACCATCATGCTGGTGGTGCTGGGCCTGATCGATGTGGTCATGATTTCGAACCTCCTGATCATGGTGATCATCGGCGGCTACGAAACCTTTGTCTCGCGCATGCACCTGGAGGGTCACCCGGACCAGCCAGAGTGGCTGTCGCACGTGAACGCCTCGGTCCTGAAAACCAAGCTGGCCATGGCGATCATCGGCATCTCGTCGATCCATTTGCTGAAGACTTTCATCAACGCCGCGTCGTATGACGAGAAGACGCTGCTGTTCCAGACCGTGATCCACTTCGCGTTCCTGCTGTCGGCCATGGCGATCGCCTATACCGACCGCATCGTGATGACGACTCACAACGGCAAACACTAAAACTATTACATTCCTGGTACTCCTGAACGAGAGCGAACATGGCAACCGTAATTACCCAAGACGACCTGATTGAATCGGTCGCGGCAGCACTGCAGTACATCAGCTACTACCACCCTGCGGATTACATCCAGCACCTGGCGCGCGCCTACGAGGCCGAGCAGAGCCCGGCCGCGAAGGATGCGATCGCCCAGATCCTGACCAACTCGCGCATGTGCGCCGAAGGCAAGCGTCCGATCTGCCAGGACACCGGCATCGTCAACGTGTTCCTCAAGATCGGCATGGGCGTGCGCTTCGAGGGCTTCAGCGGCACCGTCACCGACGCGGTCAACGAAGGCGTGCGCCGCGCGTACAACTTCGCCGACAACAAGCTGCGCGCCTCGATCGTGGCCGACCCGCACTTCGAACGCAAGAACACCAAGGACAACACCCCGGCCGTGGTCCACATGGAACTGGTCGAAGGCGACAGCGTCGACGTCAAGATCGCGGCCAAGGGCGGCGGTTCGGAAAACAAGACCAAGTTCGTCATGCTCAACCCGTCCGACTCGCTGGTCGACTGGGTGCTCAAGACCGTGCCGCTGATGGGCGCCGGCTGGTGCCCGCCGGGCATGCTCGGCATCGGCATCGGCGGCACCGCCGAGAAGGCGATGCTGATGGCCAAAGAGTCGCTGATGGAAGACATCGACATGTACGAGCTGCGCCAGCGCGGCCCTACAACGAAACTCGAAGAGCTGCGCATCGAGCTGTGCGACAAGATCAACGCGCTGGGCATCGGCGCCCAGGGCCTGGGCGGCCTGACCACCGTGCTGGATGTGAAGATCAATATGTACCCGACCCACGCGGCCTCCAAGCCCGTGGCGATGATCCCGAACTGCGCCGCCACCCGCCACGCCCACTTCGTGCTGGACGGTTCGGGCCCGGCCTATATCGAACCGCCGGCGCTGTCGACCTGGCCTGACGTGAACTGGACGCCGGACACCGAGAAATCGAAGCGCGTCGACCTCAACACCCTCACCAAAGAGGAAGTCGCGTCCTGGAAGCCGGGCCAGACCCTGCTCCTGAACGGCAAGATGCTCACCGGCCGCGACGCCGCGCACAAGCGCATCCAGGACATGCTGGCCAAGGGCGAGTCGCTGCCGGTGGACTTCACCAACCGCGTGATCTATTACGTCGGCCCGGTCGATCCGGTCGGCAGCGAAGTGGTCGGCCCGGCCGGTCCCACCACCGCCACCCGCATGGACAAGTTCACCGACATGATGCTGGAAAAGACCGGCCTGATCTCGATGATCGGCAAGGCCGAACGCGGCCCGGCGGCGATCGAATCGATCCAGAAGCACAAGTCGGCCTACCTGATGGCGGTCGGCGGCTCGGCCTACCTGGTCTCGAAAGCGATCAAGTCGGCCAAGGTAGTTGGCTTCGAAGACCTGGGCATGGAAGCGATCTACGAGTTCGACGTGACCGACATGCCGGTCACCGTCGCCGTCGACTCCACCGGCACCTCGGTCCACAACACCGGCCCCAAAGAATGGTCGGCCAAGATCGAATCGCTGAAAGGCGTGCCGGTCACCGTCGCTTGATTCGAGCAGAATCATGACCCTCCCCGACGCTCCGGTTGGCATCTTCGACTCGGGCGTCGGCGGCCTCTCGGTGCTGCGCCACATCCAGGCGCAGCTGCCGCACGAACACCTGCTCTACCTGGCCGACACCGGCTTCGCCCCCTACGGCGACAAACCCGAAGCCATCGTCGTCGAGCGCGTGCTGGCGATCGGCGATTTTCTGTTGGCGCGCGGCGCGAAAGCGCTGGTGGTCGCCTGCAATACCGCTACCGTGGCGGCCGTGCGCGAGCTGCGATCGGTGCATCCCGGCCTGCCCATCGTCGGCGTCGAACCCGGCCTCAAACCCGCCGCCGCCCTCACCCGCACGGGTAAAGTCGGCGTGCTGGCCACCGAGCGCACCCTGAACGGCGCCAAGTTCCTGCAGCTGCGCGACCAGATCCACCGCGATTCCGGCGCCGACTTCCTGCTGCAGCCCTGCGTCGGCCTGGCCGACCAGATCGAGTTCGGCGAACTCGATTCGCCCGCCACCAGCGCGATGCTGGAACGCTTCATCATGCCGCTGCTGATCGAAGGAGCGGACACCCTGGTGCTGGGCTGCACCCACTATCCGTTGGTGCGCGCCTCGATCGAGCGCCTGTTGAAAAACGCCGGCCGGCCGGACGTGGCCCTGGTCGACACCGGCGATGCCGTGGCGCGCCAGCTTGCGCGCCTGCTCGCCGCCGAGGGACTGTTGCGCGCGCCGGGCGCCATCCCTGCCAGCCTGACCGGTTACACCAGCGCCAGCGCGACAGCGCTGACGGCGGCGTTTCGCAGCCTGCTGGGCATCGATCCACCGGTGCATGAGGCGCAGGTCGCGGTGCCACGTGACTGGCAAAGCGGGCGAACGATTTAAAGTTGCCACTTTTTTTGCGAGGCTATATAATCATGCTCTGCCTCGGCAATGACGAGACAGTAAGTAGCAAAACAAGCAGTAATGTAGTTCAGTGGTGGCTGTAGCTCAGCTGGTAGAGTCCAGGATTGTGATTCCTGTTGTCGTGGGTTCGAGCCCCATCAGCCACCCCAAGTATTCATCAAGAAAGGTCACCTGCTTCGGCACGTGGCCTTTTTTGTTTTCCGAAGGATCCGCATGCATATCACCGGACAAACCCTCTCCCGCACGGACGTTGAATCGGCATTGCCCCACGCCCCGCTCGTCTTCCAGGATTGCGATCTCGACGGCGCCGACCTGTCGCGCCTCGACCTGCGCAACTGCACCTTTACCAGCTGCAGCATCGCCGAGACCTCGTTCTACGCCGCCAAGCTGGGCCAGACAGCCTGGCAGCGCTGCCGCGGCCGCCAGGCCGACTTCGAAGCGGCCGACCTGACCGACGCCCGCTTCCAGAGCTGCGACCTGAACAACAGCAGCTGGCGCCGCTCCCATCTGGCGTCCCTTGCCTTCAAGGGCTGCAAGCTGACCGGCGCCAACTTCGAGGAGGCGGCCCACCTTGGCCTGGCGTTCGAGGATTGCCTGCTGGTGGGCGCCGACCTGCGCCGCATGTCGTTCCGCAAGGCCAAACTGATCCAGCTCGACTTCGGCGACGCCGACCTGGCCGCCTGCGACTTTCGCGACGCCGTGTTCGAAGGCGGCAGCCTGCGCGGCGCCAACCTGAAGCAGGCGCGCTTCGACAATGCCGACCTGCGCGACGCCGACCTGGGCGGCATCACGCTGGCCGATATCAAATTATTCCAGGGCGCGTGGATCACGCCGCGCCAGGCTGCCGAACTGGTCAGCGAGCTCGGCTTGCGCGTAGCCTGAATACTCTTTACATTTGGCAATTCACCACGAAACAGATGTAAAAAGACTCAACTTAGCGGCCGGATAATGATTGATGTGCGACAATTGGTGAGTTTTCTATAGGAAATTCGAGTCGCCTTCCTTGAATGCCGGATTGCAGGCATCGCGCACCGGTGGCTCCCCCGATTTATGCCAGACAAGCGCACCGCCCCCGAGATATCCCGCCTGACCGCCGAAAAACGTCCCGCAGTGCGCAACGCGGTGCTGTTCGTGGCCGCCCTGTGCCTGCTATTGCTGACCATACAGGTCTCGGACGGCTGGCGCGCGCGCAAGGAGCGCCTGGCCGAGGTGGGCGTCGCCACGACGAATATGTCGCACGCGCTGGCGGCCCAGGCCGAGAGCGCGGTGCGGGTGGTCGATACCGTGCTGGCCGGCGTGGTCGAGCGGATCGAAAACGATGGCATGGCGGGCGCGGGGCGCCCCCGCCTGCAGCTGCACCTGAAGAATATGGTGACCCAGGTCGACGAACTGCATGGCTTGTTCGTGTTCGGCGCCGACGGCCATTGGCTGATGACCTCGCAGGACCGCATTCCGCTGTACACCGTCTACGACCGCGAGTATTTCCAGCACCACCTGAACAATCCCGACCGCTTCATTCACGTCGGCAAGCCGGTGCGCAGCCGCTCCAGCGGCGAATGGGTGCTGCCTGTCTCGCGCCGCCTCAATAATCCGGACGGCACGTTCGGCGGCGTCGCGCTCGGCACGATCCGCATCGATTACTTCTCCACCCTGTACAAGACCTTCGACGTGGGCAGCAATGGCGTGATCATGCTGGCCCTGGACGACGGCACCCTGATCTACCGCCTCCCGCACAACGAAAAGCTGATCGGAACCGATATCAGCAACGGTCCGGTCCATCAGATGTACCGCAGCCTGGGACCGGCCGGCACCGCCATGCTGCGCTCGAAGATCGACGGCATCGAAAGGCTGTACAGCTACCGCCACCTGGAAACCTATCCGCTGGTCGTCGCCACCGCGCAGAGCAAGCACGAGATCCTGGAAAAATGGCTGAAGTCGATGCTCGGCCAGGCCCTGATCACGCTGGTCGCCATTGCGTTGCTGCTGTATTTCGGCCGGCGCCTGGTGCGCCAGATCGTCATCCGCGACCACCTCGAGCACGAGCTGGTGCAGGCGCGTGAACTGCTGCAGGAACATAACCGCGCGCTGACGGTCCTGGCCGACCACGACAGCCTGACCGGCATCGCCAACCGGCGCCGCTTCGAGGAAGCCCTGGAAGTGGAGTTCGCGCGCGCAAGCCGGAGTGGCGCGCCGCTGTCGCTGCTGATGTTCGACGTCGATTACTTCAAGCGCTACAACGACACCTATGGCCACGTGGCGGGCGACGCCTGCCTGCGCCAGGTGGCGCTGGCGCTGCAGGAAAGCCTGGTACGGCCGGCCGACCTGGTGGCGCGCTTCGGCGGAGAGGAATTCGTGGCCCTGCTGCCAGATACCGATCCGGCCGGCGCCAGGATGGTGGCCGAGCGCATCCGCCAGGCGGTGATGGCGCTCGGGATCCCGCATTCAGGCAACGGCACCGGCGTGGCGACCATCAGCGTGGGCGTGTACACCAGCGGCGCCGGTGGCGGCATGGAGACCGACAGCGCCACCGCGCTGGTGGAGCGGGCCGACGCCCTGCTCTATCGGGCCAAGCAGTCGGGCCGCAACCAGGTGTGCGGCGGCGATCTCGCCGCACCCTGAGCCGGGGGCCCGCCTGCATCAATAGCGGTGAGGGTTGTTCGGACGGGCGGCGTGGCGGTTGGGGACGCCGTCGCGATCGCGGTCACGGTTGCGGTACGCGGCCACCTGGCGCGACTGGTGCCAGCCGCCGCGCTCGAGATGCCAGCCATTGCGATCCTGGCGCCATTGTGCGCGCTGGTAGGCATAGCCCGGACGCACTTTCTCCCAGTGGCCGGCGACCCAGTCGTGACGGCGGCCGTTCCAGTCCCAGTATCCGGACACCCATTCAAAACCGCGGCGCGCGGCCGGCACGGCTTCGCGGCGGGGCGCGGGCGGCGCCTTCTTGATGACGATCACTTCGGCCCGCGGATGAGCGGCCTGGGCCTGCACTGGTGCGAATGCTGCGCTACCGATCAGGACGGCGGCGGCGGTGGCGAGAATGGTTTTCATGGTGCTCTCCGTTTCGGTTGGTGTGAAACCACTATAGCGAGACGGGACGCCAAAAAGATGAACTGAAGGAAGTCTTTACAGTCGATACATGCCGCTACAAACTTGTAACAGCGAACGTAAAAAAGGCGGGAGGCGGGGAAAGCGGAGAGGCGGAAAAGCAGGCGCTGCAAAAACACAGCCGGCGATGGAAGCCGGCTGTGTAAAGGGGGAAGGTATTAATCCAGCTTGAAAGCGTAGTCGACCTTGGTCCAGGTCTGGGCTGGCGCGCCATCCTTGGTGCCCGGCTTGAACTTGCACGAGGTCAGGCCCTTGACCAGTGCGCGGTCCAGGTTCTTGAAGCCGCTCGACTTGTCGATCTTCGATTCCGCCACGGTACCGTCCGCGTTGACCAGGAACGATGCCGAGGTCGTGCCCTGCTCTTCGTTCATCAGCGACGACTTCGGATATTCGATGGTGCACTTCTTCGGATCGAACGACGCCGGGGTTTCGGCGGCGAAGCTGGCGCTGGCGGCAGCGGTGAGGGTCAGTGCAACGAACAGCTTGGCGGACAGGTTTTTCATGATTTCCCCAAATAAGGTTTTTAAGAGTTAAATGTCGTGATGCGTGCTGCGCGCCGCCCGACTGGCCGGCGCAGGTTTGCTTGGTAATGAGTGCTTAGTAATAAGTACTTAGAATTCTTCCCACTCGTCGTTACCGGCGGTGGCAGCTGCCTTTTTCGGCTTCGGCGCAACTTCCGCCTCGTCCGGATTCACCGCGGCGCTGGCGGCGGCCGGCTTTTTAGGAGCCGGCGGTGCGGAGCGCTTGGCGGCCGGACGCACCACCACCGCAGTGGTGGTCGCGACTGGCGCCTGCGCCTCGAATTGGAACTGTTCACCCTCTTCCAGCTTAAAGATGCTGACCACGCGGGCCAGTTCGCCGGCCTGGTCTTGCAGGCTCTGGGCGGCCGCGGCGGCTTCTTCCACCAGCGCGGCGTTTTGCTGGGTCATGCCATCCATCTCGATGATCGAGGTGTTGACCTGGGCGATACCGGCGCTCTGTTCGGCGCTGGCGTTGGCAATCTCGCTCATGATGTCGGTCACGCGCTTGACGCTCGACACCACTTCATCCATCGTCACGCCGGCCTGGCCGACCAGTTTGCTGCCGCGATCGACTTTCGACACCGAATCGTCGATCAGGGTCTTGATCTCTTTGGCTGCCGCAGCCGAACGCTGGGCCAGGTTACGCACTTCGGAGGCGACGACCGCGAAGCCGCGGCCCTGTTCGCCGGCACGAGCTGCTTCGACTGCCGCGTTCAGCGCCAGGATATTGGTCTGGAAGGCGATGCCGTCGATCACGCCGATGATGTCGGCGATCTTGCGGGCCGAGCCATTGATCTCACCCATGGTGCCCACCACTTGCGACACCACCTCGCCACCCTTGCTGGCGACGTCCGAAGCGGCAGCGGCCAGCGCATTCGCTTCACGGGCATTGTCGGCGTTCTGCTTGACGGTCGAGGTCAGCTGTTCCATCGCCGAAGCGGTCTTCTCCAGCGAGCTGGCCTGCAGTTCGGTACGCGACGACAGGTCGATATTGCCGGCGGCGATTTCACGCGAGGCGGTGCCGATGGTTTCGGTACCGCGGCGCACCTGGGCCACGATGTCCACCAGGCTGTTACGCATTTCTTTCATTTCGACCAGCAGGCTGCCGCGGTCCGATTCCTTGGTGTCGATGGCGATCGACAGGTCGCCGTGGGCGATGCTGCCGGCGATCTTGGCGGTGTAGCCAGGCTCGCCGCCGAGCTGCTTGAGCAGGCTGCGGGTGATCACGACAGCGGCCGCCACACCCAGCACCACGGCCAGGGCCAGCAGGACCAGCATGAAGTTACGGGCATTGTCGAACGCCGCTTCGGCATCGGCCTTGGTCTGGGCGTTCTGTTTTTCTTCCTGGGCAGCCAGCGCGTTCAGCGCGTCGGTCCACTTGCGCTGCACCGGGCGCACTTCGCGCACCATGACGCGGGTGGCGTCCATGGCGTTGGCGGCCAGATAGAGTTCGGTAGCGCGGGCGATCGCCGGCATAGCGGCGGTTTCGTGTTCCTTGATCTGGCCCAGCAGCGCCTTTTCCTGGTCGTTGCCGTTCGATGCGAACAGGGCGGTCAGCTTGCGCTGGGTTTCGTTGTACTGGGCGGTCTGTTCCTTGAACTTGGCGATCTCCGGTTCCATGTCGGCAGGGTCGGCCATCAGGGTCAACACGCGCAGCGACTGCAGGCGATCGTTGACGTTGTTGCGCATCTCGATCACGAGGCCGGTCGACACATTACTCACGCTGACCACATGGTCAAGGCGATCCTGGATCTGCGCCATGCGCAGGATACCCACTACAGCAACCGCTACCAGCAGCACCAGGATCAGTGCGAAACCGAGGGCCAGACGGGTACCGACCTTCATGTTGTTCAAATTCATTCGTGTTTTCCCTGTAACTTTATTGATCGAAACTCGCTCGGAGAGACAAGCGCCGTGCGAAGCGCATCTGAAATCGGTGTTTCTGCACGATTTCGAGTGTTTCCGACAGGATAAATCAAGATTTCATGTCGCTAGTCAGAAATTCTCTTGCTCGACCGAATTGTTTCGGCACAACAACAGGCTTGATACAGTGCAACATTGGAACAGGTCTGCATTATGGAACGACTATTTCCACACAGCAAGCAATTTTGAAACTTGTGTGGTTGTTTCGACAATCAAATGTATCGATTTGTCGACAGGAAATAAAAAAAGGCGTGCCTTGGCACGCCTTTTTGTTACTTTTGGATAGATTGTCTCAGGCTGCGGCCGGCATTCTCGCTGCGGCTTCGAGCAGAAGGCGCGCATCGCCCAGCGCCAGCTTCTTCGAGTCGGACAGGGTCTGGCGGAAAGAACGGGCGCCCGGCAAGCCCTGCATCAGGCCCAGCATATGGCGCGTGATGCTGTTGAGCTTCAGGCCCAGCGGGCCGTACAGGCGCAGCTGCTCCTCGATGTATGGGATCATCGCTTCCAGCACATCCGCCCGCGAGCGCGGCCGGCCGGCGTCGTCGCCATAGAAACGGCGGTCCCAGTCGGCCATGGTCCAGGGATTGTGATAGGCCTCGCGGCCCAGCATCACGCCGTCGACATGTTCCAGATGCAGTGCGATCTCGTCGTCGCCCTTGATGCCGCCGTTGATCAGGATCTCGAGCTCAGGGAATTCGCGTTTCAACTGGTAGGCCACGGCGTAGCGCAGCGGCGGGATCTCGCGGTTTTCCTTCGGCGACAGCCCTTTTAACACGGCATTGCGGGCGTGCACGATGAAGGTCTTGCAGCCGGCGTCGGCGATGGTGCCGACGAAATCGCGCACGAAGCTGTATTGCTCGTCGTAATCGATGCCGATGCGGTGCTTTACCGTGACGTCGATCGAGACCGCGTCGCGCATCGCCTTCACGCAATCGGCCACCAGTTGCGGCTCGTTCATCAGGCAGGCGCCGAACGCGCCCTTCTGCACCCGCTCGGACGGGCAACCGCAGTTGAGGTTGATCTCGTCATAGCCCCATTGCTCGCCCAGCTTCGCGCTTTTGGCCAGGTCGGCCGGATCGCTGCCGCCCAGCTGCAGGGCGATCGGGTGCTCGACATCGTCGTAGCGCAGGTGGCGCTCGACGTCGCCGTAGACCAGGGCGCCGGTGGTGACCATCTCGGTGTACAGCCAGGTGTGGCGGGTGATCTGGCGGTGGAAGACGCGGCAGTGGCGGTCGGTCCAGTCCATCATGGGGGCGACCGACAGGCGGCGCGATGGCTGGACAGGGGCGGCAGCGGTGCCTGGAATGGTCGAGGTGGTGGTCATGCTGAGAGGGTGTGGTCGCCAGTAAGAAGGCGACAGATACTGTCGGGAACCCGCAATGATAAGCCAAAGCTTCCCGGACCGCACAGTTGGTCACGAACAGTTTTGCAAACTCCCCACTAACGGATCGCTCGCTGGAGTGCCTGGCCTGGGCGCCAACGCAAAAACTGACGGCCCGGTCAGCCGAAGCAGCATGGATTGTTGAGCCTGTGTCCGAATGTCAGGGACCTGACATCGCACCTCGTCTGACGAACAACAATTCTTTCTGATTAGATGCGGTCAAGAATCGTCGAAATTTCCCCAGCAGAGAACGGAGACGACCATGGCAGGCCGCGAGCACTTCAACATCATCGGCGAGGTATCGTAATGGGCAGGGCCACGAATAGCGCGATTCAAGCGAACGCGAACAAGCCTAAGCCCTCAGCCTACATTGGCGAGGTGATGCACAACTGCTTTCTCCAGCCCTCAAACTTTAATCACACCTGTGTTGTCGTCGTATCCGGTGATAGCGTCAACATCTGCGGCCATGCCCTGCTGCACATTGGCGGGACAGGTTGGTACTTCCACGTGGCAGGATTCAACGAAGTACCGCGATTCATGAACGAGGCCGGATACAACCGCTACCTGAAGGAAGGGGGTAAGCATGAAATCCGCCGCTGGACCATACCCATCCGTAACCCACTCGGGGCGCATCAAAAGCTCGAAGAACTGCTGTCCAAGCGATGGCAATGGCTACTCTTACCCAACAATTGCGTGTCGTTCGTGGAAGAGATTGTGTTTGCTGGAGGCTCCAAGGCCCACCTGCACTACAACTGCCCAACGTTGGAAGCCTTCAAATGAAAACCACACTCACCTCCCTTGCCGCCGCGTTCGTAACGGCTGTGCTTGTGTACATCGCCATGCTCATGTTTGCAACGGGCATGTATGTCGAAACTGCCGGGAACATCATTGTCCTGTCGTCTGCCGGTGTCGGGATTGCTACAGCGTGGATACTAAAACTGCGATCAAGCAAACATAAGGTATGACGGAACGTGCACACGGCAAGCTCAGCGACTGCACACCATGTGCGCACGGCTTCACGTAAAACCCGCAGAGCTGACACCGCGCCGGACACCGCTCCCTGACACCGCCCCTTCGCGTGCCCGCCTCGGAAAGGCGAATACACGCAAGAGGAGCAGTCAGCCAATCATTGATCCAACACGCGGAACGTCAACGTGTAATTGTGACCATAGCTCGGCGCAGCAGCGCCGGCCGGTGCGGGTGCCCTGTGCCGGATCAGCGCGAGATAGATCCCCGGTTTCGCCAACGGCAAGACGGCTTTCCCCTGAGCGTCGGTCGAGATGCTCTGCACGCTGCTCTGGCTTGCCAGGTCCATCGGAGAACGATAAATGCTGACCTTCTGGTCCACCAATGGTTTGCCGTCGAACTGCACGATGAATTCGAATTTTTCATCGACAACCAGGTCGCTCGGATGGGTGATGGCGACGATTTCCAATCCCTTGCCCACCGGCGCCAGCGCTTTCACCGATGGCTTGTCGGCGGTGACGTAGGCCTCGGAAATCGACAGCGACTGATAATGGGCCAGCAACTTCGCATCGGCAGGCAAGACCTGCTTCGGATCCCGTGCAGACTCGGTCTTGCCGTTGCGCTCCCAAGTGCGAAACACGGCGCCCAGCCGCGGTCCTGTGCTCAGGCGATACGTCCCCTTTTCGTCGGGAAGTCCTTGCTCCGCCACCGTCCGCTGCTTGAACTGATGGATGTCGCCGAAGGGAATGCGCTCCCCCTGCGGCGTGACGATCGAAAACGCCGTGCTGCCGAACGCAACGTCCGAAACGAAGAACTTTTCCGTGAACCCCGCTTCGACACCGATCGATCCCTTCGGCTGGACGTCGAAGTTATTTGGCAACAAGAAGGGTGTATGCGCGTGCGCTGCGCCGGCGACGAGCCAAGTTGCCAACAGCAGCGTGCGCAGTGATGTTGCGGGCATCATGGCTTCGCTCCGTCTGCTTGATCGACCTTGCCGTCGCCGTTCTTGTCGTTTTGCTTGAACGTCTTGTCGGCGATCGCGATGTCTTCATCCACCGTCAATCGGCCGTCCTTGTCGGTGTCCAGGATCTTGAAGCGCACATGCGCCTGCTTGATCGAGCTGGCATACCGTTCGTCCTGCGCCTTGCCGGCGTATTGCTGCTTCAGGCGGCCTTCGTATTCAGCCACGTATTCCTCTTCGTTCAGCCAGCCGTCGCGATTGACGTCGGCTGCCACAAAGCGCTGCTTGCGTACCGTGTCATATTCTTCCCGTGTTACGACTCCGTCGCGGTTGGCGTCGTAGCTGCCCATAAATGCCGCCAAACCGTGTCCGCCCGCGGGCGCCGCGGGTCCTTCGGCTGCTCCCGATGGAGCGGACGCCGTCATCGCGACCGCCATGACTGTCATGGCGAGACGAAACCCGTGCTTGCCGGGCTGGAGATTCTGCTTTTTCATGCGTGCCTCGTTTGAGTTGAATAAAATTAGAACGCCATGCGCAAGGACATGGCCACCGTACGGCCCGGTTCAGTCAACAGTTCGATGTCGCGCCGGTCCCGTGCGACAGAAGGCTGCAGATTGCGCGAGCTCGAGTAATCCCAGTAACGCTTGTCACCGAGGTTGTAGAAGCCGGCGTCGAGGCGCACGTTCTTGTGAACCTGCCAGTAACTGACCAGATCGAACGTGGCACGGCCCGGCACCCGGAACAGCGCCGTGGTGGAGTCGCTCAACTCCGGTCCGGCGTTGGTGTAGGCATCCCGGTTGGTCGCCACGGCCTGCTTGCCGGCGACGAAAGTGCCAACCAGGTTCAGTCCCCATGCCCTCAAAGGCGCGTCGTAACCGGCGCCGATGACCGCCTTGCGTGGCAACACGGAATCGAGGGGGACGTCCTTGTCGCCGGCGTAATTCGATTTTGCGGTGCCGCGACTCAGCCCCAGGGCCCAGGTCGTATAGAAGCCCTTGGCGTACGGACTCCAATGTCCGTGCTCGAGCCGGGAGCTGAGTTCGAAACCGTAGATTTTGGCGTCGTCGCGATTTTCCGCCTGGTAGATAGTGCCGATGTGCGCGGGCACATTCGTGAACATGCTTGGGAACGCGGCGCGGGCGTAGCGCGTGTAGGCGATGAAATCGTTGTACTTCGTGTAGAACACCGACGTCTGCAAGGCCATTCCCGGCGTCGGCTTGCCCTTGATGCCGAGTTCGACGGCATCGCTGGTTTCCTCTTTCAGCGCGCGGTTGCCCACCAGCGCATACTGGTTGCCTGTGGCGTAATTGCTGGCAAGGTTCCAGGTGCCGAAGATCTCGCCGGCCGAGGGTGCACGTCCGCTGCGTTTGTATTGCGCATACGCCAGCGCGTTCGGCATCATGGCGTAGCTCAGGCCAAGACTCGGACTCCAGATGGTATTGCTGGGGCTCCCGTACATCTTTTCCACGTCGGCTGGCGTCAGGATGCCCGTAGCAAAGTTGCCCAGGTCACGCATCTTGATCCTGACATAGTCGCCACGCACGGCCGGCGTCAACACCAGGCGACGCCCTCCCACGTCGAAGCTGATGTCATCCTGTAAAAACAATCCTGCCCGCACAGTCGTCGTGTCAGGCTGCGGCTTCATGTAGCCGGCGACATTCCACGGCCGCTCGACGTCCTGTGTCGATGCATTGATGCCATAGCTCAGATGGTGGCGATCCAGCCGCTTCGTGACGACGCTCGATACGCCCCAGGTCGCCGTCTCGTTCTCGGAAACATTACGCACACTGGCGTTGGTCGCCAATGTCGTCGTGTCCGTCGTGTCTTCGGTATCGGTGCTCTGGAAATACAGTCGCGAATCCGCCTCGTCGGCCCAGCTGTTGTTTGGCCTCCATTGATGCGTCAACTGCAGCGTGTTGCGAGCGGTCTTGCTGTGCTGCTGAGAATTTTCGGTGATGAAGCTGCTGTTCGTGTCCCAGCCATGGAACGATGTGTCGTTCCTGCGCCGGTACAAATCGGCGGACAGCTCCAGTCGATTGGCGGCATCGATGCGCAGTCCGCCCTTGAGCAGGAAGGCATCGGAATCCCAGTCGTTGGGCATGCTGTCGACGACATCGCTATTGTTCCGGGTCGCGTGCCCGTCGCGGCGCGAGTAACTGAACAGGCCGTCCAGGTTGCCGCTTCGGCCTGCCGCAGTCAGGCTCTCGTTCCAGGAGCGGTCGGCCGAGTCGTAGCCAACTTTGCCACCGTAGTAATGAACCTTACTGCCGCGCAGATAGTCGTCGGCGGATTTGGTTTTGAAGCTCACCGCCCCGCCGATGCCGCCTGCCGACCGCTTGGCCGAGGTAGTGCCGAACAGGATGTCGGCTGAGGAAAACATTTCGGGATCAATGAAGTCGCGGCCGACACCGAAGGTATTGGCGCCCACGCGGCTGACATACGGACGGCTGGTCGCGTCAGGCATTTCAATGCCATCGATGTCCATCCCGACACGATTGCCTTCGATGCCGCGGATGTTATAGCCAGTGCTACCGGACCGGTCGAAGGTGCTGCGATTGCGCGTCGTGCCCGACGCAGTACCGGGAGCGGAAACCAGCGGCTGGTTGCGCACCACGTCTTTCAGATTGTTGGCTTGCTCGAGGTCGGCGCCACTGACCGTCGCGGTTGTCCCTGCCTCATTCGATGCCTGCCCGACGATGTCGATCCGGGGCATCGTGTCTGCGACGCCGGAAGGCATCTGGGCATCCTCCTGGGCAAATGCGGGCGTCATGAGCAAGGCGGAGATCGCGCAAGCCAGGACAGCGCGTTCCGGAAGCGGAGTCGGACGAGGGGCCCCAAGCAGGCCCCGCTTGGAGGTCGACCCCTGTACGGCGTATCTATTCATGTCATCTCTCTCAGGCGAATAAGTAGCCAGCTACCTCCTCTCTTCTTGCAAGGCTTTCTAGCTGGAAAAACAATTATATGTTTAATGAGAATGATTGTCATTATCATTCGCATTCTTATTCTCATTTGAGTTGCAGCGTCTCCTGGCTTGTTGCATCGAAAAACGCCATGCCCAGCCATACGAAGATTCTATTTCACTACCCGCCCCGCATGCCTCACCATGTGTGACGCGCAACAATGCCGCCGGCCCCGGGCATGAACCCGGCATCTTCACTGACACCTGATATGAAAAACATTTTGATCGCCTGCCTGCTCGCAGGCCTGGGCCTGGCCAGCGCCAGCGCCGCCACCCCATCCCCACAACAGCAGCCCGCCAGGGACACCGCGCAAGCAGGCGTGCGCACGATCCCGATCCATACGCCCAAGGGCGATTTCAAGGTCTGGACCCGCCGCGTGGGCGACAATCCGACCATCAAGGTGCTGCTGCTCCACGGCGGCCCCGGGGTGACGCACGAATACTTCGAGGCCTTCGACAAGCACTTCCCCGGCGCCTCGATCGAGTATTACTACTATGACCAGCTGGGCTCCGCATTCAGCGACCAGCCCGACGACCCGTCCCTGTACACCGTCGAGCGCTTTACCGATGAAGTGGAGCAGGTGCGCCAGGCGCTCGGCCTGGACAAGGACAATTTCTACCTGCTGGGCCACTCCTGGGGCGGCCTGCTGGCGATCGAATATGCGCTCGCCCATCCTGGCAAGCTGAAGGGAATGGTGATCTCGAACATGATGGCCAGCGCGCCGGCCTACAACGCCTACGCGGAGAATGTGCTGGCGCCGCAGATCGCCCCGGCCGCGCTGGCCGAGATACGCAGCCTCGAGGCCGCGGGCAAGACCGACGATCCACGCTATATGGAACTGCTGATCCCGCAATTCTATGAGCGGCACATCCTGCGCAAGCCATTCGCGAGCTGGCCCGCGCCGCTGCTGCGCTCCTTCGAGCATCTCAACCCGAAAGTCTACAAACCCCTGCAGGGACCAAGCGAGCTCGGTATCCAGGGCCTGCTCGCGAACTGGGACCGCTTCGACGACCTGGCCCGGATCGACGTGCCCACGCTGGTCATCGGCGCGCGCCATGACACCATGGACCCGGCCTACCTCAAGAAGATGTCGCAACGCCTGAAGCAGGGGCAGTTCCTGTACTGCGAGAACGGCAGCCACATGGCCATGTACGACGACGCCGACTGCTACTTCGACGGCCTGCTGAAGTTCCTGCGCGCCGCGCCGGCACGCAAGGCGGTCAAGCCGCGCTCGCTGCGCTCCTACTAAAAGACCGCAGCGCGCGAGCGCACCAAAGAAAACGGCGGCATTGCCGAAACAATGCCGCCGTTTTCTATTTACTGACGCATCAACGGTTGCGGCTCACCCGCCACACGGTATTGGCCAGGTCGTCCGCGACGATCAGGGCCCCGCGCGGATCGACGGTCACGCCCACCGGCCGGCCGCGCGTCTTGCCTTCCTCCGTACGGAAGCCGGTGACGAAGTCGATCGGCTCGCCGGCCGGACGACCGTTGGCGAACGGCACGAAGATCACCTTGTAGCCCACCGGCGGATTGCGGTTCCAGCTGCCGTGCTCGCCGACGAAGGCGCCGTTGGCGAATTGCTCTCCCATCACCGGCGACGAGAAATGCAGGCCGAGCGCGGCGACGTGCGAGCCCAGGCTATAGTCCGGCTTGATGGTGGCCTTGACCTTTTCCGGGTCGCTCGGCTTGACCCGCGGGTCGACGTTCGGGCCCCAGTAGGCGTAGGGCCAGCCATAGAAGCCGCCTTCGCGCACCGAGGTCAGGTAATCCGGCACCAGGTCCGGCCCCAGCTCGTCGCGCTCGTTGACCACCGACCACAGCTGGCCGGTTTCCGGGTTGATGGCCAGCGCCGTCGGATTGCGCAGGCCCGTCGCATACGGTTTATAGGTGCCGGCAGTGGCGTCGATCTGCCACACCATGGCGCGGTCGACCTCGGCTTCCATGCCGCGCTCGGTGATATTGCTGTTCGAGCCGATGCCGACGTACAGGTAGCGTCCGTCGGGGCTGACGGTCATCGCCTTGGTCCAGTGGTGGTTGATCTCGGAAGGCAGCTTGGTGATCGTGGTCGGCGCGCCGCCGGCCTTGGTCTGGCCCTCCTGGTAATCGAAGCTCACCAGCTCGTCCTGGTTGGCGACGTAGATCTTGTTGTTGGCAAACGCCAGGCCGTAAGGCGCGTTCAGGTCGGCCGCGAACACCGTCTTGAGCTCGTATTGGCCATCGCCGTCGGCGTCGCGCAGCAGGGTCAGGCGGTTGCCGCTCTTGACCTTGGTATTGCCCTTGGCCTTGATGTAGCCGGCAATCACGTCTTTCGGCTTGAGCTTGGCTGCGTTGCCGCCGCGGCCTTCGGCCACCAGGATGTCGCCGTTCGGCAAGACCAGCGTCTGGCGCGGGATTTGCAGATCGGTCGCGATTGCCGTGACGCTGAAGCCCTCGGGCACGGTCGGCTTCTGGTCACCCCATGGCGACGGTTCGGCGATCTTCATGCTCGGCAAGATGCCGCGTTGTGGATCCGGCAGTTGCGGGTCGGCGCCGCGCGACAGCGTCTTGGCGCCCTCGCCTTCGGTACATGCAGCCAGGAGCAGGCTCACGCCCAGCACGACCAGTGTGTTCGATCGCTTCATGGCGCACCTCCCACGCGTGGATTGAGGCCGACCCAGGTCGCCAGGCAGGCCAGGACGAAGACGATGGCGGACAGTACCAGTCCGGCCGGCATCACGGCCCAGGCATCCTTGGCGTGCTGGAAGGCATTGAACAGCCCTAGCGCCCAGGTGACCAGCAGCAGCAGGAAGTAGGTCAGCACATGGCCCTTCTTGTGCGGCGCGCGGATCAGGTTGACCAGCGCAAACACCAGGGCCAGCCCGCTGAACAGCTCGGCGCCGGCGATCAGCCACGACGCGAAATTGCTCCACTGGATCTGGTAGGTGTTGTAGTAGGCGAGATCGCTCAGCAATGCGCCCAGGAAGAGCGAGACGCTGCCCGCAAGCAGGATGGTATGAAGCGTGCCCGGCGGGGTGCGGTATGCCGGGTTCGCTGTAACGACAGTCGACATCGGATTGTCCTTGATAGTGATTGATGTTATTCAAATCATATCGAGTAGGCCGATGTCCTGGCGCATGGTTGAGCCAGTATTTACTCTTCACCACCTGCACGCCGGGCGCCATTGCCCGCGTGCAGGCAATCCAGCCATCAAATGCGGTACTTGGCCTTGATCATATCGGACGCACGCTCGCCGATCACGACGCACGGCGCCATCGTGTTGCCGGTGGTGATGCGCGGCATGATCGACGCGTCGGCGATGCGCAGGTTCTGCACGCCGTACACTTCCAGCTTGCTGTTCACCACCGACATCTCGTCGCGGCCCATCTTGGCGGTGCACGACTGGTGCCAGTAGGTGACGGCGCCGTTGCGCAGGAAGCGTTCCAGTTCGTCGTCGCCCAGGGTGCCCGGCATGGCTTCGCGCTTGACGATACGCTTGAGTGCAGAGGCGTTGCCCAGTTCGCGGCACATGCGCACGCTGGCCTTGGCCGCTTCCAGGTCGTCCGGATCAGACAAGGTATTGGCGCGGATGATCATCGCATCGTTCACGTTGGGGCCGGACAGCAGCAGCTGGCCGCGGCTCTTCGGGTGGGCCAGGCCGGCGAACATGGTCCAGCCGTGCTCCGGCACGCCGCGCGCGGCATTCTCCGCGCTCGGCACCGGGAACTCGACCTGGCAGTGCAGCATGTCCGGTGCGTCCAGCGAAGGATCGCTCTTCCAGTACAGCGTCGCTTCCGAACCGCCGTTGCCGACTTCCTGCGGCTCGCTGTATTCCCAGATACAGCCGAAAGATACGTGGTCCTGGTGATTCTGGCCGACGCCCGGCAGGTGCTGGCGCACCGGGATGCCGTGGCGCGCCAGTTCGCTTGCGGGACCGATCCCAGACTGCATCAGCACCTTGGGCGTGTTGACGGCGCCCAGCGACAGCACCACCTCGCGCTCGGCGCGGAACTGGCGCGGCTGGCCATCCAGGACGACGTCGACGCCGACCACCTTGTCGCCATCGAACAGCAGCCTGGCCACTTGCGCATTGGTAAGCACCGTCAGGTTCGGCTGGGCCATGCGCGGGTAGGTGTAGGAACGGAACACCGAGCGCCGCTTGCCGTCCTGGACGATCAGGTCGTTGATCGCGGCGCCGCCGTCACCCTCCATCATCGCGCCGTTCGGGCTGTTAAAAGTCGGCACGCCGATCGAACGGGCTGCTTCCAGCATCAGGGTCGCGGTTGGCTTCGGAGCGCGCGCCGGCCCGACATACATCGGACCGCCCTGCCCGCGGCGGCTCGGGTCGGCC
>Ga0265780_10003360_pt1 | contig 21099 bp, 21 predicted proteins | sample P1T30metagenome_FD_192432 | JGI IMG/M metagenome (GOLD analysis project Ga0265780, IMG submission 192432) | Plant litter microbial communities from East Loma Ridge, Irvine, California - P1 T30 | ecosystem: Environmental > Terrestrial > Plant litter > Unclassified | place: USA: California...
CGTCGAGCAAGTGGGATGTAGAAGAGACGGAGGAAAACGAAGAAACGCAAGTCTTCGTACATGCGATTTGGCCGCCCGGAAGCTGGATCACCTCCTCGGAGTGCCAGTAAACGCTTCGGAACAAAGGCGATGGTTGCAGTACGAACGGATAGAGACTCGCTGTTACCGGTGTGCTTAATGTGGACAGGGCAGGCGACACTGGAGATCTCTGTGAGGGCTTAGTAAAGCTTGGAGGCCGTTTTGCCTGCTTGCGAAGTACTGCTTTCGGTCACTCTCTGAGCGTTGAAGTTGGCGTTGAAATCCGGATGGGTACGATTTACAAATGGATTTTAATCGTGGAGAGAGTACCGATCCACTGGTCCCAAACCGTGTCATCGATATCTGTCTTCAGTATCCAAGTAGTTCCGCACATAATGCGTGACAGCTTCCTCAATGTCCATGAAAGGCTCCACGTATCCCAAGTCACGCAGGCGTCCTCCCGCAGCTTGCGTAAAGTATTGATACTTCGAACGCATCCTATCAGGCATGTCAACAAAGTCCACCTGCCTAGTAAGACTAAGTGCATCGAAAGAGGCGTGCACGAGATCGCTGAAGCTCCTTGCCCGATCACTTCCAATGTTGTACAGAGCTGCTCCCTCGGGTGCATTCTCGAGAAGCCAAAGCACGGCTTTGGTGACGTCGTGAACATAGACGAAATCTCTCAGCTGACCACCGTCTGCGTATCCCGACTTGTAGCTGCGGAAGAGGCTGACGCTTTCACCCGCTTTCACCCGGTCAAAGTTCTTGGTGACTAGGCTCGCCATATCACTCTTGTGGTACTCGTTCGGACCAAAGACGTTGAAGAACTTCAGTCCGATGCATAGTGGGGGGAGCTTTGAGCCATTTCCGTGGCGCGTTGCGACGACTTTATCGAAGAGGTGTTTGCTCCAGCCGTAGAGGTTGAGTGGTTGTAGCGTCTTCAAGTACGTGAGAGAGATGTCGTCGGAGAAGCCTTGGCTTCCGTCTCCGTAAGTCGCTGCCGAAGATGCGTAGATGAAATTGACTTGATGCTCGGTGCACCAGTCCAAGAGATCGATGGAAGCGCGGAGGTTGCTTTCTACGACGTGGTCGCCATCGGTGACTTGTGTTGACGATTCGGCGCCCATGTGAATGATCGTGTCGACGTCGCCACGGCTGCCAAGCCAGCTCATGAGATCTTTCGGAGGTACGATGTCCTGGACTGTTCGCTTGCGCAGGTTGAGCCATTTATCGTTCGCACCTAGGGTGTCGCACACGACGATGTTGTCATTGCCTGATTCGTTGAGAGCGGCAACGACGTTCGATCCAATGAATCCGGCTCCTCCGGTGACAACTGTCAGTCGTCGTCTCGTTGGGCTGCGCAATTTCGATTTCTTCGCACGATCCGCCGATGGTGAGCCAGGGCTCCCACTCCAGGAGCATGAAGAGGGGGGAGTCTCTTGACTACTAGGCGACTTCAGGGCAATCGCGCTGGCGTAAGAGTTAACAGGTGATTGCGGAGCGGAAAAGTTGATGTTGGTTTCGAACGGATTGCACTCGGGTTCTCGACAGGTATCGTCAGTTGCTCTATTCGACGGTACTACCGACACAATGCGGTAAGCCTTTGTTATTGCGTTGGTGAGGTGATAAAGACTGGTTGCGGGAGATGGCTCTCGACTGAACGATCCATCTGATAATCGCCGCTCTGCCCAAAGCCCATTCGGGGCAGCATCAACATAAGACTGTAGAGTTGTGAACGCTGCGACCACAGCTTCGTCAGTTGTATCTCCGCGGAGCATCTCGGCCTGTAAACGCTCAGTCTGAGGCCATAGCCTCTGCGTGCTTGTCTTCGGTGAACCATCGCTCCACACCTCATCTACGAGGGCTCTTGTGGTATTATCGCCACCATGACGCTCGTAGAATTGTGTGAGACTCCTCACTGCGGGGAGTACGTCGACAACGGTATTCTGACCGAGCTCATTCATGGTGTTTCGATACCAAAGAAGCAACCGAACCCATTCTGCAAGGTGCCCTGGCTCAGTGGCAAAGCAGCCGTCCTCACTTCGTGCTTGCAGCGACTCGTCCAGGTGCTCTGGCACACAACCCTGCTTTGAGTCCAGCAAGTGTTCGAGGAAGAACCTGGCCAAGTCGTGGACTCGTTGCAGGAAGACAGACGGACCAAAGGCCTCAGTGGCAGCCAAATATGCTTCGAAGAGGTGCATGTGTGGATTCTGACGGCGACCTTCGACCCTCCGGGGAGACAGGGATTCGTTGAAGCCAGCCCGAGGATGCGTGAAGTGATCGGAGATTGTCCGATGGACGGCAACTGCGTCCCTGCGGGTCTCTTCGCAAGGCAATACCTTCATTGCGCTCGCAAAAGCGAACAGTACGAATGCGTGGTCGTACAATTCGTAGGTCTCGTCACGCTGCTCGAGCGTACTTCGGCGAACATCCACATGTGACCTGTAGAGACCTGTGATCGGATGGCGTGCCAAAGTACGCATCAGCGTGAGACCCAGGACAACGGCTTCTTCGGCGGATTCTAAGTCCGCGGCCATGGCTTCACAGAAAACGTATGTCTGCCGTGCGATTACAAGCAGTCGACTCAGCCGCTTGAAGTCTGCGGTACAGTGCGGATGATTGTGGTGCAAGTGCTCGTGGAAGCCGTATGCGACTCCATGCTGGTCTCTTGCCAGACCATGCTCGAGCCAGAATGGCCACACCGAGTCTTTTAGCCAGCTGTACACGCCATTGATGGTGTCGGAAAGTTGTTTCGAGGCCACGAAGCTGGCTGAAGTCTTATCCAAATCATTAGTGGTGGGGGGCGCCGGTGGCAGCTTTCTTTGCAGTGGCTTCCCGTGCGGTGTACTGGGCTGCTCTTGGGGCTCAAGCCTGGTTGTTTGTGCGCGGTTGATGATCTCCGTCGTACTGATGCCAGGCTGGAACGCTGTGATGACAACTTTGCCACCGCAAGCCTTGACGACGTCGTGACCAACAACGTCTTCGGGCTTGTAATCGCCTCCCTTGAAAATGATGTCGGGCTTCAAACGATCGATGATCGCGAGTGGGGTGTCTTCGTGGAAGATGATGACAGCATCTACGGCTCCCAATGCGGCAGCTACAGTCATCCGCGAGTGTTCGCTTTGGATTGGGCGAAGGGAGCCCTTGAGACGCTTCACGGAATCGTCCGAGTTGATTGCCACTACCAATCGATCGACCTGCCCGCGAGCTTCCGTAAGGCCCATGACATGACCAGCATGTAACAAGTCGAAGCAGCCGTTGGTGAATCCGACGGTCAGTCCATCACTTTTCCATTCCAGCACCTGTTCGGTGAGTCGATCGCGACCGAGAAATACCTTCTTGTGGCTCCTTTGCTGTGTCAAGCAGGCAACCACCTCGGCGTGCGACGCTGTAGCAACAGCCTTCTTGCCTACCACGATGCCGGCGGAAGCATTGGCGATGTGAGTTGCATCTGCGACATCGGCACCGCCAGCCATAGCCACAGCCAAAGCCGCCACGAAGGTGTCTCCTGCCCCAGCGACATCGACCACGTCTTCGGTGCTTGGGAGATGTTTGGCCAACGTGCCGGTGGCATCGACGAGCTGCGCTCCGCAATGTCCTCTTGTGACACATAGAGCTCTGAAGTGGTATAGCTCTGCAAAATCGCGTGCAGCACTCTCAACTTCATGGTCCAGCTGAGGCAAAACCCTTCCGACGGCAACTCCTAGTTCGTCCAGATTTGGGGTGACGACGGTGGCGCCACTATACCGAGAGAAGTCCTCGCCTTTCGGGTCGACGACTACAGGTATCCGTCGTAACGCCGCTTCTCGTATGACGTTGCGCATCAAGGTGGGTTGCAAGACTCCTTTGAGGTAATCGGACAGGACGAGCACGTCGACTTGGCTCAGAGCGCTGAACACCATGCGTTCGAGATCAGCCACTACTTCGGGAGGCAGCTCGCCTTGTTGCTCTCGATCGTGGCGTAGCAGATGAAGGTTGCTAGTGTGGTCGATGAAACGAGTCTTGATGGTGGTTTTCCATGCCGGAGTCTGGACGAGCTCTGGAACGATGCTGGACCAAGAAGAGATCTCTTGGATGAGAGCATCTGCCGCAGTGTCTATCCCGCACAACCCGATCAAGCGGCATTGCCCACCAAGCGAGGCGACGTTGACAGCGACATTTGCTGCACCGCCTGGCATACAATTCCGATCGTCTTCGAGCAGGATTTGTGCGTCGGACTCGGGTGATTTGCGATTAGCGAGACCGTACACGAACTCGTCCAGCATCACGTCGCCGACGACTAGCACGCGCTTGCCCTTCATGCGTTCCAGGATTGTCGTAATCGAAGCCATCCTCACGTAGTTGTTTCCAAGACTGCGTCGTTTGTGTCGACAATTGCTCGCCTGGGGTCGACTGTCGAATATGAGTATTGGTAGCTGAGTCCTGTGTGTGCCGAAGCCATCGCATCTTCTGTTGAACCCCGGAGGCGTCTAATGCATAATAAGTCGGCAATTCCTATACCACCCCACCACGAATTGCGAGGATTAAATCTGGCATGGATGTGTTCAACTCCATCGGCAGGTAATTTGCGTCTGGTTGCATACCACTCCGAGTCTGGTCTATTGCAAGCACCGCATCGTAGCACATGTACAATTTCACTGGTGATGTATCTTGCGAGGTGGGTTGAGTGTCGAGTCTGTCGGTGGCATCGTCTTGCTCCATCAGCCGTGATCACATAAACGTGGAATCCCACCTCACACTGCAGGTGGTATGTGTGCATGGTACGCCGCACTAAATGCATGTAGGTAGCTTCTGCGGGCCTACAGCACCTGCACCAACCTGCGTGGCAGTCGCAGCTTCGTTAGCGGTGTGAATCACAAGATCACACCGCTCTTCTCCTCGAATCAGTCCTTTTCCAAATCAGTAACTGAACACCTCTGAGGTCTCTGATGGCTGGATCCGCTCCCGTATTGACACTGCCAGATACCTAGCTGCCTTCTGTAAGCGAAGGGCCAAATACGCGTTTGCATGATGAAGTTAGCACATGTGGTCTCATGTAGCGTAGTGGCTCGACACATCAGCATCTGAATCGTGTTGGAGCCTACACAGCTGCAATTCTGATGGGTTCAGAATGTGAGGTACTGTTTTGCAGCGAGTGTAAGTGGAAGTCTTTCTAGGAGTTGTTTCGTTGGTGAGACGCGGCAATGCGGCGACTCGGTGCTCTCATTGGTTGCTGTACTGTATGATCTCGAAGATTAGGGTTCGGGTTACACGTCCTATCAATCCTGTACAACTCTCAAGGAAAACAAGTCCGGAGCGTACGTTGAAGGAAAAGTGACAATGCACAAGATGGTACCATTTTGGTGCATCACACATGCAATGTGACGACCGAGATGTCTAGAATCTCTCGAATCAAAAAATCGATGTCTCGACGGGAAGCGACAACACACAACGTGGTACCATCGTGGCATCGACTCTAGTGTGATCAAACGTCAGTTGTACCGTAGAGATACTGCTGTTCTTGCTTTTTCTACTACAAGAGCGCCTCAATGGAAAGCGACATTACGTCAGGTGATAACATTAGACTTCGGGTACTCAAACAGCAGCCATACCATTGGGTTGGGCATATGGCCAAAATTATCCTTGAGATCTTTCATTGCCAACCTGGACCGAGCAGACAAGAATGTCGCGATCAAAGAGGCTTCGGTACACCCCTCTTGACACCTGGCTCTCCCAACCCAGGAATAACCAACGGTGCCCTCTTCTCCATCGGCGTGCGGCCGATAGGGAAGAAGGATGTGATCTTGTGTCCAGGTCCAAACGCCTCTTCAACAAGATACACAGTCACCCGCCACCAGGCTAGCAGAGATGACAACATCCAAAAGTAGGAGGCAGCCTTGATTCCCATCGTCACTCCTCCTGTTTCTCCGTCGCCAGAGCCTGAAGTCGCTGACGTCCCGCCATTGTAAGAGAACAGACAGCAAGCGATCGTGCTCCCGATCGCAAGTGAGGTCAGACATGCCGTGAGGACCAAGTCGCGGGCGGAGGCTGCTAGTGCGCTGGACCAGGTGAACACTGTCAGGACGACGAACCAGGAGGCGAGTTCGGGGAAGTGCGTGTGAATTGAATGGGGCTCGAGGGCTCCGGCGGCCTGTGTTGACAAGACTGCGTTAGCGAATCCGTCCTGCATCCAAAGGAGACCTGAGAAAGATGAAGAGAGACGGCTTGACATACCACGAAAGCGTACAAAATCCCAATCGCGATCCAGAAGCTGCCCCACATGGTATTGATGACCGTGACCAGTGTATCACGCGCCTGGAATCCATAGAGACCTGCGATGAACTGCGCGAGGCCGCCGAAGATCCCTACAAAAGGAAAGAAGATGGTGGGGGATTCTGAGCCGCCCCACCAATCTGCGATGTAACTGCTGGCGATGAAAGTCGATCCAGCGAAACCTGCGAGTCCTAGCGCAGCCGGGGGAGCAATTGGTTTTAAAAAGATCTGAACGTGTGGTGTTGAGCCCAGGATGTCTTGTCGCTTGGTGTCGTGGTCGATGCCGGTTTCGACGGACATTTTGGCTGGTTTTTCTGTTGTTGGCGGGCAAAAGACAACTTCCGACCAATTTAGATGGATGAATGGATTGGGGTGCTGAGTCTCGCAATCTTTCTGTCGAGAGAGCGATGTAAATGAAGATGTTGTGAACGTGTAACAGACAACAGAGTTATCCCCTTCTCGGTGGGCGGAAGCGGCGCTTTCATGATGGTCGTAGACAGCATGACATCAACGTTATGAACGGATCTGACGGAGATAGACATACATCATTCAAACATTTGATTGGGATCGCTGTGAGTGTTGTGGTTCGCGGTTATCTCTGACCCGATGGTAAAGTGGATCCGGATGACAGAATGGTGACTTGATGATCGACGAGTTCACACTTTTGACTTCACCGAGGCTCGGTCCGCATCCGCGGCTGCCAGACCAGAGGAAACAACTCGAGACAACGACATCTGGAAGAGCAAGGCGAGATGGATGCCACGAGGTAAAGACCGCGAGACTGTGGGTGCCTCTTTGGAAGTCGGAAATGGAATGAGCAAAAAGGTAAGTCGGTAAGAAACTAAGGAGCGTCCAATTCGTGAAGTTGTTATGTATAATAAATTTAAATTAAGGAGAGTCGTTTATCAATACCGCTTGCATCATAATTCAACTACCCTCTAGTACATGTAGACGGGCGCGTCAATCTTCTCGACCTGGAAAGAGCCGTACGGGTTGCCAGCGGTGACCTTCTGTCCGTCGACGTTGGCGACGCCGAAGTAGGCCCTGGCCTTCTCCTCAGTGTTGACGACGGTCATGACGGCGAAGGCGTTCTCGGCACCAAACTGCGCACTGTATCCCCAAGAGACGTTGATGGGAGAGTCAGCGGTGCAGGGGATGTTGGACCAGGATTCAGTGGGTGCGTCCTTGACGTCGAGTCGAACAACCGTGCAGGAGACTTGAGGCCTGTTGTCGCTGGCAGTGAGGTTGAAGTTGTAGTCACAGCCGGACTTGTCCTCGGCGCAGTAGCGGCTCAGGTTCTCGACGGTCCAGGTCAGACCATCGGCCTTGGTTTCACCGCTGGTCACAGCGGCAGTGGCGACGGCGTGTACAGCGCTGCAGGCGGACTTGGAAGCCTTCGAGGCGGCGGAGGAAGCAGGTGCTGGGGTGGCGAGAGTAAGAGCGCCATTGGTAGAGATGCAGGACTGGCCGTTAGGGTAGCTGTGGGCCGGGTTGCATGCGTAAGTGGTGGCAGCAGATGGCGCAGGAGTGACGAGGGAAAGAGATCCTGCGGTAGAAATACACGAAGCTCCGTTAGGGTAGCTGTGGGCAGGGTTGCAAGCATAGGTCGTTGCAGCCGCAGAAGATGCAGGAGTGACGAGAGTAAGAGATCCTGCAGTAGAAATGCAGGAAGCGCCATTAGGGTAGCTGTGAGCAGGGTTGCATGCGTAAGTCGTGGCTGCCGACGGTGCGGGAGTCGCGAGGGTGAGGGCACCGTTAGTGGATATGCAAGACTGGCCGTTAGGGTAGCTGTGAGCCGGGTTGCAGGCGTAGGTCGTGGCGGCAGAAGGCGCAGGAGTCGCAAGAGTCAGGCCGCCGTTAGTCGAGATGCAAGATTGGCCATTGGGGTAACTGTGAGCTGGGTTGCATGCATAGGTCGTAGCAGCCGGTGTAGCCAGAGTGAGGGCACCGTTGGTAGAGATGCAAGATTGACCATTGGGGTAGCTATGGGCCGGGTTGCAGGCATAGGTCGTAGCAGCCGGTGTAGCCAGAGTCAAAGCACCGTTGGTCGAGATGCACGACTGTCCATTGGGATAGCTGTGTGCCGGGTTGCAGGCATACCCAGTGCTGGAAGGAGCCGGAGTGACCAGAGAGAGTGCGCCATTGGTAGAGACACATTGGACGCCCTCAGGATAGGCGTGGGCCGGGTTGCAGGCGTACTGAGTGGTAGAGGCCTCACGTCTCAAAGGACCGGCGAGTGCACCAGTGGCGGCCGTGGCCAGCGAGAAGAGAAGTGTGCGGTGCATGTTGCAATGCGTTCGAGTCGAGTCGAAGAAGATGTTGGAGTATTGAGATCGAAGTAAGTCTGTTATGCTGTTGCTGGTTGAGAAGAATGGATGTGGAGTGATGAAGATTTGTCGTCTTCAGGTTGGATTCGGCGATATATATATGGTATGGAAGTGTTCGTGGTCGTGCTGGTCTTTGCTAGGGCATCCCATGGCCCGGGTAAATCGACGAGCCATAGATAGAAACAGACAAAGCATGTCGTCGAGATGGTAGGTCATCTGCATTGGTCAGTGCAACATTGCTAGCAACGATACGAGTACGGGGGCCACTTGAGGTAGCTAACGGTTAGAGGTGGAAGCTAAGGACCTGATCGCTCTGGAGCCGTGGGCGCGCCGCCGTCCACCGTGGAGCTACGGGCGATGCGCGGTAGGAGATTCTCCATGAACCTCCAAGGCAAAGAGCTGTCAGTAGATTTAGCGTCCGGAGCCGTGGGTGGTGAGATGGAAGTCTAAGTCATGAATGATGGAGGTGATCCTGTTTGTGGTGAGAAGTGCCGTGCCAAGCTCGTCGGGCTTTGATATATTTGACAGTTTTCTGGAAGATTGCTATTCTTGGCTCATGACATCACTAGCGTCTTCCAGCCCTATGACTCGGTAGAACCCTAAACTCACCATCGCCAGGGCTCGCGAGCAACATGAATAATCGACGCACGTCAAACCACAATCACGGCCCATGGACGTTTGAGCCATTTTCCCGGTGACCTGGCAGTGTCAATTAGAAGCCTTTTGGCATCATACAAGTCGCGCAACACGAGAACCACGAATCGCCAACACAACATTGAAGTTTTAATACAGGTATCTGAGATCGTAACCAGGAGGTGGTCGATTTAGGGCTCTACATGTCGGAGAAAAGGTTATCGGGCTCAAGCATTCGCCACTACTCTCAGGGAAACCCAATGCACCGCGTTTATTTCTGGCATCTGGTGGTAGTGGCGACCCTGGCTTAACTCCCAAGCTACAACCCTTCAGGTTTTATGACCGGCTCGAGAAGCGTGCGGGCAACCCCGGCACGGCAGCGGGCGGAGGAAGCCCCCAGAACCCAGGTCAAGGTTGACGACCATGTCGTGCATGACCGAGCTGTGCATCGTGACGATCACATCAAGCCGCCCACTCAACCTTTGAAGTCACCTCGTATCGAACTCAACCCAAACAAACACAAATCAACGCATATCCTCCGGCGCTGCCATATTTCCGCTCTCGAGCCTCTTGTCGATCGCAATGTGCCTCCTCGACCTGAAAGCCTTCTTCAACACATTACTCTCCCCCTTCAGAGTCTTGTTCCGCCAGCGCCCGAAAGAATAGTTGACAGGACTCTCGCCGCCTTTGAAGATGCAGAGGTCGTACAACAACGCGCCCAGAAGGCCGCCAATCATGGGAGCCACCCAGCCGCCCCATATCCACCATGAGTTCCACGCACTGAAGCTGGAAGTCGGGTAGCCGACAGCAAGAGCAGCAAGACGTGGACCGAGGTCGCGGGCTGGATTGAAGCAGCCACGAGTGGGCCACGAGAGGGCCATGCTTGTCGCTGTTACGACGAGGCCGATGATGAAGGCATGCATACCGGCGCCTGGTGGCGAGTTACCGGAGTCGCCCAATGCCATGATGGTGCAAGTGAGAACGCCGCTTCCTAGCAGCTCGCAGAAGAAGGCTGTTGAGGGCCGGACCCATTCTCGTGGCTGCGTGTACATGCTTACGCCTGTCGATTCGGGGAGGAGAGCGCCGTCAAGATACATGATTGAGTCGTAGTAGACTCCCGCCGCGAGTAGAGCTCCGCAGAAAGCTCCCAGCACTTGGACTAGGATGTACAGTGGTACCCGACGCCATGGGAAGCCACGGAAGATGGTGAGCGTGATGATCAAGACTGGGTTGAGAAACCCGCCGGAGCTTCCACCGGAGATATAGATTCCTGTTGAGCAAAGGTAAGCGTGGCTTTTTGGTCAAGGTATAGTACTCCTAACTATAATGGGGAGACACTGCCCTCTGGACATATCATTTCGTCGAGATGAACTTACCAATCATGGTGGCAAATCCCCAGGCCCAGTACATTGTTTCATTCGTGCCGGCTTCATTCGAAGATGTAACAGCAGCAAGATTGGCACCAATGCCAATAAACGTATAGATGGTCACCCCGAGCCACTCTCCAAGCGGCCGTTGAGCCCTCATTCTTGCCTTCGCCCACACGTTGAAGGGCTTATGAGGATCTTTCTCCTGTTCCGTGGGACGAGGCTCTTTGCGTGAAGAGACCGACGCATTAGTAAGCTGTCTGGCAAACGCTGGATGGTTCTGCCGCCGCAACCTTCGAAGATGCTTCCTCCGTTCGGCTTCCTCTAACGTCGGGGCGTCTTCAACAGAGTCTTCAAATTCTGTCAGTCAGTCATCAAGGCAAACAAACCGACCGTCTGGATTCAGAACTGCAAACATACCACGATCCGCATGATCCCCTCCCTCCTCGACCTCAGAACCCTGCTCCTCCGCCGCCTCCACCTGCGGCGCCGCTTCTTGCTCGCCCTTTTCATCCGCACTAATCCCTGCCTGCTCGCCCTTCTTCCCACCACCGCCCCATCTCACCGTCCGCGGAAAATTATTCGCAAGAGTAAAGTTTGGCCCTTCGTCCTCTTCCTTCATCCAAGGATTCAATCCCAGGTATCCGGGATCGAAATAAGCCTGGTGCTGGTCAAATCTCGGAGGAACTGCTGGGGGCCCGGCGAGCGAGTAGTAGAGGTAGTCATCTTGACGCGTGCGTTGACGGCGAGGCCTGATGTCCTCCAGATACCCGCCGTCCTGCGATGGGATGTTATCTAGGGCGTCCCATTCATCTGTTGTTGCTGTATTTTGTCGTGAGGGTTTACGGCGGTTGCGGAGGTTGGCGGAGTTGGATTTGGTGCTGGATTGGGTTGAACGTGACATTTTCGCTGATCCAAGATCCCAGTAAATCTCAAACTCGTTACAGGCTCTCAAGGAGAAGCTGGTGCGGAAGAAAAGAATTTCTCTGTCTGGGGATTTTCCTACTTCACGTTGTTGGGAGGTTTTGCAGGGCTTATGACGAAAGACACACGTCGGCCAATTGATGATCTTGGTATTACCGCATTATGCGCCGCAGTGCGCTCCTCCCATAGGATAGCACAAGGCGACATACTTATTGTATCGCCGAGATGCCGTGACTGTGATGCGCAGGATGTGATGTTGTCTTGCAAGAGCTCTTATGGCTGTTTTGATCAGACGATGGATGGTTGGGATTTGTCCAGCACAGCAGTAAAAGTGAAAAAGCAGCATCATCGTGCCATAACAGTTTCGTCATGGCAATCATCGAATGCGATGAGCAAGCGTCAGTGTAAGGCTGGCAAGGTAGAAGATGCAAGCCATAGTGCCATGAACTTGATGCTTACTACCCAGTATTGTGTTGTGTTGTGTTGTGGTTTGATGATGTTCATACCAAGTGCTAGTGTTCAGGTGGTGATATCTTAGGCACGAAGATACTGATGTGGACGGTCACTGGCACATTGAGTAAGGTATATATGTTTAAAATAAGGGGATTTGCCATCGGTTCTATAGTGTAGAGGTATCACTGTCGCTTGTGGCTCATCTGACTTCGTCAGACCCACAAAGATTCGCGACCGACCCGTGTTCGATTCACGGTGGGACCACATTTCCTTTTGCATCTCTGTACAGATATTCATCCAGACAATCAGCTATTGTCGATTTTTTTTCCATCCCCTTGAGTGCCCACAAGGACCACAAAGCAGTACTTCCTCGATCGTTATATTCAAGACCATATTCGATCGAGCTGACCAAGGTCTGACGCATTTCGGTCTTCGGCGCCGACAGCAGCCCCCAGGCCGGCTGGCTCCAGGAAGGTGGAGAGATTTTGGAGAAGATTTGGAGAAGTGGAGCACGACCATGACCATGACCGTGACCACGCGACAGAACCCGATGCTAACAACGTGAACGGATATACCGACAGGGATGCTACGACACTACGGCAATTAGAGATCGGAAATTGGCAGGCAAACTCACTCGATGGACAGATCCTCATGCCTCGCATTTCTCCGCAGAGGGGCTCCATACAATTGCCGATCTACATAAAGCAGGTCATGTCGCTGCCAACTGTGAGAGGTCCCGTTATTCGGACCTGAAGACTGACCTCAAGATGCACTCACTCACGCCGCTCAGTATCATCCTGCCGCTCACTGCGGCATTGGTCTTACCGCATGAGGAATCGGATTGCACCACCTTTGCCAAAAATCTGCCCATCAGCGAGCACAACGCTACATTCCTGAACGCTACTTACTACCCTGCCAACTCCCTTAATGTGTCGAACACTTTCAACAAAGTCTCCTTCTGCGAGATCTATACTTCCATCTCTTACGGGAGTGGGAACAACACCCTGATTGCGTCTACATGGCTGCCTGATCGATTACAGTACAATGACCGGTTCATTGCGGTCGGCAATGGAGGAATGGCCGGGGTCATCGACTATGCTGGCATGATGAACCAACTCAATTCTGGACTGGGATTTGCGGTCTCTGGCGGCAATTCGGGACATCGAGCTTCAGACAACAACAACGGTGGGGGTGAGCCCGGCGCATATCTGCCGTACCTTCACGATGAAGAGCAGGTCATTGCGTGGATCCGCGATGCCATTAGTCTCTTCACGCCCGCATCCCAAGCCTTGACAGCAGCGTACTACGGGCAAGAAGCAAGCCACTCTTTCTACTCAGGCTGCTCCACTGGAGGAGCGCAGGGTATGGCGCTCGCCCAATACCACCCAGAACTCTTCGACGGTATTGTAGCTGGATGCCCAGGGAATTGGTACTCTCATCTTGCCTTGAGCTTTTTGTGGAATGCTCAACATACCGCAAACAACGCGAGCAAGCTGTCCCAGAGCAAGCTAAACTTCACCACGAATGCGATCCTGGACGCCTGCGATCTTCACGACGGTGTCGTCGACCGCGTGCTCGAGAACCCTCTTTCATGCGCCTTCGATGTATCTACACTTGCTTGCGGCTTCGAAGACTCAAACACTTCAACGTGTCTCACCGGCCCGGAGCTCACAGCCGCCAAATACATTTACAGCGGTCCGCGCCACTCAGCCACCAACGAATCTCTGTATCCAGGCTTCACCTTCGGCTCCGAAATTGAGTGGGCTCTCCAGCAAGGTGATCTCGCCATGGCCTTCAGCGTTCCGATTCTCCAAAACTTAGTGTATAACAACCTCAGTTACGACGCCGCGTCCTTCAACTGGGGCTCTGATGTCGAAGATCTGGACGCTCGCGCCGGCTCCCTCATCGACGCAATCGACCCTGACCTCAGCTCTTTCAAGAACAGCGGCGGCAAACTGCTCATATCGCAAGGCTGGGCCGATCCTTTCAACGCGGCCACATGGCCGATCGAACATTGGGAAGCGATCAAAGCAGCCACTGCCACGGCTGAAGATGGCGACGTCAGCGACTGGCTCAACCTCTTCATGGTTCCAGGCGGTGGACACTGTGGTGCTGCAGCGCACTATCCGCAGGTGCCTGCTACGTACCACAGTGTTGCAAAGATGGTGCAGTGGGTTGAGAGGGGCGAGAAGCCGGACGAGGTTCTGAGCTCTGGAGCGCCGGACGGGAGTGGGAGGACGAGGAAGCTTTGTGCTTGGCCAGCAACGGCGAGATTCGTTGGTGGTGATGTGGATGATTGGGGGAGCTATGTTTGCGAGTAAGCGGATCGTACTGTCAGGATTGATCAAGGTACATATTTTGCGCCTTGCCTTTTCGGCACAATCGCCGCATCGATCCAAATCGAAAGTACAGATTCGTCATGCGCCAACACAGCTTCATCGTGGGTCAATCTCGCCTCGTAAGCCTCGTTGTTTTTTCCGAACGATCAAAGACTTCACACTCTGCAGGAAAGCCCCAGCCCCAGCTAGAACATCTTCCATATAGCGGTATGCTTGAACATAGCGAGAGTCTTTACCAAAAGCGCTTGATGGAAATTGAAAGGTCAATGCCGAATTTGCAATCCGTCATCAACGGTTTTAGAATGGGATGAATTGGGGAAGATCAGGCTTTGATCTATGGCTGGGGTTCATCTGGTTTCAATCTTGCAGTAGACGATGCTGACTACGCCTATGGATGCTTCCCTGAGGCACCCGAAACGGACGACATTATATATTCCTCGCTATGACCATCGTGCTCTTGGCTCGGTACGCTGTGTATTGAATTTCTCCCTGGTGTGCGATCGTTAAGTCGCGAATGCCGATCGCTTATTTCGTAGCTGTATGCGTACGGCCTTTCGGTACTGGCTTTCCGCAGCAGGGGCCCGAGAGCTGGTATCGATGCAGCGAGACAGACAGTGTTGTTCTCCACTACACACCAGATCTGTAGGTCAACCATGTACCCTTAAGTTGTGTCAGTGGATGTTCTGAGCCGAAGGCCGTGGATCTTTCTTACAAGTCAGGTCTCCTTTGCCCAAGTTTCCGATTGCAGCGCATTTTGCAATCGATGCTCCAAACGCACTGGAGAAAAGCCAGTACAAGCTGTACAGCCGAGATGGAAAGAAGTGTCTAGCTATCGACATACAATACACTGAGAGTCAGTACCAGCCCAAGTCCAATCTTCTGCGACAAAGGCATTTGGAGGTTCCAGAGAATTGCCATTGGCAGTATCGTAAGTAAGATGTCGCAGACACTGTTCAAGGAGCTTTGAACTTGCATGGGTGTCAGCCCGTGTCTTCCTCAAGAATCACACGTTCTTAGCAATGCAGTAGGAACTCACCATAGCCGATAAGCGTTTGCACCATTGGTGATTGGCACTGAGCCGACGCCGCAACACTGAAGTCCCATAGCGCTTCAACTTTGCTGCCGCATTGAGCATAAATCTGGACGAGACAGACAAAGTTCGCAACAACCTGTATGCCAATGATTGACCACAGGGTTTTGCTTTTTGCCGTATCCGCTGGAGAGATAACGTGCAAGAGGAAGATGCAGAAAGAGATATGTCCAAAAAGACTCGTGACAATCGAGAATAGCTCGACACCAGCGATGATCAGCTTGAGGACAGCCTGTTGTTGATCTAGAGTCAAGGAGTCGAAATGGCTTCCCAAGCCCTGCTGCCATGCAATGGTGAGGAATACCGCACGTGTCAGTCCACAGAGCTATAAAGTCAATACCCATTTCTAACAACATTGAGCAATGAGATTGACGTACCAATGAGCAAATCATGAAATAGTCGTCAGCTCCGACTTTTCGGATCTGGGTCATTCGTGTGTATAGTCGGAGAGATACCACAACGGCTGATATCGCGGTCAGCGTCCACCCGGTCACTACCACGCTCAATCCCTTATCGGCATAGCTTGCTGATGTTGACATCGTGCCTACTGCGAAGTGTATCGTCGAAGTCGCAAAAAGTGAACGGGTGTAGCGTTGACGTGAAGAACGTCTTTACTAGTAGACTATCATGCCGAGCGACTTTGCGGTTTGTCACAGTTAATATTTGATGGACCATGCGCCAACCTGGTCGCACAACGATTATATTGCGGCGTAAGTCGTCAAGAAGAGTCGCTTAGTAAACGAACGTCACTTGAGAAGGCTGAGCCAGGTTCACTGGCCATTCGTCGACAGCATTGTGGATACCGTAGTAACGCGATGTTCCAAGTTGGCGGGGCACGGCAACCTCATGCGCGCATACTGGAAGCTTTCGGTTGCTGAGAAGATATGCGGGTTTGAATTGGGTGTGAAGGTAAGACTTGAGAGACATCGGGTGTGGTCATTGAATGGAAGACGCTTTGTCCGGGCACTCGATCCCTCTGTTGCCGAAGTGCAATACGAATCAGCTGTACGCCTTAGACTCACGCTTCCAGGGACTGTAACGGGTATGGACTTCCAGGCCACGGTCGCGACGCTGCAACCACACTGCACGCGAGTGATATCGACGAAGGACAGAGAGATAGCCATCAACTATGGGTAAAGTACCAAGCTATGCAGAGTCAGAAGCGAAGGATGTGACAAGGGTGTCGAAGGAGGAATGTGGAAGGAACGTCAAGTAGACCCACTGCATGTAAGCGAACCAATTACGCTCCCGGCCGTGTCGGATCTCCGAGCACACGGACCGGAGGTGAAGCCATATTAGATGCACCGCATGATCGGCAAACCAACTCCGAATCCTTTACGTCTTTTGGCACTTTGGATATATTGTATGGCCCACTGCTGTGCAGAGCGTATCTCCCTTTTCTGCTGTGCCTCAACATCTGCATACGCTCATGCAAGATGGTGGCCCTCAACGCAACCATGCGTGCCGGGCTCGCCAAATCGGCATTGGCAGGCAGAAAGAGATTGATAGTCTTTTCGCTTCGCCGCTCTCTTTGCCAAACTCGCTTCGGCTCATTTTTTGTCGTGCACCATCGCCCAGCAGCGTTCCGGTCTAGCTGAAGAGAAATGCCATCATCGAAAGCTCAAGAAGGCACTGTCCAGGAACAGGCCTCGTCTGATCTCGAGCAAACGGCCGAAGTCTCACAAGTGAGCGAGACCAGCAAAGATTCCACGAGCGAGCGACATGGAGACTTCCGAGTTGTTGCGGATGCAGGCACAAAGGACAGCAAACTCGCCAACGACGGCAAAACGGTCCTGATCCCACAGCCGTCCGACGACCCTGAAGATGTCCTGAACTGGAAAGCTGGGAAGAAATACAGGATTCTGTTATCGTTGGTCGTCGCGTCTTTGGTATGGAGAGACACTCTGTGAGGATGTGAACATCAGCTTACTGTTGGCAGTTGACCGACTTCGGGATAACATGGGGATCGGTATGAGATGCATGAGCCTTCGGAAGGAAAGTGGATTCATGCTGACCACTGGGCTCATTCGCAGGTCCTGTTCGAAGCTCAGGCGCCGACTTTCCAGATGAGCGTGCCTGCCGTTGCGAACTCGTTGTCTGGTGGTCTCTTCATGCAAGGCATCGGCGGATTGGTCGCTGTTCCACTGGTCCAACGATTTGGTCGTCTTCCAGTCTTGTTCTGGTCGCAGCTGTTGTCAGCAATTGTTGTGACTGGTGCAGCAGTGTCCCCAAACTACGCATCATTCACTGCCTTTCGCACACTGCAAGGCTTTGTCAACACACCACCTCAGGTCATTGGCCTGAGCATAGTCAATGATCTGTAAGCTAAAAGCATGCTGGGATTCAAACCGGCGACTTCTGCTGACATACGCTAGATTTTTCTTCCACGAGCGTGTACGCTACACGAACCTTTGGGTGTTCTGTCTGCTGGGTGGACCATTCCTTGGGCCTTTTATCGCTGCCTGGTTGATTCAAGTAATCTCGTGGCGAGCTGACTATGGCGTGTTAGCAGGTCTTCACGTCCTTTCCACGCTGCTCGTTGTAGTCTTTGGCGACGAGACGTTGTACGACCGTAGCGGCACCCATCCTAAGGAAAAGCAGACTGGCCTGACAGGACGGGTGAAGCTTCTCGTTGGATACACAGGATACAAGACTCAAGGGCGACCCACTCTGGTCAAAGTCGTTAGGGACCTCCTCATTATCCAGATCAAGCCGCAGATCTTCTTCATCACAGTCTTGTACGTGATGGTCTTGGTAGCTTGGGTGATTGGAGTTAACACGACAATCTCTCAACTGGTACTTCCCCCGCCATACTCGTTCAGCCCCGCTGCTCTAGCTACAAGCTGGTTGGCACCGGTCATCGGAGCTGTAATCGGAGGGCTTTGGGGCGACTGGTTCAACAGCTGGTTACAAGCGAGGTATATTCGCACGCACGCCGGTGTGTATGTTGTCGAGAATCGTCTATGGGGAGCTTATGCTCCGACGCTCCTCGGCTTCACAGGCTTAATACTGTACGGTCAGACGCTACAACACTCAATGCACTGGATGGGATTGTTAGTGGCCTGGTCGTTCATCGCATTTGCAATGGTCTCGGCGACTACGGCTGTCTCGGCGTACTGTCTAGACAGCTTCCCAAGTCATGCTTCGCTCGTTGCAGCGATCATCAACATGTGGCGGTAAGAAGCTGCATACACCTGTGGACTCAAAGGATATCATGCTGACTCAACATCCGCAGGACGACTGGTGGATTCTGTGTAGTGTACTTTCAGCTGAAGTGGATCGCTACCACAGGTCCAGGTGTGAGCTTCGGCTGTCAGGCAATGGTGCTGGCAGTAGCATTCATTGCTGGTGTAGTTACAACGCAGACTTGGGGAAGGAAATGGCGACTTGCTTATCCAGCACCAGCGACAGCAGAGAACTGAATGTTCTTCAATGGCTGACTTTTAAAGGATTGCGAGACTCCCTGTGACAGATCCACAAAACTTTACCACTCAAACGCTGTCCGAAGGTCCAGATCCCGCGAAAGTCAACTTTAGAGTGTGCTTATGACATCTGAGAGTTGCTAGATAGAACTGGGCTCCAGTTGATCAAGGCCCGAATTGACGAAGCTGATCGAAGTATTGATGACATGTTCATGGTATGCCTTGTATCCTTTGTGTGCATTCTTGCCAACTTTTACGCTCCGAATCCTTAGGGATGACTTTGCAATTGATGCCGTCTGATTATGACGCCAAAGCTCATTTTGGAAGTCTGTCGGTCGTCCGTCATCGCGCGGCGGATGCCCAGCTGAAGCCTCCCAGAAGATCTTTGTTGGGGCTAGATCGTGCGCTCGCGACGGCGAGCTCGCAGGAGTCGGGACCAGTGATGTGGTAGTCTATCTTGGGAGGATGGATGGACGAGCTGTCCGAGGAGCCGTGTACATCAGACGCGGAGGTGAGTGTGCGGCGAACCAGACGCTCTCGTTGGCTTGGAAACTCGCGCGAGAGTCAGTGTTTGGCAAAAAGTGGAACACCTTTCTTGAATTTGACTTCTACCTTCGAACAACCGCAACGAGTCCCCAAAGCAGTCATGCGTGATGAGAAGCATGATGGCTCTTTTTCCAATTGACCTTTTTATAACTTACCACTGAATTACCCATGATCAGGACTACGGCTCGTCGACATCACTACGGAACATTCTGCATGGAAGTCTTGAGGATTTTCGAACCGGGCTAACTATGCTATCGGCATCATGTCCTCTCCGAACCTACAATAACGCAGTGGCGTTTCCTGAGCTCCCCGACGTGCCACCGGATCCGCCTACATCGCCCAGATTCCCAGAAACATACACCACAAGTACAGCGGAGTAGGTAGCAGTCGCCACAAAAATGGTGTCCCGGCTAACCCCAGTCGACAACCCTAAACCTGTCGCAAACACTGCGATGAATGCGATCGCGATGCCCAAACGTGCATTGGGACTGCGAGTGAAGTTCAGGGCAAGGATTGGGCCCACGATCAAAAGAGTGGCAATCAAGATACTGATACCCTTCAACACACGAACTAGGCGGCGCTCTTGGAAAAACTGGATCCTGACAGGCTCGCGAGATGCTAATGCCTATTTCGATGAGCTGGTGAAGTAGAATGCATCGGACGCTTGGAACGAGACCTACTGTTGAAGGAAAGGGCCAGTGGCTGCGTAGTGTCCTGGAAACAACATCCTGATCCGCCGGCAGTTTCAATGCTATCAGATCCCCAGCGCCCTCCAGCTTTGCTCGTTCATCCGATGCAATATCTTTCATTGCGCATCGATGCGCTTCTGACATCCGTTCGTTGGGACACTCGAGCTTCATAATTTCCTTGGATAGGACCAAAGCCTTGTCTACGTCGCTTTGTCAGCGCCAGTCGGTCGATCCCGGTGCGGCTGTCCCACTTGGATACCCATGGAGGACAGTTGTCAACCCTGGCAAACTTACGATACTTCCTCAGTATCACTTCCAAATCACCTGCGATTTCAAGCCTGTCTGCGGCGTCTTCTCCATTGCCGACACTGGGATCTTTCGCATTCTGCACTAAAGCTTTTCAAGACCTCATCGAAAGGTGTATTTCAGCGTCTGGACTCGATGCCGCCTTCGCGTCTAAATTATCGAGCTGATCTTGGAGTGCGAGAAGTTCGCCTTGGAGGTTGAGTAGATTCCGAGCTGTCAGTCTGTCGAAGCGGCGAAAGACGTAGGTTTCTTTATCAGGATCTTGTGCTATCAAGCTGGCTGCTGTAGCGTAACCGTTTGACTCCATCTCGACGAAACAGTCGTCGACACCTGCAGGCGTACGTTGCGTGGTAAACCGAGCATGATCTTCGTCCGGTCACTCGGCTCACGTCAGGTTTAACAATCTGACGCGTACACCGTATCGCATTGCCCAAGGCTGCAAGAAAGCACAGCCTTTTTGTGCACAGCCTCAGCGCTTAAGGTACATCGGTACATGTACTGCACAGCCTGACCGCATGAGCCTCGCCAGTAATATGGTGTGCCGGCAAACCACCGGCGAAATGTACTCCCACTTTCGAGTAAGATTCTCACTTCTCGAGCGTCGTTCAGAGTCTGCGAACATACAATGAGATGGATGCCTAGCTGGACACCACCAAGCAGTCCCGTGGTGCTTCCACCAAGTACCCGCCGCTCAGCGGACCATCACATTCATAGCTGAACTCTGTCCCAAACC